>SDBT01003191.1_pt1 | contig 28506 bp, 45 predicted proteins | sample 2277101 | NCBI WGS metagenome assembly SDBT01 (sample SAMN10404973, study PRJNA504765) | marine sediment metagenome | isolation source: marine sediment core GS10_PC15, 103 cmbsf | place: Arctic Ocean: Southern Knipovich Ridge | collected 2010 | reverse complement strand
AATTGATAATGACAATGAAGATTCTGAATATGTAACTTACAAAACCAATAAAGATTCAATAAAAGCGTTTCAAGCTGCATTTAAAAAAATAAATGTGGTTATATAGTTGGTATAAATATTTTTTAAGTTTGTTTTAAATTATATTGACTTAAAATAATAAATAGTTTAATATTAGATTCTTGTTATGTTCCGTGGGAGGGATGTATTTAGTGACGATTGTTACAATTAGTGGTGTTATCGGTTTCGATGTCACCCCAAATAGCGTTAGAAATCAATTAAAAAACGTCAAAGAGGATATCATTGTCGAGATAGGATCTCCGGGTGGTTTTGTTTTTGATGGCCTCGAAATATTTAATATTCTCAGAGATTTTAAAGGTGGAAAAGTTGAAACTCGTTTAATGGGTTTGGCTGCTTCCATGGCGGCTGTCATTGCTCTTGCTGGTGATAAAGTTACTGCTCATGATAACGCTGTTTTCATGATTCATAATGCCTTGAATCTTGTTATTGGAAATCATAATGACATGCGAGAAATGGCGGATCACTTGGAAGCCGTTTCGAATAATTTAGCAAAAGTTTTTGTAAGAAAATCCGGGAAAAGCTTAAAAGAAATTAAGCAATTAATGGATGATGAAAGTTTTTTCTTTGGCGAAGAAGCTAAAAAAGCTGGATTTGTTGATGAAATAATTGAAACTGAAGCTGAAAAAGATAAAGATTCTGCTATTATGACTGCAATGGCAAGTATTTCAAGTTGCCGAAATGTCATGCAAGAATCAGAAAATGTTAAAGATGATTTACAAAAAGCGGCTGCATTATTTTTGCCAGCTGGGAATATTACAAAACCAAAAACAGATCTATCATCGGACGTTCCGATTAATGATAATAAAAATAAAAAGGAGCCCAAAATGGCTATATTAGAAGATATTCTTAATGACAAGGATAATATCGGAGCGAAAGCCGAATATGAAAAGGCTTTAAAAGATGCTGAAACAAAAGGCATTGAAACTGGTGAAAAAAATGTCCAGGATCGAATTGACAAAGCTAAGAATTTTCTAGCAAATGAAAAATATCCAACGGTTGCCGTTTTGGCAATGCAGGTTGTGGCTGGTGAGGCAAATCCTGACACTCTTATAGCTGCCGTTGCTGCAATTGATGCAACTACTCAGACCAAAGAGGGTGAAGAAGCAGCGGGTGAAACGGGTAAAACCAAAGATACACCCCCTGAGCAAACAACCGCTGGAAAAGAGGCTGAGGCAACTTTTCAAGCCAAAAAGGATAGGATTTAATAATGAGTGTTCAAAATAGAATTGATTTAGACACAACCGGCTTTATATTTTTTAGCTTTCCTGCATTTCGGGCAGATAATGCGATTATCTTTCAAGATGCCGGTCGGTCTGGTGATATTGGGCCTTTTACTTTGATGGCTCAAATAGCTGCTAGTGGTAAATGGAAAACATTTACCGATGAAACTGCAACCGATGGAACGGCGATTCCAGCTGGTATTTTTGTTCCATCGCACATTTTAACTGAAATAACCGAGGCTGATATTAAGGCCGGTGATGTTGAGGATGTTCCAATCTTGACATTTGGCGCAAAGTTTGATCAAGGTAAATTGGTTATTGAAAATGGTAAATTATTAACAACCATTATTGCAACTGGAACGGTGAATGCTCAGACAGTTGAAGAGGCATTGAAAAAAATTACTCTTATTCCTATGGTTTCTCGATCAACTTCTGAACCTCAAAACCCATAAGACATATTTAAAAATAAAATAAAAGGAAAAATAAATGACAATACCTTCAAGTAATGAATATACAAGGCTTATGGTTGAAAAGTTCAGTGAATTGAACTCAATTTTAGCACCAACTGCGTTCCAAGGATCATTTTTTGGCGTGCTTGAAACAGGAGCAAAAACTGTTTTTGCATTTAACACCAAAAGCATTGAGATTGATATTCAAAAAAGGAATAAGAGGCGCTTGGCTGCCATGGTGCATCGTGGTACCGGGACAGTTGACACTGAGAGAGTTAAAGAACTCGTTGCTGCAAAATTTAGCAATATAAATTTTGCATGGCCCCTTATTGAGTCTGAAGGTGCAATTAATTCTAACGAATTACTTGATAGAAGTGTTGGTGAAATGCCTTTTAGTCCAGAGGAACAAAAAGATCGTTTGACCAAAAAAGCGCTAGAAATTCATAATGAGGGCATGGTAAATCAAATACATACAATGGAATTTCTTGCTCGTGAATCGGTTTTGACCGGCACACATCCTGCAATTCTTGGAACCACTAATACAGGTTTCATTTATGATTTTTTCAGAAATGCTGCAAACATAATCACTGTTGGAAACGCATGGAATTCTGGATCACAGGATATTAATGCTGACATGGATGCTGGCATTGATGCTATACAACAAAATGCTTATCTTTTTGGATCGTATGGGATGCTTCTAGGCACCGATGCCTTTAATGCATTTAAAAAAGATTCTGTTATTAAGGGTGATGCTGATAATAGACGATATGGATTTGTAACACTTGATCGTGACACTCCAGTTCCTCCTATGTTTACAAGGTATGTCACAAACGGTTTCCAACCTCGTGGATGGATTGATACTGTAAAAGGTAGAAAGGTTTGGATATTTACTTATGATCTTACATTTACCGATGATTTCACCACAGGATCGGATGTTGAAAAAGAATGGATGCCTCTTGATCAAGCTTTGCTTTTTTCTCCAAAAACAAGATGCGATAGGTATTTTGGGCCAAATGACAGATTGCCTGTCACGCCTCAAGAGGCTGAATGGTATCAACAAACTTTTGGTTTTTCAATGATGTCGCCTCCAATGCCAGTCAATATTGAAAATCCAGCTGTGATTGATCCTCGAATGTTTCATGTTGATGCTTATTTGGGTGCTGATAAAAAATCAGTTGTTTCACGTACTCAATCGGCTGTAATACTTCCAACCACTCAAACAGATGGTTTTGCAACTCTTAAAGGTTTGGTTACTTAAGATGTCTGAAAAACAATTATATTGGATTGGAAAAGGAACTTTTGGTGTTGGTAAAAATGCTGTCAAGTATAATAAACCAATGCCAAAAATTGATCCTAAGCGATTAAAAGCTCTTATTAAAGAGGGCTCAGTTGGTGAATTAAAAACAACTGTTGCTGTTGATTCTGATGAAGTTATTTCTGATTTAAAAGAGCAATTGAAAGAGGCTAAGAGTGATGGTGAAGGTGATCAGGTTGGGGCATTGCAAGAAACTCTTAAAACCACTAAGGCAGAGCTTGAGGGTGCAATTGAATCTATGCAAAAAGAAAACGATTCTTTAAAAAGTGATTTGGACACTGCTAATAAGTTTCTTGCTGATTTGGGAAAGGCAATTGCTGATCCTAAAGTCACAATTGAATTAGTTAGAACTGAAGTTGAAAAATACAATAAAATTATTGAGGATAAAAAAGGAACTGAGGTCAAAAATAAATAATGGAATTACCTAAAGGGTTAACTGTCACTGTTGGACATAGGACTTATAAGGACGAATGCCCGGATGATTTAGCGCCGGATTCCATAAAAAATCTTGTTGAAGATCTTTCAAAACGCAATGCTAAAAGTGAAAAGGCTCTTGATGAATTAAATGCCGATGCTAAAAAAGCTGCTAAAAGAGCCGAAGAGCAAAGGGCTAAAGATAAAAAAGCAGCTGAGGCTAAAAAGAAAAATGAAAAACCCAAAGATAAAAAAAAGAAAGATGATGCTCCAGGGTTTGACGTAGATGACAAATCTACGTAATGCACAGCAAGATGATTTAAAATTTGTTCGTGATGATTGGTGGATTCCTGTTGTATTAACTGCCCCTGGCGCAGGAAAACAAGAATTCGAAAAAGGATCTACTACCATCCCTCTTTTAGGTGATGTTAGAAAAGAATCTAAAGAGTTTGATCCGGATCTTGGTGGAACTGTTTTAGTAAAGAGAACTGTTATAACTTTGAGGTTAAAAGATTTGGTTAGAATTCCTAAAGAAAATGAAACTTGGTATGCTGAATATCCAGATGATTTACTTGATGATGGTACGTTAAAAAAGGCGGCTTTTTCTCCAAATAATGTTGCCTCGGCTGGTGATACTATGGGATTTATTAAATTGTTTTTACAGGAAGCGGCCTTATGATGAATTTTATAAAAATTAAAACTAGTATTGTTGCCATTCTTGTGGCAGCGGCTGGTGGTCAATATGAGGTCGTTGGTGCACAGCGCCAAAGAGAGGGCGCACAGGATATTAATCAATTAAAAAAAGTTGCTGTTTATTTTCTCGATGATGATTTTGATGTCAACAGTGGTTCACCCAATGGCGATGTTCAAAGTGATCCAACTTATCAGATTGAATTAAAAGTTTCTGAAAAAGGGAAAATTATTGATCCCAATGATCCTGCTTCTTTAGAGAGTGCAGAATTTATAGCAGATGCACAGCTTGATTCATTTTTTGATTTGATTTATCAAATATTGATGGATGCAAGGAATATGGACCTAGGTCAGCCAATAGGGATTGTTTCAAAAAGATTTATTAAGAGTATAAGAAAAGGAAAAATAAGTGCTGATGGTGAAACTGTCACCATCGTTGGCACTATGAATTTAACTTGTCATACTGCTGAGTCTGTTTCGGGCGATGAGGGTGAGGCTGGTGTTGGAAATACAAGCACAATAGAAGCGAATGAAGATGATTTTGCGAAAACTGGAATAACGGTAGAACCAACATAAAAATAAAAGAGAGGTAATATAACATGGCATTAAATGACAATTCACTAGCACCCGCGCTTGGAATAGGCGGAATAAATGTTGCTCAAGCTGTTACTGCTGAGGTTTTAAAAAGAAAGATTTTATTAATTGGTACTTTTGATCCTGCTTTAACAGCGGTGATTCCTGAAGTTCCTAAAAGAGTTTTTTCACCTGAAGATGTCGGTGCGCAAACTGGTTTTGGTTTTATGTTGCACCGAATGGCGATTCAAGCTTTTAAATTTGCAACCACACCTGAAATTTTTATTCAGCCTCAAGATGAGGCCGGTGGTGGGGCTCAAGCTCTTGGATCTATTTTGGTGACTGCGGCAGCTGGGTTGGCTGGCACTTTTTTCTTTTATATTGCTGGTTTAGTTGTTTCTGTTAACCTTGCGGCGGCTGATGATGAGGCTGCAACTGCTGTGAAAATAATTGATGCTATTAATGCAGATAATGATTTACCTGTCACAGCGCTGGTTGATGGTGGAACACCTGAGCTAGTAAACATCACCTCTAGAAGCGAAGGGCTTCATTGGGGTAATGAGATTACATTAAGAGCAAACATTAAGGGTGAAAGCAGCCCTGGTTCTCTTGCATTTACAATAGTTCCCATGGCTGGCGGTGTTGGAACTCCAGATATAACCCCTGCATTAGATGCTCTCGGTGTTGGGAGTGGTCAAAATTCAGATTTTTTTACAGATGTTTTGCATGGATATGGTCCGATTACATCTGTTCTTGATAAACTCCAAACTTATAATGGTATTGCCAATGATGAGGTTGGAAATTTCGATGATTTAGTTCACAAGCCTTTTAGATCGCTTAATGGTGATAATGTTGCCGGAATTCCGGGGCTTTCTGCTTTAATTGCTTTTGGTAATGGTAGAAAAGAAACTGATAGAACATCGGGAATACTTCCTGTTCCTGGTTCGGCTTCACATCCTGTTGAAATAGCTTGTCAGGGAATCGGTCGCATGGCTCAAAGGAATAGTAGTAAAGCAGAGTTATCATATAAGGGTTTTATCCTTGATGGTATTGATCCTGGTCCTGTTGCGGATCGTTGGACAGATCAATATTCAACTGGTAGAGATGCCGCCGCCCAAGCTGGTATTTCATCAACTCTTGTGGTGTCTGGTGTTGTAAAGATGCAAAATGCACTTTCTTTTTATCATCCTGTTTCTATATCTCAGAAATCAAATGCTTATAGAAATATGAGAAATATATCTTTACTTCAAAATATATTTAATACAATTCAAATTGAATTTTCAAAAGAAGAGTGGCAACAGTTTAGCGTGGTTGAGGATCTTGCTTTTGTCTCTGATTCAAGCAATCGAGAGACTGCGAAAAGTACCTCAAGTGTAAAAAATACGTGGCTTGCATTATATACTGCTTTTGCTGGAAAGGCTTGGATTGCATCTTTGCGATTTTCTCTTGATAAATTAAAAGAGGATGGATCTGTTGTGATTCGAGGTGCTGGAAATGGGTTTAATACTAAGACAGCATTTATTTTTAGTGGTGATGGCGATATTATTGATAATAATGTCGAGTTTGACACTAGTTTTGCAATATTGAATACTTAATAAAGGAGCGGAAATATTATGAGTACAAGTGGATCAATTCGTGGCGTTACAATCGACAATATAGAATACCGAGTGAATGGCGATGGTGATGGAACTTTTAAATTTTCACCTTTTGAAACTGAGGGTATAGCAACTTCTGGTGATACTACACAAAAAATGACTATTGTGAGCCCTAATATTGAGGGATTGCCTTTGTCGGTTGATGCTGATGAAATTGATAGTTTGAAAGCAACCGCGGCAAAAACAAGTGATTATGATTTGTCAGTTGCTATGGCTGATGGTACTGAAAGAAAAGCTCAAGGCCGTGTTATGATGGGTGATTATTCAAATGCAGATGGAAAAGTGGAAGTTACTTTGATTCCAAAAAATGCTCTGCTAGGATGGGAACGTTTTTAAAAACAATTAAAAAATAAAACAAAAAATTTATAAACAAGGAACTGTTTATGTTTGATGAAAAAAATAAAAATCCAAAAGATGAATGGGCGATTCCAGAGGATGCGGCTGAAGCTCAGATCGATGTTCTTTTGGAATACTATGATGTGGATCCTGAAAAGGATATAGTCAAAGAGGTGCGCCCCACTTTATTGCGCCATGTAATGCGCGGCCGTGTTGAGATAAGTCTTGATGATGAGGCTGATTTGGTTGTAATTCAAAATCTAAAATATCCCCCAAGTGATAAAAAAAGCCTTAAATATCAGGTTATTAGTGGAAAAAATAAAAAACAAATGAAATCTAATGCTAAATCAGATCATGAAAAGATGTATTCCTTAATGGGTTCTCTTTCTGGTGGTGGTGGTGAGCCAATGTCAAGATTGAAAGGTGTAGATAATTCAGCCATGGAGGCTTTGGCTAACATTTTTTTGTCAGTGTAGTCCCAGAGGTTCATCAGATTTGTGGATTTTTGTTTGGTCGGCAAGTGCAACCGAATGTTATAAATGAAATGGATTGGAAGGAATTATCTTATTGGAATGAATGGCATGAATTAATGGAAGAAAAGGAAAAAGAGGCTTTCAGAAAAATAAAAAAACCTAAAGGTAAATAATAGTGCCAACTTATAACGTATCGACTGGTTTCACTGGTATCGATAAAGTAACACCAGCTTTTAAAAGAATGGGCAAGTCAGCCTTTGCAGCTGCCACAAAAATGAAAGGTGCTTTTAATCGTGTCAATAAAGTTGGAACGATCGTTGGTGGTAATCTCATAGCTGGCGGAATTTCAAAAGGAATAAGTATAATCTCAAGTGGTATAGGTGGGCTTGCTCGCGAATTCGTTGCATTTGATGATGCCATTGTTGGTGCCGGTGCGAAATTTAAAGATGTAAATTTATCCACTGTTCAGGGTCAAAAACAATTATTAGCTTTAAAACAAGCAGCGAAGGAGGCCGGCGCAACCACCGTGTTCTCCACGGCTGAAAGTGCCAAGGGTCTCGAATTCCTTGCCATGGCGGGTTTTACGTCCGTTCAAGCCATGGAATCCTTAAATACAATTCAGAATTTAGCTATAGCCACAGGTGTGGAATTTGCCCAAGCAGCTGATCAATCATCGGATTTATTGGGGGCATTCGGTTTGGCGGCTGAGGATGCCACTGTCCAGGCGAAAAATTTTGAGCGTTTGAATGATGTTTTGACTTTAACTGCAAATAGTGCCAATGTTTCTTTGAGTGATATGTTTGAAACAATGAAGGTTGCTGGTCCTATTGCCGGGGTTTATGGCGCTTCGCTTGAAGAGGTTGCGGCAATTACAGGTGTTTTGGGTAATGCTGGTATAAAAGGATCACTTGGTGCGACTGCACTTAAAAATGTAATGTCTTCTTTGTCAAAAGAGGGTTCTTTAAAGGAATTTGGAATAGAGGCTATTGATGCTGCAGGTGATATGAAAAGTATGACAAGTCTTTTGGGTGAATTTGGAAATAAAATTAGTAAATTTGGTACTGGTAAACAAACTCAAGCGATTCTCAGTGTGTTTGGTAAGATTCCTCTCGCTTCGGTCGCCATAATTAAAGATAATATAGCTAATATAGATAAACTTAAAGAGAGTCTTTTGAATGCTGGTGGAACTGCAAAGTTAACAGCCGATCAAATGAGTAAATCATTAGGAAATAGATTAAAACTTCTAAGTAGTTCTGTAAGTGCTTTTGCTTTTAAATTCTTTGATGCCTTTGCAGGCGAGGGAACAGATGGAATAACTATATTAACAAATGCAATCAGTAATTTCAATGTAAAACCTATTATAAAAGGTCTTAAATTAGCATTTGGAATTATTAGTGATTTGATGCCACTCATCAAAATAGCAGTTCCCCTTTGGCTTGCATGGACGGCCGCTCAATGGGCTTTAAATGCCGCCTTGAATGCAAATCCAATTGGTTTGATTGTCATCGGTGTAGTGGCATTAATTGCTATAATTATACTTGCTGTAAAACATTGGGATGCTATTACTGCAGCTGTTATGAGTGCATGGCTTTGGTTTGATAAATACAGAATATTAATATTGGCTATATTGGGCCCCATTGGAGTGTTTATAAATATGATGATCACTCTTGGCGCTGGAATTATTAAAACTTTTAAGGCGTTCAAAGATGGCGGTTTTATTGCTGGTATTAAAGAACTTGGAAGGACATTGTTTGATTTCGTGATGGTTCCTTTGCAATCAATTCTTACTATAATGTCAAAAATTCCAGGCTTTAAAGGTGTTGGCGCGGCTGGGCTTGAAAATATATCTGAATTAAGGGCAGCTATTTTTGGCGGTGATTCTGAGCAAGAGGCACCAAATGCAGCTCGTGAAGATAGCAAACGGGCTCTTGATGGTAAAATTGATTTAAATATTAAAACTTCACCCGGCTTGGAATCAACTGTTGAAAAAAATACAGCTGAGAATGTTGATATAAGTAATGCTGGATTAAATAACTAATGAGTTGGCTTGATCGTTTACAACCTACAATCCCGATGACATCCCCTGAAGGGAATTTTTTTGAGCCAAAATGGATTGGAAATGAGCGCTCAATGGATAAAAAACTAGGCTTATTTAACTATCCAGATGTCAAAGGGACTATTGCTCAAGATCTGGATGTAACGTCTACCAAATACCCTTTAACGCTTTATTTTGATGGTGAAAACAATGATATTGAATCAGATGATTTTTTTACAGCTCTTGCTGAAAAAGGATTATGGACCGTGCAACATCCTGTAATTGGCGGGCTTTCCCTTCAATTAACCTCTGTTAGTGATGCAATCCAACCTGTAAATTCAGGCAATGTCAGGGTTTTTTCTTGTCAATTTATTGAGCCAATCAGTGATAATATTGTCATTTCGACTGCTGAATTAAGGAACCAAATCACCAATTCAATTGCAGTTTTGAATGATTTTGCATCAACTAGCTTTTTAAATAGGGTGTCCGGGGCTCTTGGAAATGCAAAATCGGCTGTTAATAATGCAGCCAAAAAAGTCACAGCTGCTATTGATAGTGTTTTAGGTCCACTCAAGCGATTAAATGATGATATAAATTCAGCATTTGATTCGATAACTAGAAGTATTGAAAGTATTATAACAGATATCACATCATTTCCTGGTGAATTTGCCGGTGAAATTCAAAATTTAATTCAATTACCTGGCACTATTGCTGTAAAAACATCGCAAAAATTAGAGATTTATGCGAATTTAATAAGCAGTTTGGGTGAACTAGATGGTGATTTGAAAGAAACTTTTGCTGTAAAAGACCTTGTTTTATCCGCTTGTATCGGTGCTTTGGCTGATATTGCAAGCAATACAGATGCACAAACTAGGACAGATATTTTATCTCAATTGGATTTAATAAGTGATCAATTTACCTTGATTACAACTCAGTTGGATTCCGATCAATCAAAAGTTGTTACCAATAGAATTGAGGATCAATATATTCCATTGGAAGGTTCTTATCCTCAAAATTTATTAACAACAGCTTTTGCAATAAATTTCCTTTTAAAAGGTTCTTTGGATTTATCTATTGAAAAACGATTCACGCTAACCGAGCATAAACTCCCAATTAATATCACAATAGAGGAATATGGCACGGATGAATTATTAGATTTTTTCAATGAAACTAATTTACTACAAAATGAAGAGTTTATTTTATTGCCGCCTGGTAGAGAAATAGTTGTATTTCCGGGCGTGGTTCCGTGAAGCCAACTCCAGGAAAACAATATACCGTTGTTAGTGGTGATTTTTTAATCAAAATTTCTGCGCAGGCATATGGTCAACCTGAAAAATGGAGGATTATATTTAATGCAAATTCAACAGTTTTAAGAAGTGATGATCCGAATTTAATATTTCCAGGTGAAATTATATTTATTCCTTTTCTTAAAGAGCGCCAAAAATTAAAAAATGATCAGATTTTAAATATTTTTGAGGATGACGGTCCTGATGCTGTAAGGTTGATTTTAAATGATATTGTTGTTCCAACCTTATCATTGGAATTGGTTCGAACAATGGACACGGCTGCCGATGGATTTACAGGGTCAATTTCATGGAATCCGGGTGAAGATGAAAAGCTAGATGAAATAACAAGGCCATATTCTTATTCAAATGCGCGGGTCTATATTGGTGGTGAACTTAAAATGAATGGCACTTTATATGGCGTAAAACCTACTTTAAATAGCAGTCAAAGGGGTAAAGATTTGGAGGGGTGGTCTTTTACTGCAGATGCTATAGATTCTAGTATGAAGCCCCCTTATGAGGTTTCTAAAACAACTTTGAGACAAAGGGCCGAAAGTCTTATTGAAGTTTTTGGAATATCAGTTATATGGGATATTGACGATGATTTAAAATTTGATAAGATGACAGCATCACCAACTGAGACGGTTTTTAGTCATTTATTGAAATATGCAAAACAAAGGGGTGTTTTAATTTCATCCACTCCAGCGGGTGATTTATTATTCACTCGCGCCAATGTTGATGGTGTTAGTGTTGGAACAATTCAAGAGGGTTTGCAGGGTGAATTGGAATATACTGCAAAATTTGATGGTAGAAAAAGATTTAATTCTTATAAAGCAATAGGTCAATCACCAAAAAATAGCGCCAAATTTGAAGTTGCAAAAGATGATCAAGTTCCAAAGTCTCGGATGTTGACTTTTAATAATCCTGATTCAACAGAGGGTGATTTAAAAACAGCGGCTGAATGGAAAAGATCAAGTCAACTTTCCGAGGCTTTGACTATACCTTTCACTGCAACCAGTTTTTATGGTCCGAATGACAAGCAATGGGAGGAAAATACAATAGTGACAGTTAAATCACCGGTGTTATCTATTCCAGATGGCTTTAATTTTTTAATAAAAAGAGTTGCATTCAAAAATAATAGCAATGGAAAAACCGCTCAGTTGTCATTAGTTCCTCCACAGGTTTATTCTGGAAAACCTATACCTGATATTTTCAGGTAATGTTATAATAATAAAATGAATATAATTGCTGCAAAAGTCACAGGTCAATCCATTGAAAAAAATAGAGACGGTGAACGCAATGTCAGAATGTTGCAAGTTGAAGTTACCGAGCCTGGTGATGTCCGAAAGGTCCAGCAAGTAACGTGGTCTGGTGATGACAATTCCCCTTCGGAGGGTGATGATGTTTATCTTATAGAGGTATCGCCTACATATACACTAGCAATTGGTATTGAGGATCTATTAGAACCATTTGTCAATAAGGGTGAACGAGAAATTTATTCTCAAGCAAATGGAATTAAAAAGGCAAAGGCTTATTTTAAAAATAATGGTGATTTAATAATAAATGACGGTGTTAAAGGCGCTGCCCGTTTGGACGATGCAATTAAATCAACATCAGTTGAAGATCCTGTATTTTGGGCATGGGCTATTAGATATAATACTTTTAATGTTGCTTGGAGTGCGGCATTAGTTGCTCTTGTGGCTGGAGCTGGTGCGCCTCCTGCTGTAATGACTTATGCAACTACAATGCAAGTTTTGTTGGCAACACTTGGAACTATACCACCTGATTTAACTGGAAAAATAATTGAAGCAAGTGCCACTGTAAAAATAGGTTAATTAATGAAAGATATCTATCAAGGTGATCCAAAGTTATTTATTGATGCCGAGGGTGTTGATTTTAATATCCCCGGTGAAAGTTTACAGCCTGAGATGGAACAGGGTGTCGAAAATTTAACATTCATTTCTCTTTTAACAGATAAGGGATGGCCCGGAAATTTCTATTTAACAGATAATGATCAAAAAATTGGCAGTAAATTTGAGGAAACTTTTAAGTTGCCAATTACCTTATCGAATCTTGAAGTTATGAGAAAAGCAACAATTGAGGCTTTGAAAAATCCTATATTTGGAAAAATAGAATCAACTGTCACGGCTCCACAAAATAATCGATTAAAAAATGTCATTGAAGTTGCGCCCCCAGGTGGTGAACTTTTTGAAATTGTATTAATAAAAAATGGTCTTAATTGGCTATTGCAAGCCGAAAAAGGGCAGGGGGAATAATGTCGATTCAAATTCCAATAACAGCTGACTTAGTTGCGCGTAATCTAGCATTATTCCAGGCTAAGTTTAACAAAACAGTTCCTGCCACTGACAAAGCCTATATCCGGGCTTGGTCAGTGGCTCTTGCTGAAGTTGAAACTGAGCTTGAAAAAAAACTCGATGATGATGCAAAACAGAATTTGGCGCTCACTGCAAACGGTGAGGGTCTTGAGGAAATCGGTGTTGATGGCGGGGCTGGTTCTAAAACTCCAGCCGAGGCTGCAATTTTAACTGGAACTATTCCATCGGATCCCGGAAAAACTTTGTCACAAACAATTTCATTTGTTGGTGATTCAAATGGTGTCCGGTATTTTCCTGATGCAAATGTAACAGAATCAGGTGGTTTTATAACCGTAACTTTGACAGCTGAGGATGTTGGTATTGCTGGAAATTTAGATGTTGGTAATACAATGACAATATCTTCACAGGTTGCAGGCATTGGATCTGTTTTAACAATAACAGTTGTGGAAAATATTGGTGCATCGGCTGAAACTGATGATTCATATAGGCCAAGGGTTCTTGATAATCAAAGAACTGAAAAAGGTGGTGGAAATTCTGCTGATTATAGAAAATGGGCTGAGGTCGTTGCTGGTGTTGCAAGGGCTTATCCTTATGCTGGATTGCCAATCACAGATCCTGGTGTTGATTCTCCACCTGATAGAACGGTTTATATTGAAGCTGATTCCGATATTGATCCTGACGGTATAGCTCCACCATCGTTATTAGATGAGGTTAGAGATGCAATCAATACCGATCCTGTGACAGGTGTTGATAATGAGCCTTTGGGATTGGTTGATGGGCAATTATTTGTTGAATCAATAACACGGATATCATTATTTTTTGAGGTCCGGGGTCTTGATGTTCCGGCTGCCGACGAAGCAAATGTTAAAAGTGAAATTGAAGATGCTTTTGAAAGTTTTTCTAGAAATTTAGATCCATTTATTGATGGCCTTGATTTTGTTCTTGATAAAAATGATACTATAACAGATTTGACTATTTCTGATTTAGTGCAAGGAATTCTTGATTCTGTTGGTGGTGATGCCGAGGGTGTTACATTTGGACTTTCTCCAGGTGTAAACATTCCAAGATATACTCTTAATCAAGGTGAAAAAGCTAAAAGTGGAGGTGTTGTCTTTGTCCCTTAGTCAAGCTTGTAAATTAGTTATTAGGGCTGCAATGCCTAAAGGTTCGGCATGGAACCCAAAGCCAGATGGTAATCTTGATAAAATATATGATGTTACTGGCGATATTATTGAACTAATATGTCAAAGAATGTTGAATGCTCGGTTTGTAAGAAATCCTAAAAAAACTTTTTTGCTCGATGATCTTGAGCGTGAATATGGTATAATAAAAAATGATTTATTAACTGAGGTAGAAAGGCGGACAAGGCTTGATGCTAAAAAAAATCAATCACCTGGTGGTGGAACTGCCACTGATTTACAAAATGCTTTGGATAATGCCGGGTTTAATGTTTTAGTACATAAAAATAACCCTCCAGTTGACCCTGCTATTTTTTTAATTCAGAATTTTCAAATGGTTGCTGGTGGTGATAATGCATTTGCTGGATTTGAGCCTATAAGTGGACCGCCAACCACTGCATTTGCCGGCTTGCTTGGTGGTGAATTACTAGTGAATGGATCTATTTTTGAGCAATCGCCTGCCATAACAATGCAGGCTGGTGGTGCTTTTGCTTTTGCCGGCAATGGAGATGCAGTTGCTGGGAGATTTGATAGTTTAAATCGTGATCCTATAGTTTATGAGATACCAACAGATCCTGCTGATTGGCCTTTTGTTTTCTTTGTTGGTGGTGAAGCCACACGAGATCCAATTACAGATGAATTAACTGGTATTGAACAGGGATTTGTTCCTAATGAAAGAAGAAGTGAATTTGAAACAATAATTTTATCTATTAAGCCGACTTATACATGGGCCGGTCTAATAATAACATTTGAATAATCGGGAGGATTATTATGATTGATTATGCAGCAACAGCAAATACAGTTGGCGCTTTTCCAATAGTGGTAGCTCAAAATGCATCTGGAGCAGGCGCAACAGATGGAACACCTTATATTGCTACTTTTATAGACGATTTATGGGGCAGAATGCAAGCCTTGATGGATAGGGCAAGTTTGACCCCAAATGGCGTGACAGAATCATCCTCAAGTTCTCAGCATATAGAAGCTTTAAGAAAAGGCTTTGCTCTGGGTGGTGGTTACACTGTCATGTATAATAAGGCTGGTTCGCCTGCTGCAAATGGTGATCGTGTATTACTTTTGACAGGTCAGGGAATTTTGAGAGCAAGTTTTACTGAACTTGATGCGGCGGTTTATGTTGGTGATGGTAATAATGCAGCCGTTGCCGCTGGCGGTGGTGCTTTTTATCGGGCAGATGATGCCGCTGGAACTATACCAAATATAGCTGGAATTTTCTTAATCTTGCCAGATTATAGAGGTCGTGTCCCTCGTGGTGATGATGCGGGTGCAACTGTTGATCCATTGGGAGCTTCTAGATTTTTGGGTGATGCTCAAGCGGATGCTTTTCAAGGTCACTGGCATAACACTTGGAGCACAAATGCAGGTGCAGCTGATGCATTGGCTGGAACGGGGGGCGGGTCAGCAACTATTAATTTGCAAAGTGCTGTTGATCAGGCTCAAGCGCCTTCAGATGATGGTGTAAACGGAACGCCTAAAATATCAAGTGAATCTAGAATGGCAAACGTTCAAACTAGATATGCAATAACATTTTAAGGATATTATTATGAAAAAAACTGTATTGTTTAATAAAGAAACTAATATAATAACAGGTTTTGCTGAGGCTCAAATTGATCCTGTTGCGACTGGGGAAAAAGTGAAAACTGTTATGGCGAAAAGTGCTGAGTTAAAAGATTTCAATAAAAAGAAATCAAATTATGCATCATTAAAGTTGTCTTTTGATCAAGCTTTTTTTGATGGTGAATCAGTTTTTTATTCATGTGCTAAAAGATTAGAAATGACAGATCGTGAAATGAAATTTTTACTTGCTACAAATAAAAGAGAGGCAATGGGAAAACTTAATGCAGCTGAAAAAAATCTTTATGATGGATTCGTTGTTAAAAGAAAAACCAAACAAGAGGACATTAATCAATTCATTAAGGATTTAGAACCTGAAATTAAAAAGGTTGAGAAAAAAGAAAAAGCGCTTGTTTTATCTGAGGCAATTTATTTTGGAACCAGACCTGGTGAAGATATTATTGAAGATGCTGAGCTCACAACTTTAGTTGATAAAATAAAAGCATTAAAAACTGGTGAATTATTAAAAAGAGATGGAACAGTTATAAAGGCATCTTAATATATTCTAAATAAAGGTCGATTATTCCATCCATTGAATATCCTCTATTGATTTTATTCAATATAAATTTAAAAAAACTTGCAGGATGACCTGTTAATCTTGATTTTCTATCTTTAAAAAATTGTAATAGTGTCAGAATTTCTTCTAATGTGATGGGGTTTGTAGCTACAAGATTCAATATAAACCATTCATAATCAGATGGAATAAAAAAATGATATTTCATTAGTTCATTAATTTCTTTAACAGTTTTCATACTGCCAACTGAGAAACTAATTGGAATTTTTGGCATTAAGGATTATATTATGATTTGTTAATAAATCTGTCTAACCCCATTTGTGCCATGAGATATAAGATTATTATCAGTATCAAAATAAAAGAAAATATAATGATAAGATCCATTACCTCTACACAATCTCATAACTAACTCAAATGAAATATTCTCATCATCTGGATTATGCCCTTTAAGATCATGCATATACATTTTTTTTTCGCTTCCAATAAAAAGTTCATATTCGATTCCAGCTTTGTTAAAAGTTGCTTCCATTCTCATAAGGTCGTTAACATCGGGCCCACAAAAAACACATTTATTTAATTCACTCATCCTATTAGATCGCTTATTTTCTCGTTGTTGGATTTTCCATCATCTTCATTTTTATCATCGGGTTTCTTTTCAGGCTGATCTTCTTTAGGAGCTGGGACAGTGAAAGCCTCAGCATCAATCAAATTAGATTTTTCCTCACTGGTTTGATTGTATTGCATACCATCGAAATCCTCCATGTTGGCAAGCCCTTCACACATGAAAATATAATCACTTAATACATGTTTGATAGCTGATTTCTCAGCCATTCTCATATAATGATCGGTCCATATTGAACCAGATTTTTGCTTGGAAAATCTTTTATGTTGATTGTCAATTGTATTCCTAGTGACTTTTTTTACAACTTTTTCACCCGTTTTTAAAATTCCAACAAATACAAATCCAGCAAAATCATTTTCATTAACATTGAAATTTTCACCTGATTTTTCTATTTTATTAAATACTCCATTAGCCTCGTCAAGTTCGAATTTATCATCTTTGAAAATTTTGTATAATTCCACACTTTTAAATAATGGAAGCTTGCCGGCCGTGACTACAAATTTATATCCATTAGAAGTTGGAATGGCAACAGGGTTATCGCCAAAGGGAACTATATAAGCTTGGGGTTTATGGCCTCCAATAGTGAGGCCAATCCTTGCAAGTTTTTCAATTTCAGTCACTAATTTAACGCAACTAGTTTGATTCCATGTATATTTTAAAAGGTCCGGATCTCGCTTGATTGCTATTTCAGTATTTCTGAAAAAGTCCTCTTTGTTCTCAATGATGGTAGGCATTAATTGAGAGATATCATTTTTTCTTTCTTTGATCGTATCGACCCAATAATTTTGTTTTTGTTTTTTATCAAACATGTTTATTCTCCATTGCTTCTTTAAATTTTATCATTGCTTTGAAACAATTTTTCATTGATTTTCCAAAATTACTCCATGCAGTTCTTACTTTTATATTTAAAGATATTCTGTTTATATCTCTTTGGCGTTGTAGCATTCTATAAGTATTCATTTAATAATCCTTTTTTGCATATAATAGTGTGGTGGATGGAAGTCTTAAATTTGAAATTTGTTTTTCAAGTAGATTTGATATTTCTTTGAATCCATTCGTGAAGTGGTTGGGATCAGGGGTATCTGTTTTTTTGTAATTTGTATCTAATTTTGAAATTGCATTATCAATTTGATCTTTGATGCTTAATAACATCACGGCTGTTTGTTCATTTGTCATTTGATTTTTTCTCCTAATCTTTTTAAATGTATTTCGATTCCCTGTTTTGAATCAGTTATGTAAAGAGGATTTCCACCTATTAATAATATTTCAATTTTATTTATATCTAATATTGAATAGTTATCATTAAATAAATCGTAAACGTGATATTCTTTCATCAAAAATCCAACCTCATAGTTTCTGTTGTATTGATCATTTTATTTTCCTGTAAATACTCGTAAACCTTTGGATGATCTGATTTTATTTTTTTTAAACCCATTATTCTTTCAACTGGAAATTCTTTTATAGAAGCAATTTGATCACCCTCAGCCGTTTGCAATATATTGTTATTTACCATCAATGATAATACCGATGTTTTAATTGCCTCTTGTTCTTTTTCCATTTGCTTGATACGTTTTTTTAAGTATGAATACCTATCTTTTTGTAAAATGGTTTGTAATTCCATATCACCTGTGAGTGATAACGCTTTGAAATTTCTATTTGGGAATAACTTTCTAACATCTGCCCGGTTGGATGGCATGGGAGGTTCTTTGTTTTCAATTAACTTCCAGAAATCAGAGCAGATTTTTTCAAACTTTCTAAATAATTCTTCATTGGCAAATATTTCAAATTCGTAAAAATCAACACCCGCATAATTTACAAGTACAATAGTTTTATTTAATCCTGTGCACATCATTTGGAACTGGGTCTGTAAATAATATTTAAAAGGAATCCCATCTTGCGTTAAATCATCGAAATTCCATTCATCGCCTAAATGTCTGACAAATTTAACTTCGATATTTTTATCATTATGAATCATATCTGGATGAGCAAACATAAAATTATAATTTGGGTGATGGAATTCAGTGAATAATTTTATTTTACCAGCTGTCCCAATGTGCTTTTTATCATAATAACAATTGAAAATAAAATATCCAATTTCTTGGTTTTGTTTTTTCAAATACCTATATAAAGTTATCGGTTCTTGATCGTGTCCAGCATCAAATAATTTCTGTAAATCATCGTCAATTTCAGGTTGGGTATTATTAATTTTTTGATCCCATAAATCAAGTGGTGTCATAAAATTTGACTCATTGCAAAGTATTGGGATATCCGATGCACCAATTCCTTTGTTGCGATCCTCAAGCCATGTGTCGTGGTTTATGTAGGTGAATGGGTTCATAACTTTTCCTTTTTAAAATAAACTTCATGTATTGACATAATAATTAAAATCAATTCGAATAATCGGGATATAAAATACACATTGGCAGTTGATGGAATGTTAATAAAATCCCACATAACAAAAGAACCTATTAAGGAATATAAAATTAATGCCGCCAATGCTACTAGATTGTAAACAAATAAAGTTATAAAAAATATTTTAAGTTTTGTCATAGTTTTAAATCAATCCCGCTGCAACCTTCCGAATGCAGCGGGTACGTACTTCCACCCCTACAATAGAACTATGCAATTTTTTGGAGTTGTTTCTCTAAGTTATCCAATTCCTTTTTAACATTTTCTTTACACCAATTTTCTTTATTATCCCCATAATGACAAGTATCAAATCCAACTACCCAGCTATCACTAGATTCATTTTCAATTTCATCCCAATCTGATAAATCACTAACTGGTTGGCCGAAAGTAAGCCCACCGTGGACATCTACAGGGATATCATCATAGTGTTTTCCGTGCATTGCATGGCCTTTGGGTATTATTACATATCCATTTCCATAGCCGCTGCTAAATCCCATTATTGGTATCTCTAACGTTCTTATAAATGTTTTCATATTAAGTTCCTTATTCAATTTTTTTTAAGCTGCAAAAAATTTTGATGGGAAATCCATCATTTCAACATTTTCAGTTTCCATCCAATTATTAAAAGAATCAGCATTTCTAGTTTCAAGTTCATCCATAATCCATCCTCTTACTGTTGGATCATTGGTTAGTTCAAATGCTTCACATAATTGGCTAATACTCATTTCATTCATTAAATCATTTTGTTTACTCATTTTCAATTCCTTGTTAGTTGCTGTGTTTGTCATACAGTAATTATATCACTTGCTACTATTTTTGTCAACTATTATGCTCCTTTTTTCTCCTTTTTTTTGCTCTTTTTTCGCTTTATTTTACCATTAATCTTGGACAATTTTTGTCTATTCTCGAAAATAAACAGGCAAAGTTCAGAGCAGCATTCACTATTTAACACTTTTGATAGTGAATATCTAGTGACAGGTAAATTTCCAAAGCAACATTGGCAACAATCACAAAAAAACATCATATATTTCTTTAAATTTCCTGCCAATCACATGCCACATGTGTAGAACTGAAATTCTATAACACCACCACGGGTAAAAAAATGTTTTTTTCAATCTATCAAGTGATAAACTGTTATACTCTGGGTATTTGATTCTAAAATAACGGTAAAATAATTGATCGTGTTTCATGTAATTACTTCTCCAAGTTCTAAATCGTGATACCATATTCCTTGTTTGCCTTTTGCAGTGACAGGTATTTCAAATTTAACGGGATTTTTTAAAAAAAGTCCAAATCTATTACCACTTTCACATTCAATGTTGGCATTTTCGCTATCATGATAACAACATCTGTTAAAATGATACACTTTAACACATCCTAAAATTTTACCTTTGTGGAATATTCCATTGTAAAGTTGCAATGCGCCGTCATCATTATATTTTTGACTAGAATGTATTAAGATTAGTTTTCCATTTAATGATCTAAATCTATCATGGGTCCTAGTTTCAATTTTCTTATAACCATCTATTACCCAAGATGCCCATGGCTGGTGTAAAGTAATTACAGCATATTTCATGCCAGCCTATCCATTCGATCACCATACTGCTCCCTAAGATGCGACCATACCCGGTGCTTATACCCCTCTTTATATCCCAATCCATTGCACATGGCATCAATTTTCCTTTGCAATCCACCTTCATTATCTTTAATTTTTTGATGTAAAATAGCAAACATTGCATTTTTAGAATTTTTATAATCTTTAATTCTTAATATTATTTTAGACAAAGACTCAGCCTCAACCTGTTCAATCTCATTGACGTTTATTAATTTATCTTTGAGCTCATGCATCTGGAATTCTTTTCTTTGTTTATGAGCCGTTTTAAAATCATATCCACAATGTAAACATTTTTGAATATCAGCCTCCCAGTCAAATTTGCATTTTGGACACGTGATTTTTTTAATTGTAATTACTTTTCTGGAATTTCTTTTTTTATGGTTAATGCTCCAATCCCTTACTTTAGTAATCGACCCATGGATCCAATAATTTCCGGCGTGGTCCAGTATAATAGATTTTGGTTTACCTTCCATTAGTGCCTGTTTTCTTTGAGCATCATTTTCAAGATCATAACCAGGGGCATGAACAGGTGTTAATCCTCTGGCACTCATTTGAAGATATAAAGACAAAGATTGAGTTTTTCTAAGTAATTGCACACCACTGCAAACTGGAACATCAATGCCCTCGCCTATTAAATCAACTGAGACTAATTGATTATAAGTTCCATTTTTAAATCCTTCCATTGCATCATTTCTTTGTTTTGATGTCAATTTCCCATGAATGATAACAGGATTCCATCCATCTTTTTGATAAGATATCACCATTTGCTCGGCGTGCTCAATAGTACAGCAAAAAACTATAACTGGGGCACCGTCAAAGAATTGTCTATAAGATTTCACAACATCGGCGCATACGATATGCTTTTTCATAATTTCAGATTGTGATTTCTTGTCATAATCTCCCATCTTGATTTTGAGAGTTGCCTTATCAAGGGGGGAGGGGGGGCATAGATGTACTGGCTCACTTAACCAGTGATGGTCTACCATCCATTTTGTATTTCTACCTATCACTAGTATTTGAAATAATTCACATAATCCAGAGCCGTCTAAACGTTCGGGCGTTGCGGTGAATCCTATCCTTGGAACATCGCCAAAATATAAAAGCACTTCTTTCCATGTTTTACTAGTCGCATGGTGTATTTCATCACCGATTATCAAGTCAGGTTTTTCTATTATATCGAATTTCTTGAATCTGAATTTCTCTTTTAACTTATCTTGCTTTTTTAATTTGTTGTGAACTGTTTGAATCATTCCAACCATTATTTGATTCTTAGTTATGAATTTTCCAGATACAATTTGGCCGGCTGAAATATTTAATTCAGATAGGGCTTTTATTATCTGTTCTAATATTTCGGATCTGTGAGTGAGTACTAATACTTTTTTACCAGCTGCTTGCATTTTCTGTGCTATATCAGCGAATATAACCGTTTTGCCACTTCTAGTTGGAGCACAGGCAATAACAGACCGTGATTTTTTCAAAGCCTGTCTAATTAGCTGCTTTAAATCCTCTTGATAATTTCTAAGTTTAATCATTTCTTGCTTAATTTTTTAGGGTCTATCATGTGAAGGCTTTGCAGTGTGTTGTAGACGTTAGATACTATTAATACCATTTCTTGGTATTCTATTTTATAGATTGTATTATATCTTCTAGCTAATTCTGCGCATTTGAATGCAACAGACATTAAATCTTTTTTTTTATTCATCTTTTCCGGAATATATATTTAATTTTATCCCACCATGTAGGTTTGCGGTCTGGCTCAATGAGTGCCATTGCTATATTATCAAAAGTGACAGTGAAAGCGTTCTCTTTAAGAGTTTTTAATACTTTTTCTGCAACGTATTCACTCTGTCCAACTTGATTGAATACTTTTACTATTTGCTTATAATTGTAAGGCATTCCAAGTGCTAATTTTTTAATGATTGGGTTTTTTTCTTTATAGTTGTTTTTCATGATTTATTCCCTCAAAACATTTTCTGTTTTTTTATTTTTTGTGTTATCGGCTTTATTAATTTAAGCGGTTTCGATGGTTTTGGTTTAAATTTAATCTTGATTAATAAAGTGCCTGTGAACGTTGCCGATCCAAAAACCATCATTTCCAATATTAAGGCAACAAATATTAAAAAAACAAATGCTGTCATTTCTTCACTTATTCTCAATATATGAGATAAACCAGATAAGGATGATATGATCCCGGATTGCTCTTTTAATAACATTGCCCTATTGCTTTTCAAGGTGATATAATTCGAATAACTTACTGTTTTATTTAAGCTTTTTTCTTTTAATATTTTCTGCATAGCAAGAAAAGCCCATTGGTTTATATTTGTATCAAGCATCATTTGGCTAATTGCAATGCTAGTATTATCATTTGTATTGTTTTCAATATCTTGTATTTTTTTATCAATTATTTCTAACTGTGATATATTATCAATGTTGCCTAGTTTTGTTTTTTCAATATGAGAATAACCAGCTCCCAATGTTCCTGCGATAGATCCGATCGTACACACAATATAAAATGATAAATGCAAATACCTAATTTTCTTTTTTGAATTAAAGAACTCTCTTAATTTGACAGTCTGAAAAAACACGGCTGCTATTCCAATCAGGGACCACACAATTTGAATGGGTAAATTTTCGCCAATGCTTGAAAAAAGTAATACATTAAAAAATGCTGATGCAAATACAGAAAATATGAATACTATTTTTTTATTCTGGTTGGTCTGAAGGGGTTGGCTGTTTTCCATTTAATACTCGCTATATATTATTTCTTTTGTTTTTTCACTTAATATTTTTATAGAATATCTTTTGTTATCGCATGTACTGTCTATGCTTTCTATATTTTTTGTTCTTAGGTAAAACAATTCTCTATTGCAATCGCAAGCAAAGTTTCCTTCTTCCCATATCCATGTCCTTAATCCATTTTCGTAAATACCATCTGTGTGATAATCTACAATTTCTCCTGTGATGTTAGATTTTATTTTTACTATTATTTTTACCCATTCAGACTTGTCATGTGGTGGTTTCATTTTTACGAAATTAAATGATTCTCTATTTTCCATTTATCTTTTCAGTTTTCCCATTACTTCTTTTAATTTTTTTGATGCAATAACTGTATTTACCCCTCTTCGTGATAATTCTTTTATTTCATGAAAAAAACTTATGTTGAAATTTATTTTTGGATCAAGTTTTTTTACTTTTAAGCAAACTTCAAAAATTTCATGAAATGTCGATGGTGTATTAAAAATAATATTATTTATTTGCTCAATTATTTGTCGTGGGGTTAATTTAGAATTTTCATTGATAAAATCCACGGCTATTTTTATCCAATAACTTGGTTCGAGCCATGCGCTACTTAGGTTAGTGTAATTTATTTCATGTTTTTCTGCGTATTCATTCCAGTCTTTAAAGGCGTGTACTACTTGATCATGAAATGTTCCACTTTTTATTTCTATATGCACCCCGCAACCACTGCAATATAGTTTAATAAATGATTGATTATTAAAGTCAAATACTGGTTTTCCTTTGCAGTGTGGACACATCCTGCCATATAGATCTAGTTTTTCAATCGCAGCCATTTGTACGTTCATTTTAGAAAATTCATCACCATTTATCAACTCATTATTGCTACTCATAACCTTATAACCTCCACTTCTTTGGTTTTCCAATCCATTAAATCAATATTTTCAGACTTATTTTCCTTGGCAACATACACCATGCAATTGTCATCAACCATCATATCTAAAATTTCCTTTTGCACTTTTGATAATGTATCATTAATAGTTTTAATTTCAACTCCATAAGTTTTTCCATCAGATATCCGCCATCCCATTGTATCGGGTGTCCCTGGAGGATATCCAAGCCCTTTTATATATCGCCATATTCCTTTTATCTTTTTCTTGTGGGGCTCATATCTAAATAATTTTATGCGCCGATGGGAAAAAAATATTATTATAAGGTTGGTTATATCTTCTTTAATTAGTGGCAAGCGCTTTTTCTTTTTCGACCTCTTCAAGTGTCATATCGCCATTTATAATTAAATTCTGATATTGCTTATTTACAAAATTCTTATGTTTTTCAATCCACATTTCATCTTCAATTTTATCGATCATCTTTGTATAAAATTTGCAGATATCAAGCACTTTTAATAATTTCTCTTTTTGGGTGATGTCCTTATTTCCAACCGCCTCATTGATTTTACTTAATGCTTTTTCCCCAATTTTAAAATTAGTCTGGCAAGTTACTTTAATTATTTTGATTTCTCGATTAATGGCTTTCATATAACTTTGATCTGTCATAAATTAGTTCCTGAAATTATTATATATTGTGAGCATAATAATTGCAAATTAAATACCAAAAAAAGTAGCAAAAAAACATGAAACATAGTATACTTTTGAAATGGAGTGATTATGGATAGAACTGAAGAAATAATTGAATTTGCAAGAAAGGTGCCACATACAATACTTGAGATTATGACAAAATTCAATATCCCGCCATCAAAAAAATGGACCCTCAAGCGCCGGTTAAAAGATGCAAAAATCCTCATGAAAGAATCCAGAGGCAAAAAGAAAACAGACTTATAAATTATGCTTATATTTAATAGGCGCTAATGTATTAATTTTTCTATGGAAATCGATATAATTTGAACTTCAAAATCAAGATAACTCCATGGGGCATTACTACTATTTTTGGTGTTCTATTCATTTTTAGTGTTATTCAAACAATAATTATTTATATTGGTTCTAAAAATCAAGTCAATAATGTTATTCATGAAATGACATTCATCAAAGATAAAACACAAGTTGATAAAATAATCACCAAATCAGATAAATTCATCAAATTGACTTCAATGCATTCAAAGATTTTTGCGGTATATGGCCAAAAATATAATAAAAAAAATAGTTGGAGATATCAAGGATTCAACAAACATTTAAAAGTTGCTACTATAAAGGAATGTGTTGCGGTTAGTGACCTTTTGGATTTACCTGAATTTTCAATTATAACAGTTGGTGCTTTAGAAAGTTCCTGCAATCCAATTGCGCGAACCACAAACAAAGATGGATCATTCCTGGAGGCTGGATGGCTTCAGATGCGTGAATCGGCGGTTGCTCAAGCTTTTATATATTATAAACAGTTGCCCGAAAAATATAAAAAAAGGATGGCATTTAGATTTAATTCTATGGATGATCTCTTGGATCCCATTAATTCAACCAGAATAATGGCTGTTTTGATTTGGGGTTTAAGACATCGATATATGAATCAATGGCCTTGGGTATTCACTTCATATCATTGGGGTATGCGCCGAATTGATAAATATTATGATTATGACATTGCACCTACTGAAAATTTCGTTTTTCATAAGGGAAAATTAAACGAAGATGTTCGAGATCCGTTTTTATATTGGCATATTTTCAACGCTTATAATTCCCAATTTGAAAAGTTTGATATCAAAGTTTATATTGATAAAACTTATGTTGAGCGCTATTTGAATAAATGTTCTAGATTAGAATATGATTTTATTAAAAAATGGAAATGGTTTCAAGATCAAGAAAAGTTAAATGATAAAATTAAGCAGGATAAAATTGATTATAAAGAAGAAAGGCGCAAAGATATTGAATTATGGAATAAAAGAATATCAGAAGTAAATGCAGAATTTAAAAAAGCAAAAGGATTATTGCAAACAGGTAAATTTAATAATCTCAATGATATTTGGCGTATTGGAAAAATTGCCGTTCTCGATTTAGTCAATGAGGTTAAAGATGAAAAAGTTGCTAAGATGAAAAAAACTTTATTAATCAGCTTTGGAATATTTATTTTAATTGCATTTATGTTTTCGGTCTTTGGTTTTATAATGTTTGGTAGGTTGCTATTTAAGCCTAATATAAACAACAGTAACACCAACACCACCAAATAGAATTCCAAGCGTGCCACTGATTAATCCAATTAATATTCCCTTTTTGATTCTCTGCTTTTTACTTGTCTTTTCAATTTTTTGATAATTAGATAATGAAATATTTAAATTATGAGTCTTGTTACTGTATTCATTGAATAGCCCAAATGTAATCGGGTATAGTTTTACAATCTTTAATATCTCGGTTCCCTGGTCAAGAGGAAAACAAATTTTCCCATTAATCGCAGTTGGCGTGAAATTACTTATTGATTTAGCGCTTAATATCTGAAAACTCAGAAATAAGATCATCAATATTATCAGGTTTTTTTTCATCTTTAACATCTTGAGCCTTTTTATGTAATTTATTTATTTTTTTATCCAGATCCTTTCTTTCATTTTGCAGTTGTTTATTTTGTTCTTTGATTACAATTAATTTTTCATCGTCTTTTTTAATTAATAAGGCGAATAAAATAACTATAAGAACGAGCAGAAGTAACGCAAAAAATACAATTAAGAAAGTGGTCATTTTTTACCAAATTTTTCAAACACACCAACGCCCAATAAAGCGCCGCCTGTCATTAAAAACCCCTGGATAAGAGTTATTGCAGTTTCTGGATCTCCAATCTTAGTTACAATTGAATATCCAAATAAAATTGCAGACATTATCCCTGCCATTACTAGCATTGAAATTCCTGATATTCTTTTGGATGATAATTTTCCTTTGCCATCATTAAATATTTTTGATTCCATTTATTTTCTCCTTTGGCTCCAGCAAATAGATCCTGTTATGAATCCTATTAAAGAAACAATTGATAAGACTATGATTCCAGTTTCTATCACGCTAAAGACAGTTAAAAATGATATTATTAAAACAACAATTGATACGATTAATAATGGGGCTAAGTAAGTTTTTGCTGTTCTAATGGGTGATAAAAAATGGCCTCCTATTAAAAACCAACTATAAATAATTAACGGAAATTGATAGGATGTATTCATTATGACGCGACTGATGGTTGCGCCTGGCACCTTAATTGCAACGAATATATCATAAACTATTAAAAAAACTGTTATTATTATTAATATTATAGATGTTATCTTAAACCATTTTGTTTTTGTCATTTTATTTTCCTTTAATTTTAAATTACACCATAAAACTTATAATATTCAATTCGTTGTCTTATGGTTCTAATGCTCCATCCATTGTAAAAATCTTCATTTTTTTCTCTTTTCAAAGTTATGTCTTTAAAATAATCATCCCTATAAGATAATAATTTATCGAATAAAATAAACTCAGATGTAAAATCATATTTTTTTGGTAAATCACAAACACCATTGAGTGTTGCGATAGACATATTCCCAAATTTCCCATCAACAGTTATATCCGCCCAATCCAACTCTTGCCTATTTTGAATATTAAGGAGCTCTTGCATCCAAGTGAAAGGCTTTCCACCATTGACTAGGATGTCATACGCCACCTCAACAATAGGTTGGGAATTAATTATGTCTAATTTATATTTATGAAAGAAATTAGTCTCGTAAAAATTATCAACAAGATCCATAAAATAGGTATTTCTTTTTAGTATTCGGACTAGCTCTCTTCTTTGCTCTTTAGTCTCAACACCTGTTTGCTCTTTAGTGATATCAAGTGTTGCCCATCCTTTCCAATCAGGCCAAAATTTTCTAGCTATTCCAAAGATGGTTTCACCGCCCCTATCATTAGGATTTTTTGACCATCCACCTTCATGGCCGCCTGTTTTTTCATGTGCTGGTTTAAATAATCCCATTAGTGTTTATTTTT
>SDBT01003190.1_pt1 | contig 28508 bp, 26 predicted proteins | sample 2277101 | NCBI WGS metagenome assembly SDBT01 (sample SAMN10404973, study PRJNA504765) | marine sediment metagenome | isolation source: marine sediment core GS10_PC15, 103 cmbsf | place: Arctic Ocean: Southern Knipovich Ridge | collected 2010 | reverse complement strand
GATATATATCGTTTTGCCTGACATCTACTTTGTCTTGTGTTTTTTTCAATGAAAGATATTGTATCATTGCAAAAGCTTTTTGAATAAAATAAAGAATTATTTAAAAAAATATCAAAAGTAGTCATATGTTTTTTTATTTAAGAGATTAAAAAGATTTTAATATTTTTTGACAATAGCTATTTTAAAAAAAAAGATTTAAAGTTGATTTTTTTAAAAATTTAATCAATGATAAAATGTTAAAATATATCTCAATAAAGTTAAAAAATGTATCTTAGAAAAGAAAATTTTAAATTCAACATATTTTTAAAGCAGTATATTTTTTTAATAAGTTATATTATTGTTTTATTAACTCTTCCGGGTTTAGTAAGATTTGTTTTTCATAAATTTAATAAAACTTCATTTAGCTATTTTACTACCTATTTTCATTTTGTTGATGTACTTATAATTTCTGTTTTTGCTTATTTTTTTTATAAAAAAAGAAAAATTACTTCTTTTTCAAAAGAAAATATTTTTTTAATAATTTATCTAATGATTGCAAGATTTTCACTTATTTATTCTGATGGTAATAATCATCACAAAGCATACTATGATATTGTTAAATTATACCTAGCGGCTTCAACTTTTTATTTTTTTCAAACTAAATATTTTGAGAGAAATAAAAAAATATTAGTTAAAGTTCTTGTAGGAGTAATATTACCTTTAGCTTTATTTTCTTCGGTTCTTGCAATTGCTCAATTTATAAACCAAGGATCTATTGGGATTAGTTTTTTACCAGAACCTGTTTTTGGAAAAAACTTTTTAGGCTCTGATATTATTTATGTAAGTCAAAATAAGATTAATATTTTAAAACTTTTCATAAAAAATATTAGTGATGGACAAATTATAAGAAGTAAAGCTTTGTTTTATCATTCTAATATGCTTGGAGGTTTTTTATTAATAAGCTCTTTTTTTACAATGGTTTTAATAGAAAAAGTAAAAAAATCACAGAAATATTTACTCTCATTTTTTTTACTACTTCAAATTATCGCACTCATTACAACTTTTTCAAGAAGTGCTTTTATAGCATATTTTTTATCTAGCATTTTATGGTTTTTTTTAATGATCAAAAAAAGATATAAGATAAAAAATGTTTTTTTATTTTTTTTATTTTGTAGTTTTTTTAGTATAACTTTATTTTCGCCTCTTTTAATAGAAAGAGGGCTTATATTATTTAAAAAACAATCACTTGAAGCAAAAGAATTAAATGATAGTAGTAGTAAAGTAAGATATGATCTTCAAAATACTTCATTTAAAATGATAAAAAAAAGACCAATAAGAGGGATTGGATTTAGAAATTTTATAATTAAAAGAGATAATTATACCATAGATAAAAATGTTGAAAGAGCTAATGTTCACAATATTTATTTGTTGATTTTTTCTGAAATAGGGATTTTAGGTGTAAGTTCTTTTCTTTTATTAATATTTTTTATATTAAAGGACGCCTATAAGTATAGCTTAGATTCTATGGGGATTACACTATTTTCAATATTTATAGCTTATTTATTAATTGGTCTTGTTGATCATTATCCAATAGCTTCGCAAATGGGAAGATATGTTATTTTTTTAGTACTTGGATATTTGAATTATCAAAATAAAATTAATAAACATCTTTCATTTGAGAATACAACTTATCTTTGTCAATAACTAATGCATTAGTAATAATATCGTTTTCTCCATAAGAGATAATTATTTGATTTTTTTTATTTTTTTTCCTAATTGCAATTCCACATGGAAATACTGAAAAAATAGATTTTCTTTTTCCGAAGATAATAGGATGTTTAGATACCTTTTTTACTTTATACGGTTCTTTAGAGTCATAAAGATAGGCACCCATCACATACCACTTCGGATCGCTTTTTCCAAAAGATGAATGAAAAAAAGATAAATACATATCATCTATTAAAATAGCTGGAGTTCCTCCTCTTGGGGTACCATAATCCCAAAAGAATCTAGAAAAGCAAGGGTTGTTTTCATAACATAAATGCAAAAGATTGTTAATCTTTGGATCTTTTAAATGCATTACTTTATGTGGCATTGGATTATAAGATAATAAAATTTTATTATTATCAACAAAAGGGACCCAGTTTTTTTCAACGGCTTTGATATGCAAATCTAAACATGTTTTATATTCAATATTAAAATTTTCATCTAACTTTGCAATGAACATTGCTCTACAAAAATGTTTTATAGATAATTTATCGTTATAAACAATAAAGTAACTAGATCCATTTTTAAATATTCTAGGGTCTTCAGCTGTTGAGGTGTTTGAATCGATTACTTTATAAGGAGTTTTTTGTTTGAATTTTTCATCTAATAAACATATTCCTAAATATGTTTTATCTTTTTTTTCGTTGATTCTAAAAATAAATAAATAATCATTATTATATTCAACTATAGAACCATTGATAGGAGAAACATCATTTATGGATATTTTATACTTATCTATAACAAGATTATTATGTTCTCCATGAGGTGCTTTTTTTATTTTTTTTGGGTATGTAACATATGTTAGAAATTCTCTTAGCATTTTTTATAAACCTATTACTATTTGATTAAATAGTTAAGAATAGTAAAAATACATATTTTTTTCATTTAAAAAATATTCCATTTTGTTTTAACTAAAAATATATTTAATTTGAAATAGGAGATTTTATGAATTTATATTTAATGCAACATGGACTTGCTAATACCAAAGAAATAGAGATAGAGGAATCTTTATCAGAGGAAGGAATAAAAAATGTTGGAATAAGCGCTAGGGCTTTAAAAAAATTGAATGTTTCTTTTGATGTTATAATATGTAGTGGAAAAAAAAGATCTATTCAAACTGCTAATATTATTGCAAAAGAATTTAATTTTAATGTTGAGAAAATCATTACATCGGATTTTGTGAACCCAATGGCAGATCCAAAAGATACAATTAATTTCATAAATCAATATCAAAGAGTATTTATTGCAGGACATTTACCTTCCATTAAAAATATTATTTCATTTTTATTAAATTCTAATAATATTGAAATTCAAATTCAAAATGCTGGGTGCACCTGCATAGATACTCATAATAATTCACCAATATTAAAATGGCATCTAACTCATGATATCTTAAAAAAAATAATTAATTAAGTTTTATATCTATTTATTTAAGAGTCATTGCTTTATTTCATTTTTTTTACTTTGTATTTCAGCAATCTTGTTATTATTTAAAAATCCATATATAATCTCTTTCTATTTTTTAAATTTAACTAAGGCGAGATATTTTATGAAAAAAATAAAATCAGTAATTTTATTATTATTATTTATTCCCTTTTTTGCATTTTCAATAACGGGTGAGGAAATTCAAAGCTTGATAGATAAATCTATTGAAGAAGGGCACTCTCAAGGAATGGTAATTGGAATTATTTCAAAAGATAAAACAATCTTTTACAAAAATGGAAAATTAGGGATTAACAATGATAAATTAATGGATGAGAATACAATATTTGAGACAGGCTCTATTACTAAAATTTTTACATCTTTACTTCTTGCAATAATGGTAAGAGATGGAGATGTTAGAATGGACGATCCAGTTGAAAAATTTATGCCACCTCATGTAAGAACTCCTTCATACTTGGGGCAAAAAATAACACTTGCAAATTTAGCAACTCATACAGCAGGTTTTCCATACTTGCCAGATAATTTTTATCCTAATGATTTATATAACCCATTTTGTAAATATTCTTATGAAGAGTTTTATACTTATTTAAGTAATTATGAATTAAAATATGCTCCAGGATCTAAATATCAATATTCTAATGTATGCATTGGTTTTTTATGCCATGCTTTAACATTAAGTTCTCAAAAAAACTTTGAAGAGCTATTAATCGAAAAAATTACATCTAAACTAGATATGAATGATACTAGAGTAAAGTTTACAGATGATATGTTACAAAGGTATGCAGATGCTCATATTAGAGATAAAAAAGTTCCACATTGGGGTATTAGTACTTTTGAGGGAAATGGAGCTCTAAAATCAAGCGCTAAGGATTTAGCTCGATTTATTGAAGCAAACTTAGGCTATTATAAATCAGATTTATTTGATGTTTTGCAAACGGCATTAATAGATAGATGCCCTCAAGATCTTCCATATTTAGATGTTGGACTTGAGTGGAATATAGCTTACAAGTATAACCCTGAAATAATCTATCATGGTGGAATTGTAGGTGGACAGCAAGTATTTGTTGGGTTTTGTCCTCAAAGAGAAATAGGTGTTGTTATTGTATCAAATTCATCTGCTAATATATCTGATATTGGTAAACATGTTCTAAATAAAAAATGGCATTTGAATGAATATAGACAACAAGCAACATTAATGCCTTTAATGCTTTATAAATTCATAGGTGATTATAAAAATGATGAAGGGGAAAGAGATATTAAAATCTCAATGTTAGATTTAGGGCATTTATCAACTTTAATGTTTAAAACAGGATATTACCCTGCAGTTAAATTATATCCATCATCAGACTATGACTTTTTCTTAAAAGTAATGCCTGTAAATGTTAAATTTTCATATGATGAAAATAATAATATAACTGGTCTTACAGTAGATCATGATGGAAAAATTTTTAATTACAAAAAAGTAAAATAATTTCAACTTTTTAAAGGCCCTTTTAATACTTTTAAAAGGGCTTTAATTCTTAATAATAGTTAGAAGATTTAGATTCTCTATTCCATACACTATAAAAAATCAAAAAAGAAACTATTATAAAAAGACTATAAAAAGAAGATGCTGCAATTTTTTCAATTAGATATATAGTAGGAGAATTTAAAGCTATTTTTAAACCATATGAACCAAATAGAGCAAAGCAAGAAGAAAATAAAAAACCAAGTAGTGTTTTAATTTTTTCAACTGTTTTATGAATTTTGTTATCTATACTTTTTTCATCTAAAATTTTTAAGCTGTTTTGTAGCAATCTAAGATTAGATAGTTCAAATGGTGGGAGGTAATTAATATAAACATTATATGATTGAAAATTGATTTATATATGATGTAACTGTGCTCATTTTGTTTTTTCTTAAATTATAATAAAAAACTCTTCTAAGTTAACTTAGAAGAGTTTTTTTAAATATAACAATTATTTTTTTTAAAAAGATTTTGACAATATCGCAAGAAGTAAAAGTGCAGATATTGTAATTATTTTTATCAAAGGATTAATAGCAGGTCCAACTGTATCTTTGTAGGGATCGCCTACTGTATCTCCAGTAATTGCTGCTTTATGTGCAAATGAGTTTTTGCCACCATGATGTCCTTCTTCAATATACTTTTTAGCATTATCCCAAGCGCCGCCGCCGTTAGTCATAGATAGTGCCATAAACATACCTGTAATTACTGTTCCTAAAAGAAGAGCTCCTACAGTTACAAAGGCCTGCTCAATTCCTACTACTAAATACATTGAGAAAAATACAACAAATGGTGCAAAAACTGGAATTAAAGAAGGAATTATCATCTCTCTAATCGCAGCTTTAGTTAGAATGTCCACAGCTGTTCCATAATCTGGTTTTTCTTTACCTGTCAGGATTCCTGGCATTTCTTTAAATTGTCTTCTAACTTCAGTAACAATAGCAGAGGCTGCTTTTCCAACGGCTGTCATTCCTTGAGCTCCAAAAAGATATGGAAGCATGCCACCTAAAAATAATCCAATTAATACATATGGATCTTGCAAGAAGAAGTTACATTCTAATTTTGGGAAATAGTGTGATAAATCTTCAATGAATGCTGCGAATAGCACAAGAGAGCCAAATCCAGCAGATGCTATAGCATAACCTTTCGTTATCGCTTTTGTTGTGTTTCCAACAGAATCTAGTGCATCTGTTATTTTTCTTACGTTTTTAGGTTGATTTGTCATTTCTGCAATTCCACCAGCATTGTCTGTTACAGGACCATATGAATCTAATGCTATTATCATTCCAGCAACAGATAACATTGATGTAGCAGCTATTGCTACTCCATATAATTCTGCATTTAAATATGAAATTAAAATTCCAAGTGATATTACAATTACAGGTAATACTGTAGATTTCATTGAAACTGCAAGCCCTTGAATAATATTGGTTGCATGTCCTGTATTTGATGCTTCAGCTATACTTCTTACAGGAGGGTATTTTGTGGAAGTGTAGTATTCTGTTATCCACATTAATAGTCCAGTTACTGAAAGTCCAGTAATAGTACAATAAAATAAATTAAGTCCACTAAATCTAATTTCATCAATTGTATGTATTGTACAAGAATTAAACCCAAACAGATTATATGTTAAAATTCCCATTGCCAAAACTGATAAAAGAGCAGTTACAATAAATCCTTTATATAAAGCTCCCATAATATTTTCTTTTTTTGAGAGTTTCACAAAAAAAGTTCCGATAATGGTAGTTAATATACCAACAGCTCCAATCCCAAGAGGGAAATACATCATTTTTTCTTGAATAGCACCTTTAAAAAAGATAGATCCAAGTAGCATCGTTCCCACAATTGTTACTAAATAGGTCTCAAAAAGATCCGCTGCCATACCAGCACAATCTCCAACATTATCACCCACGTTATCAGCTATTACTGCTGGATTTCTTGGATCATCTTCAGGAATTCCAGCTTCAATTTTTCCTACTAAATCAGCTCCAACATCAGCTCCTTTTGTAAAAATACCACCACCTAGTCTTGCAAATATAGATATTAAAGATGCTCCAAAGCTAAGCGATATTAACGATTCTAAAATAACTTTAGGATCAAGATTCATGTTTTTTAAAATCATATAGTAAATTGTAATACCAAGCAGCGCTAGCGATACAACTAAAAGACCTGTGATACTTCCTGCTTTAAAAGCTATTGACAAAGCTTTTTGAAGGCCTTCATGAGCTGCTTGAGTTACTCTTACATTGCTTCTAACGGATATGTTCATTCCAATATATCCAGCAACGCCCGATAGAACAGATCCAATTACAAACCCTATTCCTGAGAGCAAACTTAGCTGCCATGTTAAAAGTAAAAATACAAATACTCCAACTAAGGCAATCATTTTGTATTGTCTATTCAGATAAGCTTTAGCACCATCTTGAATGGCTCCAGCTATTTCTTTCATTTCATCAGTTCCACTATTTTTAGTAAGAACGTTATAAATTAAAAAACATCCATATAGCAATGCTATAATTGAACAAGCTATTGGAAAGTTATACACATTAAACATATTTAAGTTCCCGTTTTTTTTTTAATTTTAGTTGATATGAAATAATATAATGTTTTAGCTTCTTTAAATCATCAACTTTTTAGGAGGTTTTTTATGTTTTTGAGTGTTTTTTTAGTTTTTTTATTAAATTTAGGATCTCTACCTAATAGTAATTTAGAAAAAAATGAAGATGAAATTACTATTTTACAAAATTCATTAAATTATGAAAATTCATTATTAAAAGAGGGTTTTTTAGATGATTTTTCCTATCTAAATAATTATAAAAAAAAAATAAATGATGTTGAGCTGCAAAATTTAAAAAATTGGAAAAAAGAAAATCAAGAGCCCATAAATAAAATAAATACAACAATAGAACTTAAAGCTAATAATTTATCAAAAGACATAAAAGTAACACTTTTAAAAGAAGCTGCAAGAGTTAGAACTTATGCATATTCTCCCTATTCAAAATTTCAAGTTGGAGCTGCTGTTTTATTAAAAAATGGGAAAATACATTCTGGATGTAACTATGAAAATGCAGCTTTTGGGAATACCATTTGCGCTGAGAGAAGTGCTATTGCTAAAGCAATATCAGAAAATAACAGAGGAAATTCAATAGTTGAAAATCAAGAGATTATAGCTGTTGCAATTGTTCTTAGAACAAAAAATGGATCTCCTTGTGGTAATTGCAGACAAAGTTTATATGAGTTCAATCCAAATATGTTAGTTATTATGAGTGATATTGATTTAGAAAATTATCAAGAAAAATATCTATATGAACTACTTCCTATTGGATTTGGGCCTGTTTGTCTAGATGAATCTATAGTAAAATAAATTTTTATGAAAAAGATGGACTATCTCCAGATAGGTTTTTCATCTTTTTCAATAATGATTTTAAGGACGCCATAAAGGAGCTTTTTTTGAATCAGTTAATACAGGACTTCCAGTTACAGGGTCTCTTTTATCAGAAAATTCATATACAGTTTTTGGCATATATTGTTCGTGCTCTGGAAAAAGACGTTTGAACTCATCTTTACAAGCTTGGTATATTTCATTTTTAGGTATTTTAAAATGTTTTTCAAGAGTAGTAGCTAAATATTCAAAGAAATGGTGTCCCATAAAATAATCATATCTTTGACTTAATTTATGCTTAACTAGTTCAGGATCTTCGATAAGGCCATAACTAAATTGATCACTTGAAAGACCTAAGCGTTTTCTTTGATTTTTATCAATACAAAGGCTGGTTGAATCTCTCATTACAATACGTGTTGGTCTTCCTGTTTCTTTGTCATATTCTATTAAAGTATTTTGTCCATGTAACTCAAATAGTACACCTAAGTTTTTATAGCCTTCTATAAAAGCTTGTATTATTGGAAAATAAATATTTTCCAAAGTAAATTTTTTAGGATCTTTTTCACCTAGCATTTCTATAAGTTCTACAATGTAAGGTAATTTTTTAGGATTGGTTAAACAATTGCCATATAAAGCAAATCCTGGAATTATTTCTCTTGAATCTTTTGTATAAGGATATGGAGTCATTTCACGAACGAGAAATCCAGCGGAACAATCATCTTCAGGAAATTTTTTTAAAGAAATACCAATAGTATCTCTAATTAATGCAAAGCGGGGGGGTAATTTATTTTCATCAATTCCCCTTTGAACTTCTTTTGTACAAGAGATGCCAAGTTTAACATGAGCATCTGTAACTCTTCTTTGAAACCTTGAAATTTTAAATGGAAAATGAAGTTTCATTCCAAATGAAGGCATATCTTCATGATTCATAACAACTACTGAGCGAGTTGATGCAGTTGGTGTAACTGATAATTGAAAAGGAGGTTTTTCAAACTTTTCTTTAAGCTTTGATGGAAATTTTTGCGCATCTAATATTTGAGGATGTACACAAAAAACTACTTTATCTTTGGTTAAAAAAAATGCTGCAATTTTTATATCAGGGTTTGCTGTGTATACATTTACTTCAGATATAGGTAAAACAAAAGATGGAATCTCAAATGAAGGGTTATTAGGAAGAGGGCGATATTTATCAATTGCTTCTGTATAGGAAGCTTCTGGACTATATGTTCTTGTTCCTTCATTTCTATCTTGCTCTGCATCTTTATGAGATAAAAATGCTTTAGTATTTGTAATAGAGCTCATAAACTTACCTTTTATTGCAATTAAATGTAATTATATCACAATGATTAATATTATTTAATCTTAAATAACGGGTTTTAATTTATGAAATTAATTAAGAGAGAAGCGGTTGAAGTGCAATTAATTAAGATTGTAAAAAATAATTTTGAACAGCAATGTTTATAAAAAAAATATTTAAAACTCTTCAATTATATTTTGAATAGTTTTTTTTGCATCTCCAAAAATCATAGTAGTATTTTCTTTAAAAAATAGAGGATTTTCAATTCCAGCAAAACCAGAAGCCATCGATCTTTTTAGAACAAATACATTTTTAGCTTTGTCTACTTCGATAATGGGCATTCCATATATAGAGGATGTTTCATCATCTCTAGCGGATGGATTTACAACATCGTTAGCTCCAATTACAATGCATACATCTACTGTATCAATAGTTCTATTGATATCATCCATTTCAACTAGTTTATCATAAGGAACGTCTGCTTCAGCAAGTAGAACATTCATATGCCCCGGCATTCTTCCAGCTACTGGGTGAATTGCGAATTTAACTTCTGCTCCATTATTTTCTAAAAGATCAGATAGTTCTTTTACAACGTGTTGTGCTTGCGCAACAGCAAGTCCATATCCAGGTACTATAACAATTGATTTTGCAGCTTCTAAAACAAAATATGCATCTTTTGCAATAGCAGATTTTGCTTCTTTTTTTTCACCTTCTTTTATTTTTGTTGTATTAGATCCAAACCCACTAAATAAAACATTTACTAAGGATCTATTCATAGCTTTACACATAATGGAAGTTAAGACTATTCCACTAGCTCCTACTAATGCTCCAGATACTATTAAAACGTTGTTTTGAATTACAAATCCACTAGCGCAAGCTGCGATTCCAGAATAGCTATTTAAAAGAGAGATAACAACAGGCATATCAGCGCCACCAATTGGAATAACTACTAAAACACCTAAAATATTAGATAAGATTATTATCAATAATAAATAAGTATAAGTTGTGCTTGGAGAAATTGAATAAATAATTCCAAAAACTATAGTAGAAATTAAAATAAGTGAATTTAGTAATCTTTGCCCTTTGAAAAGAAGAGGTTTTCCAGCTATTTTTTCAGATAGTTTTGCCCAAGCAATTAAAGATCCTGTAAAAGTCACGCCACCTATTAAAATCGATAAGAAAATGGTAGATGCTGTAAAAGAAGATATGTTCATATCGTAATAATAAATAGAAAATCCAACCAAAAGTGAAGCAAAGCCTCCAAACCCATTTAAAAGAGCTACCATTTGAGGCATTTGGGTCATTTGTATTTTTTTTGCTATGTATATCCCAATTAAGGTTCCAATAAGTAGTCCTGCAATTATCCATGTATAATCTACTATTTCTTTTGAAACTAAAGTTGCAACAATTGCAATTAACATTCCAATTGCTGAAATTAGATTACCTTTTTTTGCTGAGATAGGAGAGGAGAGTAATTTAAGTCCAAAAATAAAAAAAATAGCTGAGATTAGATATGAAAAATTTATTAATAATCCTCTCATTTTTTAGCCCCATTTTTATTTTTTGGTTTAAACATTTTAAGCATTCGATCAGTTACTAAATAACCAGCAACTACATTTATCATTGCAAGTACTATCGCTAAGGTTCCAAGTGTTGTAGAAATTATAGGTGATGCTTTAAGTCCAGATGATATTAAAGCTCCAACTAAAGTAATTCCAGAAATAGCATTAGATCCACTCATTAAAGGAGTATGTAAAATAGAAGGCACTTTGGAAATTAATTCAAATCCTAAAAAAATAGATAGTATCAAAATAAATGATAAAAATATTAATGTTTGAGCGTCCATTTTATCTCCTATTTTAAAAATGCACTTATTATTTGACCACTATGGGTAAGAATTGCTTTTTTTAATAAACTATTAGATAAATCAATATTTAACTTTTTGGTTTCTTTGTCGTAAAAATGATCTATTAAATTATATAAGTTTGAAGAATACATAACACTAGCGTCTATTGCAATATCATCTAAAAGAGTAGTTGGAGCTAGAACTTTTACATTTTTGATATCTACTATTTTATTTGCAATAGATCCTTCAACGTTTCCTCCAGATTGTATTGCCATATCTATAACAATACTTCCACTTTTCATATTTTCAAGCATATCTTTAGTAATTATAACTGGCGCTTTTCTACCAAAGACTTGAGCTGTTGTAATTACAACATCAGATGTGCTAATTGCTTTTTTGATCTCTAATCTTTGTTTTTCAAGTTGCTCTTTTGTAAGTTCTTTAGCGTATCCTTGAGCAGTAGCTTCTGTCTTTCCTAAATCTATTTTTAAAAATTTAGCTCCTAGAGATTTTATTTGCTCCTCTACAACGTCTCTTGTATCAAATGCTTCTACTCTAGCGCCTAGTCTTTTCGCTGTTGCTATTGCTTGAAGTCCAGCAACTCCAGCTCCTATAATAAATACTTTTGCAGGAGATAAAGTTCCTGATGGAGTAGTCATCATTGGGAATACTTTTTTTAAAAATTTAGAAGCTAATATTACGCTTGAATATCCCGCTAAATTTGCTTGTGAAGATAATGCATCCATTTTCTGTGCTATAGTAGATCTTTCAATCAACTGCATGGATATAGATGTAATGCTTTTTTTAAGTAGAGCATCTACTATATTTTTTTCATTGAAAGGATCTAAAAAACTAATAGTAATTGCATTCTCTTTCAAACTTTTTATTTCATCAATTGTCGGAGCATTTACTTTTAATAGAATATCACAAGTAGAAAGCAGCTCTTTTTTCTTTAGAAATTTACATCCAATATTAATAAACTCTTCATTTAAAACATCTATATCAGCTGCTAAATTTTCTTCTAAAATAATTTCAAAGCCCAAATTTATAAACTTTTGAGCAATTTTTGGCATCATTGCTACTCTAGTATCATCAATACTTTCTTTTATAACTGCAATTTTCATTTTTATTCCTTGATTTATGGAAGATCAAATACTTCTTGTAATTTGCTTAAATCGCCATTTACATATGGAATAGCAAGCATAGCTAAAAGTCTTGCTTTATCAGCTCTTAAGAATCTAGAAAAAATAACACCTGCTTTTTTTAGTGTTTCTCCTCCACCTTTATCTCCATAAATAGGGAATACAAAACCATGAGCCACAACTGATGTATTAATTATTATTATGCCTTTTTTAAGTGCGTATTCAATGCCTTCAAATACTGCAGCATTTACATTTCCAGCACCTAAACTTTCTATTACAATTGCATCAGCTCCAATATCTGCCATATATCTTATAATCTCAGGTCCAGCTCCTGCAAAATCTTGAAAAATATAAATTTTAGGTAATTTTTTAGGGATTGGAAATTTTTGAATATATAATCTATCATTTATTCTATATACATTTCCTTCAAAAATATATCCTAAATATCCCTTTTCACCTGATGTGAAAGTTTGTGGATTAGTTGTGTTTTTTTTAACTACATCTCTAGAGGAGTTAATATAACTATTTAATGTAACAGTTACTCCAAAATTTTTAGCATCTTTAGATATAACTTGATAAACTGCATTTAATAAATTAAATGGCCCATCTGAAAAAGGAGAAGATGCATTTCTCATAGCTCCGGTAAAGACAACTGGTTTGTCTGTTTTTAAAGTCAAATCTAAAAAATAACTTCCTTCTGCCATAGTGTCTGTGCCATGAGTAATTATAGCTCCCATAATTTTTCTGTCTTTAAGAGCATTATCGACTGTTTTTGAAAGTTTAGACCAGATCTGTGGTGTCATTTGTGAACTATCAATATTGGCAAATTCTATAACTTTAACATTTGCAATATCTAAAAGTTTTGGAACAGACTTTACAAAATCAGTTCCCTTTGCAGGAATGCTAGCATTTGTTTTAGGATCTGTTTTTTCAGCAATAGTACCACCAGTTGTAATAATTACAATTGTTGGAAGATTTGGATTTGTACCATACATTTGCTCTTCTGCAAATATATTTATTAAAAAAATAGAAAATATAAAAAATAATAATTTTGTTTGTTTTAACATGTTTTTAAGTCTCCTTATAATTGAAACTTCTAAGTAAGTTAACTAATATAATCATTTATTGAAATAAATGAAAGTTTTGTATTTTTTTTTAAAATGGATCTGGAAAAAAATAAACTTTAAAAGTATTCTTTTACAAATTTAAAAAAAAATATGACATCAAATATCAATTTATTAAATCAAAATCTTAATGCTCTAAAAAATTATAATTATTTATCTATAAAAGGGGATGAAATCATAGAGGATAGTTATTTAGAAATTTTTAAAAAATTTATAAATAGGGGATATAAAAATAGAAAAGATTTTCAAATTGTTAACTATGTAAACAATCTAATTAATTCATCGAATGAATCAAATAAAGAACTAATTACTAAACTATCAAATAGGGCAATTAGCTATCTAAAATACAACAAAACTTTAAAAAAGGATATTTTGTTATTAGACAGATTAGTGGAAAAAATAAGCAAGGTTTATAGATTTCAAATTAAAAAAAATAAAGAACTTTTTAAAAAATGGAAATTATATGGATTTGATAGTTCAATTTTTTACAAATATCCAAAGTTTTCAGACTTTTTATTTAACTCTAATTTAGCAGCACAAGTAAAAGTTACAAATGATCTAATAAAAATAATTGAAAATGAACCTGCTATTTTAGTTGAAGGAAAGTATGAAAAATTTTCAGATATTGAAAAAAGATTTGGGTATAAATATTCATATGAATTTCATGAAATTTTTGTATATGAAAAAGATACCAATGAAGTATTTACATATTTAGATACAAAGATGGGGCTAGTACAGCATCATCCCTATGTTAGTTGTTTTAAACCTATTTCTAAAATTAGTAATGATGAATATATAAAATTACTTGATCTTGGTAAAACTTTTAATAGAAAAAGTTCTAATTTAGAAAAAAAACATGTTCTTCAAATTGTAACATCTAATATAGATAAAGATGAGAAAAACTCATATAATATTACTAAGTTTTTAAAAAGCAAACATCCATATTTTAGGCTAATTGATAGTGATAAAAACGTTTATATTATAGGTTATGGTAATTGGATTGATAGTAAAATTTATTCATTTTCTAATACTACAAGAGGCAGGTTTAGATCTCCTGATATTTGGGAATATAAAAGATGTGAAAAGAAGTTTGTTACAAATATTGCAATAGATGAAGAGGAAGCTAAAAGATTTAAATATTTTTGCATTAAATATATGAATGATGATTTGAATTTTGGAAGGCGAATAGCATTTAATTTTTTCGATCAAAATTGTACATCTTTTGTAAGAAATGCTTTAAAATATTCTCTTGATTTCAAATTAGATTCACAGGCTTCCTTATTTGAAATAATAACATTTATAGTTCCAGATATTATTGCAAACACTTATAAAAACATTGAAAGTAAAACAAAACTATTGCTAAGAAAAACAGCTGTTATAACGCCAAGTATTGTAAAAACTTTATCTAAATATGTCTATTTTGTTATTGAAAAAATTATAAAGCTTACTTTTACTTTCTTTGTTTCTAGTATCACTTTTTTACTCGGAGCTTATAATTCAAAAAAAGGAAGAGTAATAAAAAATCCAGATAAAGTAGAAAATTTTCTTCCACCTTTATCTTCGATAACTGATTGGGTTACTTATTCTAGATATAAAATTGATGCACCTGCAAAGTTGCAATATTTGCAAAAACAGATGCATACTACTAAGAAATACAAAAAACCTTTAAAACTAGCTATTACCTAAAAGTTTTTTTAAAAGTCTAAAGTTAATCTAGCGCTTAATCCATGCATAGAAAATACTCCTGAATTATTTATTGGAATTGAAGATGGATCATCACTAGTTGATCTAGTAGATACTATTTTTTCATGAACGTTAAACCAACTATTTAACTCATAGCCTAAAAACATTTCAAATCTATTATTTTCAAAAGATCTTTGATATGAAGGTCCTAGTAAAAAAAGAGTATGGAAAGCAAGTCTATAATTTTTATATATAGCATCGGCTCTCTCTAAACTATCTATAGAAGCATTCATTCTCCAAACATTATGATATCTACCAATGTTTGAAGATGCGAAACCGTTAGCTGTTAAATAAAAGTCATGTCCCCAAAACCAGTCAATATCTGATCCAATTTTTAAGCCTACTCCATAAAATTTCCATTTGTTATAAATGTCATTTGTTTGAGAGGAGTCATTTTGATATTTAACGCTCCAAGTTTGTCTTAATTTTGCTGCTGTAAGACCACCAATAAATCTAATTCTTAAATGTTCATTTGGATTAAATATTCTAGAAAGTAAAAGATCTATTAAATCATAATCTAGTTTAATATTAGATTTAGCAGTAGTTAAATTATTAGATATAATTTGAGGCCATGTTCCTAGTAAATATTGATTTGCACTAGATGGTTTTGTGCTCGTATCATCACCATTAATTCTTTGATAAGTATACCCTAAAAGCACTCTCCAAAATTTCGGAGCATTAAACCAACCAAGAGATATTCTAAATCCTGGATCCCAGTCATATTTTGCTAATTGGTATTCTCCTCTAGAATATAAATTAGAACCTATAGAGTCATCTTTAGTTTGTCTTATAGCATAATCTAAAGAGCTAGCTTCTGCAGTCCAATATAAAAACTCTATATTGGTATAGTAAACGCTATCATCTTTTTTAAAAAGATTAGAGTCATCAATAGAAGAATTATATTTTTTTTCTTTTGTAAAAGAGTCTATTGAAAATAAATTAACCAAGCTACATGTAAAAACTAAAAATGATAAAATTGACTTTTTCATATTTCACTACCTTTTAAATAAATGTTTTTTTTAATTTATTAAAATTTAAAAAAATATACAATAAAAATTTATATAAAATTTTACTTTTAGGTTTTTATTATGAAAAAAATATTTCTTTTAGCTGCTATATCTTTAACTTTGTTTTCATGTGAAAAAAATAAAAATCAAGTTACAAAATATGAATATTATAATAAGGGATATAAATATAAAAAAGAAAACTGGAGTTTTGTGCATATTGAAGGAAGTCCTTATGAAAGAGGAATGCAGCATGGATATTTATTAGCCGATGAATATATCAAAGCTTATGAATGCTATAAAGTAATAATGCTACATGTTTCAGGTTTTCCTATGGAAGATTTAAAAACTGAGGCGATAAAAAGTCAAAAAAATAAAATTCCTAAAGAATTACTAGATGAAATGAGAGGGATTGCTGATGGTGTTTCTAAAAAAGGTCATAAGGTGGATTTAGATGATATAGTAGCATGGAATGCTTGGATGGATGTATTAGAGAGTTGGTGGCCTACAGTTAAATCAAATTTTGCATCATATATGCCTCTTTCAGTTGGTAAAAGAAGAGAGAGATGTTCTGCGTTTATGGCAACAGGAAGTTCTACTATAGATAATAAAGTTGTAATGGCACATTCAACATTTGATGAATTTTGGAACGTTCAGTGCTGTAATGTAATTTTAGATATTGGTTTAGAAAAAGATAGAAAACTTATAATGCAAACAACTCCTGGATATGTTGCAAGTATGACAGATTTTTTTATAAATAGCTCAGGAATAATAGGATTAGAAACATCATTAAGTGGATTTAATGGTTATAATATTAATGGATCTCCATCTTATGTAAGGCAAAGACTTGCTATGCAATATGCTAAAACAATAGATGAATTTGTAGATATAATTAGTAAAAATAATAATGGTGGAAATCCAGCTACATGGCTAATTGCAGATATTAATACAAATGAAATTGCTAAATTTGAACTTGGAATAAAATTTCAAAATTTAGAAAAGAAAAAAGATGGATGCTTTTTTGGATGTAATATAGCTTTTGATCCTTATATTAGAAATTTAGAATGTGATGGGGAAGGGTTTAATGATGTTAGAAGACATACAGGAGCTAGAAGGGTTAGGCTTCCTGTATTATTAGAAAAATATAATAGTAAAATTGATAGCAATATAGCAAAAATAATAATGTCAGATCACTATGATGTTTATCATAAAAAATATAAAGCTGCAGCTAATACCGTTTGCGCTCATTATGATGAAGACCCAAGAGAGTCTATGAGCTCATTATCCAGTACTAATCCTAATCCTTATACCCCAGCTGGAGCTGTAGATTGTAAAATCACAACATCGAATCTCGCAAAAGATATGAAGCTGATTGGAATTTTTGGCAGACCTTGCTCACAAGCTTTTGAAAAAGAGAAATTTTTAAAAGAACATCCACAGTGGAGTTGGCAAAAAGAATATCTTTTAGATAGACCTCATACTAATTGGGTAGAGTTCCAATCTAAAAAATAATTATTTTTTCATGGAGATATTTTTTAGAATTTGTTCTAAATCACATTCATGCTCTACTTCATCTTCTAATATTTTTCCAATTAAGTGATATGTAATATTATCTTTTCCGTGGATTTCTTTTAATAAGGTGTCGTAAACACCAATAGCGCATCTCTCACCTTGGATGTTTTGTTTTAAAATAGGAATGCTCTTAAAATTTTTAGGTTCTAAAAAACCACATTTTGTAAGTCTGAACCAATCATGAGGATTTAATATAGGAACTCCATCTAATTGAATTATTCTATTTGCAATCATTTCAGCATGGTTGTATTCATCTTTAGAATGTTCTTCTAACTCTTTTTTAACTAGATCGCTAAAAGGACCTTCTATTACTTTAGCACCTACCCAATATTGATATGCAGCTAAATATTCATCAGCTAACGCTTTATTTAATTCATTTATTAAAGTTTCTATATCAAATCTAATAATTTTTTTAGTAAATTTACCCATATTAATTACTCCATCTTTTGACTTTTGTATATAATTAATATGTTTTTTAGTCTAACAAAAAATATTAAATAATTTACCTTGATGGCTATTTCTTTTTATTAAAAGATTATTGATTTCATTTAGTATTTGAAATTTATCATCATAAATATAAGTAGGAGCTATTATATCTTTAGCGTAACCACTGCCAGATGTTCTGTAAATTATAAAATCTTTTGGCATTCTTTCTATAAAGTCTGTGGCTATTTCAATAAATTTATTTTTTTGCATAGGTATATATTTGTCTTCTTTATACCATTTTTCTAAAATTGTATTTTTAAGTGCTGTTAAAAGATGGATTTTTATTCCTGATAAGTTAAGTTTTGAAATAATATCTGCGCTTTTTATCATATCATCATATGTTTCGTTTGGCAGACCTAAAATAATATGTGCTACGCTATGCAATTTATATTTATTAATAATATCTAAGGCTTTTAAGAAATCAGTAAATTTTTCATGTCTATTTGTTAAAATAGAAGTTTTATCATGCACTGATTGAAGTCCAAGTTCAATAGATACATAAGGAAGATATTTTCTATAACTTGCAATTAATTTTACTTTTTCTTCATCAATAGAATCTGCTCTTGTAGAAATTGATAAGCCTACAATATCAGGATGTGCTGTAATTGCTTCATCATATAATTTTTTTAAATAATCTACATTTGCGTAGGTATTTGTAAAAGATTGAAAATAACAAATAAATTTTTTAGCTTTATATCTGGTTTTTCTAATTAAAATATTATTTATAACTTGATCTCTTATTGAAAGATTTTTTTCTTGAGTTCTAGAGGATGAACCATTTTTATCACAATATATACATCCACCATAAGCTTTTTTCCCATCTCGATTGGGACAACCTAAGTTAGCATCAATAGAGACTTTATAAACTCTTTTGTTAAAAATCTTTTTTAAATAATTGTTTATTGAATAATATCTAGTCATCTTTTGATTTATTTTTAAAAAAACCTATTTTATAATAAAATGATAAAAATATGGAGCGAATAATGAAAGCTAAAACTAAAAATATTTTCTTAGTTAGCACCCTTTCTTTACTTTTTACTTTTTTTGCTATTTATAGCTACTTACCACTTTTTTTAAGTAAATATAGTGAGCATAAGAATTTTAAAGAATTAAATCTTAAAAAAGATGTTATTTATTACAACGATAATAAAGATTATTTTGAATACATAGAAGGTGGAGAGGGAAAAACAAATCTTTTACTAGTTCATGGTTTTCAAAGTTCTAAAAATTATTGGGTTCCTTTTATAAAACATCTAAAAAAAGATTATAATATTATTGCATTAGATCTTCCAGGTCATGGCAATAGTTCAAGAAATAAAAAACAAAAATTTGATTTAGAGTCTTTAACTACAAGTTTAAATATATTTGTTGAAAAAAAAGGACTTAAAAAATTTCATATACTTGGCACTTCTATGGGTGGGGGGATAACAACTCTTTATGCCCATCACTATCCAGATAAAGTAAAAACACTTTCTTTATTAAATCCACTTGGAATTGATCAAGAAGATAAAAGTGATCTACAATTACTTTTAGAAAAGGGACAAAATATTTTCTTCCCTAAAAATTTAAAAGAATTTGATCAAATGACAATTTATCTAACTGGAAAAAAAATAAATTTTAATTCATATTTTAGAAAATATGCTCTTTCTAAAATGATGAGTAAATATACTTTTTTTAAAAAAGTATTTAATGAACTTTTATCATCAACACGGTTGGATAATGTTTTACCTAACATTAAAACTAAAAGTTTAATATTAATTGGAAAAAAAGACCGTATTATTCATCCATCTTCTTTTGAGTATTTTGTAAAACTTATTCCTGATATCAAAGCTAAAAGAATTGATAATGGAACGCATTTATTTGTTGGAGATGAATTTAAAATTGCAATAGAAGAGCTTAAAAGTTTTTTAGATGAAAATTCAGATATTGAAGATTAATCTTTTTGTGAAAGTTTGGAGTTTTCAAAAATAGTTTTATATATATCAATTATATATTGAGAAGATATTTTTTTTAAAATTTCTTCTTCTCTATTTTTATCTTCAACCCTTTCTTTAAGTTTTAAATATTTTATTTTTTTTACAATTTCAAATCTTTTTTCTAATAATATAATAACTTCATTATCTATTTTATCTATTTCTTCTCTTAATTTTTTAAGCATTTTTTACCTTTTGAACTAAATAAAGTTTATCTCCTTTTCTAATCTTTTTATCTAATTTTATAGATATAAGATCTCCTTTATTTGCAGTCTTAATTTCTTTGTCTTTTTGCATGGTGATTACTTTTGTTTTAAAAGATCCGGTAGTATTTCCAATTATTAAAATATCATCATTTATACTTAAAGAGTGTGAATGAATAATAAATTCACCAACATTTATTTTTGAAAAATAATTAGTAGCTTTTCCAATATATATTTTTACTTCTTTTGCTTGTGATCCATAAGAATTTGTCCACATTTCAGTTTCTTTGCCAAGATAGTATCCTCCCATCCAAAAACCTCTATTGAAAACTTTTTTAAGTTCATCAAGCCAATAATCTACTTTTTCTTTTGTATATGTGTTTTCAAAATACGCTTGAGTAGCTTCTTTGTAGCATTTAACTGTTGTATAAATATATTCAGTAGATTTGGCTCTTCCTTCTATTTTAAAAACTTGTATTCCACCTTCAATCAATTTATCAATATTTGCTATAGTACACAGATCTTTAGGGGACATAACATATTTATTATCTATTATTAATTCTTTATTAGTCTCTTCTTCAATTACTCTATATTTTCTTCTACATGCTTGAAGACATTTACCTCTGTTTGCTGAAGTATTATATTTATGCAGACTCATATAACATTTACCAGAAATTGCAACGCACAATGCACCATGTACAAAGGCTTCTATTTTAATTAATTTATTAGATGGACCTTTTATATTTTCTTCTTTAATTTTTTTAGCAATATTTTTAATTTGATCTAAACTTAGCTCTCTTGCTAATACAACAACATCAGCAAATTTTGAATAGTATTTAACAGCTTCAATATTTGAAATATTAGCTTGAGTTGATATGTGTATATTTAAACCAAGGTCTTTAGCTAGGTTTAAAACTGACATATCATGCGCTATTATTGCATCAATTTTATTTTTTTTTGCTTCAATTAAAATATTTTTTACTACATTGATCTCATCATCATATATAATGGTGTTTAAAGTAAGGTAGCATTTGATATTATTTTCTTTGCATATTTTAGATAATTTTTTTAAGTCATTGATTCTAAAATTTTTAGAGGAATTAGCTCTCATATTTAGTTCTTCAATCCCAAAATAAACACTATCACAATTAGCTTGTATAGCGCTATTTAGAGAATCAAAGTGAGAAATAGGCGCCATTATTTCAATTAAATTCTTCATAATAAATACCTTAAATAAAGAGATAGTATCTCTAAAAAAAGATTTTTTGCAAGTGGATTTTTTCCCAATAATTTGCTATATTTTCCCAATAATTTGCTATAATAATTAAAAAAGGGGGAAATTATGTCAGCAATTAAACGAAGAGGAGCAGCAGGAGCAGCAGGAGCAGCAGGAGCAGGAGCAGGGGAGTTTAATAGCAGACACTCCACAAGAGCTGTTAGAGTAGATCTAACCGCTAGAGCCGCAATGGTAGTTGCAAGAGGAGCAGGCGCCGCAGGAGCAGGGGGATTGTTTAATAGTAGTCACTCCACAAGAGCTGTTAGAAGAGCCTCAATGGTAGTTGCAAGAGAAGAAATATCGCCTCAATCTAGTATAGGCGGTAGTGCAATCACAACTCCAGAAGGTAGTGACATAGAGGGACCAATATATGGGAAAAATAGGGATGTGATAGTAACACAAAACAGGTTAGGGGCATTAGTCCGAAGTGCCATTGAAACGAAAGTAGTATTTAAAAATTATCAATCTTATGAAGCGATTGAAGAAGCTGTTGAAAAAGAAACTGTTGAAAAAGAATTCAAAATTGAAAAACCTATTATTTTTTTACAGTGCAGATTAAATTTTGTTCAAGATGATGGGGGCGAAACGTTCGAATATAAGCTTTTAGAAAATTTAAAAGAAATTCCTTTTGAATATTTTGCTAAATTGTTTATTTATGATAATATAAAAATATATATTATCTAATAGATACTTTTTTGATAAATTTCAAAAGTTCTTTTTGTAAATAATTAAAAATATCATCACTAAAAGATTTATAATTTTTTAAATTGGGATCTAAAATTTCATTGCTTACAAATTTTTGTAGAATATATTTTTTAGAGCCTTTTATTAATTTTGCAATTTTAATAGGATCTTCTTTTATATGTAATTTATCAACTAAAGTTGTTCTAAATTCATAATCAACATTAGAGGACATTATTAAGTTAATGCTTTGTGATATTTTTGAAGTATCTATATCTCTTTGAATAATTTCTTTGTATTTTTCTAAAGGCGCTTTTATATCCATCGCAATATAATCTAAAAGATTAGATTCAATTAAATCCTGTAAAATATTAGGATTAATTCCAGATGTGTCTAATTTTACTGAAAAATTTAAATCTTTTATTTTTTTTATAAACTCTTTTAAATCTTTTTGTATTGTAGGCTCTCCACCTGTTATTACAACTGCATCCAATTTATTAATTCTTGTTTCTAAAAAAGAAAAAAAATCTTTCTCATCTATTCTATTTTGAAAGTTACTTTCTAAAACTAAATTAGGATTATGGCAATATCTACATCTAAAATAGCAACCTTGTGTAAACACTATAGCTGCTATTTTATTTGGATAATCTATTAATGAAAATTTTTGCAGTCCACCTATTAACATTATATTAAAACAGTTTCTTTAACTCTATATTCTTCTCTCATTGAATATTCCGCTCTTTTACCATCATTCCATTGTTTAACAGGTCTTAAGTAACCTACAACTCTAGAATAAACCTCACATTCTTTATTGCAATGTGGGCACATTTGATGTTCTCCATTTAAATATCCATGCTCTTGACATATACTAAATGTAGGTGTAATTGAAAGATAAGGAAGAGAATATTTTTCAAAAGCTTTTTTAATTAGATTTTTTACAGAATTAGGATCATCTATCTTTTCACCTAAAAAAGCATGCAGAACAGTTCCACCTGTATATTTTGTTTGCAACTCATCTTGATGATCTAAAGCTTCAAATAAATCATCTGTATGATTAACAGCAAGAAGAGAAGAATTAGTATAGAAAGGTTTTGCTCCTTTTGAACAATCATTTGCAACTATAATATCAGAAAAACGTTTTTTATCTAAAAGAGCTAGCCTAAATGCAGTTCCTTCAGCTGGCGTTGCTTCTAAATTATAATTGCTTTTTGTCTCTTCTTGGAATAGGGATAATTTTTCTCTCATAAAGTCTAGTACTTCACAAGCAAATTTTTTACCTTTAGTTGTTGAAATATCTTCATTAAGTAAATTTAAACAGGCTTCATTCATGCCAACAAGACCAATTGTCGAAAAATGATTTGTCCAATAATTATTTAATCTTTCTTTGATTTGTCTTAAATAGAATTTAGAATATGGATAAAGTCCTTTTGATGTTAAATGCTCTAGTATTTTTCTTTTTACCTCTAAACTTTCTTTAGCAAGATCCATTAAATCATTTAAACGTTTAATAAATTCTTTTTCATTATTTGCTAAATATCCAATCCTTGGAAGATTGATAGTTACTACTCCAATAGAACCTGTTAGAGGATTAGATCCAAATAAACCTCCACCTCTTGATGCTAATTGAGATAGGTCTAGTCTTAATCTACAGCACATAGATCTAGTATCATCAGGACTCATATCTGAATTTACAAAATTTGCAAAATATGGGATCCCATATTTTCCAGTAACTTTCCATAAAAGAGTTAAATTTTCGTTATCATAATCAAAGTCTTTTGTAATGTTATAAGTTGGAATAGGAAATGTAAATACTCTACCTTTTGCATCTCCTTCCATCATAATTTCTAAAAATGCTTTGTTTAATAAATCCATTTCTTTTTGGAAGTCTTTATATTTTTCTTTTTGAAGGTTACCACCGATTAAAACATTTTCATTTGCATATAATGATGCTGGCTGAAGATCCATAGTTATATTAGTAAAGGGTGTTTGAAAACCAACTCTTGTTGGAACATTTACATTAAATATGAATTCTTGCATGGCTTGTTTGATTTGTTTGTATGAAAGTTTATCATATCTAATAAATGGAGCTAAAAGAGTATCAAAATTTGAAAAAGCTTGAGCTCCTGCAGCTTCACCTTGAAGAGTATAAAAAAAGTTAACAACTTGTCCTAGCGCTGCTCTAAAATGTTTTGGCGGTTTACTCTCTACCTTTCCGCTTACACCTTTAAATCCTACTGTTAAAAGATCTTTTAAATCCCAACCTACACAATAAACTGCAAGTACTCCAAGATCATGAATGTGAAAAGATCCATCAATATGTGCTCTTCTAATATTTGGTGGATATATTTTATTTAACCAATATATTTTATTTGTTTCAGATGCTATATAATTGTGAAGACCTTGAAGAGAATAGCTCATGTTAGAATTTTCTTTTACTTGCCAATCTAATTTTTCTAAATATTGATCAATTAAATCAACACCTGCTTTATTAGTTATTTCTCTTATTTTGTTATGTTGTTCTCTATATATAATATAAGCTTTAGCTGTTTTTTTAAATGGAGAGGATAAAAGTGTTTCTTCAACAATATCTTGGATAGTTTCAACAGATGGAGTGTCATTCGTTATTTTTTGGGATAACTTTAATACTTTGATCATCAAAGTTTTTGCAATATCTTCTGAAAACTCTTTTGTTGCTTTTCCAGCTTTAGCAATTGCTTTTGTAATTTTATTTGCATCAAATATTACAATATGTCCGTTTCTTTTAATTATCTTATTTAAATCATTTGTTTTTTTTTCTAACATCTTTTAACTCTCCATATATTAATATTTTTTAATTTTAAACATTAATATAATAATAAGGTTTTAGAGACCTGAAATACTATATCTTGTGTTTTGTCTTTCTATTATTACTAGATATAGGGTTTTGCAATTTTTATCCAGTATTTTTTTTGATTCTTGAAACTTAAGTTTTTAAGATACTTAATATAAAATATTTTGAGATTTTTTTTAATGTTTTTTTTTAATTGATAAGATTAGATTTAAAAGTAAAATATGGTTATGGAAAAAAATACACGAAAATTGTTTTTTGCATTTGAAATAGAAACTATTTGGATAGATAACTTTAAAAATGCAAGTGTTGTCGATAAGAAAAATAGACATTTAACCCTTCTTTTTTTAGGAGAAAATGATCTTAATGAAATTAAAAAACAATTAGATTTAATGCCAAAATTAAATCTTCTTTTAGGTTCTTGTGGATATTTTGATAAACCATTTTTTTTACCGAAAAACAATTCAAGAGTAGCTGCATATAACGCAATTTTTTTAGAAGATAATGCAAAAATTGAGAACTATCAAAAAAACTTATATTCATTTTTTTTAAAAGAGGAATTTAATTTAAAAAATGAAAAAGATTTTTTGCCGCATATAACTATTTTACGAAAAGATTTTGAAAAAAAAGAATTTGAAAAACAATTTAAGCAAACTCCTTTTTATTTGAAGAGTTTTAATTTATATGAAAGTTTATTCCATTCAAACTATAAAGCTCTTTGGAAAATGGATTATTTAGCTCCATTTATTGAATTAAAACACACAGCGGATATTGCTTTTGAAGTTAGAGGAAAAGACTTTGATTCATTATTGCTTCATTCCTTTATAGCTCTTTGTTTCAAAGAATTTAAGTTATTAAAATATAAAAAGAATTTAAAAAAGGTATCATCTATCGATGATATCATAATAGATCTAAACGAAATTTTAACGCTTATGGAAATTGATGGATATCAGGCTTCTTTCAAAGCAATTAGTTTTAATCAAAAAAACTGGGTGAAAGATAATATAATTTATTGGGAGATGGTAATTGATGTATAATCTAAAAAAAATATCAGATAGTGAATATATACTTCCAAAAGAAGGAAAAATGCTAGTAGATGGACTAATTATTGCAAATGAAGCTTTGCTTGAACAAATAAAAGAAGATAAAGCATTAGATCAAGTAAAAAATGTTGCAACTCTTCCAGGTATAGTAAATTATTCTATTGCTATGCCGGATATACATTTAGGTTATGGTTTTCCAATAGGCGGTGTTGCTGCAATGGATGTTGAAAATGGAGTAATATCCCCTGGTGGTGTTGGGTATGATATTAATTGCGGCGTTAGGATCGCAACTTTACCTGTAAAATTCAAAGAACTTAAAGAACAGAAGGGATTAGAACTTTTAAAAAAGATATATGAGCTTGTTCCGTCTGGGGTAGGCTATGGCCAAAGAGGTGAAAAAGAGTTATCGAATAGCGATTATAATAATCTTTGCATCAATGGAGCTAAATGGGCTATTGAACAAGGCTTTGGAATAGAAAAGGATTTAGAAAATATTGAAAGTTTAGGAAAAATAGAAAATGCCTCTATGAAATTTATATCCCAGCATGCAAAAGATAGAGGAAAAAAACAAATTGGCTCATTAGGTTCTGGAAATCATTTTATTGAAATTGGAGAGATCGAAACAATTTTTGATGAAGATGTATCAAAAATTTGGGGAATTGAAAAAGGATATACTTATATAATAATACATTCAGGGTCTAGAGGATTTGGGCATCAAGTATGTCAAGATACATTAAACTATATGGTGAAAAAAGGTTATGGGAAAGATTTGGTTGATAGACAACTTATTAATGCAAAAATTTTATCAGATGATGGTAAAAGATATTTAGAGTCGATGGCAGCAGCAGCTAACTTTGCATTTAATAATCGACAGGTAATTTTGCATTTAATTAGAGTTGCTATTAAAGAAGTTTTAAATATAGATTTTTCTGAGGTTAAACTTATATATGATGTATGTCATAACATTGCTAAAATAGAAGAATATGAGATTAATGGTAAATTAAAAAAATTATGTGTTCATAGAAAAGGTGCAACTAGGGCATTTGGTAAAAATAATAAAGAATTAAACAAAACATATCAACAAACAGGTCAACCTGTATTAATTCCGGGAGATATGGGTAGAGCTTCATATTTAATGAAAGGTCTGGGTAATACTAAAACATTTTGTTCATGCGCTCATGGAGCTGGAAGAATGAAAAGCAGAAAAGAATCAAGTAGAGAGTGGAAGAATAAAGATTTAAAAAAATATTTAAAATCAATAGGTATTGATGTTTTAGCAAAGTCTTACTCTACAATTTCTGAAGAAATGCCTGACGCATATAAAGATGTAGAATCTGTAGCAGAATCTGTTAATAGCGCAAAAATAGCATCTAAAATAGCAAGGTTAAAACCAAGCTTTGTAATAAAAGGATAAATATTTATTAAAAATAAACATAACATTAATTTATATTTGAGATTGTTAAGAAAGAAACAATGTTATAAATTTAGTTTATTATATTAATAAATAACAATAAAATTATTTTTGTATGAAGAAATATTTTTTAAAATTGATTGTATTGCTTTTTCCCATATTGAAAATATGTTCAAATGAAATTGAAAAGCAGAGTGATTCTTGTATATTTATAAAAGAATATAGAGATCAAAAGTTATCTTTAAATTTTCCAAGTAAATTTAATTTAGAGTATATAGATGTAGATGGACTTGAAAAGGCTATGCAATTACAAACGATAGATAAGAACGTCAATTATATTTTTTTAGCATATCCTAATAATAATGATTTTTTAAATAAAAATTTAGATCTTTTAAAAAGCTCTAAATACATAAAGATAACGAACTTTGAAAAAATAGAAAAAGAAGAAGAATTGATTTATAATATTGTTTATGAAGATAAGTTTTCAGGAATCAATAATTTTAATATCTGTAAATCAAAAATTATAGCAACTAAAAAAAACATCTATATTCTTTTTGCTATAAAACAAAAAGATCAAGAGGACAATTTTGAAGAAATTGTTTCAACTTTTGTCTATGAATAATAAATATTTTTATAAACTTTCTTGCTAAAAATGTATAATGTTTTGTATTCTCTCTAATGTTCTTTAAAACGAAAAACAGTTTAAAAGAAAAAGAGTGCCAAAGAGCACTTTGGATATTTTGACAGTGAAGAAGAAAAGATAAGCCAAAGCTTGTGCGAGTAAAAAACTCGCCAAAAAATTTTT
>SDBT01003189.1_pt1 | contig 28509 bp, 32 predicted proteins | sample 2277101 | NCBI WGS metagenome assembly SDBT01 (sample SAMN10404973, study PRJNA504765) | marine sediment metagenome | isolation source: marine sediment core GS10_PC15, 103 cmbsf | place: Arctic Ocean: Southern Knipovich Ridge | collected 2010 | reverse complement strand
CGGCGCCAACCGCGCTTCGCAACGGCGCGTTGTTGTCCCATCTAGGATCGACGCGCGAATCGGCCAGCAACTGTGTCACAATGCCAACATGACCTTTGGTGGCGGCTCGGCAAATGCCAGCCAGATCTTGCGTTGTCGGATCAACATCAGGGTGCGTCAAAAGACGTGCAACGAGTTTGTCGTACCCGGCCTCGCAACATTTGATGAACAACGCTTGGTCATCTGCGGCGACATCGAGCAGGTTCGCATCGAGCAGTTTGCCGATGGCTTCGGGGTTGGTGGCAATGGAATCAATCGAGCACATGCCTAAGAAGTGTGTTTCTTTCACCGAATTATAACTCTGATTTTCGGCAAAATTGTAAAGTCTACGGGTCAGTTGAGTGTTTGAGTGCGTGCTTTTTGAGCTCCTGCAGAAACGACGGCACCGCCTTGCCGAGCACCCATTTGAGTAGCCAATTCGGCACGATCGTCAATTGGGGATCCTCTGAAAATTCCGTAAAGAACGCACAATGCCCGTCGCGTGTCGTCCGCAAGACGATGGCACATTTGTAGTCTTTCACACGTACGTATTTATCGCACGGCGGTTTGCTTTGCGCGTGTGTGTCACAACCGTGCGACACAAAGATGACAGCGTCCAGATCCTCAAAGTGACGTTTGCCCTGCACATACATGTAGTCCCTATTTTTGAACGGGAACGGATAGGTAATCACCCAATAATGAAGTTTCTCATCGTGCGCCGTATTGTGTGCCAACAGTTCCATGTAGCGCGTGTGGGGATCCCACTCTTTGCGATAGGCGAGGTCTTCGTGAAAGGCCGCATACGCATGGGCGGACAGATCGCATACCAAGCCGTAACTACGATAGACTGTGCCGCGCCGATAGACGCGAAAGCCGTGAGTCTCGGTCAACGCCGTAAAAGTTTGTTTCGTTTCTTCCTCGGCGTTGGCGACTGCCAAATACGACACGTAGGTCTTTTCGTCAATATAGGCGTCGGTCATATTGTTTCGTCGATATTTCGAGGTGACACCATGTGCTTATTAAGCGAACACAAAAATCTTCTGCCATGACGCCGCATGTGATCTTGATTTCGGGTTGGCGCGGTGTTGGCAAAGACACACTGGGCAGCGTACTCGCGACGCGTTTGGGCTATCAACGTTACGCCTTTGCCGACGTGCTCAAGGCGCATTGTGCTCTCAAGTTTCACGTGCCGCGCGCGCTCTTTGACGATCGCATACGCAAGGACAACGTTTACGCACCGTGCGCCCGCCGTGCGAGTCCGCGTGATCTGTGCATTGCCGAAGCAAAACGCCTTCGCGCGCAAGACGACGATTATTTTGCCAATGCGCTCGTGGCACAGGTGTTGCGCGATCAGGCGCGTCGCATTGTGGTGACCGATTGGCGCTACCCGAATGAGGCGACGTGTCTCGAGCGTGCTTTCGGCGCAAAGCAGGTACTCAAAATACGTTTGCGTTGGCCGCCTAGTAATACTATTACTTCGAAACCCATGCCGATCGCGCCGCCGGGTCGCGAAGAGACGGAAGAACATCGTTTGGACGCGTACCCGTTTGATTTGGTGCTCTCACCGCAGGCGATGCACGATTTGCCAGACCATCTTCCGGTCCGTTTTAGCGACCGTGTGCGCACAAACGCGGGTGACTATTTTGTGCGTAGCAAGTAGGTTCTGTAACGATCCACATTTGTATACACTGTCATACCATGCTAGCATGGTCTCCAAGGATGATGACAAAGACGGTGCCTGGATACGTGTTGAGCGTAAAAAGCGCATTACAACAGCATTACGTACGCGAAAGACTGCGAACAAAAGACAAGTGCGAACCGCAGTAGGGTTTGTGAATGGTCAACAAGTGAAAACGAAACGTCGGCCTTGGTATCGGTACCACAAAACGCCCACGAACCGCGCGCAACAAGCCAAGCGCTACGGCACAGTTTATCGACGTGCGACGAGCAATTGGTTTCGTGACATGGCGCGTCAGGACACCGCCAACACGACGCCTCAAACCACCACTACGCCAAAAACAGTAGCACTGTACACCACGGATCAAAATCGTTTTGCCGCACTCGCCACCGCACCCACGACACCACCGCCAACGACAACGACAACCACAACAACACGCACAGAGACGAAGGTTGGTTCACCACCAGCGTCTTGCACACTCCCACCCATTGACGAAGCGCTACGCGAGGCTGACCAGCGTTTGGTGCAGCAGTTCGAGAACGACGCGGGTCGCGAAGCGGGTCGCTACGACGCCAAGACGCCGATTCACATCGCCAAACAGGACGCGAGTGCCGACATGGGTTACAAGGTGTTTCGCGGCAACAAACCGAGACGCCCACCCTCACAGCAAGCGCGTCCAAAGAAAAGGAAAAACAAATATCACTTGTACGCCTCGTGGCATTACGCACGCACACACACACAGGACACGCGCGACATTACCAAATACCGTAGTGCCAGTATACTGGCCTATCGCACCATAACCTTGCTCGACGGCACCACAGATCGCGAGTATCTCCTCGGTGAAGAGCAACGTCGCGGCTGGTCGGATTTTGGTGGTTGTCGCGACCGCGGTGAAAACGATCCCAAGGTGACAGCGTCGCGTGAATTCGCCGAGGAGACCAAGCACATGATCCCGCCGCCGACGCGCCTCAAGCGCATTGCGTACTACCGACGACACGCCGTCTACTTGGCCGCACTACCCCAGCCAAATGCCCCAGCTCTTCGAGCCAGTGTCAGGCCTGACCGTAACGCGGTTGGGCCCAACACCACCAAAAGTGTCAGAGGCGGTCTCATGCCGTCCATTGCCGAGTTGCGCGCCGGTCGCTCAACAGAGAGCACCGAGAAGAGTGACTACGCGTGGGTACGCGGCGCCGATCTCGTGCAGGCGATGCGCGACGCCAAGCACAAGCGCCGCGGGCTCGTTGTCGTCGGGTGGCAAGGGGATCAAACCCGCTGTCTCGTCTTTCTGATGAAGGCCATGGTCGACATGCTGCACAATATTGCGTACGAAACGCTCTGTCCGTCGTATGCCACGCTCACGCACGCTGCGAACCATGCGCGCCAGAAGGCATCCAAGCGTCAAAAACGACCACGCGCGTACAGCTTCTAAAGGTTGCGCATTTTGTCGAAAAGCTATCCTTTTGCGCATGACTTTTCACATTCTTCTCTCGTCATGAGTGTCACTCACGTCTCCAGCAACTTGCCCAGTTTTCTTACCCCTGATACCAGCGCACCGAAACAGGTCGCCACCGTCATCAAGTTCAGTACCACGCGGTGCGGACCGTGCAAGGTGATCATGCCCGCGTACGAGAAACTCGCCGCGCAGTACACCAACATGCGCATGCTCACTGTCGATATTGACACGTACGGCACGGAAAACGAAGGCACCGTATTGGGCGAGAAGTACAAGGTGAACGGCGTGCCCACGTTTGTCGTGCTGCACGAGGGCGCCGAAGTGGCGCGCCTTGTGGGCGCCGACGCCGACAAACTCAAAAAATTGCTCAAGCAAGTGGATGAGCATTACAAACAGCCTTGATAAACGTGTTTGCCCTACACTTGTAAAATTCACGACGCCGTTGTCCACAGCGTTTCACATTGTGATAGCCGCACCGGTGGCATCGCGCAGCCACTTTTGGAATGACGGTGCCCGGTGCAAACGTAACATGCCTGTGGTAGGTTTTTGTCATTACTTTAGACGAGGTCTTTTTTGTCGAAATCCGACACGAACCGATGAGGCTTGTTGTCGATAAACAGTACGTTTGTAACATGTTGCGCCGCCACACACAACGTTTTTGGACGCGTACAGCAGTATTACGGCGCCGCTACGCAACAAGCCTCTATCAAAACAAAACGGGATGGATATGGCGCAACGACACCGGGCACGATTTACCCGTGACGATTAAACGCATCGTGGTGAATTATAAGCCCATCTCCTTCGCAAACAAAGAACAAAACGGGACGATTGAAGTACAATTTTCCCGCTTTGTTCGATTAGACGACGATTCACCGGTGTGCATACTCTACGAACCACCATCCCATTTTTTTCGTGTGCACTCGTTGGCAGAACTACAGAAAACGCTTTCACGGTTATGTGCACCACCTAATGGCAAGATCGTGTCACCCTTAACACAGTAACGTATCGTGATTGTAAGGATAACTGGATTTGACACGTACCCTGTATAGACAAGGCATGTGACGTACACGGGTTGAGCTGTGCGCGAGCGCCGCATTGAGTTTGCGTTCAATCGTTTTGAGCCGTGCATCGTGATGCTGCAGGACGCTTACTTTGAACCCACGCATCAACATCACGTTGTCGCGCAACGGTGCGTGGGCCCAATGAATGCCCGGCAGCGTATCTTGAAAGGGCATCGTGTTTAGATAACGCTGCAAAGTCCCACTCTGCCGTGACCACACGTAAATGTCGTGATCCCAATCCACCGCGTCATGCATGTCGCCGTGATAATGGACCGTGGGCACGAAGAGTTCGGTTTCGCTAAGCAGTTGATGCGTGTACGCGATCGGGTGAAACTTGGCACCCTTGTCCAACTGACACACCATAAATCCGTAGCCGTCCTTGTAAAATTTGGCAAGGAGATTTTGCGCGTTGGTGTCGAGCTTGAACACGTCCAAACGCAACCGATGAAAGTCGGCCAACGTCGGCACGACACTCACCTTAAAGTTGCCGACTTGCGTCACGGCGAGTGCGCTGTTGCCTCGCGTGTTGTCACTGTCAAACATAAAACTCTTATTGGCGTAGCTTTGTGCACGTGGGCTTGGAAAAAGCGCCTTCAAATCTTTAAAGATGTTTTTGTAATCGCTCAAGTCGACGGGAACGCACGTGTGGCCGTTGGGCACAGGCAGAATCATGGCACCCAGCGCTGACCCGGGCTGGTCGCCAAGGTCCTTGTCTTGCGTTGAGCCGGGCGGCACCCAGCGCACACCACCACCCGTTTTCATCGCCACGCACGACGGATTGTCCGCACCGCAATCGCAAAAGAAGTTGCCATAGCGCGCAGGCGAGAGTTGATGATCGCGATGACAATGCTGTGCGCACACCCCACACACACCGTTGCGAGGGCCCTGCTTACACGTGAGACACTGGTAAAAGGTCTGTGGCGTGTGCTTACGCGCCGTCTGTCGAAACGTGCACTCGGGTTGCAAATCGGCGATTGAGGTTGCGCTTTTCTCACGTTCGTCGTCATGGTCGTTGAAAAAACGCATCAGCTTCGCATGTTCGCCTACCTCCGGATCGGATTCGCTGAACCAGACATCCTTGTTGTTGGCGCGATCACCTAGCATGGAAATGGTGTTACTATACACCGTCAACTGGCGTTTGCCATCCTGGAGTTTGGCGACGAGAATCTGGGTGCGACTGACCGACGCGACTTTGCCGACGATAATGCACATGATGGGGTTCGTTAGCATAACACAATATCGTTTGCTTGTTTTCAACGCACGTGAAGGTGCGTTTTGGCGTGACGCAATGCGCGCATAAAACTCCACTTGGGGTACTTTTCGCGGAGGGCGAACACCACTTGGCTCAACTCCGTTTCCTGCATGACGGGCGCTTTGATCTTTTTTGGTTTGGGCGTGGACAGTTTTTCAAACCCGGCACGCATATATTTCAGCAACAACACATATTGTGAACCCTTTACAGCATCGCCGATCGGCATGATGGCGTACGTGTAGGGCGCTTGCACGGCCTTACCGATAGGCGTGCTCAACGGTTTAGCCAAGCCCAGCAAACGACCACCCGGGTGGACGATAATGATACTACGATAGCGGCGATCCGCCTCCTGCAGCACATCGCTAATCGGCGCACTGGACAACACCGTGTAGGTGGACGGACCGCGTCCCGTTGGCGCACCATACGGTACGGTGAACTTGATGGTTATCGTATTGTTGGTTGAGGTGCGGTACACGACGCGACGGTAGCGTTTCAAACGCTTGACGCGTACACCCTTGCGCTCCAATGCATTGTACGTGGGTCCATTCACACGAATGTAACGCTTTGTGTTGGGATTCTTAACAAAGCTCATGATTGTTTACAACACACAAAAAATACAAACGCAGGGCTCTGTGCACTATCCAAAGAGCGAACCACCCGACGGATAGTAAAAGCCCGCATAGGGGTACGTGTAATTGTATTCATAATCAAATTGCGTCGGATACAGCGCTTCGCGTTCGTAGTAGAGATTGGAAAGGCGCGCGCTGCTCGGTCGCCTATACGCAGACGGTGTGTAACCGGGCACGCGACCACGCGAACCTCGGCTTTTGCGCTGTGCCAACAACGCCTTCGGTGCTGACCGCTGACCGCGCACGGCGAACGTCACGATGAGTGCTACGCCCACAATACCGAGCGCGATGAGGCCCGCTTTACTGAAGAGACCTCGACCAGGATAGAAGCGAAACATGCTTATAGTAACAACGTGATTTTTTTATGCGCCCAGATGTGTGGTGAGAAAATTTACTTTCACCACGATGGATAAGTCAATTTCGGCACCGCCGACACGCTCTTGAAGTTTTTCTCGCTCAAGATCGTCTTCAACTCCCAATTCAGGTGCTGAAAACACGTTGGGCCTTCGCACGTCAACGCACTGCCCACTTGCACGGCACACGCGCCGGCCAATAACAGATCGTACACGTCGCGACCGGTCGTCACCCCACCACAGCCTACCACGTCAATCGCGTCGTCGAGACAGTGCCGAAAGCGACGCACTTCGGCCAACGTAATCGGTTTCATGTAGCGCCCACCGACACCACCGAAACCATCGTTCGGTTTGAGAAAGGGTTTGTCGGTGTTGGGGTCGATCAAAAAGCCCTTCGGAATGCTGTTACTACAGGTGACGAATCGAATGGCATCTTTGTATTGGTGTATGATCCACGTCACCTGTTGCGTCAGCGGCATGCTGAAGAGCGGCGGCAACTTGAGGCCAAAGCGCGACCGCATCGATTGACCGTAGCGAGAGAGTATGAGAAGCACTTTGGACAAATGTGAGAGGTTGATTGCACCGTTGCCACCGCCTGGCAAATTCGGGCACGAGACGTTCACTTCAATCAACCTGGGCTGGTGCAAGCGTGGCGCCTGAGCTAGCGCGGCCAACATGCGCTCAAAGTCACGCACGTTCATGGCACTCATCGAAAAAAAAGTAGGCAGCGGCAGTTGGCGTAGCTTTTGCGCATACAGTGCAGCGTACGCTTGGAACCCCAAATTGCACAAACCATTTGCGTTGATCGTGCCGTGTCGCGTCTCGCCATAGCGCGGTTTGGCATTCCCATCACGCGGTTCGAGCGTCATGCTCTTTGTGACGACGGCACCCAAACCCGTACTCATGGCCAAAGTGACCAACTCTTTCTCTGTCGTACAAAGGCAACCGGACGCGTTCATCAGCGGCGTGTGCAACGCCACACCCGCAAGTGTGGTGCTCGAATCGACCATAGTACACTGCACAATTGTGGTGCTCAACTCGACCATAGTACACTGCACCTGCACGATAACTGTCGTTTTGCTTTTCGCCAAAAATAACACCCTAGCTAGTGTGTATCGGTGGCCAGGCGACTGTTGTAGTCGAACTCTTCAAAGCCACCCGGTTGTTGCGGATCGCTGTTCAAGTGACCGAAGCGCGACGTCCAGTACAGGTGGCCGTCTTGGTAGAAGAGGTGGCCCATGCGACCGTCCGTGGCGGTGAAGAGGTAAGGCCCTGCGCGACCTTGCCGTTGTTCAAGGAGTAGGCGTTTCTGGTTGGGATCCGCCTGACGATATTCGACAATGAGTTGCGTGTTCATGTCGGCCTTGCCCACAAACTCGAGCTCCACATGCACTTTGTCGTTCTGCATCAGATAGCCGTGCAGCGGCGCACTCACAAACGCCAAAGGAATGCGATCGTACACATCTTTCTGCATGATGGCACTGTCCACCGCGGCCATGCGCTTTCCGTTAATCAGGAGCGACGCACGACGCAACCACGTCTTGTCGCCGAGATGAAAGAGCGAGAACGCAAAGAGCATATCGCCAAAGTTGGCGAGCACATTCGGCAACGCGTAAATGATGCGCTCACCGCGGTCAGCAAAGCCAACCCTGGTACTAGAAGTGCTGGGGCCCGAATTGGGTGCCGCAATGCGCTTGGCTGGCACAAAGGCCGAGGTTTTGGGATAAAACCCTAACAATTCCTTGCGTGTGCTCTGCATTGTTTCACGCTGTACTAACAAACAGAGATATTTTTTATTCCGAAACATGATGCACATAGACGTGAACATCCACACGCACCCGCGATCGCGCAAGCAATCCTGGCCCTCTGGTCGACCGAAGGTCAACCCTGCTTCGCGGGGGCTGGGAAGCCGGGTTGGCCTTTTCATCCTTTGAGATGTGCGTTGGCGTTTTGGCCTTCTCATAGCTTGCAGGTGTTTCCTGTGCGCCGTCGCCTTCGTCGTCCTCCTGTAAACGAGCCTGTGTATTGGTGTGCTCTTGATTACAAACGTCACAAGCACTGTCCTCAACGCACTGCTTCATCGTTGCGTCGAGCTTCGCCAATTCCTCGGCGCAACCTTCACTACACGTCTCACTGTTCGTCTGGTCGCCGACCATCAACTCACCACAAATCTCACAAGCACTGATTTGCTTAGCTTTAAATTGCCGCGCAAGGAACAGGGCGCGAATGCGCTCGCCGTCCTCCGTTGCTGGCAATATGTCAAGGCACGATTGTTCGATCTCGGGGTTGCTCGTGAGAATGTCCCGCACGTCAATGTCTGCCAACATGCAGTTGACAATGGCAACGCGAGCGTCCCCACAGGCCTGGTAGAGCAACTGTAGGTCCGCTTTTGAAAACGGCCGACGATGCATAATGTACTCAAACACGTTCACAAGGTGCGTGTTGTACGCAATACGCAACGTGATGGTCATGTCTTCGCAAAAGTGCGGCCATTTAGAAAAGAGGTGCTCCAGCATGTCGACATGACCACAACAATGCGCGACGACAGCGTTGAACACATTTCTTCCCTGAACGATGGTTTTGGGAGATAGGCGATCTTCGGCCAACAACACGTCCAGCACGTCCAGACGTCGGTTGAAGATGGCGACGCCAACGGCCACGTAATCGTTGTAGGACAAATCCGTACGCGCATCTTTCAAAAGATACTTTAGGAGCGAGAGGTAGCCCCACTTCGATGCCCACCATACTAACGTGCCACGGTCGTCGGCTGACTTGATGAAGGTAGGGTCGACTTGTAGCATCGCCAAAACATTGTCACCCGCGTGTTCAGCATCCTCTTTGTAAAGGTCGCCAAGAAACAAACAATCTAGAGACGAACGATCGCTCATGGTGTGATCAAAAGTGTGGTTACACAAGGGTATTGTATTTTTATTTCGCGGAAAAACGCACATCGAATGTACAAAGTACCAAACCTTCTCCCTGCCGGTCCTCAAAACAGAAGTAGTGAGAACAAACGTAGTATGCTTTTCTCCGTTTTTTCACCACCGCATTTTTGCGTCCAGTTTTCATTCTTCAGCTCGGCGTCTCCTGTTCACAACCAACGTCTTTCATCATGTCGAAAGCTGCTGTCCTTCCACCTTCCCCCACGACTCTCCAACCTGTGGAAGAGCGCAACACGCCATCACCGCCTCCGCGCAGCACTCCCAATGTTACATCCTCTTCCACTACGTCGTCATCGAAGTTTTCGATGAGCGCACCGGTGGTACGTTACTACTGCGTTGTCATCGTCTTGTTATTGTAGTTTATCACTCACTTTTGTCTTCCCTCGCAGACGACCTCCGTCGAGAAGGAGAAGCTGTCGAACGACGGCGGCACGCGCAAGAAGCGCAAAGTGTCGCAGCTGACCATCACGATCGGCAACGTCGCCGACGACTACCACGACGCGATCAAGGCGCGCACCATGCACTACGCCAAGTTTGTGCAGCGTGTGTTCCAGCGTGTCCAAGGCCACATCGAGTCGCCGAGCTCGTCGTTTGAGCCCGAGCAACTCCAACGTCACGTCGACCAGGCGTTCAACGCGCTCGCCGCCGTTCAAGACGACACGTTCAACAAGGCGCTGCAGCGTGGTCCGTACAAGTACAACGGCGGCCACGAAGACGCGGTGTGGGGTGTGCAACGCATCGACGGCAAGCCGGTGCCCGGTAGTAACAGCTACCAGCGGCGCTACACCAGCACCTTCAACCCGAAGGACGTTGTTGTCTTTCACCGTCGCGGCTCGGATAATCCTTCAACTTCCACCGTCTCAGACGAGAAGAGTGGAGAACAATCGGCAAGCAAGTCTGAACGCCAAACAACGAATAAGAAGAGCAGCAGCTCGGAGAAGGAGAAGGACGTTGGCAAGCACCATCGCGGTGACTACATTGTCACGATCGCCTGCCGCGTGCTGCCCGACGCGAACCCTCTGGGCCGCTGCAACATTGCCTTCGGCTACACGCTCTACCGCCCGAGCGGCGACGTGACCTGGGACCGCGAAGCGCATGCGTACACGGCCGAGACGCGCCTCTGGAAGAACCCGGTGCTCGCCATGCCGGCTCCGTTCTCCAACACCTCGGCGACGGCACGCTTCAAGACGATCACGCAACAAGCCGAGCAGCTGGTGCGTCGCAACGTGCGTCAGTACGGCAACAAGCACGCGCTCATCACCAAACCGACGGACATGGCCACTTTCTGGGGCGATGCGATGGTGAAGCCGACCGTGCAGAAGAAGTAAGTGTGGCTGTGTTTTTTCAATGTACTGCAAGATGTTAGGCTCTTGTAATACACTTTTACACCATCATGTGTTCGGTTACCATGGTCGTGTTTTGTAATCTTTGAGCAACACCCCGCAAAGCGGTTCATCACCTGCATTAAAGATAGGATCCAAGACGCGCGCGGCCCCGTCAATGTCATCGAGTGGTGGGTGGTATTTGTTGGGTGTGTCGTATTTGTCAATGGGATACTCATTTGTCACCCAGCCCGTGTCGACAGAGGTGACGTAGACGCCTTCTTTGGCCCACGGTCGCGCAACCGTGCGTGTAATCATATTGAGACTGGCTTTCGCGGCGTTCGTATGGGCGTGAAACCCAGTTTTGTGAATATAAAAGTCGCCTTCCATGGCCGACACGTTGACGACAAAGGCGCGCGGTGTCGCACGCACCAACGCTGGGTGAAGTTGGCGCATGAGGATATACGGTGCCAAATAATTAATGGCTGTGACGTGGAGTAATTCGTCAAACGGCGTCTCCTGCAGTGGCGTTGTCCACGTATTTTTTGGACGCAAATCGACTTGAATGCCGTTCTCGTCGCGTCGATCCGATGGAAAAAAAGGCGCAAGTTGCCTGTCGGACGGTGAGGTCACGGCAAGTACGGATAGTGGTGTTTTCTCGCCGCCGAGCAGTAACGGTTGGTAAAAGAACGCTGGTTTGGCTATCGTCTGCGCGGCGTTATTAATGAGCATGTGGAGCGGTTGTTGCTTGAGCTGCTCGCAAAACGCAAGCACGCCTTTCACATCGAGCAAATCCAAGCGGACAATCGTGAGGCGATCCTGCCAGCGCTTCCAATCCGCTTCTTGACGATAGCGTGTTTGGGCATCGTTTGGAAAACGCGTCGTCACCACGACGGTCGCGCCGGCACGCAGTAATTTGAGCGCAATCTGAAAGCCAATCTTAATACGTCCTCCGGTGACAATGGCGCGCTGCCCTGTCAAAATACACGTTTGCAGGCGCTTCGCATAATTTAGATCACCACAAGCCTTGCACATGCAGTCGTAAAAAGGGTGTAGTTCGTTAAATGCGACTTTGCAGACGTAACACTTTTGTGCCTTGAGCAGGCGCGGCCTCGGTGTTGTTTGTGGTGGTGGTGGTGACAGTAGGCAGGGTTTGGTGGTGGCGGGAAGGAGTACGCCACCGATGCGCCCGTGGTGACGGAGCGCGTTATGCACACGCTGGACGCGAATTAAACACGACGCTTTGGACCGTTGTTCACGGTGGACGAGTGCCCGAGCTGACGAGATCAAATTGCTCAACGCATTGCGCAGTTTTTGGGGCGTCGACTCGGTCAGCTGAAACGATTCTGCCGCGCGGAGTACTTTGGCGGCCTCTTGGATAGCACACACATGCAAACTCATCGCTAAATAGACAAAGAACTTATTACATCGATCGGGACGTTTTTCGTCGAATTTGCGTCAACGGCGAAAAATAATAATGTAGTGTCACGCTCCTTTTTATTCGCACATTCATTTGTGTTGTGGCGTGCTTTAGAGCATGTCTATTTATTGGTACCTTGGCAAAGCTGCCAAATACGCGACCACGTACAGGATTGACAGCGCCGTCATCGCAGTGCGCGATTTCCTGACGCATTTGTTGAACGCTCATTTTCCATTGTCGCGCAGATTCGAGCGTTACGATTTTCGACTACGCATCGTTCATTACGAAACCAACAAAGGTACGTCGTACGTCGTTGTTGTCGAGCGCCCTCGTTCAGCCAACTCACTCTCGCCAACTCACTCTCTAGAATACGCGTTGAACGAGTTTATCCCCAAGAACACGCGTGTCTATGTCGTGCGTCAGCCGTTGATCAGAGAACCACCGATCGTAGTGGAGACGATAGTGCAGACGCGTCAAAAATCTGTCGAACTCAACAAGCGCGTCGTCTCCAAAGCGAAACCGACACCAACGCCAGACACGCGTCTGCTGCGTAACGCGTTGCCCACCACATTCCATTGTCCGGGATGTACCGTGGGCACGCTACAAGACGCGGTGCTGTTGGTTTGTTGTCAAACCGACGTGTGTGAGGCGTGTAGTCGAACGCGACAGCAATGTCCAGCGTGTAGACGCGCATTGACGTCTGTACAAAAGATACCCAATAAAGTCTTTCGACGTATTGTTGTGGTTCATCAACGTGATGTAAAATAAGATTGTAAACGAAAATAGTGTGTGCGTTGTGCCTCCAAGTTTCTCTTTGTGCGTTATTATCAATGGCCACGTACACTTTACGCTCGGTGGCGCTCGATTGCGGCCTTGAGGCGTCGGTTGTGCGTATCTTGTGGCAAGTATACGAGAACAAAAACTTGGACGCCGCTGGCATTGTTGACACGCTGCGTAAATTTGTTCGTGCCAAACTCCGGGTGATGGACGCACGACTGCGTGAACAACTCGAGCATTGTACCGACGAACGCGATGCACGTGTCACGTATGCCGTGATGAAACAACTCCCACCGCTTTTTAGCGATGATTATTACCGAGATATGGCAGGCATGTGGTATGAAATAGATATCGGTCTCGGCGCCTCGTCATCGGTCGACTTCAACTTGTGCGAGCTCTTTCGTGTCAAATTGCAACAGTTTGAAAACAAGTACGTGCATGGTATCAACGAAGACACATACTTTCCAAAAGAGACAGGTGTGTGGAAAAAAGTCACCCTACCGAATGGTCGACGCATTCACACGATTAGCATGGCTTCTTTTGACGACACCATACCACAAATACCCGACGATTAGAGAACGAAGATGTCGCGGACAGAAAAAATTGTTTCGTTGAGAGTAAGAGACGCGATGGTGGATGTTGCCGCCTTGCTCAAAGCCGCCTCGTACGGTGCGCTTACGTTGTTTTACCTCTCGTTGGCCGATGAATACGAACGCGAAGGGAGAGTTCGTCGAAGTTGGTTGTATCGTGGCGTGGCGATGAGTGTGCTCACCATCGCGACAGTCACCGCGTACGTCTATCTCCTATAGCAGCATGAACGTTGATGAAAGCACGTATCTCATGGTGGTCGACATGCAACGCGTCTTTGCCACGCCGAAGAGTCCGTGGTATGTGCACAGCTTTGCGGCCTTAGAAAAACCGATCACACGTTGGTATGGCAAGTTTACAATCGATACGGTCATTTTTACGCGCTTTGTGCCGCCCTCAGCGAAACCAGGGCGAGCCAAGGGTGCTTGGCAAGCGTACTATGCCAAATATCCGTTTGCGCGTGACCCGAAAAACGCCGCCCTGTTCGATCTTGCAGCGCCCTACGACGACTGGCCCGGTGGTCGGCACACGGCCACGACGTTTGACAAATGGTCGAGTCTGCCGTCGCATCTCAAAGCGCGCATCAAAACACTCTACCTGTGCGGTGTCAGTACGGCGTGTTGTGTCTTGAGCACCGCACTTGCCGCGGCCGACGCAGGCATACGGGTGCGCATCGTGCGCGACGCGACCGCGGCCGTCTCGCAGGACATGGTCACTGCAGTACTACGGATTTTGCCCAACTACGCACCGCTCATCGCGTTTGTGTGAGCACGTTGTTCTCTATTTTTTTTATTGCGTGGCACTCGGCACGGGGGCGCACTCATGGCGTTGTCCAAAAAACGTCCACCACCACGTCGTCTAAGTGGGTTTCATCGGTCGTGTTGGCCGCACGCCACGCTCCATGACAATGGTGCGATCAAAACGTGTACGGTGGGCTTTGCGCATGCGTTCGGTTTCGCGCAACCGAGCAAGCTAGCCACGCGCCACATTACCGTCTATGTGCCGAACTTTAAGCATTGGGTCGTGGGTGCGCACAAGAAAAGGCTCTGCGTCGCGCGCAAGAAGCGCACCTTCATCGCTAAATGTTATGTCGATCACCTCTCGTCGAAGCAGTATCGTGTGTATATCAACTACGTTTCGCTTTATTGTGATGACGGATCGCTGTCCTTATCGTCAGACTAATGCCCCTTGTACAAAGTAAAAGACGCATTTTATTAGGGTAACATATCATAGTTGTTGCGGATTATTATGATCCAAACATTTACTACGATACATGCAAAAGACGCAGCAACAGACACCAAACACGCAGAACAACACAAAAAGGATACTCAGTATAATGTGGGCCACACTGGCGCTCTTGGCATCGAGCGCACGAATGCGACACGTGTGATTATTGTAGAGCGTGCAGTGGTGCCGCTGTTTCGCCAGTTCGAGTGCGCCATTGTAGCAGGTGTTCGCCTCCATCGCCGTTGCGCAGTGGTCGTCAAAGCGGGCGTAGCAGCGCGTCCCGTTGGGCAAGTGGAACGTGTAGTTCACGGGCACGAGCGCCACACAATCCGACGGCGTGCGGTTGATGCATGTTGTATTGTACGGCGGCGGTGTAACGTGGACAACAGTACATGGCACGGCGATTGCGAACGCAGTGCGTACGACGAGGAGTAGTAGCACAGTCACACCGACCAGTCGAATCATGATGGTGGGACGTTTTTTGGGTGCGTTATGTCAGTCTCGCATCATTGTTTCGCTAGCGGGCAACATGAAGGGCGAACTTATAACAACGTTTAATTGAGCTCAATAACACTGTTTTCGGTCTCCACATGACCGCAGTAGTAGCGCAACGCTTACCGCTTAGCTTACCGCAATTAAAGCGTATGGCCAAAAAAAGAGGCGGTTCGTTCACACTCCAAGAGACTGAGGTATTTTTTGAGATCTTTGAAACATGCATCGAGAATAAGCCGTTCGACGTGAACACGCTTGGCGTACAACAGATCACCTTGCTGTATGTTTTACGCGCGCGTTTGGTGGTCAGCGGCACCGACACACAAGCGGCAGTAATTACCATGAAATCGCGCATTGACTTGCTGATCCAGAAGCTCTTTGAGCGTATTACCGATTCGGTCATCATGCTCTCCTTTTGGCAGCACTTGCAAAAGACATTGGCAAGCGACACGACGGCCAAAGACAAGATTAACATTCACTTTTTTCAGCATATTCGTGCGCAAACTGCAGCGTCGCGGTTAACGTCGGACGAAACAGAGGCTCTCTTGAAACACTTGCGCCAGAAAACAACGGCGCCACCATTGCTGCGAAGCATTACGATGATGCGCAAGTTACTCCACGAGCCGCACAAATTTATCCACAAGATCTTGCGCCGGGAGAGTCGTCGACGTGTGAGTAACGGTAAAAAAACACTCACGTCACCGCGTCCGCGTGGTAAGACGTTGTAAAAAGAGTCTTGCCGTCAGCACAAAAAAAAGCCCAATGAATAACAAAGTAAAAGACGCATTTTCGTTGTTTGCAAACAATGCCACGGTCTTAAGGCAATACGTCATAGTATTGTTGTTGTGGATATGGTGCCGAGAACAGGACAAGTATGATTAAAAAGAAGCGTTGATGTTGGGCAAAGTGTGTAGGCGAAACATGACGCAATTTGTAGTATTCTTCCGTTTGCAACACTACATATATATACACTTCCGTGTGGTGAACTGCCCGATCAGTCAACGCCACGTTTCCAGCGAAAGACCCAGAAGCCTGTGTTCATTATTTTCTACTGCTAGGAAGGTCTAGGCTGTGATGACATTGCATAATGATGCATTTCGTGTCCTCATTTACTGGGGTCCGGCTGGCAGCGGCAAGACGCGCGCAGCGTTGACTGGCAGACAGCGAACAGCTTTTGTGTTAACACGGCAACGGCTTACTTTCCAATTTCAGGATTATCGCCAAGGTCAAGCTCTCGTGATGGACGACTTTTCGAGTGAAACAATGGAATGGGCGAGTCTGTTGAGTCTCTTGCAAGGCGAGGCGATATACATGCCCGTTAAGATGCGGCGTCCTGTTCGGGTATCACCTCATACGGTAGTCATCACCTCGCGCATTGATCCCATGCTGTGGCATGTGTCGGTGCGTCGGGGCCGTGAAGCGCTTTATCGACGGCTCGGGGCGCCACATGTCACGATCAAACGTTTTTTACAGGATGGTATTTGTATCCATGATGCACGCTTTTGTTCATTTTGGCCGAACGCTTTGGATCGTTCACCACCGCTGTCAAACACGAATAGAGAAGAGTAATGAATGTACTCTATTTGTAAACTGGAACCAAGTTTGTTTTTTTTTCACAGCAGGATGGAAGTGTTTGCCTCCAAAGCGGTGTAGGCGAAACATGAACCCTATTATGGTCGTCACCCTTTTGCAATCGCACCACATGGATCGTGTCAAGGCGTGGTATACGCGTGCACGCCATGCCGCAGGGGAGGTAACACGTAGTGCAACAAAACATTCTAAAAAAGCGTTAAAAACAACGCAAAGGTTGAGGCAAGTGACCGCCGACAGCGTGAATCAGGTCTCACGCACAGCACGTACGATACGGTGGATGGGTTATAGTGTGGTGGCGATCGCTGGCGTGTTTGCGGTCGGTTATACGACGAACGCCTTCATGAACCTGTATCGTACGGTTGCAAAAAAAAGCCTGTAACGTACAATACATGATGTTGTACACAACTCTAGTAGACAATTTCCCTAACCGCATTGCGAATCTCAAATGCGCCCTGGGTCGATTGGCTCACTCCCCAGCCGGACAGCGCGACCGGATCCTGCAGCTTGACAGGCTCGTCACCACGCAAGTCGCGATTCTGGTTAAAGTTGCGCGTGAGCGAGGTCTGCTGGTCGAACACGTTGTCGGCCCAGAACAAGTTACGCGGCGCGTCAATGAGAATGTCCTGGAAGCCGTCGGCGTGCGTCAGCTCCGGGTAGACACCGGGTTTCAGCATGGTGGCGCTGTCGATGCCCTGCGACATGGGGCCGGGCACCCACGGCACGGTCTCGCGCTGCGCGTAGACACGCGTGTCCGAGTGCGGATAGCAGCCGGGCTGGTAGAACTCAAAGTCGCGGTACGAGCCGAGGAAACTGTCGACGGGCTGGTGCACGTTGGCGAGGTGTACCGGCGACGGCACGCCAATGCGTTTGTGGAAATCCTGCGTGTCGACTTCGTTCTGTAGATTGTACGACGGCGTAAAGTCGAGTTCGGCGCCTGGGAAGCCAGGAAACTGTGTGTCGAACTGCGTGGACACTTGGCCCTGGTGATCGTCAAAGCGGTACGGGCTGGCGAACGAAGCGCCCTTGATTGGACCGTATGCAGGGTATTGCGCACGAGACACGGCAGCGGGTAGCGTACCCATCGGATAAGTTTGTGTTGCAGCCATGATGTCGGTTACTATTACGCTGTGAGAATATTTCGGACAGGGTGCAAAAGACCGATTGAGTGTAGGGAAGATTTTTTTGCGAGGCATGGCGTCAAGGATTTTCTGCGCCCACAAGTAGGACGTTGCCTAACCATGGGTGTGTTGAATGCGTCTATTACGGCCCTGGTCGGGACACTCTCTGTGTTTGGTCTATGCTATGGGATGGGTGCGATTAAACTTGAAAAGTGGCCACTCATTGGCAAATACAAGTGCTACGCGACAGGTTTCGGTACCGTCGCCCTGCTCACGCTGATTATGGCGTTTGTGGGTTAGTAATATATTATATTACTCTCGCTTAAGAGAGTCCGAGCGCTTTCACGAGTTTCGCCTTGTTCCAACGGTAGTAGCCCTTGAATTTATCGGGCTGCTTGACGCGTGCTTTTTTGGCCTTGGCGCGCAGCATCTTGACGGTGATGGTCGGTTCTTTTTTCACTTTGCGTCGTCGCGCTGTAAGCAAGTCTTGTGCCTTGCGTTCCGCCTTCGGAAGGCGACTCAGCGCGTAATGTTCCGAACAGTGCACCACGCCCTTACGACGCGTACTCTTGGTGCAGAGTGCGTAGGGGTTGTAGCATTTGGTGCCGTTGCGTTTCTGGAACCACGCTTGCTCTTTGAGGCACCAGTCTGGTTGTTTACTGGCCACATGAAGCAAACAGCGACAATACCGAGCCGGCATACCGCTTGGCTCTTTGTAATAGGCACTGCGCTTTTTGAAATAGTTGGCTTTATGGGTTGCCATGACGTGTGGGTAATACAAACGTAGATTTTTTTTCAGCTTAGCACATGACAGCACACACGTAACATTGTGCAAACGTATTCATACACAGCGCCATCATGACGGCGAGCGTGTGCGTCAGTGCGGATGTAGTAATGAAAATGTGTGGTAACGCGTTCAGGAACGGATCTTGCACGCCAAAAAACGCAATCAACGTTACTACCAGCAAGACGCTGATGGCGAGTTGCGAGAACATCAGAATACCGATCCACGTGGCACAACGCCGCGGCGGTCGGCCGAACGGTCCTGTAATCGCACACGCGCACAGCACCAAATAGCCCACCACGTTGAGCGCAAGCAGCGCCATCACGACCGTGCACAAGATGAGCGCGGTGCTATAGTTTGAATCGCGCAACACCGTGTTCATATGCCATTGCACGGCGCTTACGTTGCACGTTTTGAGCGTGAGGTAGCGATCGGGTTCCGCCAAGAGCAACTTGACATTGGGCTTCTCCCACAGGCGGCACATGCGTGCCGCACAGTCAAACGTACCCTGACAATGCGTGTCATTGCTTTCGTGTAGTGGATGTTGGTTGGCGTCGAGGCCGCGCACCGTCATCGACAAACTCGTATCGCTATAGACCTGGCTCAACACGCTCAGTTGAACCAGTGAGCCATAGAAATAACAGGTAGCCGCGAGTACAAAGCACATGGCGATAATGCCGAACCGTAACGCCTCGGTACGGCGTCGCTCTTGCCGCACCACCTGTTCACGGTTGAGGTTGTCGTACATGATGAGTGTAGTTACGTTTGTCGAAAGCAGAAAGCTTTCTTTCGCCAAAGTTAGAGAGTGTGCGCGCCATGTCGAATACCCTCCAAAGCATCGTCCACCGTTATTTAGCACAGGACTTTACAGCCGAGAACTGGCAAACGCACTTGAATACCTTTCGGAAAGCGGTTGCACCCGCGATCAGGACGACACCACGCAACGGTGAAGTGGTCTGTCTCTACACGGACGGTTCGTTTCGTCCGGGCAAAGACAACCTCTCACAACAAGGCGCGTGGGCTGCGCTACTCTGCATGCCACTTGATGAAGGCCTTGAAGACAGCTGTGCGCATTCGGATTTGACGATTGCAGGGCGTATCGAACCATCTTCAGCGATTCTGACCGCGCCGCGTTGCGAATTGATGGCCGTGATCAAGGGGTTTGAATTGATGGCACGCGCGTTCAGTCAAGAAGTCGATCAACTTGTCGTCCATAGCGACAGTCAGTACGTGGTGCAATGTGGACAGGGCACCTGGAAACGCAAGACGAATCACGATCTCTGGCAGCGTTTGGACAAGGCGAGTGAAGGGCTGGCCAAAACGATTACGTATCGATGGGTGCGCGGACACAACGGCAATCCGCACAACGAGCGTGTGGACAAACTGGCGCGTGCGTGTCTCAATGCCTAGAACAACAGCCCGCAACGAGCATAAGCGGCCAGGTTTAAAGAAAGTCCGGAATAATGTAGTCCGTCCTCAACAACTCCACGATCAATTGCAATTTACCATACATTTTCTTTGCCTGCGGCTTCGTCACTCAAACATTGTTTCCAGTAACAGGCATAACAGGGTCCCTTTTGTACGCCTTGCCGATTGCGATACCAATTGCAAGGAATGCGTTGATCAATAAACGTCAACACGCCATTTCCCTCCATCATGGGAGGATACTGCCAAAACGCCAACTTGCATCCGCAATCACATGGGCATTTCCACCCACTGGGTCGAAAGCGAGGTGTACATGAACACAACCAGGTCAAAAAGCGTTTTATCTTTGACTTAATGGATAGAGATGGTGTTGTCATCGTTTATAGTAGTATATACCAAAAGCGTAACGCTCTAGTAATAATGTAAGGCCAACTGCTATTTAGCCGAAATGCCAGCATCCTAAAACTTATTTTTGCGTAGGACACTTACACCATGGAAACGGCGGTCAGTGGCAGTACGTTGGTGACGCCACTCGCGTTCATTGCCACCCATTTTTTAATCAAGCGCTACCATTTGAGCGCGAGTTTGTATTTTTCCGTGCAAACGCTGATGGTAGCCTGTTTTCAGGTGCTAGTGAACCCGGCAGCACGTGCGTATCTCTGGCACAGTGTCCCAACGGCGACACACTGGATCAAAACGCATCCTTGGGCACTTGTGTGCGTGTTGGTCGTCTATGTGCTTCCGCATGGCGTTGGATTGTTCCGCTCGGCATGGCAACGATACAAGGGCGACACGATGACCAAAGTGTTCTTGTATCGTGGTGACGATATGGATACACTCTACGAGTACATGGAGCAGAATTCAACCATCTTTGCGCTCGAGACAAAGAACATTCACTGCGGTGTGCCCGACCTCTTGGACATTCGTAGTGAGAAAACGAGCAACAACGTGTGCAGTTTGCGTGGTCAACGCTGGTTTGACGATCCGCTCGGCCTCGCCTACAAGGACACCCATTTCAATGTGGAAGGCACGCTCACGTTTATACAACGTGACATTATGATTGGCAATCGGGGCAACAACGACAACAATGAGGAGGAGGAGGCGGCGGCGCCGCAAAAATGCAAAGCCTTCTACATGGCACTGGAAGTGACACACGGCCCGCTGACGGCGTGGGCGTACTTTAAAAAAATCGAAACGTGGTTGGAGGAAAGTGCCCACATAAAGCGATTCAGTTACAAGATTATGCGGCAACAAGACAATAATATTAGTTGGGCCCAACTCGTCATGTACAAGGGCAAGCGCGAATCGTTTGACACAAAATGCCGTCAATTCTACGACTCGTTTTTTCACAACAAAAAAGTCAGTCTTCTGCGGCGCATTAACGTCATGCAACGCGAACATTGGCACCGTTTCACCGATCGTGGCCAGTCGCCCGCCATGAATCTGTTGTTGCACGGTCCGCCTGGCACGGGCAAATCGACGTTCGCGTATCGTGTGGCGCGCCTGCTCGACCGTCACGTCGTCAGTATCGATCTGCGTAGTATTGACGACAAGTATGAACTCTATAACATGTTACATGAAGGCCGTTTTTCCGGCGTGTGTCGCAAACCGCGCGATTGTGTCTTTGTGTTTGAAGAATTTGACATTGCCGTCAAGTACTTGCACGAAAAGGAAAAGGCACGCCAACAAATGTTAACCAGCGAACTGTGGTCGTTGGCGGCGTATCGCCACCGACGCGGTTACGATAAGCGGGACGACGAAGACGGCGACACCAAAAAGGGCAAAAAAGACAAGGCATCGTCGAGCAGCTTTTTCGCCAGCAGCTTTACGCACAACGAGTTTCACTTGAAGGATTTGTTGGAGTTGCTGCAGGGACCCGTGCCCAACGAGGGCCAAATCATCATTGCGACGACAAACCACTACGACGATATCCAAGCGCTCTGTCCGGCACTCTTTCGTCCGGGTCGCCTCACGTCCATCCACTTTGGTCATTTTAATCGCGCCACCTTTGTTGACTTGGTCACGTATTACTTTGGCGAGCAGCGCAACGTACCGCAGCTCCGCGAACCACTTGCCCTATCGCCGGCCAAACTCATCGAAATGGCGCTCCACAGTCTTGAAGTGCACCCAGACGATGCGGAGAGGGCGTTTCACCACTTTTGTCGCAAAGTAAAGTAAAAAAAAGGGAGGCGTTTCGTTTTGCCGAAATACACTCTTCTGTAACGCCATACTCTATCGTAATGCTGCGGTCGCCGGGTAACAATGATGATGCAAACTGTCGGTGGCCAAACAACCTTTGTGACGGCGTTGGCCATGTTGGCTACGCAACTCATGTCACAGCGCTTCAAATTGAACAATATGTTCTTCTTTTCGCTCCAAACCGTCATGCTCACGCTCTTTCAAACGGCAATCGATCCAGTTGCGCTGTCCAAAGCGGGCGGGTTGTGGGCCTTTGCGACAACGTATGTGCAAGGTTATGGGTGGGTCTTTGCGTTGGGCTTGGCGTCTGTGTTGGTGCCGTACGTCTGGAAACGCTTCCGCCAGCCACGTGCGCCACCCCCAAAACGCTACACCAGCAAAATCAACCTGTACCGTATGCGCCACATTAAACGCTTTTATAGGTACATGGCGCGCAATCGCGACGTGTTTCCGATGGAAACCAAAGAACTGCATTGTGGCGTGCCCGAGCTGCTTGACACCGACAAGGGACTGAGCGAGCAGACGAGCTCCATACGCCACAAGAAATGGTTTGATGACGAAAACGGCATGGACTTTTGCGATCCGAATTTCAACATTGAGGGCACGTTGTTTTTCAAACGCCGCACCTGTCAAGTTGACGACCCCACGAAAAAGAAGAACGAGGGCCAGGGTGACGAGGCGACACAAGAACGCAAAACCTTCTACTTGGTGGTGGCGATGCGTGAGGGCGACATGAGTGCGCTGGCGTACTTGAAGCAGATTAAAGTGTGGCTCGAAAACTACAAAAGCTACACGCACTTGCATTATTACAAGGTGATGCGCAACAGCAGCTACAAGATCGCGGTGCACGAGGTGTCGTTTTACAAAGGAGCCACACTCAGTGTGGCTGAACGGCAAACACAGTTCTTTGATTCGTTCTTTCACAACAAGAAACGCATGTTGTTGCGGCGTGCGCGCGTCATGTTGCCCGAGAAACGCGACGTCTTTGTGCGCTTTGGCCAAGTGCCCATGTTGAATCTGCTGTTGCACGGCCCACCTGGCACCGGCAAATCCACGTTTGCCTATCGTTTGGCGAGCTTGCTCAATCGGCACGTGCAGAGTATCGATTTGCGTAGTATTGACGACAAGCGCACTCTCTACAGCTATATTCAAGGTACGACGAATTACGGCTCGCATGTCTCCTACCAGAAAGCGATTACCGTGTTTGAGGAATTTGACATTGCCGTTAAGTATCTCTACGACAAGGGCAAATATCGCGACGAGGTCGTGCAAGGTGGTGCACACCAGTGGTCCTTTGAAACGTACAAGGAAACGAAAACGGGCGAACCGACAAAGTCAGAAGGTGCGATGCGCTCCTCGTTTGTGCATGACGAATTTCACCTGAAGGACTTGCTCGAGCTGTTGCAGGGACCGGTGCCGATGGACGGCCAAATCATCATTGCAACCACCAATCACTACGAGGAGATTAAGCAATTGTGTCCGGCACTCTTTCGTCCCGGGCGCCTCACGCCCGTGTATTTTGGCCACTTTAACCGCAACACACTCAACGAGTTTGTCCAGTATTACTTTGGTTCGGACCATGGCATACCGGAGACGTTCAAACTGGGCAAAGCCGACACACTACCCCTCTCCCCGGCCAAACTCATTGAAATGGCACTTTATGCGCATGAGGTGCACGGCGGTGACAAAGCGCTTGCTTTTGCAGGCTTTATGACCATGCTCCGTGACGCAATGCGTACCAAAACGAAAATATAGATTGTCTTTTGTAGTACACAGTTTTCATGACGTCCACCGTTCTCTTACAGTACGATAAGCTTGACGTGGGCTTTCCGGGTCTCGTCTTGCTCAAAGACGCCACACTGAAAGTGTTATCGCACCATCGCTACGGGCTTGTCGCGCCGAACGGTGCCGGCAAAAGTACACTCCTCTCCCACCTCGCAGAGGGGAAGATACCCTTGCCAGAATCGCTTCATGTGCTCTACGTGGCCCAAGAGGCACCCGCCTCCGAGCAGAGCGCCCTCGAGATGGTGCTGGCGGCGGACAGGAAACGTACCGCCTTGCTCGAGTCCATCGCACGATGGGACGCACTCCAAGACGACGACGAACAGGGTGCCGAAGCGGCGACGCAGTTGCGCACGTTACAACAGCGACTACATGCCCACGGCGAACCGACGGCACTGCCGCGTGCGGCGCACATTCTCGCCGGTCTCCAGTTCACACCGGCTATGCAACGCCAACCGACACGTCAATTTTCAGGCGGGTGGCGCATGCGTATTGCCTTGGCAGGCGCACTCTTCTGTCAGCCAGATCTCTTGATGCTGGACGAACCGACGAACCACTTGGATTTGCACGCGCGTATCTGGCTCGAATGGCATTTGCAGTCGCAATGGCGCGGCACGCTGCTCTTGGTGTCGCACGATCGCGCCTTTCTTAATCACGTCGTCACCGATATCATCCATCTCACCGATCACACGTTGCAGTACTACAAAGGCGATTACGACACGTTTGTGGAGACACGACAACAGCAAGCGCAAACACAGCAAAAAGCACGTAAAAAGAAGAAAAAACAACAGCAGCGTCTGCAAACGATGAAACCGGGCAAGGTGAAAAACCGCCGTCAGAGGCAATTTGCAAAACTACAAGGGGGGCAAGCCGCCAAGCAGCGAGCGCAAAGACCGTATCGTGTGGCGTTCGCCTTTGAGCAACCGCTTTCGCGTCTCCAGCGGCCCGTGCTGGCGATCCACCAAGTTAGTTTTGGCTTTCCACAGCAGGCACCGCTGTTTCAACAGGTGGACGACTACCTCGATTTGGCGAGCCGCGTGGCCATCGTCGGACCGAACGGCAGCGGCAAAACCACCTTACTACAGCTCATCGCCGGTAACAACGGCGACGTTCAACCCACCGAAGGCACAATCCAACGGCATCGCAAATTGCGCCTCGCGTCGTTTGGGCAACATTTTGAAGAGACGCTCCACCTGAACGAATCACCCATTTCCTATTTGCGACGGACGTGCGCAGATCGCGACGTGTCTGTCTTTGAAGCGCGCAAGTGGTTGGGTGCCATGGGGTTGCCTGGTAAAGCGCACCTCAAGCCGATCGCCACGCTTTCCGGTGGGCAAAAGAGTCGCGTTATTCTCGCCAGCTTGGCGCACAGCCAGGCACACATGCTCTTGCTGGACGAACCGACGAATCACTTGGACATGGAGAGTATCGATGCGTTGATCGAAGCACTACGCACGTATAAAGGTGGCATCCTCCTCGTCTCGCATAATCAATACCTCATCGAACAGCTGACGGAGACGTTGTGGATTTTGCCTGGGGACGGCACCCTCCAATGCGACACGATGACGATGGCAGCCTATCGCCAAAGCCTCATTCAAACGATGGACGATGCGTATGTTGCTTAAACGGTGTTACAGAGGAAACGCGTGTGCGATCTCAACTATTTCCTTCGGGAATACAAGCCGCAGGTTGCCATTTTTCGCCGGTACAAGAGCCCCATTTTTGCTGACGAATAAAATAGACAGCCAAAACCCCGTCTCCGGGTTTTGTTTCGGAAAATACCGGTTCACAATGGTCGCGGGCCAGATGCCGAGTAACGTTTGTTTCGTGAAGAGTTGAACCGTTGCTTTGGTACGCCCGTCCCAACGATCCTGCAAGGTAACGACCTGAGCAAACGTAGGTTATGATAGGGTGTAATCGTAGTGTAATAGGTGTCAGGCTGCAAAAGGACGTACGATATGCACATCTTTGGCGCGATTATGCCAAGCCAAAGCGTGCAGGGGAAGCATGTCGGCTTGTTTCGCCAGTGCGTTGGTAGCCAGACGTAACATGTTACCCGTGCCCGAAGGCACGTCGTTTTGCCAGTAGCGTGCGTAATCCGCGCATTGTTGTTTGTGCGTGGGCCAATGTTTGCGTTGGCAGTTTGGCGAACAGTAAAACGTACAGCGACATTTGGAACACCGTTTCCACTGTCCGCGTTTACCACAGAATCGACAACTGTTTGGGACTGGCTCGGAGGTCATGGTGGCAAAAGTAATTCAGTCGGCACCCGCATAATGCATTTATACTACCTGTTTTTTTTCGTGTTTCGCCCTCCTAGCCACAACATGCACGTTTCGCCGGTTCATTCACAACATGCGCAACGTACCGCCATAGCGCCAGTTGACGTGCTGTGGCCCTCAAGAACAGGTCGCCATGGCTTTGCACAACAAGCCCAAAACGCCAGCACTCATGCCACTGCCACTCAGTTATTTCGAAAATTACAACAACTGGCTTGTGGTGGCGCCTGAGAAATCGGGCAAAACGACACTGCTCAATAACCTCATCATGGCGTTTTACCACGGTCAAAAGGGGAAGAAGGGCCAACACATACTCAACTATGATGCGCGTAGCAAGTACACCATGTTCAACGCCGACGCTGCCAACTGGGCGATACGTGCGAACAATAACAGCAACGTCGTCATGATGTTGGACAATTGCTTTGCGTACAACTTTCATTACACCAACAGCGCTCTGGACGCGTTTTTGAATATCGCGTTCCGACCGCAATGCGAGCCGCAGCCGCGCGGTTGTGTTCTCTATGCCATGACGCCGCCAAGCACCACCTCGACGACCAACACCCTCAGACAGGCTCCGTGCGGCATGCCCACGTCGTTTGCCAGCGCGTTTACTTTTGTGGCGTTGAACGGGCCTATCGCGCCGGCTGTGCTGAAACACTACTTTGACTTCTTTTGTGTCTTTTATGAGAAGAGCCTCACGTTTGACGTCTTTACAGGTTGGTTTGAGGAGGCGACCAAGAAGAAAGATGGTTGGTTGGTGGTGTGCCCGTATGGCGGTGGGGTTTACTCTTACACGTCCGGCATGAACGGTGATGATGATAGCACGGTGTAGCACAAGGATGTGTCGCTGTGAAAATTGCGTTTCGTCGTGATTAGCTACACGAACCCGAAACCGCCATCGCCATGCCTTTCTCCACTTGTGCACCATACTTTTGTAAATACGCTTAACGTGTGTGCGCGTTGTTTTTCGCCAAAAATAGAATATATTACACGTATGAATACACTACAACCACCCAACAAGTATGTTAAGATTACGCGCCGCACTGTGTTGTGTGATTGGTGCCGTCGACAGTGGCAAGACCAGTTTTTTACGTCGGCTCGTCGGCAAGGCCTTTCAAGAAGCCGGCGGCATTACACAAAGTATTCGCACTAGCGTGTTACCGTGGGCGCAACTCGCCAAGCACGTCGAGGGTGTCTTTCAAAACGCCACTATTGTTCGCGAGCACTTGCCCGGTCTCCTCTTTATCGATACGCCTGGACATGACGCCTTTGAAGGTATGCGTGCGCACGGTACCCACATTGCCGACATGGCCATTGTCATGATGGACATTCGACGCGGTGTGGACGTTGCCACGCGCAACTGTATTGCACTGCTTGTCAAACAGCGCATTCCGTTCATCGTCATGCTCAACAAGGTCGACACCTTTTACGCGTGGCAAGCGCAATCGAACCAACCGATCCAACGCACGATCGCCGCACAGGCACCGATTATACGCCAACATGTGCGTGGGCGTGTGCAAGCGATTATTGCTGAACTCGCCTCGCTGCATTTGAACGCGGCTCTGCACTACGAAAATCGCCGCATGCGCACCGATATTAGTTTGGTACCCTGTAGTATGACGTCAGGCGATGGTGTCGCCGACGTACTCTTGTTGTTGGTCTCCCTGTTGCGACGTTATCGCGCGGCGCGTTTGCAACAGACGCACCAGGTGACATGTGGTTTTATTCTGGAACACCAAAAACACGCCCAATGGGGTACGCTCTCACGTTGTATCCTTCTGGAAGGCACACTTTGCGTGGGTGACACCCTCTGTTTTCAGACGGCACACGCCGGCAGCACACAAACCACGCGTGTGCGGCGCTTGCACGCTGCCGACGACAAGGTTGGCTTTGCGAGTCTGGCGGCCGCGCAACCGGTTGTCATCATAGCCAAAGGCTTGGCACACGCCGAACGCGGCACCTCGTTTTTCCTCGTCAAAGAGGGCAGCCTCTCACGTGAACAGGCCGACGCCCGCTTGCGTAAGGAATCGACACAACGCGCTGCTAAGCCACAAGAAAAAACGGTAGTGCGCGGTGTGGTCGTGATAGCGGATACGGTGGGGCAGCTCGACGCCCTG
>SDBT01003188.1_pt1 | contig 28510 bp, 58 predicted proteins | sample 2277101 | NCBI WGS metagenome assembly SDBT01 (sample SAMN10404973, study PRJNA504765) | marine sediment metagenome | isolation source: marine sediment core GS10_PC15, 103 cmbsf | place: Arctic Ocean: Southern Knipovich Ridge | collected 2010 | reverse complement strand
GTATGCAAGAATGAATTGATATTTCTAAACAAAACAGATTTAAGAGATGAGAACTACGATTTAAACATATCCTTTAGCAGATGTGAAGCTAAGTTAGAGGAAATGGAAAATATATTGAGATGAAACTACATTACATAGTAGCTTGTTATGCAATGAGCGGCTTGCAGCCACTCGGAACGATTGAAAATGTCACAAGAACAGGTATATAATTTTTTGGAACTGAACCCTACAAAATGGTTTACCTCAAAACAAATATCAGAAAGGATTGGAATATCTCGTGGAATATCTATTATGAATCTAAAGAAATTAAGATGCTCTGAATTTGTTAAATACAAACGGGAATTTGGGCAAATCGGGTTTTTATACAAATACAAGGAAGTGAGTGATTAAATTGACTTTATATAAATTATATAAAACCATTGGAAACTATATAAAAAATAAAGGAAAGTATTATATACTAGCTATGACATACTATATTATATGAAACAAACAGGAGGAAACAACAATGCCACAAATACAAATATATCTGGACAATGAGAACTATTTCAAGTTTCTGCAGATGCAGAAGGATGAAAGAGAAAGGATCAGAAAACACGCCAACAAGACAATAGTAGAAGAGATTAATAAAACAATACAGAGCCCAGAATGAACTACAAGCGCGCAATATCCGCAACCATTGATGACAAACTCATTGATGACTTGGATGAGTTTATGAACAAGCACACAGGAACATTCAGAACCAAGTCTCACTTTATTGAAGTATCAATGAGAAAGGAACTGGATTACCAGAAACAAAAACTAGGAGGTTAATGAAAATGTCAGCTAAAACTAAAGAATTATTTGAAGTAACTTTTTGGGCAAAGAAAAGAGTTAAAGCTTTCACACATGAAGAAGCTAGGAGTATGGTTGAAGATATGAAAGACATAAAATTAATTAATGGTGTTGATAGTAAAGTAACAACCAAAACTAAATGGGAAGTTTTTGGAGAAAGTTTACCTATGAACATACCTATGATGATGACTTCTTTTGTAGGTATAATGTATGTTTGGACTTTAGTATTAGCTTTGAAAGCAGTACAGAATCTTAACGAAGAGTTGCAGCTTATAGGAATATTCACTTTAGTAACATTGATTATAGTAACCATTAGATTTCCTAATACCGTTGGAAGATGGTTTGATTTTGATAGAAATAGATATTAATGGAGGTAACTAACATGAAATGCACAAAAGACAACTGCCCTAAAGAAGCAGAATTCGTAATAGATGGCCAGAGTGTCTGCCAGGAACATAAAGACAACAAGGCATCAGGATCAGCAGGAGATATAATGGCTGGTAAGTTAGAACTGTAAGAGGTGATATATATGACAATGGACCAGGACACTATTGAGATAGAACTGAATAAGGATGGCACTCTAGTAGCTGTTAAAGGCTGCTGTAAGGCAAAAGACTTCAAGAAGCAGATAAGTAAGCTTAAAGAGGTATTAGGGGCTTAAAATGGATATAAAACAATATGGAGTTGATTACATTGGGTGATAATAATTTTGTAATAGGGGTACTGATATTTTTTGCTGTTTTTATTGTTGTTTTAGGTGTTGAAGCTTTCCATCTTGATAAGGAGGAAGTTAAAGCTTGTCAAGAATTAGGTTTTGAGAAAGATTCATTTACTTCTGATTTTGATTTTTGTGAAGATAGTCAAGGCAATCTCCATTATATCAAAATGGAATGCAAGCCATGGTACTGGGTTGACTGCACAGCAAAACTAATATCAGTTGGAGAGGTTAGGGTAGAATGAAAACAAGCAATATTCTTTTAATTATTCTTTTGTTCTTAGGTATAGGTGCTTTAATATGGGTATGTAATTACGGAAGAGATTTTGATATAGATTGTTTAGATACAATAGCATTAGAAGTATGTCAAGAGGGAGGCAAAACAAGATGAAATTGAAAATAAAGAAGTTCAACAAAAGGATAAACTAAAGGAGGTGAAGCCAAATTCCTCCCATAAATAAATTTATGGGTATCCTTTGGCACGAATTATGAAACCCCTATTAGATAAATTCGGAGAAACGGCAATTAATTGTGATGGTAATTATAACCATAGGTTATGTTTTAGGAATGGTTAATGGATATATGGATGGGAGTAGTTTTAATGATAATTGTTATGAATATACTAATATTTCTGGGAGAGGAGCTGGAAGCTACTTTAATGGAAAATGTTATCTACCAAATTATGATTCTTATGAAACAAGAGAAGTATGTAGAGGAGGATTTATAGGGATAGGACAATCATGTTATGAATCATCAGAAACACATTATGAATCATATAGATTACGAGATAAATGTATAGTAGCAAAGACCGGGGAGAGATGTTAATATGGCAACCGTGAAAACAAACACACAACTTACAGAGGATATAAAACTGATCCATGCAAGGATGCTTGTAATCTATAACAAGCTGCAGGAAGAGAAAACCAGGAGAATTGTATTTCAAAAAGAGTTCCTTTTGCATGAGAAACAAGACCTTGATGAAGGAGCGCATAAGTCCTGATGAAAATGAACCAACCAAAAACATACCAAATAGGAGAGCTTGTTTCTGAACAAATGCTCAACCAAAGATATAAGATAGTTGCAAAATCAGATAGATTAACAGCTTATGATATTGGAGAAGGCAGAAGAATGTGGACAAGACTTGTTTTTCCCACTAAAGAAAATCCTAATTTACCAATAGGATCAACAGAAATAATGTTTGGTTTTGTAAGAAATGAAAACGATATATCAATGTTACCAAGTTGCATCTATCAAAAAGGTGCAATGTTAGAGGAGAGGTTATAATAATTTAGGTGTAAGATTAAGGTCAAGGAGGAAATAATGTTAAAAATTGGAGACAAAGTTCAAATTAAAAAGAGATTAGTTATTGATAAACTATATGGTGGAGATACTTTTATAGATGATATGTCAAAATTTAAAGGGAAAAAAACAACTATTAAAGATGTATTTAGTGGAAACATTAGTCTCAATATAGATAAAGGACTGTGGAATTGGACAGAAGAAATGCTAATCAAGATTAAGAAGTAATCTAATTTGAATAAGATATATGGAGGAAATGATGATGAAACAAACCAATAAAAATAATTTAGTTAGCTTGAATAAGTTCAAGTGTATATTAGCTTTTAATGATAGTACAGAATGTTATTTGTTTAAGTCAGAGAAGGCTGCTAAAAAGGAAGCAAAAGAGGCTTTAAGAAATAATGAAATTGAAGCATCTGAAGCTTACATTTGTGAATTGAAAATTAACAAAGTTTTGAAATTAAAATTAATGGAGGAGTAATCCTCTGGGCAAGAGATAAAGATGAAATGTAAAAACTGTAGGCATTTAATTTATAGGGATGAATGGGATTGTAAAGAATGTAAAGAAGAAAGAGATAGAGAAGAAAATGAGCATATTTGCACAAAAGAATGTTGGTTATAATAAAAGAAACAAAAGATTAAGATGACTAAAGAAAAACTAACTAACGGACAGAAAGACCTTGTACTTGAAGCATTGAGATATTATTTAGTTAATGCAACACAACCAGATGAAGAATGTTGTGGTTTATTTGGTCGTAAAAAAAGAACAATGAATCAAGCTATAGATAAGATTGTGAGGTACTCTTAGGAAATAAAAAACAAATAGAAACTGCAAAAAAACAAGCAGATAGTTATTTAATTAAAACTCAAATAATTTAAAAATGACATTAACTAAAGAAGAAAAAGAAAATATAAAAAAAGCTAAGGAATTCAGAAAAAACAGTTTAGAAGCTTATAGCCAAAAAGGATGTGATTAGAAATGACAACTAATAAAGATTTGGAAAATATTTGTTTTGATTGCAATAATTTAATTGAATGTGGATGTGTTCCTTATTGTATAAAAGAACTACATAAAACTTATGAAATTATAAGTGAGTGTAATGAATTTGATAGAAAAAAACTTAAAAGAGGTTGAATAAAAATGCATGAAGAACATTACATAGTGGATAATGGATTTAGAATAGGTTTTTTCAAAGACAAAGAAAGCTGCCAATTTGGAATGAACTATTGCGAAAAAGGAGTTATAGTAAGCAAAACAGATTATGACAGGGCTAGAAAATTAGTTGGAGATTAAGAATGTCTCATATGAGTGATATATCACTTAAAATTGAAAGAGAAAAAAAAGAAAACCAAAACTCAAAGTGGATTGATAGATTTATTTATAATTGGAAAAAATCACCCTTTAATGAATCTTTGATAGCTGGATTATTTATTATTGGAATTGTAATGTTTATCTATGTAATATTTAGATTTGCTCAATAAAACAAAAAGGTGATAATATGGAAATAAACTATTTTAATAAATTACAAAAACAGATAACACCTGCTCATTGGTTATTAATAAAGGTAGTTATGGGTTTTGGTGTAATCGTATTTTTATCCATGTTATTACTACCTTATGATGTAGATAATGGATACTCCTTAAATTATGATGTGATTTTTGGTTTTATTTTATTTGGGTTTTATATACATTTACTATATAAACAAAAGAGGTAAGAACATGGATTTAAAAAAACTGATTAGGAAAGTTGAAAGGTTAAAGAGAAGAAAATTAGATTTAATTAAAAGTAAAGGTTTTTTTAAAGGAAATAAATTAGATGTTGAATATCATTTAGAATTTGGTAGATTACAAGGCATAAAACAAACAGTAGAAGCAGTTGAAAGTTTAGGGCATTGGAGAAATGATAAAGATAAGATGATTTATGCTATGAGTGATGATGACTATAAAGATTGGAAGAAATTGAAAACACTCTTAGAAATAAAAGATGGTTATTCAACAAATTATGAAATATTTATTGTATTTAGAAAAAGTCCTTTTACTAAATTCAAACATATTCCAGTACCTTCAAAATCTGGAAATTATAATGCAGAAGTTAATATTGGTTCTGTTTGGCGACATTGTAAAATAAGTTCAAATCATAAAGAAGGTTGTAAACATCCTACCCAAAAACCAATTAAATTTTTAAAAAGATTTGTTGAAACATTCGCAGAAAAAGGAGATTTAGTGTTAGACCCTTTTATGGGTAGTGGTACTACTGCTGTTGCTTGTAAAGAGTTAGGCAGAAACTTCATAGGTTTTGAAATTAATAAAGAATATATAGAAATGGCTAATAAAAGATTAGAACAAAAAACTCTGGAGGTTGTCAATTCCTCCCAACCTTAAAAGGTTGAGTATCCTTGACACAATTTTATGAGAATAATAATGATAATAGGAGGAATGGCTTGGATATATATGTTTAAGTTTATGGAGTTAATTGAATATATATTTTGGAATTAAAAGAATAAGATGCTACACGAAATATTCAATACGGACTTTAGGAAATTAGATGTTATTAAGTTTAAAACCTTAACTATAACAGATCCTCCATATAACATTGGATATAAATATGGAACTCATAAGGATAAATTAACAGATAAGGAATATACTGATATGTTAAGTAAAATCCCTAAGCCATGTGTTATTATTTGTTATCCAGAAGAAACTATAAAATATGTTATTCCAGCATTGGGAAATCCAGAAAAGGTTTTGATGTGGTGTTACAACTCTCATCTTCCAAGAGCAGTTAGAATGGTGTCTTTCTTTGGAGTTAAACCTGATTTGAAGAAATGGAAAATACCTTACAGAAATCCAACAGATAAAAGAGTCAAGAAACTTATAGAAAACGGATCCAAGGGGACAGCTTTAAAGGAATGGTTTATTATTGAACAAGTAAAAAATGTATCAAAAGAATATCAAGGTTATGCTAATCAAATTCCAGAGAAACTAATAGATATAATCTTAACCATTTGTGGAGAAGGATTTAAAAATGTTTTTGATCCTTTTTGTGGGAGTGGTACTATTTTGAAAGTAGCTAAAGATAAAGGATATAATACTATTGGAACTGATATTGATCCAAGGGCAATAGAGATAACAAAGAAAAGGTTACTCTTAGAAAATAGAGATTAAGATGGTAAAGAAAGAAATAATAATCTGGAAATATGATGAGTTCATTAGAATTAAAATTCCAGTAAGTTTTTGGGAGAGAGTAATTATTATGTTTAAGGTATTGTTTTCATACAATGACATTAATATTGAAATAAAGAATTATTCAATGACTACCTACAACTTAGGAAATAAAGAATATGATAACTAAAAAACAATTAATGGAAAAGTATAATATTAATTCAGTTCAAAGTGGGAAGTTTGGAGAAGGTTTTTTTACTTGTTTAAGAGCTATTGATAGGAAACAAATAAAGTTATTCAAGAATGACCATACAATTAAAAGAATAGAATTTGCTCAAAAAAACAATTTACCTTACGATTGGTTAATTAATCAATTAAACCATGATTGGAAAAGAGGAATAGGAATTAATAAACTTAGATAGAAAACATGACACCGAAAGAAAAAGCAATTAAACATTTGAAAGACAATGCCTTAAAACAAAATGGGCTATTTTGTTACGAAATAGTCTCTGAAGCTTTAGACATAGCAATTAATGAACAACAACTCTTAGATAGAAAAGATTAACGGAGGAAAAAGATGACATACATAAAGAATGATAATGGATTAAAAATAGGAGATAAAGAAGAAATGGAGAAGAATGATTAAGAAATTAAGACAAAAACGAAATGAAAATACTTAACTTATATGCAGGAATTGGAGGTAAAGATGGAAATGAAATGTCCATGTAAGAAAAAAGGAAAGAAGTATGAACTAATAATCTGTAAAGATTGTATAGAGGGATTAGAAAGTTTTGGTTATAAGCTTAAGGAAATAAAACCATAATCTTTAGTAAGGGAGTTGGTGATGAATGATACAAATGTGTAAAGGATATGGAACACCACTTATAGAGAAAGGTAAACATGTTGATTCATATATGGATATGAAAGACAAACAAGAAGCTTATGAAAATAATATTAACCAAATAATAGACCAAGCTTTTGAAGATGTAATCTCTAAATCAGAGGATGGTGATAACTAATGGAAAAATGTATTGATTGTGGTGGAAAATTGAGTAAAAAGAACAAAACTAATATCAAAATTGCTATTCCACCTCACTACGGACTTATAAAACTTACAAAAAAACAAAAGGAATTGTTTGATGATGTTTTGAAATTGATTTCAACTAAATATTTGAATATGGGAATAGATGAATGTATGTTAGTATTTTCAAGAGTTTATGGTGCTTATATGATGGCAGATTTAAAAGATACTAACAAAATTAAGTTTATAAAAAAGAAAGAATATAATATTAAATTATAATCTTTAACCGATAAAATGAAGGTGATAAATGATGGCTAAGAAAAAAGATATGAATAAGATACGAGATTTAATTGGAATAGAACCCAGATGGGAAGTAACAAGGGATAGTGGTATCAATTTTAAAGCTTCTGAGTGGCATAATGAAGTTAGGTTAGAACTTGCAATAGGTATGCCTTTTGATTTCTCAGTACTTTTAGATTTGAGAAAAGATGAAGCATTGGTTTTGGCTAAACAATTAATCAAAGCTTCAAATGATTGTAAAAATAATAAAGGAGAAGAAGGACAATAAAATAGCAATACTAAACTATACTACGAAGATACCAGTAGAAACAACAATCGCAGAGATAGAGAAGATGTTAGCTGAAAGTTCAGCACAAAAGATTCTGAAAGAATATGATAATGATAGCAATATCCAATCTATAACTTTTGTAATTGGTACTTCTAAAGGAAATCTTTCTTTTAAACTTCCAATGAATGTAGATGCAGTTATGCAAACATTAGAAAACCAATCAGGAGAGTATAGGAGACAAACACCAAGAGAGGGGGGATATGGAAAGAAAGTGAGAGTTATTTCAAGAAATATGATTAATATAGACCAAGCTCGTAGAGTTGGTTGGAGAATTATAAAAGATTGGCTTGAGGCACAATTAGCTCTTTACTTTTTACAAATGGTTAAGATAGAAGAAATATTCTTGCCTTATATGTATAATGAAAAGACAGGTCAGACTATGTTTCAATTACTTGAAAATAGAGGTTTTAATTTTCAATTAGAAGATAAAAGCAAACCAGTATCTTAAAACAAAAAGAACTTGGAGGTAAAGATGATATATGAAGAAGCACATAAAATTGCTGTAAGAGTTGTAGAGGAGATGCTTCCTTATTGTGAAAGAATAGAAATAGGGGGGAGTTTGAGAAGAAAAAAAGCAGAGGTCAAAGATATAGAGATTATAGTGATTTCAAATGATAGGGAAGGATTAAAAAAAGTTGTTGATAAATGGATGAGAGTAAAAGGAGAAGTTACAGGCAAATATACTCAAAGGATTTTACCAGATGGAATAAAACTGGATTTGTTTTTTGCAACTAAAGAGAATTTCGGAAATATATTCTTAATCAGGACAGGGAATTGGCAGTTCAGTAGACAGATGATGATTAAGTTATTACAAAAAGGCTTGAAGCAAAAAGATGGTTATTTATGGAAAGGAGAAGAAAAAATAAACTGCTATGAAGAAGAAGATATTTTTAGGTTATTAGATACACCCTACATTGAACCGGAAAAAAGGGAGATGTAATCTTTAATTGATAACAATGACACAGGAAGAAATGTATATGTATGGGTTTTTTAGTGGAGCAATAATAATAGGAATCTATTGGAGATTATGGTATAAATGGAGGAACAAATGAAATACAAAGATAAAGATGGAAAGATATTGTATGGGTATTCACAAGTAAGTTTGGATGAGAACAACAAAAGACTCAAACAGATCACTTATGTATTGTGGGCCTTTTTTATTCTTATAATCTTTATGATTGCTTATATAATTCAAACAGAAGCAGTCGGTCATATAATAAATTCAATAGGTAAAGTTTGTTAATAATTCCCTATTTATAAAACATTACCACAAAGTTTATATATAAGTATGTTAATTAGTATCAAATAAGCACAAAAAGATGAAACAAAAACCAAAAATAGAAACTTATGGTGTAGTTCCCAAAAAGAAAGTTGAGGAGATTACAAATAACTTTGATTGGAAAAAGTGGAAGCTACCAATATTTTTGTTTAGTCTATTGGCTATTGGAGGATTGTTTAGTTTATTTTCAATAGAATCAGAAGATAGGTATCAAGACCTTAAAATAAATGAGGAGCAAAGGATTGTAGAGAGTAACGAAGGAACTGACAATTCATTTGGTGTTGTAAATACTATATTAACCACAATGCCAATAATAATAGTTATAGCAATCGTAGCTGGGGTAATTTTACCATTTTTTATGCGTGGTGCATTAAGATAAACAATGGAGGATAAAATGAGAGAAAAAATAGAAGGATTAGATGTGCAAAAGATGATAAAAAGGGTTGTTGTAGGTATGCTGGTTATAATAATAATTATAAATTGTTTTGTAATTGTAGGAGCAGGACAAAGAGGAGTTGTATTTAATAAAATTTCTGGGGTAGAAGAAGCTGTATTTGACGAAGGGTTTCATTTTAGAATACCTTTTATCCAGAAAGTAATCAAGATGGAAGTTAGGACACAGAAGATAGAAGTTGCTGCTCGTTCTGCATCAAAAGATTTGCAAGATGTAACCACAACAATAGCTTTAAACTTTCATTTAAGTCCAGAACAAACAAATAATTTGTATCAAGAGATAGGAAAATCATACAGGGAAAGAATAATTGATCCAGCAATACAAGAAGGTGTTAAGGCAGTAACAGCTAGATATACTGCAGAGGAATTGATTACGAGAAGGCCAGAAGTAAGAAATGATATGAAAGAGTTTCTTAGGGAAAAGCTGAAGAAAAGTTATTTACTTGTTGACGATTTCAACATTGTAAACTTCCAATTCTCTGAGCAATTTACAGTAGCTATTGAAGCAAAGGTAACAGCAGAGCAACAGGCATTGAAAGCAGAAAGGGATTTGGATAGAATCAAAGTAGAAGCTCAGCAGATAGAAGCTCAGGCTGTAGGAATAAAAAACAAAAAGATAGAGGAAGCAACTGGGGAAGCTGAGAGCATTAGATTAATAGAACAGCAATTAAGCAAAAGCCCAAAGTATATTGATTGGCTTACTGTAACTAAATGGGATGGTATATTACCAAAAGTTACAGGGGGAGTAATTCCCTTTGTTGATGTAATGCAAGTAAGTGAGGATAGTCAATAAAATGACAAGACGATTTACAATAACTTTATCTGATAATGTTGTGAAGATTATCAATAAAGTCGAAATGGGTAATACAAAAACAGAGAAGCTAAAGAACATTATTTTGAGTTGGTTAGCTGAGAAGAGTCTAATATCTTCATCTGCAAAGAAGAAGTTGGGTATATGATAAAGAGACAAAAATGAATCAATCGGAACAACTAGAAGAAAAGAAACCAGACAATAGAAACACAAAAAGAATAATATACATTATAGTTATTCTGGTGTTTGTTTTTTTGATTGCCTGGGTTTCAGGAATAGTAGCTAAGGTATTAGGATTATAACCCCAACACTATTGAGAATTAGTGTTGGTTGGGGTTAATATCTTACTTTGCCAAGTAAGTGAGAGTTTAGGATAGTTTTATCTCTTTCGCTTCTTAGTTCCTTGCAATCTCTGCAGTTGTCTCAGTGCTAATCCTCCACCAACAGTTACACCTATTGCTGGGAGGAAACTAGCAGCTGCAGATATTCCAGCTCCTGAGCCTCCTGTTCTTGCAACTACTGAAGCACCAATACCTAAAATAGATCCTCCAATCACAATATCCCTTGAAGCACCAATAAGTCCTATTTCCTGCGTTTTCTTTCGTTTTGCCATGATTACCTCCTGTCAATCCTGTTTAAGTACCATAAATACAAATATACCACCAAATACAATGATTATGATAGTGAGCATTGCTGTTGATATGAACTGCAACATAAAGAAGAATATAGCAAGAATGGCAGTCATAAAACTGGAAGCTATCAGAGCATCTCTATTTCCACTTTCTCTCATGCTTACAAACAATATTACAAAACCAACAAGCAGCATACCCAACATAAAAGTCTGTTCAGTAAGGTTGTTGACATTCCTAATGAAGTCAACAATATTTCCTGAACCAGTTATATTAACTAGATTGTAAGGTACGCTATCTGAAGTCATATTTATTGCTGGCATAGTTTTAAACCTCTGTCTTAAAACCTCTTAGGAAGTGCAGTCCTACTAATAATAAGAACACTAAAGCAAGTGCAATGATTGCTCCCCATATTCTAGGGTCTATAAATGTATCTGTATCTCCTCTAACTTTATTTGTAACATCATTGAAATTTGTAAAGAAGTTAAATGTCAATCTTCCACCACTTACTGCTCCTGTTAATAAAGTAACATCTCTATCTTCCCCACCAACATCTCCTTGTTCTGTTTGTCCGAGTATATTTCTTGATGTTGAATCAGACTTAGTACTAATTTTCCCTATGTTAGAACTGTAATTTGCAGACAACTCAGCCCATTCATCAGGGTCTCCAACATTGTTTTCTTTTAGCATACTTTGCACAGCACCAAACATTAATGTAGTGACTATAGAAAATATAATGATTCCGAAAACGAAGTTTGAAAGTTTCATCTTGATTTCATCTTATAGATTATTATACCTCCTAAGATTATAAATGACACTAAAAGTGGTACGATTATTATATTTAATCCAAAGAAAGCAGTCATTGTCAATCCAACAAGGAACATTATTATACCGACAGCTGGGCTTACTGCTGCTCCCAATCCTCCAAGTGTTCCAGCTACTAATATGGATAAGAAGATTCCTTGATTGCTGATAATATCTCTGAGTTGTTGTTTTAATTCTCCAACTGCTCTATCAAATCTGTTTGTAACAATTTGATTGTCTCCAACCTGTATTGATCCTTTTGCAATAAAACTTCCAGTAAGATTTGTAGTATTCACTTGGCATAATAAAGTAGCACTGGGCGAAGTATCAGTTGAAGTACATAAGATAGTTTCACTTGTAGGTGTTATTTCAATAACTACAAGATTTCCAGTTCTTGCAACTCCAGCTATATCAGTAAATACATAAGAGAATGTTTCTGTTAAGTTATTGAAAGTTAAAGTGGTTATCATATTATTGAGAGTATCAACAGATTCCAGTGGGTCTGGTGTTAAACGCATAGTCAAAATAAATGTCGTTGTAATTATCTTAGCTCCTGTAGTTCTTAATGAAAACTCTTTGAATGTTGTCAGTGTCTCATAGAAAGCATCATTGAAATCCACATCAATCAAGGCTTTGCCTTCCTGGTTTGTCTGTGACATAGCCACAGTCCTATAGGAATTTGTAGATACATAATATCTTTTTAGCCTTATGGTTGCATTGACAAGTTTATTTCCAGAATTGTCCTGAACTTTAAAATCAACATCAGTACCGTTGGCGGTTGACAACAGATATAATTTAATGGACTGGTTTGTTGTATTCAATACACTCCCAAAGAAGTCTCTTTTGGTATAGGTATCTGCAACATAAGTAAATCTATAATCTCCTGGAACCAAATCTTGTATGAAGAAGTTTGAACCGCTTAGAGTTATGTTTGTTGCGAATTCATCACTCACAATTATTAGAGTTGCATTTCTATCTATTGGAATATCTAATATCTCATCGAAAATCGTGAAGTTTATGGAGTCTGCTGCAATGATAGAGAATGTAATGTTTTGTAGGGTTTCATTACTTAATAAAGTTATCCTCTCTGAGAATAGTGCATGACCTTCAGCATCCACTATGACCTCATAAGTACCATTACCAAGATTGAATGTTACATTACCATTAAAAGATGTAGAACCATCTGATTTGGATTGTAGTGTCTCACTAAAAGAACTATCATTACCAATCAATGTAACATCAAAGTTATTCAGGAAGCTATTATTGGAAATGGAGAATATATTTATTGATAAGTTTATATCGAAGAACTCTATAACTACATCACTTTGCAGTGTTGATGTTACATTGATTCTGGTTATTATATCAAAATAATCGTCAGAGAAACTTCCAATCTCATAGTTTGTTGCATTCAAGAATAGCCTTGCTCCACCAGTAGAATTGCTTTGGTTGTCTGTCAATGGTGCTTCAACCCTGAAGTCTAATACACTTATTCCAGTCCCTCTCCTTATTGCAGTGAAGTATGTAATTGTCTGATACATATTTCCCACGAAATTATCCGTTGAGTTTATATCTATTATAGTTCTGTTTATATAACTCCCATTTTCTTCAGACCTTATGGTGATGTCAAACAATCCAGTCACTATTTCAGCAAAGACTATTTCTCCAGTGGTTGTGGATTGAGTTTCTGTAAATGTTGAGTTTGTTAGTATTGCAGTGAAACTGTTTATTGTTGTGTTTCCATGAACATTTCTTGCAGTGACAATCAAGTCTTTTGTTATTTCAAGTATCGTGAAGTTTGTTGCACTATTCCCGAATGTATCATTAACAGTTACTGTTATGTTTACTGTGCCCTGTAAATTATTTGGTATCGTAATGTTCTGGTGGAATGTATTTGAAGCTGTGGATTCTAATGAGAAATTAAAGAACCTTATCAGTCCTGCTTCTGCTACTGTTATTATTCCTTCTGCCAGCTCAAAGTTATCAGAGGAGTTTACAGTTATATTTATTGATTGGTTTACATGGAAAAAAGTTGTGTTGAAAGTGACATTAACCTCTGGAACAGTTGTATCATTTACTGTCAGTGTGAATACTCCTGAAGAGCCGAACTCATTGAAGGAATCATTGGCATATCCTTCTGTGCCTATTACAGTTCCTGCTGTAGCTGTTATTGGTAGGCTTAGTGAAAGGTTGAACAGGAATGTTGAAACATCAAATGAAGTATTGGTTGCATTAATCCATACCCCTGATTGGTTGTGAGCCAACCAACAGAAACTTAATTTTATACCATCAGCACATTGGTGGGATAGTTCAATAGTATCACCTGAATCTGGTCTTACATCGCTTATGGATTGCGAGGGAAAGTTTGGAGCATGGTTGTCAACCTGGAAGTTATAGAAGACATCCACAACATTCAAACCTCCTATTGAATTGAAATTAAAGTTGGTTGAGAATACGGTTACTTCAACCTGATTATCACTTATCCTTCTTATAGTTACTATGCTGCCGCTATCACCATTCTCAAAATCCATCCAATTCTTGCCAATTATCAGATGGCCCTTGTATCTTGTCCCTTTTATTATCTGTATCTTTTGATCTGATATTATTATATACACTCTTGTCTCCCTTTCTTTTATAGTGCCATAACTTATTGTGTACCTATCAATGAGCTTAGTGTATTTTACTGAGGCTTCCTGATTGCCTTCCGTCTGTTTTATTGTTATGTCACTGCCTTCTGCAGTTCTGAAGTTCAGACCAGTTGCCTTGAAGAAATTGATTCCAGTATATACATTACTGATTTCATAATCCTTGATAGCAGTCTTTGTATGTCTGTCAGAGAAGTTTATGTCTATTGTATAGTTACCGCTTCCCAATGCAGAAACATTCAGTGTTTCTACTATCATTAATGTTATTGAGCTGTTCTTCTCATCATTATAGCCGAAGAATATCCTGTCATCACTTGAATTGTGAACATTAAAAGACAGGTTAAATGGGTTGATATCCTGCACAGTTATATTTAGGGTTAAGTTTACATTGAATCCAATTACCGTATTGTTTGTTAGGTTGAATACTAATAGTGTTGGTATGGTTGTGTCTATGGTAAAATTCACTGAGGCATTAGGACTTGAATCTCCATGGATATCCATGATTGAAACATTTAATTTGTAGTGGCCATCAGAAGCATTGAATGTTGTGTTGGTTGTTGAGGTCTGGTTCAGTACACCATCTATATAATAATATATCATTAATGGGTCACCATCTACATCTTCAGCAAATGTAACATTAAACTGATAACCTGGCTGTGTATTATTATAGTCATCATTTATAGGTAATATTATTGTTGGTGTTGTAGGATTGGTGTTTCTTACTTCATATATAGTAGAGTTCTGCCTTACATTGTTGCTTTCATCAGTTACGAAGCAGGTTACATTAATTGTACTTTCACCAACTACAGTTATTTCAGTTGCATTTGCAAAGATTGCTTCTGTACCTGTGAGTGTAAAATTATTATATACGATAGCTCCAGTCATGTTGTTTGTTATGTTTCCAGAGAATAAAGCTGTTTCATCTGTAGCATTACAGGAGAAGTTAATGAAATCATTTATATGTAAATGGTCTAATGTAGAATTGCTTGTCTGATTGACTATAGGTAATACATTATCTATTATTGTAATCAGGGTGGAGTTCTGTGTAGTGAAACCACCTGCATCTGAACCATACCCTGTTATATTAAATACTCCTCCACTTGCAAATTGAGTGACATTGAATACTGTTGCTTCAGTTCCACTTAATGTGAAGTTTGCAATCCACTGTTCAGTACCGCTAAAGTTTATTGTTATGTTTGCAGAAAGTAAACCATCAATATCTGTAATATTGAATGATATATTAAGCCAATCATTTATGAAACTATTATCAAAAGATATATTAAATGATGAATTTATACTCATTAATGAATCTTGCACTGTTTCTAAATCCGTTCCTGTTCTGTCAGTTGGACTATTTCCAAAGTCTGTAACTGCCCTGCAATCCACTCTGAATTGGTCATGGCTGTCTGTTGGAGAAACAAGAGGATAAGTATTGTCTGTTGAAAATGCTTGTCTTATATCACTATCAGTTATGTCAAAGAATTGAAAATGAAATATTATAGGATCACTGTCTGCATCTGATGAACCAGAACATCCTCCTTCTAATGTATCTGTAATTACTGGATTGTTTGGTATTAATGTATCGCCAGTTGGTACAGTTGGTAAGGTATCTGCTATTGTTATTATTGTTGAATTACAAGCATAGTTATCTTCTGCATCTCTGAAACAGACTGAAAAATTCAAAACATTACCTCTTGTATCTATTATTTGTGTTACATTATGTAAATCAGAATCTGCCGATATTGTAAAATTAGTTATTGTTGTTCCTGTAGTCCAGTTTATTGTCAGGTTTCCTACTGTCGGTGCAGTGTCATCTGTTACATTGAAGGATATGTTTATATATTCATTTACTTTTGGAGAAGTGTTGTTTATTCCTATTTGAATTACTGGTGGTGTTGTTTCTGGCGGTGCTATTAATTCAAGATGCCTTCCTGCTACAAACTCCTCGTTAATATATTCAGATTCCTCAACAGAAACAGATTTATTGAATATAATATAAGCCGCATAGTCTCTATCTCCTGCAAATCCGCCCCCTCCTCTTGCGTTAAGAGTTGGAGCAACAGAAGTAGAAACAGCACCAGCATTGCTTGTGCCTTCCTGAACTATAGTTTTATTATGCATAAATGCCATATCTACTTTTGAGCCAGTAACATTAACCCTAAATATCAATATCTTAAATCCTGTATTGCTTCTTATTGTATGGTCAAATGGGGAAAATTGAATAGTGCCGGAAGCAAGTTGATAAGTCACTCCATATTGACCTACTCCATTTGTTTTCTCCCACCTCATACCTCCTGGAGAAGTCCCTCTTGTAAGGATTGTTTTAACTGTGGCACCTGAATCTTGTTCATTTGTATAAATTAAATGGGTAAAGTTAATCATAGAATCTAAGGGCCCAATATTAGTGTCCCATGCCACAGAATCAGAAGTATCATAATCGCAGCTTCCAGTAATATCTCCGGCTATATCTTGTGGTGTTGGTGTGCCACCAGCAGTTCCAGTTATATCGGTTGTTGTGTTAGTGCAGCTATCAGTTTGATGAGAATAAAAAACTATGCTATCAACAAGAGCATTTATTTCATCATCTGTTAAAGCTAATGTAAAGGGTATAATTAATAAAATCAATACTGGGATTAATAATAATAATTTTTTATTCATTGTACATCACTCTTGCCCTTTGCAAACAATGCTACAGCAATTAATATTATAGCTCCAGTCATAACCCATGCGTAGTTTGTCATTATGAAAGTGATTATTGTAAACTCACTTGCACTTGCTGCTATGTTTTCGTTTTGTGTAAAGCTAAAGAACACATTGGCATATATTGCAGCCAGGAATATAATGAAAGCAAATATAGGAATCATTATCCAGAACAATGCTGGGTGGGTTTTGATGAACCAGACTCCAACCACAGTTGCCAGAAGTATTCCAATGAATATTATGAGGAAACCATTATCAATTATTCCCACATACTTACCATGCAAATCATTCATCATGTCCTTGCCTAAAGGAGATATGTTATCTGATGCCTGAAAGTTATCATTAACCTCAGTAAATATCATAAATGCAACTACTGAGATGATGGCAACTGCAAAGATTGCCACCATATAAAATATTCCGTCTGGCACTCCGCCTTTCTTATTCATTGTGTTTTTGGGTTATCTTTTTTTCTTCTTGAATTGTAAAATAGCAAACTCCAACCTGCTGTTCTTGACTACAAGGTTTGGCATTATCTGGGTTGCCATTCTTCTCATTGTTGCTGAGTTATTATGTGGGAACCCAGTCTGTCTGCTGAACTCTTCCGATAATGCTCCTAACGCACTTACGAATTCCGCAGGTGCTCTTATTGGTTTTGTCTTTGCCATCTTATTCATTCGATAATTTTATCTTATCTTTTGTCTTGCCTATCTTCTTCAGCATCTGAACTAAGAACCAAACTATGAAATAGAAAGTTATGAATATATTTATCCACATCAGCAGCATATATAATGTTTCAAGAAGACTGGTAATATCTGGAGAACCTGCGATAAAGGTATTCATTTCTGTAATGATACCGATTGGTATAAGCATGAACCATAATGTCATCATCAATAGGAGCATCTTTATTGCACCATGCTCTGCAAATATCTCTATTACAAAAAACCTTATAAGAAACATATAGAATACAATTACAAAAAGGACTGTGAGGATTAATGGTATCATTCCCTTGTCAGTCTGCTCGAATCCAGTTTCTGTTACAAAAATAGAACTTGAAACAAAACCTCCAGTAGTTGAGGAATTGCAATTGATTATAAAAGAATGTCTTCCTAATGTACTAAAATTACTTCCACTAATATTAAGTTCAAAATCTTCACCATCAAACCCTAACATCATCCTATTAACATGAAATCCAGTTCTACCAAATATATGAATGTCACAGGCAATTGAATCATTATTCATCTGTAATCCAGTTGATTTATTAAAAACATGGATATTTACCTGAACATCCTGATTTTGCTTTATAAATTGTGCCTGTGGCACTCTTAGTTCTAATATATCCACACCTCCTGCAACCTGTGGTTCAAATGGCGGTTGTGCATAAATCATAGGGATAACTAACAGAATCAGACAAAAGAATAGTATTGTTTTTGCAGTTCTCATACTTTCGGATATGCTTTCTTCTTTACCTCCTTAACATCTAATGGTCTTTCATCAACTTCCATTCTAAGTCTATTAGACTTCACCATAAACTTTGCATTTACTCTTCTTCCGAATCTTGGCATTTTAGTTTACCTCCGATATTTCTCTTAAACATTCTGGGCATATTGTTCCCATGAATTGTATGTTGTGTATTTTGCATCTGTTCATCGTCTTCTTTTTTTAACTTTCTTAGGCCTTGTTACTCTTCTTGGCATCTGAATGAATTGTGGTGGGACTACTGCAAAAGCTACTGATGGTGTTTGCTTGGGTGGTGTTCTTACCCTCTTCTTGACAAAACCCTTAAAGCTGGTGAAAGCTTGTCCGAGTTCTTGGCTAGTTTCTCTTGCGACTTCCCTTATTGTTTTTTTTGCCATGTTGTCCTCCGCTATTAATTTCTCCAAAAACTGATGGTTGGTTTGCGAAATTAGTTGCATAGTCTTGAAAAGCAGCAAAGGCAGATTTCTCTTCTTGTTTCTTAACTCCGTTCTTTGGTTGTGCTTTCTGCTCTTCCTTCCTTACATCTGCTTTGAGTTTCTCCAATTCCACTTGCCTTTCAAGACTTGTCTTATCGGTTTCGTATTGTTTTGAATCATTTACTACTTTGGTTTCAGCATCCTGGTGTCTCTGTAATTTCCTCCGTTCCATTGTTTGCTGTATCTGCAGCCTTGCTTTCTCTATGAATTCAAACATTTTAACCAGGTCCTATTATTCCTTGTGCTGCTCCCATGATTCCTTCTTTCAATGGCGGTCCTAAACTTGCTATTGCACCTGCCATATTTCCAAATTGCTTCCAGGCAAACCACATCACAACTCCGCTTACGATGATTGTTATTATCATCAATGCGTAACTTGCTATGATTTCTGTTGGTTTCTTGTTCCTGAACTGTGTTGCCTCCTCAATAAGTTTGTTCTGTATTGCCTGTTCCGAATCAAAGTCTCGGTTTACTTCCAGACCTGAACCTTCAACTGTGTAAATGAAAGTTTTCTCTCCTGTCTTTTCATCTTTGGCTTCCCTCAACATTCCCAACACGAAGTTTTGTATTGGGTAATACAATCCATCCTTCTTCACGAAGTCATAAACCTTTCTTGTTATCCTTCCTCTTGTTGGGACAAGGCACTCTGCTGGTGGCATACTTATAATCTCTCCACCGAAACCCATTGTACCAAAAGTCTTTAGCTTAGGAGCACCAGTCCTCTTTTCTTTTATGGCCATTGCCCTCTGGGAAGACATGATTGTCCTGCCACCTTTGGAAAGTTCCCTTACATGAATCTTTATGTCGTACCTCCATAGCATAAATCCGTATGCTACTATTCCTAACAGCAATAAAAGCTGTAAGAACATTCCTGCTACATCCAACATCTGCGAGACTGCTGGCCCCGCTGATGCCAGAAAACTATCAACAATTGCTACCATTTAAATCCTCCAGGTCTTTACCAACCTAATTAAAACATCTTAAATTCTTTTTCTGGGGTTGGTGTTTGTGGGGTGCCCTGAATTATCTCATGGGTTTGCTGCATCTTACTCATTGCATCTAATGTTATTTTGTTTCCTGCTCTGCTAAGTCCTAAAAATATTGTATCTTTGATTGTGCTACCGAACCATGCTCTTTCTTCTGGTCCTATTCTGTTTCCTAATCTAAAGAAAAGTATTGCCAAGTTTTGGCATACTCCCCACATAATATCATTAATCCTGTCTTCCTTCAACTCACTAAGGAAAGTATTTGAATTCAGATACATTTCCAGAGAACTGATTAAAGTCCTTACTGTTCTTGGTGGCATCAACGGCGGTTCTTCTACATTCACTTGCTTACCGTCGCTATCAAGCACAGTAATCATTACCTTCTTATATTCATCTGACTCTTCATCGTATTCATATCCCAATAACATATACTTTAACTTACTAAGCATCTCAGAAGCATCAAGATGCTTTGACATTATCGGATCCAAGTCTCTCTGGAATTGTGGAATGTAACCTACATTAGTTGCCATTGGATCTGCTCCTGCTGGTGGGAGTACAGGTGGTGGTGGTTCCATTTATGTAAACCTCTTAATCTGTTGTAGTGGTCCTATCTGTCTGATTAGTAATGGGCTTATTGTATCTTTTCCAGCTATCTGCCTTCTTGTCAGTTTGGTTCCAACTCCTCCAAGTACAACACTTAAAGATGGTGTACCTCTGAATTTTCTTTTCTTTTCTTTGCCTTTCTTTGGTTGGATTGGTTTTAATTCTCTTGGTCTTGGTATTGAAAAAAAACCTGTTACTGGTGGGGGTGGAGTTGTAAAAGTGAATGGAGATGGTGAGGGTGTTGGACTTGGACCTGGAGAAGGACTTGGTCTTGGAAAAGGGCTAGGAGAAGGTCTTGGTATTGGTGATGGACCTGGGCTAGGAGAAGGTCTTGGTATTGGTGATGGACTTGGTATCACTGACGGACTTGGGAATGGAGAAATAGAAGGACTGACAGACTTTGCTGGACTTGGTCTAGGACTTGGACGAGGAGAAGGTCTTGGAGATATTGACAATGCTGAAGGAGATATTCTTGGAGATACTGATGCTACTGGACTTGGACTTGGCCTCTGTAAAATTCTTATTGAAGGTGATACTACTGGAACTGGTGCTTTACTTACTGGAACTCTTACTCTTGGCGATGGTCCAAAGTCAGCAATTCTTACTTTAGTTCCTGGTGCTCCAATAGTTTTACCTTTACCAAACAACTGTTCTAATGTTAATATATCTTTCTGCAAACCTTTTGAAGGTATTAACCTTGATGCTGCTAGAGTTTTTCCTGTCTGTAATAAACTTCCAATATCCTTGACTCTTTTTGGTGGTGGACCAATATCCAATACTCCTCTCTCACCTTTCCTTACTCTAATGACTCCTTGAGTTACTCCCCTAAGTTCTTCTGCTAATCCTGTAAATAATTGTCCTTCTATCTTTACAGGTTTACCAACTTTTTGTAATCCTAATATCTGTTCTGGAACTACTTCTCCTTTTACTGTTGGTTCTTTACCTTTAAACTCCACAGCTTTTTCGAATATTCCTCCTCTTCTGACTTCAATAGCACCAGGTGTATCTTTTCTTAATCTTACATCTTCACCCACCGCTTTTAATCTTCCTAATGTTTTCTTTGTGATTCTGGTTATTTCTAATGGACCAGCAATATCCGACCTTAAATCAATATCTCTCTGAATTATACTAGAACCTTGAGCTTTTCTTGAAACACTACCAAATACTATAAGCTTTTCTTCCTTCGCTACTTTGAAAACTTCTGCTGTGGCTCTTGATCCAAGTCTTTCTGTTCTTGTTGGAAGTTCTGCAACTCTGGCTTTAGTTCTTTTAGTTCTAATAAGAATTCTTTGTGCAGGTGCTATTGCTTCCTTGCCTCTGACTGTAACGCTTGGTGCTGTTTTTAATGCTCTTGATATTAATGTTGTCTCTAAAGCACCACCTATCTTTATATCTTTTCCTGCTTTTAATTGTGTAAGTTCTGGTGCAATATTTGCTCTACCTAGTTTAAATCCTCTTGGAGTCTTTGTTACTAAAGGTAATCCTTTTGTTCCTGCCCTTAATCCGAATGTCTTTATATCAATCTGTCCTTTCGCTGTGGGTATTTGTATTTCTCCTCTTGCTAGTTTTGGAACTACTGGCAACTGAACTGCTTTTTGTATTCCTTTTCCAGTTCCAAATGCACCAAGAACACCACCAATAACAACTTCTGGTTCTCTCTTTAATACTGTACCAAAGGCTAAACCTGTTTGTCTTGGTCTTGTTATTATTTGTTTTCCTAATGCAAAAGTTCCTTTAAGGAATTGAACTGGCTGAGTTATCAAAGAAACAGGAACTGCCAAAGCAGCTAACCCGATAGCACCAAAACTTAATGCTTGTCTTTTTAATGGCTGGTCTTTTGACCTGAATTGTGCCTGAAAAGAAAGTCGTTGTCTTGTTGCCTCAAGCTTTCCAACCAATGTTGTTGTTTTTGGTGCGGCTGTTAATGTTCCTGTTGGTGCAAATGTAGGTTGTAATATATCTTGTTGTTTCTCTTCAGCTTTTAACCTTATCTTTGTGGTTAATTTCTCAACCCTTTCTTTCTTAGCAACTACTTTCTGTCTTGCAAATAAACTCTTTTGAACTTCCTCTGCTGTAGTTGGTTGTGGTCTTAACTTAGCCTGCAGCCTTGCAGTCTCTGCAACTGGTTGAACATCTGTTCCAGTTAATCTTTTAGCTGCTGCTCTTTCAGCTGAAGAAATAGGTGTGCCAGCATCAGCTTTCTCTTGAGCTTGTCTTGCTAACTTTGCCTGTTGTTTTGCTCTGCTTGTATCTTCTTTTCTGCTTAACCGTTCTCTTAAATCTTCTCTTGATTCTGTTATAACAAAAGTAGGATCACCTTTTTTTAATTCCCTAACAAAAGATGGTATTTCTCTTTGGCCTTGTTCTTTTCTTCTTGCTACTAAAGCTCTTTCTGCTTCAGCTTTTGTACTAAATTCCAAAGCCGCTGATTCAGTTCTGCCTCTACCTCCTGAACCTGTTTCTAATTCTACATCTATTATTGCAAATGTACTAGCCATTACAACTGCACCCCTAACAAAATCTTAGAATTAGTTATAGTTTTTGTTATCATTTTGTAACAGTATTACTACTTAAATATAATTTATAATATAACTTATATTTAATACTTTCTTTTTGAGAAATTATGTACCTTTTCTTCTTCCAAAGAAAACCAAAAGGATTCCAATAACGATTGCGGCTACTGCAACGATTGCTATTGTTGGTATGAATTCAGCAAGGGTAAGAACTCCTGTCTTTCCGAAATTAGAACCGTTAAAAGCAATACTGCCAATCTGGTAATCATAAGTCATATTAAAATGAACATCTACTAAGTCAGCAAGAACATCTCCATCACTATCTACAAATACTTTGACTCCCGAACCAGATACTGTATAATTAGTACCTAAGGTCATCACAGAACCATTACCATACATTATTACAGAACCAGTATTAACTCGCGCTTGTGCAAAAGCCGTTTCAGAATTATTAGCAGCTACTGTAAAACTTTGATTATTAGAAGTAATTCCAGTATCATCAGACTGAGTATCTTGTATCTTTTCAAGAATAGTCCCACCCAATCCAAGAATAACTGCTGCAATAAGTAAACTAATAGCAACAACACCCATAGTTGAGATGTTCATTGCTCTTTGCCCTTTCCGACTACTTGGAAGACATTTCATTAGTCCTAACCTTTAGATCTTATCTTGGCCTTCCAAAGAAGACAAGGATTATTCCAATTACGATTGCTGCTACTGCAACAATTGCTATTGTTGGTATGAACTCTGACATGGTACTCAATGCCGTCAAACCATCGTTAGACACAGCTGTTGCGTTAGATCCTGTCTGAGTGTCTTTAATCTTTTCCAAGATTGTTGCTCCCATACCCAGGATTACTGCTGCAACTACTAATGCTATAGCAATTGTTCCTAAATCGCTTATGGTGAAAGCTTGCGCCTTCTTATTCATTTTCTTTTCCATCATGATTCCCTCCGTGATTTATCTAGGCCTTCCAAAGAAGACTAAGATTATTCCTATTACAATTGCGGCTACTGCAACGATTGCTATTGTTGGTAAGAACTCTGACATAGTCGTCATTCCAGTTAAACCAAAGCCTGATGAATTGAATGCAGTTCCATTAATCGTCTGTGTACTTTGTATCTTTTCCAATATAGTAGCACCCAAACCAAGAATGATAGTCGCAACAACCAATGCTATAGCAATTGTGCCCAAGTCAGAAATCGTAAATTGTTGAGCTTTCTTGTTAAGTTGTTTCATATTGAATGGTTGTGATGAATGAGGTTTATAAATTCTCCCTGTACATCGTGTAACCGATTGTTACTTTTTACAGACAAACAATTACATTTAAACCATTTGATTAAAACCAAAAGTATTAAATATAACCTATATCAAGAAATAAATATGCCAATATCAACTATAGATTGTTGGGTTTGTACTCGATGTCAATACAAATGGCAGATAAGGAAAGATGGAGAAGAGAATTTAAAACCAGTCACTTGTCCTCGATGCAGGAATCCTTTTTGGGACAAACCTAAAGTTAGATATGCTAGGCCTAAGAAAAAAGAGGAAGGTAAAGATAATGTATGATAATAATATATATCTATTTGATATAAGAAGTAGAGAACATGAGAAAATTGATATTAAAACATTACTACACAAGAAAATATCAGACGACAAAAGGTTTATAGAATATATTGAACAGGGATATATAAAAATTGGGTTAAGAGTAAATATAGAACTGATAAATCAACCAGAACTATTAGTAAGAACATACTTTGAAAGGCAAGGATATACTGTACTTAAAACATTCCCAATAAAAAGAGATGATGGTAGATTTCTTGAAATATGTCCTGAGGCAGAAGAAGATGAAAAAATTATTATAAAATATCTAGAAGAAAACTTTAAATTCTTTGAAAGGAAAGATAACACCCCCTTGATACATTATTTGAATAAAGGAGGAGTACCAGATTTTTTAGTTTATAGAAAAGAACATCCTAAAATTGTTCACGATTTATTTTTTGTAGAAGTTAAAAATTGGCATGATGGATTGAAAGGCAACCAAATATTATGGATGTTTCAAAACAATGTACCTGTTAAAATAGCTTATTTAGATTAGAAAAGTAACATAATCCCACCATCTAAAGATGGGGGCTTTTAAAGAAAAATGGCAACTATGTTGAAAAAAAACTTCAAAGAAAAGCTGATTAAACAAGCTATGGAAATTCATAAGTTAAAGAGAAAGGATGCTGTAAAATTAGTAAGAAGTATTGAGTTACAACAAGAAGTAAGATTATCTAAAGCTATTGATAATCTTGGTAAATCTGACGAGGTGAGTTCTCATTCCTCCCACGACTAAAGTCATGGGTATCCTGAGAACATTTTTATGACATACTCCCAAAATAAATCCGACTAAAGTCGGGGGTTTCTCTACCTCAAGAGAAGGAGAAGATTAAAGATGGAAACACTAAAGGACATAAAAGAAGCATTGAGTAAAATACCAGACGAGGTATTAGATATGTGTCAGTTTGGATTAGGAGAAGGCACAGATGATAACATAGAATTAATTGTTATGGATGAAGAATTTGGAACAATATTTGAGAAATATCCAGACCTAACAAAAATAAGTAATCTTGTCGAAAATATTAAGAAAGCCCAAGAGATAATAGATGAGCAGGGAATTAAGGGAGAAAGGTTATCAGAGGATTTACAAGAAGAAGACGGTATTACAGATACTTTTTTCGATAAGAAAAAATAAGGAGGTTGTCAATTCCTCCCATAACTAAAGTTATGGGTATCCTTGACACACGATTATGATATAGAGGAAGAAGATGCCAGAACCGACAATACTTAGAGAGACACAATTCAATGCTGGTATTGATATTGCTATGAACATTTCCAGGTTGATTAAAGAAGCTGAGTATTATGCAAGCAATGGTAACTATCCAATGTGGCATATTAAACTTGAAGCTACCGAGAGAAGAATGTGGACAAAGTTCAGAGACAAGAAAGATGCTGAGAAAGAACTTAACGATGTGAAGGATAAAGGAATGCCTCTGTTTAAAAAATACCTAATCAAACATCAAAGAAAAAGAAAGATACCAGAACCTATGAAAATTAACATCAAAATATTTCTGGCAGATTATGAGAAAGTATTAATCTATTGGAGAGATAAGTTTGGATATGGAATGCCACTAAAAGATGATTCGAGGTTTACACTTGGTTAGGAGGTAAAATGATAAATATACAAAAGGTTGTGACAAGAAATTTTATTTTAGATATAGTTGCAGGATTACAAAATCTTGTTGGAATGAATCTTACTTCATATGAAAAAATGATAGATAAAGGAATGCAACAAATACAAGAAGAACTTAAAGATAAAAAAATTAAAGTTAAATGGTATCGTTATGAGATAAGCCAACTAACAAATGGAGCTATTGCCATTGTATTCTATGGTGATGAGAAATGAAACTTATATTTGTTTTTGGCTTAATGATTATTATAAGTATGATGTATGTTGGAGAAACATTACACAACCAAGACTTTAAAAATCTAACTCCAAGAGATATATACAATTGGACTGAATCAACATTAAACTGGAATGAATCTACTTTTGAATATGTAAAAACAAATGTAACTGAAAAATTAAATTATTCTTTTGTTAATATTAATAGATTCAAAAACATTCTTTATTCAACAATGGATTGGGCAGGATATACATTATTTGAAGTATCAAAAGGAAGTATTGAATTTGGATATATCAATGCTGATAAATATAATTTTAAATTTACATGGAAATTATTAATATTCTATATATTCTTTATGATTTTAGTTTTGAGTTTACCCTTACTAATAATCATAATAGCTTTAGGTTACATAATTTATAATGGAATAAAAACATTATATTTGAGATTTAAACATGGTTAAAATAAAACTAAAGTCAGGACATGAGATTTACCTGGATGGATTATTGGTTCCTGTCCTCGATACTTTGGTTTACAACCTTCCGAATGATTGGGACTTTGTTATATTAATTACTGGAGATAGGATGGTCCGAACTGGCAAGAGTGTAATGGGAATGAATGTATCTGCATATCTTGCTGACAAACTTGGAACTAAATATGATATTGACAATGTTGTCTTTGATTCTGAAGCTATGATTAAGGCAGCACAGACATTTCCAAAGAATAGTATTATTCATTTCGATGAAGCAAGAGAAGGATTGGCTGCAATAAAATCCATGAAGACAGTACAGCAAGATTTGATAGACTTCTTTAATGAGTGTGGGCAACTGAATCATATCTTTGTTTTGGTGATGCCAGACTTCTTTACTATGAAAGAAGAGATCGCAGTAGGAAGAAGTGAGTTCCTGATTAATGTTTACAGAAAGAATGTAAAAGTAATGCGAAGAATGTATCAGGAAGATGAAACCAGACCTATAATAAGATTCGATAGAGGCTTCTTTGAGCTATTTAACCGAACAAAGAAGAGAGTGTTGTTTGATATGGCCAGAGCCACTAGAAAGAAGACATATCAGCTAATCAAAGCCAATATTAATGGTAGATTTACTAATTATTACCCCCTTGATAAAGAAAAGTACCTAGAAAAGAAGAGAGAGGCTCTTGCAAGGTTTAAGGAACGAAAAGATAGGGAAAAGATAGAAACTTCCAGGTCTGATTGTATTAGAGATAAAATTATACTCCAAAAGAAAGCTCAAGGTAAAACAGGGAAACAAGTTGCTAAAGAATTGGAAAACGAATATGATTTCACTATATCAGACCATTATATCAATGAAATCGTTAGGAAATACACGAAATAAAGGGAGAAGGGGATGAACTAATAGTATAACTTAAAAGAGAAAGTGATTATTGTAACAAAAGGTTTGAAATGGAAGAAAACAATCAAAAAGAACCAGAAGATGAAGAACTATTGAATGCTTTGGATAAGATAAGAGATAAGTTTGATCCATACCAGAGATACATTATGATTGTTGGGATTATTATAATGGTTATGCTTGTAGTGTTTTTGGGATATGCCCGTGGGGCTTTGGATGTCTGCAATAGCTTGGATGGCAGGTTAGAGATTGACTGGGGAGTCGAGTGTCATCCAAGGCAGTCCATCCCAGCAATTGATGCACAGGACCCAAGACTTAACATACTACAACTTATATTTAATCAAAATGAATCCTGACCTGACTAAGTTTGTGATACTTGGAATATTTATAACAGTAATATTACTTTACTTTTCAACCAAGCCAAACTTTGAGATTGTGTTGGGAACTATTGTCATTGCTGCATTGGTATTTATATTCAAGAAGAAAGAAACCTATAGTATGGAGGGAGAATGAATCCGAAATTTTACTGGGTGATAATAATTATCATGTTTGCTTTCCTATTGATGAGTCCCTACTGGTGGCTCACTGTTGTTGGTGGAATATTTTTTATTGCGGTTACATTGATTAGGTATTTATATTGGAGGAATGAATTTGATTATGAATAATAT
>SDBT01003187.1_pt1 | contig 28511 bp, 27 predicted proteins | sample 2277101 | NCBI WGS metagenome assembly SDBT01 (sample SAMN10404973, study PRJNA504765) | marine sediment metagenome | isolation source: marine sediment core GS10_PC15, 103 cmbsf | place: Arctic Ocean: Southern Knipovich Ridge | collected 2010 | reverse complement strand
TTTTACAAAAAGATAAAAATATTAAATTTGCAATTTCCAATTCAAATCCTACATTAATAAAAAAAATATTTAATGATTATAATTTAGACCTTTCTAACTTTATTTTTTTTGATTCTAAAAATAACTATGAATATATGCAAAAGCTGCTTTGTGCTGTAGCGGTATCTGGAACTATAAATTTAGAACTTGCAATACATAATGTCCCTACAGTTGTTAATTTCGCTATAAAAGCCTTAGATATTTTTATAGCAACTAAAATACTTAAAATTAATCTCCCCTACTATTGCATAGTGAATATTTTAGCAAACAAAGAAATATATAAAGAATTATATGGACCAAATCTCACAAAAAATTCTTTAATTAATTCTTGTGAAAAACTTATCTTTGATTCTTCTTATAGAGAATTACAAAAAAAATCATTAAACGAGATAAATGAACTTTTAAAATCAAATGATCCTATGCAAAAAGCAGGCTCTTTGATTTTGAATCATATTCACAAGTAACTTTAAGATCATTAGCTGTTCTTTCAAGAAGAAAGGAAGTTATGATTAATAGATCCTCTAAAACTTTAGAGCAAACCTCGCTAACACCGTGATAAGAAAGTGAAATAATAACTTTATCATGTTTTATTATTGAAGCGCATGTCAAATTGTATAAACTTGGAACAACTGCCATTTTTCACCTTTAATTTAAATTAAGCACTATTAATATTTTTACATATATAATTATGTGCTATTTTATTTTTTTATTAAAATAATTAAATCGCTTTTTATAATAATTTTATTAAATTAAATTAAATTAAAATTATATTTTTTCACAGTCTATACTTTTACTGGATATTTATACTGATTTATAATAACTTATATACTTAAATTTACATTTTTATACTTATGAATAATTTCAAAATATATCTTGCTGGATTAAAAAATAACCAAACAGAAAAGATAGATTCATTAATAGATCCTAACTTACTTAATTTAAGTAATGAAAAAGAGCTTGTCTTCGAAAAGCCCTTTAAGATTACAGGTAAAGTTTATCTTACCCAGGAATCTTTAATAATGAATTTCGATATAAATTTTACAGTGTCAATCCCTTGTTCTATATGTAATAATTTTACAAATAAAACTATTAATATTAAAAGTTTTTATATAACAGAAGACTTGAAAAACATCTCTTTAGCTTATGATTATTTAAAAGAGATAAGAAATGTTTGTGTATTAGAAATCCCATCTTTTGTAGAATGTAGTGATAAATGTAAAAAAAGAGAAGAGTTAAATAAATATTTGAGAAAAGACGAAGGTGATAAACATTATCCCTTTACATCTTTAGAAATTTAAGGAGAATACAAATGGCAGTACCAAGAAATAGACAATCCACATCAAGAACAAATAAAAGAAATTCACATAATGCAAAAAAAAGAATTTCTATATCAACATGCTCTAACTGCAGTGCTAAAAAAATGCCCCATAGAGTGTGCACTGCATGTGGATATTATGCAAAAAAAGAAGTTATAAAAGTAAAAACATCCGATGAGTCCTAAAATAAATATCGGTATAGATCTTTTAGGCAGTGATAGTGACCCGATTGATTTATTAAGTTCTACAATAGTTCTTTGTAAAACTTTAGATACCTCAATAAACTTCAAATTATTTGGAAATAAAGAATTAGAAAAAGAATTTAATAAGTTTGATTTTTCAATAAATAACCATGCAAGTCTTGAATTTATTTTATCTGAAAATGAAATAACCATGGATGAAGATCCCCTGCTCGCAGTTAGAAGAAAAAAAAAATCTTCTCTTTGCATAGCTATGAGATCTTTAAAAAACAAAGAAATAGATGCACTAGTCTCTTGCGGAAATACGGGAGCAATTACTGCATCTAGCATTATTTATTTAGATTGCTTAAAAAACATTTCAAGACCTGCTCTTTTAGCTATTATACCGACTAAAAAAAATCCATGTGCAATATTAGATGTTGGAGCAAATATTTCAGCTACATCTGATCAACTAGTAGAGCATGCTATATTAGGAATATCTTATAAAAAAACAAAAGGATATAAAAAACCAAAAGTTGGAATTTTAAATATTGGGACTGAAGAGAAAAAAGGAACATCAAAACATAAACAAGCATACCAAGATTTATTAAAACTATCCAAAGAAGATACATCTTTTGAATTTATGGGAAATATAGAAGGAAAAGAAGTTTTTTTAGGAAAAGTAGATATTTTGATAACAGATGGATTTACAGGAAATATCTTTTTAAAAACAGCAGAAGGGCTAGCTTCATTTATTTTAGATAAAATATACAATAATCTTACAAAAGAAGAATTTTTAGATATTTCTAACGTTTTCAATGATTTACAAAAAAGACTTCATTATGCTCAATATCCAGGAGCTCTTTTAATAGGAGTTAATGGAATAGTCATAAAATGTCATGGATATTCTTCATCTACTGCTTTTGCATCTGCTATAAAAGGAGCTATAAATTTTGTAAAACAAAATTTTTTAGACTCTATTAAATCCAACTTAAAATAAAAAAAACATTTTAAACTAAAAAAAAAAACTTTTTTTTAGTAATATTAAAAAAAAGAGTAAACAAAATGAAAGAAATATTAATTAATGCGACATCAAAAGAAATTAGATATGCATATATGCATCATAATAAATTACATGATTTAATAATTGAGCGCATGCATTCTAGACAAATCACTGGAAATATATATAGAGGCCAAGTAAAAAACATACTTAATAATATACAATCTGCTTTTGTAGATATTGGAGAGAAAGAAAACGGCTTTATTCATATTAATGACATTATCGAAAACAAAAAGAAATTCGAAGAAATGTTTGATATGGATTTTGAATTCTCACAAAAAAAAGATAATAGAAATCCCTCAACAAAACAAGATATCACAAAATTATTAAAATTAGATCAGCCTGTACTTGTTCAAGTTGTAAAAGAATCAATTGGCAGAAAAGGCGCTAGGCTTACATCTAATATATCTATTGCAGGAAGATATTTAGTTTTACTTCCTAATAGTCCTCATAGAGGAGTTTCCAGAAAAATTGAAGATAGACAATCCAGAGATAGACTTAAAAAATTAATTAGAGCTTTTGAAATGCCAAAAGAGATGGGATTAATTTGCAGAACTGCATCTAGCAGCGCTACTACCGATATGTTAATCAATGAAGCAACAGAACTACTTAGAATATGGGAAGATATAGTAATTAAGTTCAATAAATCAAAAAACCCACTTTGCTTATTTGAAGAATCTTCTTTATTAAAAAAAGCGATACTTACAGCCATAGATAAAAAATACTCCAAAATATCAATTGACGATTACCCAATGTTTTTAAAATGTAGAAATATCTATAAAAATTTTAAAACAGAAAATCCAATTGAAATTTTCCATTACAAATCAAAAACTCCTCTTTTTGAAGCACATAATGTAGATAAAGAGCTAGATAAAGCCCTTAATAGAAAAGTATGGCTTCCATCTGGTGGATATCTATATTTAGAAAGAACAGAGGCTATGTTTACAATTGATGTAAACTCTGGAAAAAGCTCAAATGCACAAGTCAAAAATGTAGAAGAGACTTTAATTAAAATTAATATTGAAGCTGCAGAAGAGATAGCAAGACAACTTAGAATTAGAAATGCTGGTGGACTTATCATTTGTGATTTTATTGACATGAGATATAGAAAAAACAAAAGAAGAGTATTAGACAAATTGAGAGAGTGCATGAAAGAAGATTTTGCAAAATGCACAATTTTAGGGATGAGTGATTTTGGTCTTGTTGAAATGACAAGACAAAGAGCTAGAGAATCACTTATACAAACAATATTCAAACCATGCCCATATTGCTCAGGAAATGCATATATTAAAAATGAAGAGACAACAATAATCGAAATAGAAAGATCTATTAAAAAATTATTAAATAACTTTGAAGAGACCACATTTAGTTTAGAAATTCATCCAGAAATTAATAAATACATAAAAGTAGAAGATAAAAAATATTTCCAAAAATTACTAGATGAAAAAAAATCTAAAATTAATTTTAAAACTAATGATAATTTACATTTAAATGATTTTTATTTTTACGTATCTGGAAGTAAAATAGATGTCTGATTTTTTAGATAAATTAAATACATATTATAAAGAAAAAAAAATAAATGATAAATATTATAAGATATTAAAAAATTTTTATTTTTCTTTTGAAAAAGCATTGCAAAATAGCTCCATAAAAAAAGAAGCCTATAATCAATCTTTTGATATATTAATTGATTTAATATTATCACAATTTATATCTCCTTATAAATTTGAAAATTATCATAAAAAAATCTTCTCCCCTTTTAATTACTATGAATATGGTAAAAAAATTGTTTCTTTTTTATTAGATAAAGAAAACTCTAAAATTTTCGGAGAAGAAAACTTAGAATTAATTTCTAAATATTTAAAAAACAATGAAAATGTGATATTATTATCAAATCACCAAACAGAAGTAGACCCCCAGGTAATTGATATTTTATTAGAAGACAAATATCCCAAAATTGCAAAGGATATAATTTTTGTAGCTGGAAATAGAGTAGTTACTGATCCTGTAGCTATTCCCTTTAGTATGGGGTGTAATTTACTTTGTATTTTTTCAAAAAAATATATTGATCAAGATCCAAATTCACAACATCAAAAACAGATCTATAATAGAAAAACTATGAACGTTATGAAAAACCTTTTATCTAAAGGATCTAAAATAATATACGTAGCGCCGAGTGGTGGAAGAGACAGAAAAGATGATAATGACAATATCGAAATAGCGCCATTTGATCCAAATAGTATAGAGATGTTTTATTTCATGGCTAAAAAAGCTAAAACGCCAACTCATTTTTTTGCATTAACACTTTATACATATGATCTAATGCCTCCCCCTAAAAAAACTCAAACTGAAATGGGAGAAGAAAGAGTAGTAAATAGAAAAAATGCAATATTGAGCTTTTCAAAAGAAATCGATATGGAAAAGATAAAGGGATCAATGGAACTAGATAAAAAACAAAGAAGAAAAAAAAGAAGTGATTCTATTTATAAAATGGTAACAGAAGAATTTAACAAAATAATTAGAGGAAACAATGATAGCTAATTTAATTTTTTTTGCATTTAGTTTATTTTCATCCATAAACATCTCAAATACTGATACTTTTCAAATCTTAGAAGATAAATCTAAACTGCATTTAAAATCTCCTTCTATGCAAATTCAAAAAACACAAAAGCTTCGCCTTTCTAATGGAATGCAGGTCTATATAATTTCAGATAAATTAGCTACACAATCTGCTTGTGCCATAGGTGTTATGGCCGGATCTTGGGATGATCCTGAAGAATATCCTGGAACAGCGCATTTTTTAGAACATATGTTATTTAAAGGATCTAAAAAATATCCTGATGAATCAGAATATTTTAAATTTATTTTTGATAATGGTGGTTCTCCAAATGCATTTACAATGCCAGATAGAACAGTTTATATGTTTTCTACAAACAACGATGCATTTACAGAGGGACTAGATAGACTATCTCATTTTTTTATAGATCCCCTATTTGATCAATCACATATTTCAAGAGAATTGCATGCAGTAGATCAAGAGCATGCAAAAAACATTGAAAGTGATCCAAGACGTGCATATATGGTAGCTAAAGAACTTACAAACCCAAAACATCCAAACAGAAAATTTGCGACAGGAAACGCTCAAACTTTAGGAAAAATACCTCCAAGCGAGTTAAAAAATTGGTTTAAAAAAAACTATAGTGCAAATCTAATGACGCTAGTTGTTTATTCTAATAAATCTGTTAATGAACTTACAGAAATTGTAAATGATAAATTTTCAAAAATAATAAATACCGCAAAAGATCCTTTACATATTGAAGAGCCAATATTTACTAAAGAAGCTCTTAATAAAGAAGTTTATATAAAACCGATTACAAAGCTTCAACGTTTAACTATAGAATTTGAACTAGATAAATCCTTTACGAAAGATAAAACAAAATCTTATGAATTAATAGAATATGTAATAAATAGAGGTCAAAAAAACTCCCTTTTAGAAAATTTAAAAAAAGATAATTTAATAGAAGATATTTCTGCAAGCTTTGATAAGTTAGGACAAAATTACGCTTTTTTTTCAATTGATGCAAAACTTACAGATTTAGGTGTTACAAAAAAAGATTTAGTAATCCAAAGATGTTTTGAGACTATAAATAATTTAAAGAAAAAATCTATTCCTACCTATCTTTTTTATGAGATGAATAACATTTCTAAATTAAACTATGAATACCAATCTAGAAAGGATCCTTTTTCATTTGTTGTAGATGAGACAATGAAACTTATGGATGATGATATCACAACCTATCCAGAAAGCACTTATTTAGCATCTAATTTTGATATTAATGTATATAACAATGCTCTTGATAAATTAACTATTGATAATAGTATCATATATATTATTGCTGATCCTAAAAAGACAAATATCACATTAACAAATACTGAAAAATGGACAGGAGCTGAATATAGCGTTTTAGATATTTCAAATTCTTTGAAAAAAAAGTTAGCTAAAAACCCAACGAACTCAAAAATTTTATTCCCAAATCCAAATCCATTTATCCCAAATAATTTAAAAATATTAGAAGATAGAAACGAAGATTCTAATTCTATAAAAAAAATAGTAGATAGTAAATTTGCAAGTATTTATTTTGAAAAAGATAATACATTTAAAGTTCCAGAGATTTCTTTTAAATTTTCTATTTTAGATCCAATATTCACTTCAGACACAAAATCAATTATACTAAAAGAACTTTACATCAAAGCGTTAACTGATGTTTTAGACTCTACTTTTTATGCTGCAAAAGATGCTGGATTATACCCTGTTATTTATAGTGATAATTTTGCTATTAATATTTCTATTAGTGGTTATAGTGAAAAAGCAGAAGTTTTATTAGAAGATATTTTAAAGAACATAAAAAACTTAAAAGTTTCTAAAGAGAAATTTAATCTTTATTATGATTCATATTTAAATGATTTGATCTCATTTCAAAGAATGATGCCTTTTTATCAAGCAAATGATTATTTAAATTCTATTTTAATAAAATCTAATGTTTCATCATCACAAAAACTATCAAAAATAAAATCTATTACATATCAAGATTTTATAGATTTTAAAAAAAATATTTTTAAAAAATCCTATATCAAAGGTTTTATCAGCGGTAATTTAACAGTAAAAGATGCTGAGAGCATTTGGTTAGATATTAAAGATACTCTGGCAATAAAACCCTTTCATAAAAAAGATCATTACAAAAAAAAGGTTTTAAATTTAGAAAAAAACGGTCCTTATTCTATTCATAATCATACAAAGGCTATGGGTAATTCTACAGTTTTATTAATCGAACAAAACCCACTTACTTTTAAAAATAGAGCTTCACAAACTATTTTATCACAAGCTTTAAAAGAAGCTTTTTTCACAGAACTTAGATCCAAACAAAAAACGGCATATATAGCTCATTCAAAAGACTTTGAAATTGAAGGAACTCTTTTTCAATATTTCGCAGTTCAATCAAATACTCATGATGTAAATGATCTACTTTCTAGATTTGAGATTTTTATTGATGATTATCTGCAAGATTTAACAAAAAACATTGATAAAACAAGATTTGAATATTTAAAAAATACTTTAATTACTGAACTTGAAATGCCTCCTAAAAATTTAAATGAACAAAGTAGCAAACTATATACTTTAGCATTTGACTATGGATCAGATTTTTCATGGTATAAAAAAAGAATTGAAGGATTAAAAAATATTTCTTATGAAGAATTTATTAAAACATCAAAAGATAGCTTATCTAAACAAAATAAAAAAAGAGTAGCTATATTATTTGAAGGAAAAATGTTAGATGATAATAATTTTCGCTATAAGCCAATTACTTTTGATAATTTTTTAAAAAACTGCACTTATCACTCCAAAAGCATTTTTTAAAAATTAATAAATTAGTATATATCTAAACTATAACAATTTAAAAAAAACATTTTCGTAAATTTTAACATCCAATGTTAAAATTTACGATTTTTTTTAATTTTTAATCTTTCCATTTAAAGTAAGGTACATAAAAATTTTCATAAAATAAGTATTCAAATATTCTTATATAAATATACTTGTAAGGTTAGACCAAAATAGATAAGGAAGGTCAATTATGATAACTCAAGATTTACAAGATCCAAAATTAAAAAATGTTAAAACAGCTATTAAAAGAGATGGAAGAATAGCAAAGTTTGATGTAGAAAAAGTAAAAAAAGTAATATCTTGGGCGACAGAAGGCCTTGATATCAATCCATTAAAATTAGAATCTTCAATTGATGTAATTTTCACAGATAAAATTAAAACAACCCTCATTCAAGAAAATTTAATTTATCATTGTTTATCCTTAACCAGCATTAAAGAGCCCGATTGGCGAATAGTAGCAGGCAGATTACTTATGATGAACAGATGGAAAGATACGCAAAGATCTAGGGGTTATAAGTATGGAAACTTATTAAAACATATAAAAACAATGATATCTTTAAATAGATATGATGAGAAAATCTTAAAATTATATTCAGAAAAAGAAATTAATGAAGCAAGCCAATGGATGGAGCAATCAAGAGATTTAGAATACGATTATGCAGCTACAGTATTATTAACTAACAGATATTTAATAGATGATGAACTTCCACAAGAAGCATATCTTATAATTTCACTTCTGTTAGCCTCTATTGAAAAAAAAGAAAAAAGAATATCTCAAGCTAAAATATTTTATGATATTTTATCTAAAAGAAAATTATCTTTAGCTACTCCAATCCTTTTAAATTTAAGAAGAGTAAAAGGCAATTTATCATCTTGTTTTATAATAACTATGGATGATGATATTGACTCTATTTTTGATACTATAACCAAAGTTGCAAGAATATCTAAAAACGGTGGCGGAGTAGGTATTAATCTATCAAAAATCAGAGCTAAAGGATCTTGGGTAGCGAAACATAAAAATGCATCAGGTGGAGTTGTTCCTTGGATAAAAATATTAAATGATACAGCAGTTGCGGTAAATCAAATGGGAAAAAGATCAGGAGCTGTTACAACATCACTAGATATTTGGCATTTAGATATAGAAGATTTTTTAGAGCTTCAAACAGAAAATGGAGATCAAAGAAGAAAAGCATACGATATTTTCCCACAAGTTATAATCTACGATCTATTTATGACTTATCTAAAAGAAAACAAACCATGGCATTTATTTGATCCATATGAGGTAAAACAAACTTTAAAAATAGATCTCCCCTCTTTATTTGGAAAAAACTTTGAAAAAGCATATTTAAAATGCATCTTAGCTTATGAAAACAAGCAGTTAAAACTAGTAAAAACAATAAATACAAAAGATCTATTTAAACAGATAATGAAAACACAATTAGAAACTGGAATGCCATATATCTTTTTTAAAGATAGCGCAAATTTAGACAATCCAAATAATCATGAGGGATATATACCAGCTGGTAATCTTTGTATGGAATCGTTTAGCAATGTATCTGCTAATAAAGAGATACATACTTGTAATTTAGTTTCTTTAAATTTAGCAAACATAAAAGATGATGAACTTGAAATGGTGTGTACCAACTCTGTTAGAATATTAGATAACACAATAGACTTAACACAAACGCCAGATGATCAAAGTTCCTTTCATAATGATAAATATAGAACAATTGGAATTGGAGCTATGGGTCTAGCTGATTATTTAGCGAATAAAGAAACTCCTTATGAAGGATCTTCTTCTGTAGTTGGTTATTTATTTGAAAAAATAGCTCTTTACTGCGTTAAAGCTTCCATTACTCTAGCAAAAGAAAGAGGAGCATATAAAACCTATATTGGCTCTATGTGGGACAATCAAGATAGAATAAAAAAATATATGTCTAACTCATATAATAAAGAGATTTGGCTGGGTGTAAAAAAAGATTTAAAAAAATATGGTATTAGAAACTCACAAATACTTGCAATCGCTCCAAATGCATCTTCTGCATTAGTACAAGGATGCACTCCATCAGTTTTACCTATTTTTTCAAAGTTCTACTATGATAAAAATGCAAAAGGAGTAGTTCCAATCTGTCCAATATTTATCAAAGATAAATTTTGGTATTATAAGGAATATAAACATATGGATTTAAAAGCTGTAAATACCGTAATTGCAGAAATACAAAAATGGGTAGACACAGGAATATCCTATGAGCTTATTTTTAATTTAAATATGCCAAACATAAATGCAAAATATATCTATGATGTAATGATTGATATTTGGGAAAAAAGAATAAAAACAATATATTATATTAGAACAATACAAAAAGATGGATCTTCTTTAGAAAAACAAGAATGCATCTCATGTGCAAACTAAGGTAAAAATTATGGAAGCTAAAAAATTATTTAATCCAAGTGGAAATGATTCTATTCAAGAAAGACAAATAATAAATGGAAATACCACAAATATTTTCAATTTAAATAATGTAAAATATCCATGGGCTAATAAGCTATATAGAATCATGATGGAAAATTTTTGGATTCCTGAAAAAGTTGATTTATCCTCCGATATGAATGATTATAAAAATCTAACAGATGATGAAAAAAGAGCTTTTGATGGAATACTATCCTTTTTAATTTTTTTAGATAGTTTACAAACAAATAATATACCTCACATCTCTGATTATATTACTTCTCCAGAGATTAATTTAATACTTGCAATTCAAACATATCAGGAAGCGATACACTCTCAATCATATCAATACATAATTGAAAGTATTTTACCTAAAGAGACTAGAAATTACATATATGATTACTGGAGAGATGATAAAGTTTTATTCGAAAGGAATAAATATATAGCATCTGTTTTTCAAAAGTTTTTAGACTCTCCTTCAAAAGACAATTTTAAAAAAGCACTTATTGCAAATTACCTATTAGAAGGTCTTTATTTTTATAATGGCTTTAACTTTTTTTATAATTTAGCCTCTAGACATAAGATGCACGGAACATCTGATATTATTAAATACATAAATAGAGATGAATTGCTACATGTTGTGATATTCAAAAAAATAATTCCTGAGGTAATTGAAGCTAATGATATTTCTTGGATACATGAGATGTTCCATACAGCAGTAAACCAAGAAATTACCTGGACCAATCATATAATTGGAAACAACATCCTTGGGATTTCTAAAGATGCAACAGAAAAATATACTAAATATTTAGCAAATTCCCTTCTTGAAAAAATTCATTTAAAACATCTATATCCAGGCTTTGTTAACAATCCATATCAACACTTAGAAAAGATTGCTGATACTGAAGGCAAAGGAGATGTTAAGGCTAATTTCTTTGAAGCTACAGTTACATCTTATAATCAATCATCTGCTATAGACGGTTGGGATTTTTAAACGGAATGTTTTTTGTATATCTTAGGCCTTTTAAATTTTGATATTTTTTTAATCTCATAAAATATTATTTTATAAAAAACAGTGACTTCTTAATGAAAAAACCCTAGGATGCTTGCAGTTTTTACAAGAGGTAATATTATGGCAAATAGAGTAAGTTTTACAGTCGTAGGAGATGAAAGATTAAATGAAGCAATTAGAATGCATGAAGAAGGAGTAGATGGAGCTGAGGAAGCCCTCAATCAAAGAGTACGTGAAATTGTCAAAGAAAGAGGATTTGCATTAGAAGCAGAAAGTGAAACAAAAGAAGAAAAAAAACATGAGTTTTCATTTCTTCATTTTTTTGTTATTACAGCAATTGCTACAGCAATACTAGTAAATTTATATAATATAGCAAGTGGATATATCAATGGAAAGGATTAAAAATTAATTAAACTAGATGACTTTTTATTTAAAAGATACATCAAATTTTCTTTTGCTCTAACTCTTGTTGCGACAATACTTTTATCTTTATCAATTAATATTTTTTTTATCATAAATTTCTTATTTTCTCCAATAGCTAAAAAAACTATATTTTTAGAATTATTAATTAAAGGAAAAGTAAATGACATTCTAAAAAAATTATCTCCTATTTTTTGATCTATTCCAATTAAATCTTTTTTTTCTTCTATTAGTTTGGAATTTGGAAAAATAGATGCTGTATGCCCATCATCTCCAATACCCAGTAACACAAAATCAAACGAAGGAACTTCTTCTTTAAAATGCGCTTTTATTAAAAGCTCATATTCTAATTTAGAATCTTCTAAATCAATTTCTTTATTTATATAAAATACATTTTCTAATTTCAAAGGATCAATTAATGCTTTTTTAATTTGGTAGATATTACTTTTTATATTTTGATTTGACACCATTCTCTCATCTACAAAAAATATATATATATTATCCCATGATATATCTTTTTCTAAAGCTAACTTTTCATAAAAACTAAGAGGTGTAGATCCACCTGATAGAGCTATATTAAATGAACCTTTTTTTTCGATTTCTTTATTCGATAGTTCCTTAAAATAATTTATTAAAAAATTATCTATTTCATTTTTTGTATCAAATGTTTTTATCATTAAAAACCCATCCAATTTCTTTTATCTTTTTCAATAAGATCTTTTGCTTCTTTAGGTCCAGTTGACCCTGCTTTATACTTAAATATTTTTTTATCTTTTTCAAAAGCTTTTTTAATTGGATCTACGATATTCCACATGGCTTCTATTCCATCTTCTCTTGCAAACAGTGTAATATCTGATTTCATAGCATCTATTAGTATTCTTTCATAAGCTAGTGGATAATCAACTTTAAAAACATCTTTATAATCGAACATCATATCAACAGGATACGGCACATTTTCCATACCAGGAAATTTCACATTAAATCTAAGCTCAATTTTTTGTTTTGGAAAAATAGAAAACATAATTGAATTAGACTCAATATCTCTACACTTATGACCGAGTAATCTAAGTGGTGGGTATTTAAAATTTATGCATATTTCTGTAATTCTTTTTTTAAGCCTTTTGCCAGCTCTTACATAAAATGGTACGTTTGCCCATCTCCAATTATCCACAAAAAATTTACCTGCAAAAAAAGTTGGAGTTTTAGAATCCTTTTTTACATTTTTTTCATCTGTATATGCATTTACTTCTTCTCCATCTATCATTCCTTTATCGTATTGCCCTAAAACTATATTGTCATAGATATTTTCCGTTTTTAAAGGTTTGATAGATTTTAAAACTTTAATTCTCTCTGATCTAATAGATTCAGCTTCAAAGTTCGCTGGAGGCTCCATTGCAACAAGCGCTATTAATTGCATTATATGATTTTGTACTATATCTCCAATAACACTCGCTTCCTCATAAAAAGCGGCTCTATTTTCAATACCAATATCTTCAGCTACTGTAATCTGTACATGGTCTATAAAATTTCTGTTCCATAGAGGTTCAAATAAAGCATTTCCAAATCTAAAGAAAAAAACATTTTGAACAGTTTCTTTTCCAAGATAGTGATCTATTCTATAAATTTGATTTTCATTAAATGCTTTTAATAGTTTTTTATTTAAAGTATGCGCTGTTTTAACATCATGACCAAATGGTTTTTCAACGATTATTTTAGCATTTTTTCTATCTCTACAAAGATTTTTATTAGATAGGTTATCTACAATAACTGGAAAAAAAATAGGAGGCACAGCTAGATAATATATTAAATTACAATCATCCTTATTTTTTGATAATTTGGATATGTTTTGGCAAAGTTTTTTATAAGAACTCTCATCTTTAGCATCAGCTCCTTGATAATAAAAATTTTTAACAAACTTTTCGAAAACTTTTTCATCAAAAGCCTCTTTTTTAAAAGATATTATCCATTTTTTTATATTTTCTCTATATTCTCTATCATCCATTTCTGGAAGACCAAATCCTAATATAGAAAAATCAGAAATTAATTTTTTTTTAAAAAGAAGATATAAAGTTGGAATTAATTTTTTTTGAGACAAATCTCCAGATCCTCCAAAAATCACCATAATAAAATCTGATGATTTAAAAGTATCTATAGCTCTCATGCATGATTCAAAGGACTCTTCTTTTGTATCCACTATTCACCTTTTTTTTTCATTTGATGACCACCAAATTGATTTCTCATTGAAGAGAGTAATTTTGCTTTAAAATTATCCTCATCTCTAGATGAAAATCTTTCAAAAAGTGAGATAGTAATTGCAGGAATAGAAACATTTTGTTCTATAGCCTCATTTATACTCCATCTCCCCTCTCCAGAATCTTCAACGTAAGCCTTAATATTATCTAATGATTGATCTTCTTTGAAAACATTTGAAATTAAATCAAGTAGCCAAGATCTAACAACTGATCCCTTTTTCCAAACGTTTGTTATTTTATAAAGATCCAAATCAAATTCTTTTTTAGATTTTAATAAATCAAATCCTTCAGCATATGCTTGCATCATTCCATATTCTATTGCGTTATGAATCATTTTAACATAGTGTCCTGATCCTGATTTTCCCATATACTCATATCCATCATTAGAGGTAAGTGTTTTTAAAATAGGCTCTATTTTATCAAAAGCTTTTTTTTCTCCTCCTACCATAAGACAATACCCTTCTTTAAGTCCCCACACACCACCTGAGGTTCCAATATCTAAAAAATCAATTCCTTTTTCCCTCAGATCTTTTGATCTTTTTAGAGAGTCTTTGTAAAAAGAATTTCCACCATCTATTAAAATACTATTTTTCTTTAAATGTTTTATACATTCACTAATCGTTTTATTTGTAATTTCACCTGATGGAACCATCATCCAAACTATCGGATCAGAATCTAATTTTGATATCAAATCTTCTATGGAACTCGCTTCTATAGCACCAGTTGCTTTTGCATCACTTACTAATTTATCATTAACATCATAGACTACTACTTCATGTGAATGAAGAAGTCTTTTCGTCATATTAAATCCCATTTTTCCAAGACCAATAAAGCCAATTTTCATTTTTCTCTCCATTTTTTATTTGAGTATACAAAAGTGTAAAAAAAAATGTAACAATCAAATATATCAGCTTTTATAAAAACTATTTAAATAAGTCCTTAAATAACTTTAAATCCCATCAATTATAGATTACCCCTTGATAACCAGATCTTTACAAAGCTAAAATAAAAAAATTAAATTAATTATTAAAACAATTATTACAATTGATTTTTTAATTAAAAAATGATATAATTTAATTTATTAATTATAAATTTATAACAATTGTTCTAATTATGGCAGCTGCAAGCACATCATTTCCTTCTTTAAAAGAATTAAGCTATAAAACATGTATGAGAGATCCAGATACAAGTCTTTCATGTTTTATCCAGGATAATTTAAAAAGATATTCTGCTCTTTGCGCTTCTTTTAGTGAACGCTGCTTATATTTTGATTGTTCCGAATTGTCTAGCCTTTTTGATCCTGATAAAGTTTGTATTTTAACAACTGGCAGTGATGGAAGGGAAGAAAAAGCTAGTAGAAATGAATCTCCTATTGAATTGATATTATATATTAACGTAAAAGACAAAGAACAAGTAAAAATAATATCCGCTAAAATTGAAGCATATATCGCAAAAAAACCCCATTTTTTCCAAATACTAGATATTAAATCTGAAGAATCTTCTCTTTACAAAATGCTTGAAAAAGTCATGCCTGCACGTCCCTTGCATGCTAAATTTTTATTAGGTACAAAAGAAAATCTAGAAAAATATACTATTCAAACTGTAAGAGAAATTAGAAGCATTTCCCCTAAAGATTTGAAAAAATTTAGAGTAGATTTTTGCAATTCTCATTTAGCTCAATTAAAAAAGTGTTTAGAAGGGACAGAAGATCAATCTATTAGTTTCAAAAACAATACTATTTCATATGATGGTAAAAATTTTAAAAAAAGATCAACAAAATATGTAGCTCTAAGGGTAGTTCAATACAATTTAGATTTGATTATTTGTAATTACTTAAAAGAAATTCCAGAAGAAGAAGCTATTGCATTTTTAAAAGCAATGCCGAGAACAACACATGAATTAATAGAATTTTTATATAAAAGACAAGTTCTTCAAGGATTAACTTATGAAGAAGTAAAGACTTTGCAAAAATCTTATGATTTATGCTTAATATACTTTCATTTCATGCAAAATTTATATGAAGCTTCTCACCTAGAAGTTACTCTTAAATTAAATGACGCAAATATGCAAAAAGTAAGAGAATCTTTAAAAAACATTCAGGTAATTATACAAAAAATAAAAGATTTTAAATTTCTACCTATTAAACCTGCTTAATATAAGTGATACTTTTTTTTCTTTTCTTTAAATGCTTTTACCTTTTCTTCATCAAATTGTATCATTTTCCAGGCAGCGTATTTTTCATTTTTTATAAAATTAAAAATTTCTTTATTTCCATTTACCTTACAAAACATTTCTATTTTAGCATCTGATAAGCTATCTATTTTAGCTTTTACTTTTTCTGGATATAGGGATTTTAAAATACCGATTAATAAATATTGTACTGCAAGAGGTCTATATTTTTTTGAATCAGTTATCATTATTTTAATACCCTGGCAATTTTTTCCTTTAAATGGTCCATAAAAAGGTTTGAAATAAAAAGGTAAAAATTTTACTCCATATAGATTTTGTTTATTTAGTTGATTTGCAAATTTATTAGCATCAATCCAAGGAGCTCCTATTATTTTAAAAGGAAGAGTATACCCAACACCTATGTTTACTATCTCCAATTCCCCTAAAATTCCAGTAGAAGGATAGAAAAGAGGAGTGTCAGGCTCTGGGATATGAGGAGAAGTGGGGATCCAATGTAAATTTGTGTCTTTATAAGACATCTCCCTTTTCCAGTTTTTCATTGGAATTACTTTTAATTTACATCCAACCTTGTACTCTTGATTAAAGAAGTTAGCAAGTTCTGCAATTGTAAGGCCATGGCAATATGGAATATTTATGTACCCCACAAAAGATCTATATTTCTCATCTAACATAGGTCCATCTACAATAATTCCATTCATTGGATTCGGTCTATCCAAAACTATGAAATTGATATTTGTTTTTGCAATTTCTTCCATTACATAAAACATAGTAGTTGCATATGTATAAGATCTAGATCCAATTTCTTGTATATCAAAAATTATCGTATCTATACCTTTGAGCATCTCTGCATTTGGTCTTTTAGTTTTACCATGCAAAGAATAATTTTTTATTTGATCTTTAATAGAATCTTCTACTTTTTCTCCTGCATGATTTGATCCATTTATTCCATGTTCTGGGGAAAATACAGCAACTATTTTATAATCTTTGGAATGCTCTATAAAAAGATCTAAAGTCGGTTTTAAACTACTATTTACACTAGTATGATTTATAATAAGAGCTACTTTTTTATTTTTTATAAGATCTAAATGTTCTTTGAAAAAAACATCAACTCCAAGTTCAATAGGATCTGAAAATAAATAACTATTTATTAAAAATAAAAAAAATAAAAAAAATCTTTTCATTAAAAACCTTCTATATTTGCATGTTATGATATACAACATCTACATCATCTAACGCTTCTAAATATTCTATTAATTTAATATTTGAGTCAATATCTTCATCAGAGCAAGTTATTAAAGTTTTTGGAATCATCTCTAAAGATGTTTGAGAAGAAAGGTTTAGTTTGTCACTTATTTCATGCAAATTCATTGAATCTGTTATTATTATATATTGATCATCTTCTATATTAAAATCTTCAGCTCCCAGTTCCGTAGCTTGAAGAAAAAGGGTATCCTCTTCCATTAATTTTTTATCAATTTTAATAACACCTTTTTTATCAAAATTAAATGCAACTGAATTTGGGGTTGCAATAGTTCCCCCACATTTATTTGTAGCAATTCTAATATCAGATGCTACTCTATTTTTATTATCGCTCATAATATCTACAATAATTCCAACACCACCATAACCATAAAGCTCATATGTCATTTCCATATAATCACTTTGATCTTTTGAAGAAGCTTTTTTAATATTTCTATCTATTACATCGTTTGGTAAGTTAGCAGCTTTTGCTTTTTGGATTATTAGTTTAAGTTTTGGATTTGCATTTGGATCCTTACCGCTTTGTTTTACAGCAGAAATTATCTCTTTTGCAAGCCTTGAAAAAAGTTTACCTTTTTTCTTATCGGCTCTTTCTTTTCTATGTTTAATATTAGCCCACTTAGAATGACCAGCCATTTTTTCGCCTTTTGTTAAAAATATTTTTTTCCCAGTTTATAGCCTCTTTATAATAAGGAAATTGTTTTTCCAATTTTTTAAATTCTTTAGAATGTACATCTCTAGAAGAATTTTTATTTATTTTTACTTTTACTATATGATGAAGCATTTCGTGATATACAACATAATATATAAAATAAAACGGTACATTTATATTATCTAAAATTTTATTAATTTTAATAAGTTTCAATGTATTATCATAACTACCAAAAGTAAAATAAGAAAATTTTCTGTATTTAGCACTAAAATATGTAATTTTTAAATCAAGTAAGTTATTAAAATACTTTTCATTTAAATTTTCTAATATTTGTTTTAAGTTATATGTTTTTCCAATAAATGATAGTTTTGTATCATCAATTCGTTTTGAATAATCTATTTTTGAAAAGTATTCATGTGCATATTTTTTTATTTCAATATAGTCTTCTTTTTCCTTTTTTAAAGTGAAATTTACAATATTTTCAATTATATTTTCAGGTGCATTTAAAAAAAGTTTATGCAAAGACAGTTTTATTAATTTTTGATTTCTTATTACGCTTATATATGTAGATTTATACTCTTTGGCTCTTATATAAAATTCTTTTTTAGTTCTTTTTTTTATTTTATCTGTGATTACTTGCAACGTCATAGATTTTTTTGCATCATGATTTTATCATAATAAGTGCCATCTAAATCTTTTAAAAACTTTTTATGAACACCGTATTGTTTGAATCCTAATCTTTTATATAAATTAATTGCTGGATTAGTCTTATAAACTTCCAAATGGATGATTTCTAATTTAAATTTCTCTTTTGCAAGTTTAAAAAGTTTGTCTAATAGTTTAGTGCCAATTTTTTTTCCTCTATAATTTTCATCTACAATAATTGCAAAAAGAGCTTGGTGAGAAAGCTTTTTATAAAACTGAATGTAAAGAAGTGCATTAGCACAAACAACACCATCTATTTCAGCTACAAGTACTGCATCATATTTTATATAGCTCATCCAGATATTAACAGAATCTTTGATCTCCATTTCATTGCACATTGGAAACCATTTTAAAATATCTTTATTATCTAGCCATTTCTCTAAATATTTTTTATCGCTTTCTTTAGCAAATCTAATTTTTATATTTTCCATATTAAAACCATTTATCAAACAATATTCTATTTTTATAGATCTTTTTTTCTTTTACATACATTTGTTGATTTGCAAATTGATTAAAACCAAATTTTTTTAAAAGAGGCACTATTTTACTACCTTCAAAAACTTCAATATACACACCTTCTAACTTGAAATAACTCTTAGCTAAATTAAGTAAATTTTTAAGCATTGAAGAGCCAATCCCTTTTCTTCTAAATTCCTTTTTTACAACGATGTAAAACATTGCATGGTGATCCAGTTTTTTATAAGGCATTAAAAAAAGAGTTGCAAAAGATACAATCTCTCCATCAACAACTCCTGTAAGAGATGCTTTTAATTTTGAAAACCCTACCCAGTTTCTAGCAGCTGCTGGCATTTCATTTTCCTTTGAAAATGGAAAGTTAGAAATTGTTTCATCATCTTTTAAAATATCAACTAAAGCATTGTAGTCTAAAGTTGAAGTATATCTAACATCTAATTCTCTCATCCAAAATCCTTCAAATAAGCTTTTACAAATTCATCTAATTCTCCATTTAAAACACTATCAACATTAGAAGTTTCATATTTTGTTCTAGTATCTTTTACCAATTTATATGGTTGAAAAACATAACTTCTAATTTGAGATCCCCAGGCTATTTCTTTTTTACCACCTGATATTTCTTTTAGCTTAGCTTCTCTTTCTAAAACTTTTTGTTCATAGAGTTTTGATTTTAACATTTTCATGCAGGTAAGTCTATTTTGAATTTGACTTCTCTCACTTTGACAAGAGACTATTATATTTGTTGGGATATGCACCATTCTAACAGCAGAGTCTGTAGTATTAATATGTTGCCCTCCAGCTCCAGATGCTCTAAATGTGTCAACTCTAATATCATCAGGTCCAACTTCAATTTCAATATTATCATCAATAATAGGAGAAACATCTACTGATGCAAAAGAAGTATGTCTTTTTTTATTTGCATCAAAAGGAGATATTCTAACTAATCTATGAACTCCTTTTTCTGATTTTGTATAACCATATGCAAAATCACCTTCAAACTGATATGTAATACTTTTAATTCCTGCAACATCTCCATCTACTTTATCAATAACAGAAACTTTCCATTTCTTTTTTGTAGCATATCTTTCATACATTCTAGATAAAATTAAAACCCAATCACAAGACTCTGTTCCGCCAGCCCCAGCATTTATACTTAAATAACAACTTTTAGAATCTAGTTCATGAGCAAGCATTTTTTTTACTTCAAGATCTTCTAAATCTTTTTCTAGTAAATCTAATTCTTTATATAAATCTTGTTTAAGTGAATCATCTTTTTCTTTGTCAGCTTCTATAAAAAATTCACTTAAATACGAATATCTTTTTTTTAAATCAAAGTAAGGAACAGTCCAAGCTTTTAAGACATTTGATTGTTTAACTATTTTTTGAGCATGATTTGGATCATCCCAAAAATTAGTTTCTTCCATTTCTTTTGTAAAGGTATCAATTTCTTTTTGTTTTTTTTCTACTTCAAAGATACCTCCACATATGTTTAAGTCTATTATCTATATCACTCAATTTAATTTGCAGTTCTTCTTTCATCAAGTTCCCTTAATTTATTTGCTTTTCGTATCATTATAATAAACAAAAAATAAAAAATATATCTGAATTTTTTGTAAAAAAAAATAAATACTCAAGAAATCTTTACATAAATTAAAACTTGGATATAATTCCTAGCTAATTGTTTTTGAATTAAATAAAAACTTAAGTTGGGAGGCTACTTAAAATGAACCTTGAATCAATAAAAAATGCAGGTTTAAATACTGTAAAAACTACACAACATTATTCTATTCAAACCATTAACTGGTTAGGAAGAAATGTTGCTTATTATGGTGGTAAAGCAATAGATACAGTTTCTACTGCAGGAAAAACTGTTTTATCATGGTTAACAACTCTTAAAAATCATATAATTTCTTTTGCTAAACAATTGCAATCAAATATCCCAGTTGCTTTTAATAAATCTAAAGAATTTTTAATTCTTCATAAAGAAGCAGCTCTTGGATTAGCAATTGGATCGGCATTAACTGTTTTAGCAATTAAAATGTTTTCAGGTAATGTTGCAGAGGATCCTGCTTAAAATTTAAAAAAACATAAAAACAGGTAACTTTTTTTAGTCACCTGTTTTTTATGCAAAATCAATTCCTCAATGCACTGTGAAGGCATTTCTTGCTTTTTTATAAATAATCTTTTAAAAAAAATATTCATTTTTTTGAAGAATTGTTTTGACTATAAAATACCTATAGAGATAAAAATTTTTATAAGAACATATATTTATTTTTTTAACAATTCTTAAGGAGAAAATAAAATGGCTAAGAAAAAAGTAAAAAAAGTAGCTAAGAAAAAAGCTGCACCAAAAAAAAGAACAGTAAAAAAAGCTGCACCAAAAAAAGCTGCTTCAAAAACAAAAACAAAAACAAAAAGAAAAAGCCCAAAAAAATTCATGGAGCCTAAAGAAATTACAGAAACACTAGCTGCTGTTACTGGAAAAGGACCAATGCCAAGAACAGAAGTTACAAAAAAACTTTGGTTTTATATTAAAAAACATAAACTGCAAGATGCTAAAAATAGAAGAAACATCAATCCTGATGCTGCTTTAGCAAAAGTTTTTGGATCTAAAAAATCAATTAATATGTTCCAAATGACAAAACTTGTATCAAAACATATAAAATAAATTTTAATTTTCAATTTAACCCAAAGAGACAACTTTTCTTTGGGTTATTCTTTTTTTCTGATAAAATAATGCTCTTTTAATCAATTAAATATTTTTTAAATGAAAAAAAAATTTATATCTTTAATTTTTTTATCAGGAGGCGTTGGTAGTAGAATAGACTCTACAATCCCAAAGCAATATATAAAAATACACGGTAAACCGATTGCTTTGTATAGTTTTGAAACTTTTTTAAAAATAGATTTAATAGATGAAATAATAGTAGTATGCAACGATAAATATAAAAATATTTTTAAAACTAATAAAAAATTAAAATTTTCATCTCCCGGATCTAGACGCCAAGACTCTGTATATAATGCCCTTTTAATGATAGATAATCTCTCAGATTATGTATGCATTCATGATGCAGCTAGACCTTTTATTGACAGGGAATCAATAATAAAAACTATAGATGCTGCTATAGAATATAATGCAAGTGCCCTTGGGCATCTTGCTGCAAATACAATAAAAAAATTAGATAAAAATAAAACAGTTAAAGAAACTTTAGATAGATCTTTTTTATTTGAAATACAAACTCCTCAAGTAATTCAAACTTCTTTATTAAAAAAAGGATATGAATATATAAACAAAAATAAAATAAATGTATTCGATGATTTATCTATAATTGAATCTTTAAATACAAAAATAAAAATTATTGAAGGAAAAAAAGAAAATTTTAAAATAACACATCCAATAGATTTAAAATTTGCAAAATATTTACTAAATGAAAAATAAATATAAATTAACAATATCATATGACGGAACCAGTTATTTTGGTTGGCAGATCCAACCAAACAAAATAACTGTTCAAGAATCGATAGAAGATGCCTTTTTTAAGATTTTAAGAAAAAAAGCAAGTATTGTAGCCTCTGGAAGAACAGATGCTAGTGTCCATGCTAAAAACCAAGTAGCGCATATCGAAATTGATGAAAAAATAGATCCTGAAAAAACAAAATATAAATTAAATTCAATTTTAAATGATGATATAAAAATTTTAAAAATAGAAAAAGTGGATATAGCTTTTCATGCAAGATTTTCAGCTAAGAAAAAAATATATCACTATCATATTTGTTTAAATGAAACCCAAGATCCTTTTAATAGATTATATTCCTATAAGCCTAAAGAAAAAATTGATATAGCTTTATTAAAAAAAGCAGCAAAGAATTTTATTGGAAAAAAAGATTTTTCATCTTTTGCTAATAAAAAAGATTGTGGTTGTGCTAAAAATAATTCTACAAAAAATCTAATGAGATTAGATGTGATTGATACAAATTATGGGATTAGACTTGAATTTGAAGCTGATGGATTTTTATATAAAATGGTAAGAAATATAGTAGGCACTCTATTAGATATAGCATCGAATAAAATACCCCTTGATAGCATTGATGAAATTTTTAAAGCAAAAGATAGATCAAAAGCTGGAAAAACTGCAAAAGCAAAAGCTCTTTTTTTAGAAAAAATTATATATTAAATATTTTTTTCTTTTAGCATCAAATCAATTGATTTATAGTGATAAACCTTATTAGATCTTATCCCTTGTGACAAAATATCTTCTTTTGGATTGATTAACACAGCTGTTGCAGTGGTTTTTAAAAGAGCATTTAGTCCTCTTGTAGAATCTTCAAAACCTATTATTCTATCTCCTTTTTTAGCAAAAAGAGTAATTGCTTTATTATAACACTCTGGATCAGGTTTGGGATTTATATAATCTAGTCTTGTAATCCAATTAGGTATAGTTTTTAAAGTAGGTTGTTTTGATTTTATAATGTCACACATGATATTAGAAGAGTTTGTAACAACACACCGTTTAATATTTTTTTTATCTAGCTCTTCTAAAAGTTTTTTTACACCGTTCATTAAATCTACTTTAGAAGAACTTAAAAGTTTTAAAAATATTTCATTTTTTTCTTTTCTTAAAATATTAAAATTAGGCTCTTGATTATATAAGCTGGGAAAAAAAGAATACAACCCTTCTTTTAAACTTACATCACTAAAATGTGCAACCTCACAAAATTTTAAAAAAGACCAATTTAACTTAAATCCTCTTCTATCTAACATATCTATATATGCCTGATAATGAATCATTTCGCTGTTCACTAAAAGACCATCTAAATCAAATAAATATAGCTGAAAACTATCAATCCAATCCATAAAAACCCTAAGTAAAATGAATAATAAACTTTATCATATATAAAATACTATTTGCAAATTTTTTATCATTTTCATTAAAAGGGAATTAATAGGTTTTACATATGAAAGATAAAAAAATTCATATTAATTTTATTTATTTTGGCTTTTTTTTTATAATTTTAGCTATTATTACAACTATTAATGTTTTATATATAAAAAGCCCATTTAAATATCCCAAAGCTTTTTTCATGATTTATTCTTATGGACAGATAGTCCTTGAGATTTTCAGTTTAATATTTTTATCTTATTTTATAAAAAAATACCTTTCTAAAATCATTTTAAATATCTTTATTGCCTTTACATTCATACTTTTCATAATTCATATAGTAGATTGTATAATGCTTAATCTAATGGATATGACAATGTGGTATGGGCTTTCTATTGCTTTAGATGAAACTTTCGAAAATTTCATAGAAATGCTTCATTTAACAGGCCTTCCATATTTTGTTTGGATGATTTTTGGTGTTTTAGCTTTATGTTTGCCTTTTATTGGGATATATATTTTTAGAAAGACTGAAAGGGTATCTTTAAAATACGAAAAAATATTTTTGCATCATGACCATGCACTTACATTTTTATTTTGCATACCTCTTGCTCTTTTAATATATGATGCTACAAGTTCATATTCTATAAATTCTAGTATTTACGCAGCATATCGCAAGGTTTTACCTTTTAAAACTACATTTATGCAGTATAATTTTATGAATATAGATACTTTAATTTGCTTAAAAAAACCTGAGAGTGAAGATACTGTTTTTAAAAGAATAAATAAAAAAATTACTAAACCAGTAAATACTCCAAACATCTATATGTTTATTATAGAATCTTTAAGAGAAGATTTTATAACAGAAGAGATATCTCCTAATATATATAAATTCAGAAAAGAAAATATTTCTTTTGAGCGCGCTATTTCAAATGCAAACTGCACACAAAAAGCATGGTTTGCTATTTTTTATTCTAAATTTAGTTTTTTTTGGAAATATATCCAGGATAATTACACATCAGGCGCAACACCTTTAAACATATTAAAAAATATTGGTTATAAACTTCATGCCTATTCTGCTGCTGAATTAAAGTATTACAAAATGATAGATGTTTTATTTGGCAAAAACGCAAAGATATTAGATACCTTAGAATTACACCCTCACTATTTACCAATGGAAGCATTTGAGTCGGATCAAATAGTTTTTGATAAACTAAAAAATAATATTCTAGAAAGTAAATCGAATATGCATATTGCATTTTTAGATTCTACTCATTTTTTATATAGCTGGCCAAAAAAGAAATTTACAAAGTTCAAGCCAATAATTGATGATATCAGTCTAGAATATATCCAAAATGAAAAAATAGATATGAATCTAGTTAAAAATAGATACAAAAACTCTATTTATTATGTAGACATGTTAATCGGTGATTTTATAAATCATTTAAAAAATGAAAATATTTACGATGATTCAATAATTGTGATTTTAGGAGATCACGGAGAAGAGTTTTTTGAAGGTGGTAATTTATTTCATGCATCACAACTCAGCTCAATGCAAACAAAAATTCCTCTATATATGAAACTTGGGGATAATAAAAGAAAAAGATCTGATAAAAAAATGATTTCTCAAATAGATATTTTCCCATCTATTTTAGATTACGTATTTGGAAATAATCTTTTTAAAGATATTTTTTTAGGAGATTCTATTTTTGACAAACATTACTGGCCATATGTTGTGTCAGCTAGATATAATGCATCTAGAGCTCCATTCGAATTCTTTATTCATAATGGAGAAGAAAAATTACTTTTAAGATTTAAAAATAGAAATGATATTTTTAAAAAACAACACTTAGAGATAATATCACTCAAAGATAAAGATGACAATCTTATATATAACCCAAACAAAAAAAATCTAATAAAGCCTTTTGAAAAGGCAATAAATCAAATTTTTGAAAAATAATTTTATTTAAACGTTTTTAAAAACGAATTTATTTCACTTGTATTTTTATCTTTAATCTTTTCAATTGAATTTAATAAGTTAGAAATATCATTAGGTCCCATTTTCTTAAATAACATCTTGCTACTTTTATCAAAAACTATAACCGTTGGCATCCCAGTAATATTATATTTACTAGCTAACTCTTTATTTTTATCAACGTTTACTTTCAACACTTTTACTTTTTTATCTACTGATTTGGAAAAAGAACTAAGATAAGGTGATATTCTTTTACAAGGACCACACCATGTTGCATAAAAATCTACTATAATTGGAGTATTAGCTGAGCTTATTTCTTTTTCGAACTGCTTTAAAGAATGGATCTCAATTATGGTTGCATTAGAAGTAATATTAACATTTTCTATTTTTTTATTTTCAGTTTTTGTAAGGATAACTTTTGGTTTTTGATATTTTTCTAAATAACTTATTGTATTCATTGCAGCTTTAGCTCCATCACCTGCTGCTGTAATTGCTTGTTTGTATTTTGGATCAACTATATCACCTATTGCATAAATTCCTTTTTTAGATGTTTCAAATTCTTTTGAAACAGCAATATATCCTCTTCTATCTAAATCTAATTTATTTTTAAAAATTTCACTATTAGGAGTTGAACCAATTGCTAAAAACAAACCATCAATTTTAAGTTCTTTAATTTGAGATGCATGTTTTATATTAATATGGGTTAAATTTTCTCTATTTCCTTCAATAGAGCTAACTGTTGTATTGTATAAAAACTCAACATTTTTTCTTTTTTTAATTTCTTCAATTCTTTGTTTTTCTGATGCTTTTAAGGCATCTTTTCTTACTATTACATATGCTTTTTTTGCAATATTTGAAAGGTACATAGCCTCAGTAATAGCAGCATCCCCCCCACCAATAATGGCAACATTTTTATTTTTATATAAAGATCCATCACAAGTAGCGCAATTTGAAACTCCTTTTCCCCAATATGTTTGTTCTCCTGGAACATTTAAATAGTTAGATGATGTTCCCATTGCAATAATGCAAAAATTAGAATAAATAACTTCCGTATCATTTTTATTGTAAAGGTCTTGCAGAACAATTTTATAAGGTTTTTTTGAAAAATCTACATTTATTACTTTTTTAGATAAAAATCTGCATCCATTTTTAAGAGCTTGATTAGCGATCTTATCTGATAGATCAACTCCGTTAATTTTAACTTCTCCTGGCCAATTTTCAACACTGTGAGATTGAGTTATAAGCCCTCCTTTTACCTCTCCTTCGATGATTAGAGGTTTATATCCCGCTCTTGATAAATATATACCTGAAGTTAAAGCTCCTATCCCTCCCCCTAAAATAACAACTTCTTGAACTTCTTGAACTTCTCTATGAGAAGAAGGAAGTTTAGCATAAGAAAAATTAAATGCGCTAAAAGTAAAGAAAATAGAAAATAAAAATTTTAAAATAAACTTTTTCATAAAAACCTTTCATTAAACCCTATATATATTTTACAAAATTACAAATAGTTATAAAATCAAAAAATATAAAAAAAAGAACTTTAAATGTTTAAAAAAAAATTAAAAGAGTTTAAAACATTAATTTTAAATACCTTAAACAAACAAATCAAATTTAATTATTTTTTTTACATACCTTTTTTTTTAATCATTAGTATTTTAAGTGTCTTTAAAACAAATCTTTTTTTTATATTTTACGTAATAGTTCAAAGTGCCGTTTTTACTCTTATTATTATTTTTTTTAAAAACTTTTTAAAAAAGAGCATTTTTAAAAACGCTATAACTATTTTCTCTATATTTTTTTTAATTTTATATTTGGCAAATTACATTTTAATTTCTCTAATGAATATTAATATTCTTTTTGCAATAAAGATTTTTTCCTCTGGAGGATTTTATAACTTTTTAATTCTTTTAAGAGCTATGGATATAAATTTAAAAATGGGTTTCATAATAATATCTATTTTGTTTATTACCCCTATGCTTAGTATATTGATTTATAAATATACAAATTTTTTATCGAACAAAAAAAAGCTTTCTATAAAAAATTATAAAATACTATCTGTGTTTTGTATCCTTTTAATTTCTTTATTTTTGCTTGATATTTTTAATAATTCTAAAAATAATGAAATTTTAAAAAATAAAACAGATCTTCCTCTTGCTTTTTCATTTATTAAAGAAAAAAAAGATAAACTAATTTTAGATAACAGTTTTATAA
>SDBT01003186.1_pt1 | contig 28515 bp, 60 predicted proteins | sample 2277101 | NCBI WGS metagenome assembly SDBT01 (sample SAMN10404973, study PRJNA504765) | marine sediment metagenome | isolation source: marine sediment core GS10_PC15, 103 cmbsf | place: Arctic Ocean: Southern Knipovich Ridge | collected 2010 | reverse complement strand
GCCCCCAGAGGGGGTTCCATCGTGGGTTTTAAGTTTTCCTTCTTTCTCTAGTATCTTCCGTGCCGCTACCTGAACCTGCTCTTCAGTGGGTTCGGGTTCTTTCTTCTCTTCAGGTTTGGCACTCTTGATAATGCGACTAGCTCTTTTCTTGGCGCTATCAAAGTTGCCGTCAGACATCTTCGCGATTTGAATAGCGTCCCAGACTCCATCACACTTAGAGTCGTCTGGGTCAATGCCAACTTCAATGAGGTCGTTACGCAAGTCATCTGCTACCCCTGCGGTAACAGCGTCTTGCCTCTCAAAAGCTGCCTGCTGTTCAATTGTCGCCAACTGTTGTCTTGCCGCATTTAACTTAGCCTGAGTGGTTGGGGACATAGTATCTCCAGCCTCTCTTACTTGGCTCTCTATGGCACTGATTAGTTCCTGAGTTGCCTGTGCCTGCGGTGTGGAAGATGGTGGTATTACTTTCTTTGCACTGAGTTGCCTCTGAACGCTCTTAAATCCCTTCTCCTTTTCTGCGGCTAATGCTAGGGCTTGTTCCTTCGCTGTATTCGCCTCGGTGAGTTGGGTTCTAAGTGTCTCCATCTGCTCTTCTGGGGTGGGAGTCTCAACCTCTGGAGCTTCTACCTCCGCGGGGGGAGTCTCCTTCCCCTTCTCTTTTTCAGCCATATTGTTTAGTTAATCCTCCTTGTTTTTTGTTGTTGCTTGTCGCAACTATCCGTTTTATACTATATTCGTTAAATCGGTCTTATTTGCCAAGTTCTTCCCAAGTCCCACTAGGAGTAGGAGATGGAACTCCCCCGAGTTCTCCCCACGCACCCGCTTCGGGGGATGGTTTGTATTCTTTGGGTGGGGTAAATCTTCCCTTATAAGTTATAACGCCCACACCAAAAGCCCCAGGTAGAGCGATGGCAGCACCTATCGGCCCTGCGTCTTCTACAGCATCCCATACATCTTGGATAAACAACGGGGCCAATCTATTGCGAACTTGTTTCGCCAATTCCCCCTTCTCTGTGGGGAGGACTTCTTCGCCCATATATGTTTGTCCAGCAAGCACATCCCAGAGAAAACCCATCATCGGAGCGAATTTACTTTGCGACATTCTAATTAAGAGGTCTTTCCTATTAGCTTCAGTAAGTCCCTTGCCCCGTAATTTTCTCTTAGCTGTGGCGAATTGAGAGAAGAACCTGCCAAATTGGGCAAAACCAGCCCAGAAGTCCAATCTAGTATTCCCTATTTTTACCTTCCCGAATTCACCAGAACGGGGGTCTAGCCCTACATCATAGCCAGATAATTTGAAGCCACTCATAACCGCCGTCCCCATTCCCATAAAGGAAAGGAACATTTTCCAAGCCTCTTTGCGCACTATGGGGTCCCTGTTCACAAGCATAGTAGGTATCTGTAACCTAGACAAAACCAGACGAGGCGAGAAGAATATATTATTTAATAATGGAGTCATATATCTAAGCCCGCCCACTTCCCCTCTGCCCGAAGCCATATTTATCAGACTCGCCATACCCCGATAAGTTCTATCACTAGCCCCTAATTTTTGGAGTAATGGCACATAACCTTCCCACATTCTGCTTCTCATATCATTGAGGAAGGTAACATAGGCTCGTTCCGACATCTTTATTCCTGGAACTAGATGCGCGAACCTGGACATAAAGGATTCTTCGCGGGCAGCCATCGCCCTCAATCCCACACCCTTCTGCATCCCTGCTCGTTGCGTTAATTCCAGCCCACTTTTTAGCCCAAGCTGGGTATTGGGTCGTGCTCTTATAACATCATCAATTAACTGAGCGTTCTTCTCACTCACAAGTGCTTTGAACATTGTCTTCATACTCTGGAATCCCTTGAGGGGAGCACGGGCAAATAGAATCGCGCCCTGCCGTAATGGAGCGGAAACATCAAAGGATGCTAAAACTGCTCTGGGGAAGTTAGCGATATCCAAATAGGTAGAAAACGCTTTCTGCCCCAATGTCCGCCGTATGTTTGATAATGTTCTAGCGAACTCATCTCCGAATGCTCGTTCAAATAATTTCAATTCAAACTCTCTGGGGGGCTTCTTCTCTAAAAATACTCTAACCACTGCCTTGTCAAGGTTGGTTTGGTCCATACCTATTCTAGGCCCTAGTCTCCCGAAATCCTTTGCTGTTTCTACAACCTGTTGGTGCCCGTATAATCGCAAATTGTTAATATCTTTTCTGGTAAACTTTGGTATTTCAAATGTTGCTTCAGGATATTTACCTTTCAGTGCTCCCCTTGCATATTGGGCTGCTCTATCAAATTGGCCTGGGGATTTCTTTAAGAAATCATCCACAAGGGTAGTGTATTCTGTAAATCTCCTGCCATACTCTGGGGTTCTTAATGCTTTTGTCCCAGCCACCCCAATCCGCCAAGTTTTTATCTTGGCAACAATATCACCGACTATATCAGGTTTGGTAATTTTGGGTGCTATCTTCTGAATAATCTTTGCGGGAATTGCCTCCGCTGCTGCAATGGGTTTTATAGCCTTGGCAGCTACTTGTGCCGCCCTTCCTCCCCTTGCCAATAATCCAGCCCTTGCCGCAGCCGCAGTTGGGATAGCCCCGAAGAAGGGAGCTTCCAATCCTAATTCTATCGCCCCCTTAACCCCCCTTGGGGGCTCCCATTTCTTATATTCTTCAAGGACAGCCTTCTCTTGTTCAGGAGTCCATACACCGCTATATAACTCTCGGTAGGGGAATTCGCCACGCAAAACACCCGTTAGCCCAGCCGCCGCTAGTTGGGCAGGTGCTCGTTCCCACAATTCCTCTTTGGCTCGCCCCCATACTCGTTCCCAAGCACTTAATTCCTCAATCTCCTCCTCTTCCTCTTCTGCCTGTGCCCACAATCTGTTTATCTTTGGTTTCCAAATCGGCATTATACTTGCCTCGCTGTTCTCCAACGTCCTCTCCCCCCCCACGGAGCTTCGGGTTGCATCTGTTGCATATGAGCATATATATCTTCCAAAGACCTGCCTGCTCCACCCCACTTAGCGAATCCTCTTAATCCACCCATAACTGACGGGGTAATTCCCTGCCATTGTTGCCCACTGGGAGTTGGCATCTGCCCTCTCTCTATGGGTTGACCTGCGGTGAGCCACGGGGCTAATGGGGCAAGCCATTCGGGAGTTGGCGGAAGTGGTTCCAATTCTCGCCGTTGTGCCGCAAGTCGTTGCGCCCTTCCCCCCAATCCTTGAATTTTCTCCTGCGCTTTTTGCGCTGTGACTGTTAATCCGATTGGTCTCCTTATCTGTCCAAGTGGCCCGCCTGCTTCAGCAAGTTTCCCCCTTTGCCCTTTTATTTTTTCCGCTACTGAGCGTTGCTGTTCTTCCAGTGCGATTGCCCTTTGCGCATATCCTCTAATATATCTTTCAATCCATCCCTCTTCACCTAGACCAGCTAATTGTGCCGCGGCTTGCATCTCCGCTTGTCGTGCCTGTGATTGCTGATAAGCTGCGGTCTGTTGAAGCTGGAGGCGGTCTTGCTCAATTCTTGCTCGTTCATACTCGGTCATACCTTCGGTTGGGGTTTCGCCGACAAACTTAGTTCCAATAATATTTCCCTGCTCATCTAGCTGCCTAATGAAATCATAACCTCCCGTAGAGAAGGGTTCTACATTCGCCACAATAGCTTCAGGTGCTTCAGGCATCTGTGTTTCCGCCCAAGTCGTATAAGGTTTTTGAATCTTAGAAAAGAAGGGCATACCAAATTGTTCGGCAGTTCCCCATACACCACGGTTATACATATCTCCTGCGGTGTCCAACCAATGCTTACGCTCTGTTTCCTCCATTCTCCCTAATGCCACCTCGTCATCAAGGTATTGCTCTAATAGTCTTTTATATATCTCTGGGGTTATTTCGCTAATTGGGAGAGGAGGGGCAGGAGGAGCAGTAGGCTCTATGGGCGCATCCCTCCCCGCCAAGCCCCACATTCCTCGCTTAGCAAACCAATCGCTTATTCCAGTTCCCGTAGGTAGCCATTTTCCATCAGGCATATCCTCGCCTCCGTTTCAAGTCTTCCATCGAGTTCTTGTAATTTTCTACATCAGCTGGGTCGTGTGTAGTCATAAGTTCTGTCCACTGCTCTTGTGTCGTATTATCATATCTCCGCATAAGCTCATCATCTGATACAGGTTCCATCCTAAATGGTCTAGTTTTCTTGAACCGCTTACGGAGTTCCTCTTTAGTCCACTTCTGTCTCTCAACGAGAATGTCAACCGTAATATCTAGTATACTTTTATCGTCTGCCATTATATTCCTCTTGTGTAGCGTTCTGGGGGCTGTCTTGCGCCTCGTGTGCCCTCTGGTGCCATCTCACGACCCGTCTCCGTTTGGACTTCACCCTGCGCTCTCTGTTGTGTAGTAGCAGGGATTGGTTTCGCCCCCTGTTGCGCCATCTGTTCTCGGCGTTGTCTCAGTTTCTCTAAATACAGTTCCATCCCGCTCTCCTCTGCCGCCACCATACCTGCTACTTCTACCCAGTCAGGATTGTTTATTGTTACTATATCCGCCAACATCTTCGCCATCACATCCTTCGACTTGTCCTCCGAATAACCAAGAAACTCAATGTGGAATGTCTGTAGGTCAATGGCGGGATTGGGTAGTCGTCTTAACCTATCACCTAATGTTATCAATCGGTCTTCTTCTATGGGGTCTTCTGCCTTGAGGTCTATTCTTATTTGGAATGTAGCGTCTAAATCACCCTTATTTAACTTAGATGGTTTCCAGTCAGGAAGAGTATTGCAGATATTTAACCCGAACTCAATCGCTACTGCGGTAGCGTTCTGGGTGTTCTCAACTACTGTTGCGTGTCTACTCATGCCACGAGCAAATATCTTCTCGTCCTGCCGACCGCTTGTTCCGCCAGGGATATTTATAAGTGGATTACGTTGCTGAAGTTCGGTTATTACATTAGCGTGGTGCATAAGCATCTCTGGGGGAACATTGGGAACATCATCATTTTCTATCTTTGTTCCTTCAGGAACATTCTCAAACAACTTTAATGTATAAGCCCCCCACTGTGCGGTCTCAAATGCTTTCTTGTCGAGTTTGCCTGGCGATATTACTGTTTTGCCCCTATGTGCAAACAAATCCTCAACGCTATTCATATTACTTCTAACAAGACACTCTTCTTTGATTAAGTCCCTTTGGAAACGGAGGTCGCTTACAATTAGATTGGATAACTCGCCGTCAGGGGAACGCCTGCCAAAGCCCGAATACCTGCGTACATATGGGTTTCTCTTATAAAGGTTGGGCTGAATACCATCTGTTACTGTAATGCCACTGGCTTCGCAGTATTTAATTTCCCTGTCAGTATACTCAAGCCAGTCTATCTGCGTTTTCTCCCCCTTGTTGAGTTTGTCTAAGTAGGGATACAGGGGGATTAAATCTCGCAACTGCTGTTTGTAATATGCGATTGTCCAATTCGGGACTCCATCATCATCCTCTTCGGGTGAGCTGTAAATGACCATCGGCTCAGGGGCAATCAGTTTAATGGGAAGCCCTATTCTCTTGTCGGCATCAACCGAACCCTCGCCCCTGCAATACCTACACTTACTGCGCCCCATCTTCCCCTTCCCGTTACATTCGGGACACCTAGCCCAATGTTCGTTGTGGATTATCTTATAATACGCCTCGCCCCTACCTAGGCAACCTTTGACAAACTCTTTAATCGGGTATGGATTTTGCCGCTTAAATACTTCAAGCCATTCCTGGTTTGTGACCTCACTTAATCTCCCCCCCGCATCTTGCTTGCCCTTAAGTATCTCAACCCTTGCCAATGGATTAGAGGTTATAATCGCTTCGGCGGGGGCATCACTTATCTTCCTGCCTATCCCCGAACGAAATACTCTGTGGGGTGCTTTTATACCCGTCTCGAATGTATCATTGATATACTCTAAATCTTTCTCCTGCTGCCGTCTCGTATCCCCGTATAAAGTATCAACGGCGGAAGTCTTTAAATCTTGGATTTCGTTGATTGTTCTCAATTAAACCTCCAGTAATAGAAGAAGGAGGCCACGGCCCCCTTATACTCTATTGAAAATGCCCCACTCAGCGCATTCTTATACTCGTTACTGTCATCTCACCAGATGGCATAGATTTCCTTATCTGTAAAGCAATCGCCCACATCATTACAAAGTCATCATGTGCGCCACCACGAGCTATCCCCGCCTTGTGTTTATCGGTTTTAATAAACGAACGAAACTCATTGATGACCTCAATCTCTGGTTCGTTTAATTCTCTATTGAAAATAGCATCCGCCAAGTCCGCTATCATATCTGACCTATTAGTCCCCGTCCACCAACCCTCCTTGGTTTTTGCCTTATCGTGATAAAACCACTTGGTTATACCGATGGTTACTAATTTATCAATTAGTGTCAACCCGCAGGAGTTTCTCTCAACGGCAGTAAAGGGTTGGAAGTATCTCTCATATAAATCCCACAATATCCGAGCCTGTTCCTCAAGCGATATTCTGCCGTGAATACTTACAACCCTAGTATTCCACCTATCAAATACACCCCCCGCGCAGGGGTCGCCAATGGAGTCTCCCTCGGAGGAGTCCATAACCATACTATATTTCCCTGAAATTATAGGCTCTTGATAAATCTTTACTATCCCATTGTTTTCTTCTCTTATCGGCGAGGTATCGCAACGCTTTTCTAAATCATTAAGTGCTTGTAAGTCAAAGCGACAGGTTGTTTTGGGCGGAGCTAGTGCTTGGGCTAAACTTTCGGGGTATTCCTTCTCCACCTGGTATTCGGGGTATTTGGGAATAATCTGTTTTGCGAACCATTCATCAAGAGACAGGTCTTCTGCCCTAACGGGACGTAACCGCCAACTACATAAATCGTGTAGATAGGCGTTGCTTTGCCCGTCCCTCGCCTTAATCACCCTTTGATTCAAATGATTGTCTACATCCTCAAAACTAAGTGTCCCCAAGTCAATCATTTGGGCATTACCCGCATCTATGGTCGGGCCGATGGCAGCGAAGTTTGATTCACCATAAGGATGGTCGGCGAGTTCGTCTCTGACAACCAACGAGGCATCCGTAGAACGCCCCGCCCCCTTTGTAGAAGGCAATGCCCTTATCTCGCTATGAGAGTCCACAAAGTCAATTATGCCCTGATTGTCTGGGTGCTTCTCGTTGGGCTTCAAGAAATCAGGGAGGCTGTCATATATGAAGCGGCATTTTGCGATGAGAGCAAATGCCTCTGGCTCCCCCTTTGACATCATTAGAACCTTGGCAGCATCATTAAATAAAACCAGCCAATCCACATAACCACAAACAAGCCACGAGATACCGAGTTGCCGTGCCTTTGGGATTATAATCTCTTTGTGGGAAAGGAGAACATTAAGGGTATCAACAAGATACCCCCACGGTTGCCACTTAACCTTTTTCTTCTTGTCGCGGTCTATTATATAAGCGTATTTATCCAGAAAGTAAACTAGATTCTGCTGGCAATATATCTTTTCCGCTTGTTCCCGCAGAAAAGTCTCCTTGGAGTTTGTTAACGAGTCTGAGGATTTCGGCTTTATCTTCACTTGTGAGTTCATACTTCTGTGTTTCCTCTATCTTGACTATATATGCACCTTCTGACTTTAGGTATTCCACTAAGGCGTTAAACTTCTGGTCTCTTAATCCTATATAAAGAATTACATCCCTTGCCTTTTGGAGCTTCTCTTCTCTTGTGCCCGTCTTAATAAGGCGTACTATTTCAGCGAGACTCAAATCCATCTTCTCACCTAACTTTTCCACCACATCCCTAACATCCAACTCATCCATCACATCATTGACACTCGCTTCTGCGACCTTCTCGTATTCCGAGCGGTCTTTCTCCCACTTGTTTAATGTCTTGGGGCGCAACCCAAGCTGATAAGCTAACCTTGCCTTAGTATCGGGTTGCCGTTTATCTTTGGGGGTATCGAGCCAAGCGAAGAAGCGTTGCCGCATAGGGTCATATTTATTACTGTTCACTTATGCGTTCCCTTAATAGTCCCCTTCCGTTGAGACTTGTAGAAGATTTCCTTGCCTCGTTTAGCGCCATAGGTCTTTCGCATTTTTTTTAAAATCTTAGCCCCCTTTTTCGTAAGCGGCATTATTAACCCCTCAGCTTCTTCAGAGTCTGTGCTAATCGCGCTCGCTTACCCAGTTTGCCCTTCTTCTTGGCTGCCGCCGCTAACACAGATGCGGGTATCTTCTTCCCCTTCTTAATACCCAGTTGCGCCCTTAATGCCCCAGGTTTCTTAATCGCCCCTGCTATCCATTTCTTCTTCGCCATTTATTTCGCCCCCTTTGGAGAACGGGGGAGCATTGCTCGCATTCTATGAATGTAATCTTCGGGGTCTTCCTTCATCCTCTTCCTGATTATTTCTTTATACTCTTCCTTTTGAGAAGGCGTAAGGGACATCCACATCTGGCCCGAAGGAACTATCACTCTATACATATCTCTAAATGGCGAATGGTCTCCCGTGGGAACAAAGCAGCCACCAAGGTAACCTGGTATCGTATAATTGTTTCCATCTTTATCTGTCGGCATTATTTACCCCTTGCATCTATTTATCCCGTGCTGTAAGATGTGGTCACACTCGTCACGGAATGCTTTCCTGTTTTGCCACACCGCGGGCGAGAGGGATGCGTTCAACAGAACACCCCATGAATACCAATTCCCCTCTTCCACCCAAGCCCTTTCCTTGGGGTAAAAAATTGAAATCAAATAAGCAAAGGATATTTTATCATACGAACACCGCACCGCACAATCGGGGAACTTATCCTCAATTCTTTTAACCCATCGTTCTATCCACTTGGGCATTTATTTCTCCCCCAAAGCTATATATAGATAATCTTCAAAAACACATAAATCAGCAATGTCCCCATCAAAGTGCTGAACTATTTGCCACGCATCATTTGCCCACTTCCAAAGAATCTTGTGGGTAGTGATATACCTTGTCCCATTAAATACGCATCCACATTGGTCTCCCATAACATATCCTCCTATATCCAGAGAAGTTTGTTAAACGGATTTATAAGTTGGAATAATTGCTTCTCTTTATATAACCCACAGTGATACATCTCAAAACGCTGACAGGCCACTCTAATCCATACTCGCTTCATTTCGCTCCCCTTAACTGGGGGACTCGTGTTACCACGACCGCCTTACGCCCCTCGGCACCAGCCAGTAGCCCCGACTTTACATCCCCCAGTTTTAATTAAAACACAACTCATTTCGCCTATTTCCAGCCCTCTAAACAAAGCCAGGAATCAGCGTGAAGATTCCCGTCTGGTAAGATGTAAAGACAAGCTATAATCAATCCCTCTTTATTATAAATAATGTGTTTCATTCTATCTCCTTTATCCTACCATACTATCTGGCTTTAATCAAGCCCCGCCTAATGAGGGGAGTCGAACCCCTGCCTTGACAGGACAGTGCTCTCACCATTAAGCTACATCACCCATCACTTTACATAATACCAAATACTTAATTAGTATATTTGTGTGGTGGAGGTTAAACTATACCAATCCTGAATCTTTCTCCTGTGTTAAGCCTTCGTATTTGGGGGTTCACGCCTACCTTTTATAGTTCTTAAGTAGTAACGGCTCTTGTTAGTAGGCTCAGACTTGGTTTAGTTTGGGTCGCACTATAACTGTTATGTAGTGTAGAGAGTGGGTGACTGTGGGGAGTGGTGGGGGAGAGTCTAACTAGTTTCTACCCAGGTGAGACGTTGATGGTTATACTCAAGAGGCTTATACTTTATAATAGGGTAGCCCTTGATGCGATAGATGTGATGCGGTGCCATATAGTAACACCACCACGTTTGCCATCTTGCCCTGCCTCCTGAATAAAACATATCATTAATAGTCTCTTCACTAACCTATTATACCGTATAGGAACTTAATCCTCCAGTCTTGGGGGTAATATCTTCTAATGTACCGCTTGAGGTGCTGGTACTCATACCACAGTTCCCTGGTTGTCTTCATAGTCTATCCTATGTAGCCAGCTCATTTTCACCAACTAATTCTCAGGACAGGGCTTTGATTCAACTGCCCGCTCTCCATCGCTGTAACTGACTACTCTTCTATTATACTCTTATTACTCTAAGATAGCAATATGGTCTTCTATGACTTCATACTTGCTGGCCGTCCACATATACCAGTCTTTGATATACCTAGACGGGATAATCCAGCCATCATCTTATACTACCATTTATCACACACTACAGTCCAAATCTGGGCCTTTATACTGCCGGGCAATACCATAGTACCCTGAGCGTGGGCAATTATTATTACTCAACTGCTGAAAATAACCACTAAAGGGCTTGACTTATGCCCTAGACTATGCTATGTTAAGGGTATCAAATAAGGAGGTAAGTGATGAGTAGACTCCCCAAGTTAACAGGTGTAGACAAGGAGATTCAGAGTTACTTATTAAAACTACTTAAGGAGGCAAAGCAAAAAGCCCTTGCTGATGTTTATGGCTTTGCTGACCCCTTTTCGGCAGTTCAGTGGAGGAAGACTTTGCCAAGTGAGTTCCAGGGAGTTGTTGAGGATACAATTGTTGGGGTATATCATACTGCTTAACGGAAGCAATAAACAGTAAGGAGGCAAAAGATGACGATACTACTTGGTGAGTGCCTGACCTGTGAAGCAACTATCAAAAGGGAAACTAATCGACCAGAAGAATGGATGGCAAAGTTTAAAGGTAAGCAGCTATCTGTTTGGTGTAAGTGTCCCAACAATCATCTAAGTGGTTTCATCTTTTCGCCCTTAGGCATTAGTAATAAATAGGAGGGTTAGGCAATGAACAAAGTAATGTGCAACTGGGCGCCACACTGTGATATTGAAACTTGCCCACATCGAACACCCCATTATCCAATGGTTGGCAAGAATAACCACCCACAATGTCAAGAAAAGAATGTTTATTGCTACACTAAAAACGAAGAAGTCAATTGTGTATTGGTAAAGTACAAGGATATGAGAAGACCAAATAAGCCACACGTAGACGGCTATGAGGATGAGGAAGATTGTGAAGGATATTATGAGGGCAAAGAGTAAAGGAGAGAGACAATGATAAATGATTGCAAGCCAGAGCCAGGTATTATTAGAGACTACTTCAAGCTAACTGACGCTCAGCTTGAGGCTAATGTTTTGAGGGGTTATGAAGAAGGGGAAATTACAGAGGAGGAGCAGTTACTAGAGGGTTTCCAAGCAATGATAGATGACGGTTTAGTATGGCAGTTACAGGGATGCTATGGCAGAACAGCGGCGGCGCTTATTGACCAAGGTTTATGCCACAAGACTAGCTGATTTACACACTAAAATAATAGGAGGGTTAGACAATGAAAGGAGCCTACCGGTTAATCATCCGAATTGCCGAGAGGATTGCTAGACATTACCGCGACAAACTATGGCTTATGGAGCACTTTGACTGATTAAGTAATAAACAGTAAGGAGGGGTGAGGTGGAAGTTAGGGTAATAATGTGGGGGGAGATATCCAAGTAGCACTATGTTGATATCCTACAAACATTAGCCAGCGGCGGGTATGTTAATGACTTGCCCTATAGTATGGCGCAGGCGTTAAAACGATTTAAAATCCCGCTTTCTCCCACTTGCACCACAGCACAGTCACACGATGCTATTGATGATACGGCAAGCACGCCATATATGGAGTTTGAACGAATAGCTGTTATCAGCCCAGGCGGTGATAGAACCTTCGTGTGGCAAAGGCTAAGTAATAAACAGTAAGGTTTGTAAACATTGAGCCGAGAGATGTATACAAAGAAATAAATAGTTTGAGGTCACAAATTGTGATGCCAAGTAACTAGGCTATATTGAGTAGTATCAAGATTATGGAGAGTGAGATGAAGGCTATCACTACAAAGTATTTTGGGGCGACAAACTTCAGGGGTGCGAGAATCAAGGCAGTGGCAGAGGATGGCAACATGGTTATAATATCTTACCCCCACGAACTCGACGGCCAAGATGCTCACCAAAAAGCAGCGGTGGCATTGTGCGAGAAAATGGGTTGGCCGACTGAGTTATTGGGTGGCGGGACTGAAATGTATGTCTTTGTATTCAAAAACCAGTAGTTTCTAAAAAGCAGAAGGAGGTAATGAGTATGTATACTAAGGGAGAATGTGCGTTCATCGGTTGTGGTGCTACTGCGAAGTTCATATATGAAACCCTGGAGTCAGCAGCGGATAGGGGATACGGGGTTATAGTTGAGCCAGTCGGGACAGAAAATAGCAGGGCTTTCAACCTATACCAAGTAACCACATCAAAGGCTAAAGCAGCCCCAGATTTATGTGAGGCATTGAAGGAACTATACGAATGGGCAAGGCTTTCATATTCAGATGATACAGGGGAATGGGCGGACAAAAACGACCCAGCAATTATGCAGACTAAACAGGCACTAGCTAAAACGAAGGAGGTATTATGAGTAAGGAAAGGGAAATAAGAATGGGGGGCAAATTATGAATACAATAAAAGATTTATTAGAGGATTGGAAATTCCACATCCAACCTATTCTACCAGTGGTGTTTGCTAGTGGGATAACATTCCTACTAGTAACAAATTGGGGCGATTTGTTCCAGCGAGTGCTTTACCTTGTGCTTATCGGCTTGATGTGCTTCGCCGCATACCTGCGAAACCAGACTAGTTTCTACAAGGGTGAAATTAAGGCACTGAAGTGGGCAAAACATCTAGGAATGGGAGGTAATTGATGAATAACCCCACCTGTGGCGGTAAGCCTATGCATAAGGCTGGAAGAGGGCAGTCGGGTTGGAATAGACCGCAACGCTACAAATGTAATACTTGCTATCGCACAACCATTAGACCGCTGGCGAAGTTTCCCCACCATCGAGAGAGACCTGCTCCTTTCGATAAATCATAGTCCCACACTTACGGCACAAAAAGCAGGATTTCAAACCTAGATGCGGATGGTTGAACTCGCCCCACATAGTAGAGACGAATTTCTTATCTTTTGGGCAGTAGGAACTTAACATTAGACTAATATTGGCTTACCCGAAGGTAGTTTCCCATCACTAAATTTCTTAAATAAAACATTTGCCCCCTTCAGGCTCCAGTCAAACTCCCAATCATTGCCCCTACACCCAACACCAGTATCAAAGTAGACACCAGCCCTTGAAAGTTCAGTAGCAGCTTTATAAAGATGACCCCTTTGTTCGTTAGTCAAGTCGGGAAAACGGATTAAAACTTCGCACTGTTTCATTTCTTTCCTCCTTACTACTATCCCTACACCCCACACATCTATGAGGAGTATAAAACCCCATCATTCGGTAAAAGGTCTGCTCATCAACTGTGAAGTTAAAGAGATGGTCGCATTGCTGGCATCTTATCTTCAGGTCTGACTCAATTGCAGGCATTGTCTGTATATCACTGGCACGCCTCACCGGAGTATGCCCATTCCTTCTGCTCTCCTTATAAGCCAGTATCAGTAGGTTTCTTATTTGTAATTCGACATCCCTTTGAGCGCAACACATCTCTCCTACTCCATAAAAAATAGCCCAAGCTATTAACTTGAGCTGTGTGGGGCCAAGATTGGGAGTCTTTGACAACATCCCAGCTTGCTAACATCTCGGCCCCGTTATTAACTTGAGCTATGTCGTGGGAGAGTTCTTATGGGAATCTAGACCCATAAGTCGCTCTCCCAACCTTGTTATTGGGCTGGGGCTGATTGGCGGCGAACCATTTAACTTGCGTGCCAAACAAGCACCCCAACCCTTTAGTCTTTAGAGCTGGGGCTACCACTTGTTTGTTATCCAAGATAAGGTCAGGAAGCTATCCCGACGCAATTCACCCCAGCCCTTTAGTCTTTAGATGTGAGCCTACTTGCTAGCTAGCCCACCTTTCCCTTACCTTGCGACTCTCCACTGAGAACCCCATAAGGACGTATCCAATATAGCGTTATCCAGCTTATCGCAACCTCAGCTCACACCTTATTAACTTGAACTGTGTTGGGCTGGGGCTGGTGCGCTAGCATTTCCACACCACTCGCACTTTTTGTTTCACCCCGTGCCAGTCTACTTATTCGGGTATAAGCATTCGCCGTCGTGTTCACCCCAGCCCTTTGCTCAATGAGTGAGCAGTTGACTGAGCCTACTTATTATACCAGATTAGTCTCCCTCATTATTAAGTATACCTTATAGCTAAACCGTTGTCAAGTTCGCTGATTTAGATAGGGAAGATTTTGGTACGCATCCTGTTTATCCCTTCTCCCCACACAATACCTGATAGCTCTGTTTGCTCGAATATAGACCTCATCTTTGTGGAGATGAAACAGCATGGCGATTTCTCGATAACTAAGCTCAACAGTAAAGCGCAGATATGCCAATGCCCCATCCATACCAGTCTTTAATAATCTTCTCTCTAGTGTCCCGACTACAGTCCCCATATTCTCCTTATAGGCTTTATACTCACCGCTTTTGTTAATAATTCGGGGGTCTGTATAGCTTGACCTGCCATCAGGGTCAGGCGGCCAGATACCTTCCCTCATTTCCATAAGATTCTTAAGTAGCCAGGTACACTGAGAATAAGTATAAGAAATTTTGTAAGGACTCCACCATCTTCCTAGTTCACTCATAATTCTATATCGCTCTCTATTGTGGCTTACCTTATTCCAATAAGAACACTAACATTTACAGGAATCTGCTCATCATTGTGAATAAGATAATAATTATCACACCCACCCTCAATGACTGCTTCCAACTTACCAACCACGGCAACCTTATCAAAGTAAGCCTTCTTAACAACCTTATTTTTTAGTTCCCTAGCTGTCATCTTATCTCCTACAATTTTCATCTCACACCCCTCCTTTATAGATTATTACTCCCACTAGAAGTACCGCACACAGTATCGCGCCTACAATGTGGCACGTTCCCCATATTTTATACTTACTGCTACACGCCAATGGTAGTGCGATAATCTCACTCGCAAGTAAAGCCCCTACCCAGAGCAATGTAATGTCCTGTGCGGATTGATATGAAAAGACGTGAATAATCTGCCATATCGCACCGACCCACACAACAATGGCGTGTCCCGCATAGAGCTTGTGCTTATAAGTTTCAAGTATCTTCATTTCACAAAATGTGGGTCTTTGTGGCTACGCACCGACCAATAAAGATGAAGCCAGCGAGGTGGTATATAGTGCGAAACTTCCCAAATATCAAGTATCCTGTGTCCCCCCGAAGCAGAAACATTTAACCATTGGGGTTCATCAACCCGCACCTCTTCCCCTTTTGGAAAAACATAGATACGGTATGCCTCGCTTGATATATCGGCAAACTCCAACCCACTCTCATTTCTCAGTTCCTTCGCCATCATTTCTCCTCCTTAATACAATGCTCATTTAATTAAATCCTCTAGCTTAAAAACTAATTCCTCTATGGATTCACCTAGCTCAGCGTTTGATATATAGCGATACTTCCCGTTTTGCGTTACCCGCCCCATCAATAAATGCAACGCCTCGTGTTTCGCAACCTCTGCTATATCCCTAAAAGACTTCTCCTCATCTGACAATGAGCTGTTCAACCTTACGGTGGCTATCATGTCAGAAAGGTTAATGTCTATATCAGCAAAGTTACCATCCCCAAAGGGTTCATATTTAAAATATGCCTTATACCCTGTCAGCCCAAACTTCTTCTGGTATTCCTTAAAAAGCTTCTGAAATAATTTGAAGTCTGTCATCCCCTTCTCCTCTGACTATATCTCAACTCCGCATGATTTAGGTCTATCGGGCGGTCAACCCCATTAAGCCTCTTGTGGAGTTGAAGAGCTAACTCGGTAATGATTTCTTTGACATGAGGAATCTCTTGCCCCAGCCCATGCATATTGAAAATACTAAGAACGCCATTAAGTTGAAGTTTGAATTGCTGAACCGCTTTGTGTGTCTGTTCCTCAGTCATACTCATCATAATATCACGCCAATTATAACAGTTCCTACACCGATAATCAATCTCGTAATGCGGAATGCGTGATTCCCCCACTTCTCTTTGCCCCAGTAATACCACACGCTTGCAATTGCATCTTGGGAAATGGCAACCCCACCGCCAACCAATAGCATCTTCGCTATGATTATATCCATTTTACTCCTTTATCAGTGGTTCAATAATATAGCCCGTGCTATTACAAGAATAACAGGCCGTCATCCCCACTGACTCACCCTCAAACTGACTCCAACTACAGTCAAGGCATTTTACCTTTATCACTACACCTAATTCATCGAGGCGTTTCATCAAGCACTTATAGGCATTTTCGTCATGGACACACCACCCCCCCTGTCTCCACTCACAATCCCGATTAGGGTAAAGGCATACATCATCGGTATGAGCATCAATTACCCCTCGCATCTCTTCTTGTTTAGTCATTTGTAAACCCTCCCTCCTATGTTATTTAACACGGAATGTCTTGTCACAATAGGGACATATAACCTCCCCACTGTGAGTCCCCCGAACCACTAACTCTAAGTTCTCTCGCCTATTGTCGTTCCTAACTCCATTTTTATGGTGGACTACTTCCCAAGGATGGAGACAGCGACCCAAGCTCCTTGCCATTACTAGACGATGCTCTAATACATAGCCGCTCTTTTTCACCATTGGGTAAAAGAAATCATCAGGGCTAATCCGCAGATTCACATAACCCCGATTATACCAACGACATCCCTTGTAATTTGGACTAATCTTACAAGAAAAGCATCTGAAACTTACTGGTTGCCCCTTACGCAATTGAACCCATCTCAACGCACCACACTCTTCGCACGCTTGCCAAATAAATTTTTGGCTTCCCTTTGCCGCGCTTTGACCGATTTCCCTCCCCCTCTTAATTGTTCCCACTTCAATGGTTGTATTCATACACTTCACCTCCCACCCCTTATTATACCATACTAGTGGTAAACCTTGCCGCCGTACATTAACGAGTGGTCAATAATAGGTATTGGTTCAACAAAGAATCTCTTGCCAACGAAGTAGACTAACGAAAACCCCTGTTGCCAGTTGGGGTTCTTAATATAATCGGGATTCAAATGACATAGGCAGAAATTCTCCCACCATCCCCACGTTCCGAAACGATTGGTCTTATAATACACCCCCCCTCTGTGTGTATGCGCACACATTCCGCACCCCCCGTGTTTCTCATACATCCTCTTCGCCGTATAGCTGGAGTGGACACTTATCAAATCGCCATGTAAAACCAAAAAGGTTTCGTTTATCATTAGCCCCTGTTCATAGGGAATGTAATCTATCGCATAATCGTCGAGGCAGAATAACTGGGGTATTGTCAGGCTACGCAGGGAGGATAGTGCCGTTGCAGAAGACCACAAATACTTCTGTAATCTTATTTCATGGTTGCCATCCAGCCACTTCTTCTTTACATTGGGGAATATATTGCTGTGCCGCTCAAGCATAACCCTTGTGTTGTCAATGTCTTTCTGGAGGTCATCCACCCTATCGGGGTTCTTGTCAAACTTTGATATTTGATAGAAGTCGTGAATATCCCCTGCATAAAGTAGGTAATCCAACTCTATCTCTTGTAAGAAGCGCTCAACCAATCCCATTGTTACAACATCCTGATAGGGATTTTGGGTGTCGTTTATTATCGCAAAAGTCTTCTTCTCCTTTGCTGTATCTAATTTAAGGGGTATGTTAATTCCCGCTGGCTCCCATCCACTGTTAGGCAGCACCAACCCAACCGAAGTATCCCCCTCTTTTGGGCTAGTGTCCTTTTCGCTAATCCAGTGTTTACCCGAATCGTAGGTTACTCCATATCGCTCACATAACCTTAACTTTCCTGTATGGTCGCTTGCTCTCCAAGCAGTTGCAAACGCTTCCCATTTCTTTCCTATCGGTTTTTTCCTTTTAGCCATATTACACTTCTCCTTTCCCCTTTTTCTCCATAACTAAGTATACCATATTTAGCTGTCGCATGGGCTACCAACAGAAAACATCGGCTTCTTCGCTACAGGCTCTATATGGGCTTCGCCAAGTTCTATCAAGTCAGTGTCCCTATCTTCTTTAAGATTCTTAAAGTGCTCACTCAGCTTAGCAAAGGCATCATCAATGCCCTCGGCTCGGAATATAAAATCTGCCTTAAATCTAAATTCTATCATCACCCCTCCTTCTCTACTTTATTGTCCTCATAAACACGAGCCACAACATTCGCCTGCCCACTTTTTGAATGGATAGTCAGATGCCAGTAATGCTTCTTATTATTTACTATAAGCATATAACAAGAATCAGAAAGGCTTTCAAGATGAACCAACGCATTGTGCATAACCAATTCATCTATCACTGGCTCATTGTATTTTGTGAATTCCCCATCAAGATATGTTATCCTATCTTTCGTCATCACCCCTCCTTTCCTTCTGTGGCTAAATCTATATCACTTTCTACTTCGTTGCCCCTTTATTTGTTGTTGGTATAATCGCAACCAGCAGGTTCCTGAATTACAGGCCCTTGACTGTTCATCAAGATAGAATACTACCCAGCCACGTTTGCGAAGAAAACGCATCATTAAATGTTGAATAAACAGTACCATTTTAACCTCCTTTCAGCTCATTTTCCTTCTGTGGCTTTAAGGGTTTGCCAAACCAATGGGTCAAGCTCAATGACAACAACGGGAGCGCCTCGCCTCGCCTGCCAATCATAACCACTGTCTGTTAATATATGCTCCTCAAGCATCTTCACTATCCTCTCCCTCTCATCCGCTCGTATTAGGGGTTCAATGAATTGGATGATTTCATCCGCATAATCCAAGTATAGTTGTTGGACTTTAGGAGGAATGTCCTCCCACTTGTGCCCCTCCTCTTGTGTCATCCCCTCAGCCTTACATTGTCTTTTATAGCCCCAGTATGCTACCTTCTCCCTCAATCTCTCATTCATTGTTAGCCTCCTCGTAGACCTTCTTTGCCCTTGCTATCGCCTCGCGGAATTCCTCAGCTACTTTGTCCACTACCCTGATGCACCTGTCTAAGGCTTTATCTATGGCGTTGTCGTGCTTTACAGCAGCTTTTATCATAGCATCATAGAGGATTTGGTCTGCTTTGTTCTTATATTTCATCATCCTTCCTCCAACGCTTTTTTAATTTCCTGCTGGCACTGCACGCAATCTTTATGCGGGATAATTCTTTTCCAGTGTTCCGTACAGGGTTCATCCCCCCACTTAAACACCTTCTTTACAGTGGCAAGGCTTATGGCTTCATCTCTGGCGTCACCACAAAGTATCCCATCAGAATATACCAACATCTTGTTTATGATGTTTTTGCTATACCATTTAACCGCCTCTTTTATCTCCCCTTTTGTAAGCACTAACTTATCTATGTCCATCATCTTTTGCCTCCTTTCCTTCTGTGGCTTCCAGTGCTTTCTTGATTTCCTGCCAATCATCATAGTCAATATTAAAAGACACGAATGGTTTGCCGTTTTCAGCGCCAACACCTTCCCACTGTTTATCCAACCACCCCACCATCTTCTTTACAGTGGCAAGGCTTACAGCTTCTGAACCGTAGAAATATATGGTTGTTCTACTCAAGCCTTCTTTCTCTGATTGCCTATCTATGGCTTGAATTATCTCCTCTTTTGTAAGCACTAACTCATTTAGCTTCATCTTGTGCCTCCTAATAGTTCTAACAATGTAAATCCAGCCAATCCTTTTCGCTCATAATATAGAACACCGTCCTCTGCTCCCTATCGCCCACTACTCCGACTGGGATTAAGCCTTGCGGTGCGTTTGTTATTGCCTGTGTCATTATCTTATCTATTATCTTGGGCGGATTTTTAAGCCACTTTGACTCAAACGAGAACATCTCTGTAACCACATCTGGGGGGCGCTGACAGTTTACCTGTATATACTCTCCCGATGGTAGCTTGACTGCCTTTGACCTGCCGCAGACGACACCACCAACTTTTTTCGCCAAGCGCTGTTCCCCATACCGCCCCCGTCCTCTGCGCCGTTTCATCTCCAAGCTCTTTTCGTATTTTACAGTTTCCTTAACGGCTTCTATTTCGCCCGCCAATCTGCCCGCCTCTCCCCTAAGTAGGCGAAGCTCACCTATTTCTTCTGTGGACAAGTCTTGGAATAACCGCTTACCCTCTAGTTCGTCTATTTTTAAATAAACTTTGTCTAGCTCGTACATTTCTTCTTCCCCTTAATTAGTTTCGCTGCCTCTGCCTGCGCCGCTGAAATCTCCATCCTATTTCTGATATAATTCGGAACAAACTCTTCCTTAGCCTTAATACACATCAGCATATTGTGTTCCCAGGTTTCTTTGCTAAACCCTCGTGGTATATGAAATCCCTCCACGGCTTTTTTTGACGCTCGTTTAATCTGTTCTTTACTCAACAAAATATTCCCCCGCAATTTTTAACATTTGTTCAGCCGTAAACCAACACCCTTTTGCCTGATTACAACGGTGGCAAGCTAAAACAATATTATTCAAATCATACTTTAATTATACCATAAATCAAATCATTATTCAAGCTCGGTTGTTAGTTTCACCCCATCATCCCTCCTTAACTGGCACAAAATTATCCTGCGTTGCCCTTTTCTTGTGGTTAAGTATCCTATTCTGTGAGGGTTCAGCCCAACCACACCAACCATATCTGCAACACAACGAATAACCCTGTCTCTTAATACGAGCATTACAATGAGGGTCGCTACTAGAACAATACTTTATAGGTAAGTTTTTCATTCCATCACCCCACAGGTGAACAGTACCAGGACAACAAAAGTAGCTATCCCCAGTAGTTTAGGATAATGTATCATACTACTTCATTCCCCAGCCAACGCAAAGTTAGTTTGTTCATTGGTTGCCAAGTCTTAGATTCACCATGAGTTTTTATCATCCAAGCCTCCATATCACGGCAACCCAGAAAGCCATCCTTGATAGCTTCTTCTTCAGTGATGTTCATAATCCCCACAGAACTTTTATGGTTAATGCGAGCACTCCCCAGTATTTCCCGCTCTTTACTTCTGGGCTTAAAAACAACCTGAACGACCTCTCCCGCCTCCCAGTCCCTATCCTTTCTGGGGAAACGGAAGGTAGTAAACTCTATGCCGTTTAGCTTATCCCACTTCTTACTAAAACCTAATATCCTCATTTCTTCTCCTCCTGATACTTCTTCATATCCCCATAAACTTAGGATAGGTTAGCATTCCATCACCTGCTGCCGATTTCTCTTGACTATCAAGCGACAGTATTCCCCCGATAATTCATACATAACACATCTGCGATTAAGTTTCTTGGCTACCCAACCCACTGTCCCAGCACCAGCAAAGGGGTCCAATACTAAGCTCGGCACTTTATCAGCATTACATTTGCAGGTGGGTTGCCAGCCGATAGTTTCGGGATTAACATTATATCTATCCTTGAAGCGTTTACCTTGTTCTAGCCCACCTAATTGGGATTTACCGCCTACATTTTTAGCTTGATATTCCCTGTGGTCTTCAGTTACCCTCTCCCACGGTGCGCCACACTTACTACAGCACCCCACCTCTGGCGTGGCTGCCTTAATACATATCTCAGGTAGCTTCTCAGGAAATACGGCAAAGTGGGCTTCAGGATAAGGCTGGGTGGGGAACTCCCATACTGAACGGATATTTCTACCCTTAAGACCATCCAGATTAAAGGAACGCCCCCCATCGTGCCTTAAACTACCTTCCCTTTCAGGCGCTACCGATACAGATTGCCCAGCATATTCGGGCTTGGGTGATTCTCTCACCGCATCCGCATCCCAGTAGTAGTTTTTAGATTTGGTTAGCATCAGGATATGTTCGTGGCTATTGGTAGGTCTATCCGTAACGCTCTCTGGCATCGGGTTGGGCTTACTCCAGATAATATCAGACCGCACCCACCAGCCATCCGTTTGAGCAGCGATGGCTACCCTGAACGGTATGAGGCAGAGGTCTTTGGGCTTGAGTGGCAAGCCCCCAATCCATTGATGGGAAGCCACCACCGTATCATCTTGGGTTTTACCGACATAAGAAGCTTCTTTCCAAACAGTGGGTCGCTGTGGGACATTTCGCTCTCTGCCCTGTCGTGTGAACATTCCAGTGGAGTAGCTATCCCCTATATTCCAAAAGACGACCCCATCCTTCCTCAGTACCCGCTTTATCTCCCGCAGTATCTCCACCGTATGCTCTATATACATTTCAGGTGTCGGCTCTAATCCGTATGAGCCTTTCCACGCACCGCAGAGGGAGCAGAAGCTAGCCTGTCCCACATCATATCCGTGTTTGCCCCGCCTGCGCTCTGTGTTGCCGATAGAGCTACCGTCAAGTCCCTGTCTGTTTTCGTGTAGTAGTGTCGCCTCGTAACTATCCCACCTATGCTTACAATCATCCTTCCCACCCCACACCAAGTCAGGCACACCACTATATTTCCGCAAGCCCCAATAGGGCGGACTGGTCACAACACACTGGACGGACTCATCGGGTAGCTCAGTCATCTGCCGGCAATCCCCATTGTAAAGTGTGTTGTGGTTATCTTCGTAATAAGGTTTCATAATTCTATATTACTCTCTCCCAAGCGCACATTCCCCTTACTACTGAGTGGGGGACAAAATCAATATCATCGACTGGATAAACCTTATGCTTCCTGAATTCTAAGTATTCCCCGCCAATGGGAGCCCTACTCAAAACTATAGGATTGGGGATGGCTATCTTCCAAGAGAGATAATCTCTCGTATTATAAGGGAGACTACCCATATACTCTCCGATAGGAATGTTCTTGAGAATATCTAAGCGAGCCTCTTTGGGTATTCTCTGCCAGTCAATAAATAAAACTTTCATAGGTCTATATCACTCTCTGCCTGAATAGAGGCATCCCATACGACGTTACAAACTCTCTGGATTCTTGACATTTGCCTAATATCTCTTGTGCGAAGTCTTGTAACTCCTCATACCTTCTTGCAATCCCTTCCTTGTCATCTGGTTTCCGACAAGTCTTTCCCCAATGAGAAACTAACCATCGGTGAATATCAGGGAAGTTTAATTCCATCAATCCCTTGGTGTGTATTTCCTTTGACCAAGAAGCATATGCTTCGGATATGAGTTTTACCCCTAATGTAATAGGGAAGCTCCTATCATTGAAACTACCACCCGTTGAAGTTCTGAAATAACCAGTAGACACTTCCGTTATTTCGCCTCCTGTCACTTCCTTAACTTGGCTTAGCTCAAATTCAAAGAAACACATATCGCCAGCTTTCCAAACCATTTTTAACCTCCATATATAATCTGATACTTCTTCACCATTCCCTCACTCTAAATAAACCCATCACTATCCTTCTCTACATATCCACATATCTCATTCTTCACCATGAAACGGCATAATGTTCATGAACTTCGTGCCCGCCTCGTCATAGGTAAATGTCCACTGCATATTCCTAGGGTTCACCTTCTTGTTTGTAGGCACTTTGTAATCAACTATTTTTAGCTTACTCTTATCCATTGCGATATATAATGAGGCAACCTTCAGTGTTTGCTCACCACCGAAGGCAGTATCTCGCATAGAGGGCTTCTGCAAGCCTATAAGGGCAACGCTATTCAACCCCTGAAGCTTACGGTCAATCTTCTTTATCTGCGCTCCGATTAAATAGAAATTTTCGCCTTCGGGGGCGTCAATGTAATCAACCACATACAAGGTATCCTTTTCCTTTATATAATCGTGGAAATTCTCGCTGACAGGATATATGAATTGGGGCAATGCCGCTAAGTCAAGCCCCATTGCCGCGAACCTATCATACATCAACTCCCTACCCCCTTCCATATTAGTTAGCAACACGATGTTTATTTTACCCCAATTGTCTGCTATTGCCCTGTAGCAAAACCCCGTCTTGCCCGAACTCTTTGAGCCTGCTACTATCATGATTGTATCAGGATAGATAAAAACATACTCCCGCAAGCCGAAGGGTAAGGTTACGGGAAAATCACGTGGTCTCAATATTGAAAAATCTACTGGCTTAACGCCATTTTCTATTGAACGGTAATACCCGTCACGCCTTCCCACTGTCTCGCATATCGGTTCAGAGGCATGGCAAATCTCGTACATTATTCTTCGCAACTTCCCATAATACCCAGAGTCAATACCCCCATCCAATACTTCCTTGTAATGAAACTCCCCCGTGGGAATGGTTTTTATCCATTCCTCTATATCAAAACGAGTAATGCTAGGCATAACTTCCCCCGAACAATGCGGACAATCTGGACAATGCGGACACCCGAACAATCCGAACAATTCCGAACAATGCGGACAATTGGAACACCGAGCCTAAAATTGGTAATCTGCGAGTGCTGGCGTTCCTTTTGGCAAGATAATTGCAATACTTACATACTCTTATTATAATAACCCTCCCTATTCTATAATGAGCCTTCCCTTTTTCTTATCATAGAGTAAATCAATCTTATGAAATAGTCTCTCGAACTTCTCAAAGTTCTGCTTATGTGTTTCTTTGAGTGAACTTCTAAACCACTCAAACGATTTCTTGTGCTTATGGATTTTAATACCCTGCTTAAATAATTCAGCGGATACAAATTCAGTCCACTCACTTATATCCTTATTGTAGGCAATAAAGGCATCCTCCATGCGGATGACGGCATCTTCAATAATCTTCTGCCTTTTCGCCAAGTAGATAATATCAGACATCTAAAACCTCACTTTCTGAAGAATATGGTTACGCTTATCATATTTACCTCTACCAATTATCCTCTTCTCCATTATTCTATCCCCTCCTCCTTCCTTCTACAATCTGGACACTTGACTTTTCCCCCGATAGACCACCCCTCTTTTCGGGCATCTTTGATTGCGTCTTTCTGAAGCACCCACGCATAAGTGAGGCAATCGTGGCAATAGTCACATTCTATTACCGCCTGGTATTCCGTATGTATCCCCATTATACCCCCTCCTCCTTCCAGAGAACCTCTAATTTTTGAGGGTCAATCTCATAGTAAGAAATGTTTGCGGGCACCTCTGTGCAACCAAATAAATAGATAGGACTAGTAATCTCTCCAATCTTCTCCTTTATCCCCTTGAGCTTCTGCTGGCGCTCTTGGTCTTTGATAGAGGCGGTCTTGACATCTTGGGCTTTTCTAATGTCTAGTACTAAAGTCTGAGTGGATAGCCAAGCATCCTTAAAGGGTATCCCCCAATAAGAACAGGCTTTACATATGGCTTCAATCTCCTCGTCTGTCAATAATCTACTCTCTGAGGGCTTTGGCTCAAATAGCTGACAGATTTCCTCAGTAGCATCATCGGTTAATTGGGGTAGCTCGTTTAATTTACCCTCACTAACCCTAGCTTTTACCTCCGCACCAAAGTCACCTAATATCTCCTTTACTTCTGCTTCAATGTCCATAGCTACTCCTTTACTTTTAACTGCAAGCGTAAGTCACAATTAAGGATTTTATCTAGCAGACGCTTATAATCCTTTGATTTGAAGCCTCGTTCAGGTCTTAGCGACTCTGCAGTTCTTAATGCTTCCATAATGAGTTGCAGTTCCCCTATTGATAACTCCATTCCCCTTACTCCTTATCTATCTCCTTTTCCCACTGGGGGAGTTTCGCCCCGTCAACTGTGAGCTTTAATGTCGCCGAAAGATAGCCCCGATAATCCTTGGTGATACTCATAGCGTTTTCCTTGCCAAAGACATTTATTATCTTCCCACTTCTTATCAATTCTCCGACCTCCTTCCAGCACATCCCTTCTCGTTGCCCCGCCCCGAACTCATCGGACTTGGGCGGGGGCATGGCGGGTTTGTCAGGTTCATTCTCGCCTGGTGGTGGGAGCAAAGCATTCCCTTCCTCGTAGACATTGACGATAGCCTTTTTCTTCGTTCTGCTCCAGTCCCACACAAAATCACAAGGTTCATTCAGTTTGATGTATGCCTTGAGCTCGCTGTGATTTTCATATAAAGCATACTTTGTCTTGCCCTCAGTGGTGTAAACTATTGGATAGTCCTTATCATCTGGATGCCAGTCGCTTACAAATACTTCTGTTACTCGTTCTGCCATTATTTCTTATCCTCCTTTACTGCTTTTAGTATCCGTTCCCTCTCCCGTATAAGATATATAACAGAGAGGCGGTTGGCGTTATGTTTCTCGCAGTCCTCTAAAACTTCGGTCTCAATATCCCAAGCCCTTTTATACAGTTCTAGGGGCGTTACTATTGGCTGATTCTCTTTGTGATACGCTCTCATTGTCACAACTCCCTTAATTGCGTTAGGAATAGCTTGGCATATTTCTTGTGGGCTTCTGCCGTTTTGGCAATCTCCCACTTGTCGTATGGCGTGGCAGGCTTCTCGCCCATCGTATAACAGCAACCATACATTTTATAATATGGGCAGGTGGGGCAAAGTCCATACCCCCGTGGCTTAAACTGGTCTCTGTATTCACAAAGCGCACAACTATTCCACATATGGCCATATTTATTCCAGCCATCCCACTCAGATTTTTGCTTGCCCGTCTTTGCCAACCACTCCCACAATTCAATACTAATCTCAATAGCCTTCCTTTTTGTTAATCTCATACTATCCTCCCATATATATGTTGCCGATTACTTCGGCTCTCTCTACCAAATAAGGCAAAGACTTGTAGATAAGTTCCCCTACATGGGATTTATTTGTCCAAACATTGGGTGTTATCCCTGCCCACCTCGCAGAATTAGGAGACCATATAATTCTCCAGCAAATACCCTTGCCAGTTCTCATTATATCTCCCCCATATATCTCCTTGCCGTTCTTATCCTTTAGTCCTGTGTATTGCATAAGCTCAAAGTCATCAGAATTATTTAGGCAAACCGCTAGGCTATTTTCGGCCCCATAGCGCATAGACTTGCTTACTTTATCCCAAGCCCTAAACTTAATTGGTCTCATCTTTACACCTGCTTTCTGCGCAATCAGCCAAAGTATCATTATAGTCACGTTCTGCCATACGGAAAACCACCGCCTGTAATTCTTTGGGCAGATAGATTGCCTCCATTTTATATAGCTTCTGGGCTATCTCCTCCTCTTTTCCCAGTATCCACGCCTCTTTATCTTTAATGCTCGCTATTATCACTTACCCCCCCCAAGTTCCCTAAGTTCATCTTGCATGTGGTCGTATTCCTCTTGTATTCTTGTATATTTATCATAAAATTCCTGCGTGACCTCGACTTCTGGTTCATATAGCATCCAATCTTCGTTGCCCATAGAGTAAATGGGATATGCTTCATTACAAGCAATCTTAACTTTCATTACTTACCTCCCCAAGGGGGAGCCGATGTCAGCTCCTTTATTCACTTTCAGCTCCCCCCAGTTTTATCCAATCTTCCCCTCGTTATTGTTCTAGTTTCGCCACAATCTAAGCAAATAACTTCAATTCTATCACCAACCTTTAATCCCACTTTGCCTCGCCTAATCTCATAACCATTCTCGCGAAGTTTAACGGCGAGTTGTGCCTTACAACTCTCCGAGATACCTAGATAGCGACATATTGCTCGTAGTGATAATTCATCTTTAGTGTAAAGCTTTACTATTTGTGCTATCTCCATTTACTTTCTCCCATCTACCATTTCTCCATTCCTTATTATAGCACGTTTTCATCACGAAGGCAAGCCATAGTTGTTCCATTGAATAGTTGCAGACTTCAATGCAATTATCAAAGCACCATAGATAGAAGGGCCTTATCAAATCGTAGGCTTGCTTATGCATCATCTCCTGTAACTGGTCTTGGTGGGGTAGCCAGACGGCAGATAAATTTTGATGATGGTCAAAGGAATAAAGGCGGTTAGAACCGATTTCTAAACCTAACCCCTCCTGACTCTCGGTATCAAAGTAAGCCCACAAAGACACACAAGCCATTTTACCGTCCCACAAAAAGTCACCTGTTTGCCATTTATGTAATTCATACTTATCCTTATGGTTTGCCTGTATCTCCTCCGCCTTCTCACACATCTTAATGAAAACAGGGTCTTCATACCAGTTCACTCGCTCAATATTTTCTAATGGCTCAAACGGGCTGACAATGCTTTTCTTATACTGTTCGGTTGTGTCCATTAGTATTTCCCCATATAAGTCTCAAGTAGTTTAACCCGTGCCTCGAGTGTGTTTATCTCCTTCTGCTGGTAAATCAGGGCATCATTAACCTCATCCCATATATTCTTTTCACTGTAGCGTAGTAGTTGCTCTATAGTTAAGTGAGGATAAAGCTTCGCCATCTCCCTGATTTTACTGAACACATCCTTCATCTTTCTCTCCTATCAATGGTTCTACTGCCACATAGCCAGCCTTGAGCATATCATTTTGGGCTTCACTTTGCCTCGCTATTTCCCTCAAAGTCACACCGAACCCCTGCCTTACTCTCGGCAACTCCCTCTCTGCCTTTAGCACTACTCCTTGAGCAACTAGATATAAGAGGATTGCATTGGTCAATTCGTTGGGTTCCTTGCTATAGTGGCAACTATGTATCCCCAGAATTCCTCTCCTTATCTCTTCTTGTTTAGTCATTTCTTCTGGG
>SDBT01003185.1_pt1 | contig 28516 bp, 54 predicted proteins | sample 2277101 | NCBI WGS metagenome assembly SDBT01 (sample SAMN10404973, study PRJNA504765) | marine sediment metagenome | isolation source: marine sediment core GS10_PC15, 103 cmbsf | place: Arctic Ocean: Southern Knipovich Ridge | collected 2010 | reverse complement strand
TTCTTGTTCAGAATGCGATTGGTCTGGATTGAAAGAAGAAGCATTTAGTAGGCATAACTGTAAGGATTATATATTAGAGGAGAATTTGATGGTAGCAAGTAGGTAATGGAGGAGATATGAATGAAGGAGCACGATGGAATTATGAGAAAATACTCTTGGGCGATTCAATTCATTTGGAATCGAGGTTTGCAGAGTGAGTTTAAAGAGTTTTGTGAGAAAGCCAAAGCAAAGAAATGGCGATTTTGCGGTGAAACCGCCATTAAAGGAGGAGATTGACATGAATAAAGATGAAATGAACATGGAAAAGAACATAAAAAAGAGATTAGATGAGTTTTATTCTAGCTCAGAGATATTTTATGATAATTTGGTTTCTTTGCAGTTTTTGTTTGCAGACGATTGCGATTTAGTTATAGAAATAAAGGAATCAATCAAGAAGATTAATTCTTTAAGAATTTCAATTACTAAAAAGGATAAGGAGATTCTAAAAAAACGGTGAACCCGTCAGTGAGGTGATGAAATGAGAACAAAGAAAGAGATTGATAAAAAGATTAGTGTTGTTTTGGAAGGTGTAGCTAAGGTTGATAAGAATAAGGATTTTGACCACTGGTTAAATTTAGCTAAAACTTATCACAACAGAGAGAATTATGAAGGAGTTAAACAGTGCAAATCAATACTTGGAATTAATAAGGAAACAAACTTATGGGAAGTTTATTCTATTTACAATGCAGGAAAAGTAGAAGCCCTTAGATGGGTTAAGGAGAAAGGCGACTTGGCAGGAACCAGCGAGTGAGGTGATTAAAATGAGAGAAATAAAATTCAGAGCATGGGATAAGAAACAAAAGAAAATGCACAATAATTGTGAGCATCTTCCTCCTTTCAAGTGCAACAAAGAAGAAGAGATTTGGATAATGCAGCAATACACCGGACTCAAAGACAAAAACGGAAAGGAGATTTTTGAAGGAGATATAGTAAAAATGGATTGTTGGGGGGAAAGAAAGAAATATTCGGATGCTAAAAGAAAAGATTGCCAAGGTGTTTTTGAAATAAAATTGACGGTGGGCCCTTTTGGATTGGAATTTGATTTTGTAAACATTTCAGGCTATTCATGCCCAACACATTTATTTACACGAAAAGAAGAAAATTCATTTGAAGTCATCGGCAACATCTATAAAAACCCAGAACTTTTGGAGGATAGAAAATGAACGCACTTGAAAAATTGCTCAGCTGTGAAATTTGTTGGCAAGAAGTTGAAGAAAAGGATGTCCGAAAAGCATTGCTAGAATTTTCAAATGAACTTGATAAAGAAGCCTGGGAGCGATTTGATGAAAGAGGTCATGAAACAAATGAAGAGAATATTATTTTTCTTGAAGGTTTTGCAAAGGGATTAAGGTTTGCTTCTTCAAAAATTAGAAAGGTGGTTAGAGAATGAACGCACTTGATGAGATATTAAAAAAGAGGGTTAAAACAAGGATTATGAGGACAAACTTAGGTCATTATTTTATTGAACACTATAAGAATAAGAAGGGAAATTATTTACTCTATGAAGAGGTTCATAAAGTCTTACTGGATTTTGCGGATGAATTGGAGAAGAGAGGAAATGAGATGATTAATGATTTTTCTAATGTAGGAGGATACGCCAACTTAGCAATAGCTGATGAAATCCGAGAGGCGGTGGGGAAAGAATGAACGCTCTTGAGGAACTGTTTAATTACTGTGGTTGCGGTAATCCTGAACCAACAAGCGATTTGAAGGCAACTAGCCACAACAAAAAGGAGGATTGAAAAAATGACAGAAACTAAATTTGAATTGAAGAGATATGAAATAGAGTTAATTGAAAGAGCAGTAGATATGATGAGGGATATGCAGTTTCTCCATGCACAGAGATTACAGAAGCTCATGGCAGAAACACCTAAAGGCGTTTCCCAAAAGAAGTATAAGAAGTACTTGGATAACAATGTCAAAGAATGGGATAGGCAAATAACTTATTATTATCTGCTTTGTGGGATTTCAGACAAGTTCAGCAAATATAAGATTTTTGATGAGGTTGAGATAAAGCCAAAGGAGAATCGCTAGTTCAGAAGAAGAAAGGATTGATAATATGGGAACAAATGAACCATTAAATAAGTTATTTATCTGGGGAGGTGTTGCAGGGATTGGTTCTGTTGTTTTTGCAACAATTTTTGGATTCAAAACAGAATGGATGTTAAACTTTATGTTAGTGATGTTTGTATTCACTATGTTTGGTTCAGTAGTAGATTTTAATGTATTACTAGAAAGAAGAGCGACTTTGAGATAAGTAGTGTGGAGGAGGAATCTAAATGATAAAAGAATTAATAAAGTGGATAGAATGATGGGAAGACCCTTTTTTGGTGGAGGAATTGCAATTTTAGCAGCATCAATAATATTAAATGATTCTTGGGGTCAGATTGCAGGAATTGTTCTCATAATTATTGGTTCAAGTTATTGGGATTATTCTGAAAAGAGAAGCGACTTTAATTTTTATGATAAACTTAAGAAGGCTGAAAATGAGTAGCAATTTTGAGATAAAAAAGGGAGGTGAAAGAATGATGGTGGTTGATGGAGTTTTTAGAAGACTTATTTCAATTGTTTCAATGGTTTCTGCCGCAACAGGTGTTTTTTTCATAGCAATTGGAAATTCAGATTCAGCAATGCTTGCTCTTTTGATGGGCTTTTGGTTATACTATATTTGGGATAACAGTGTTGAAAAAGCGACTTGAGATAAGTAGGGATTAATGGAGGTGAAAAATATGGATGTAGGTTCAAACGTTGTTTCAAGGCTATTGTATGGTATTTCAATAGCTTTATTAACTGTTGCAGTATTTCAAAATAATGCCTTTTCAATAGTGTTTGCAGTTCTTGCTATGTTTTTAAGTTCTATATTGGAGGAGATGTCTGAGAAAAGGAGGAATAAATATGGTTGAGAAGATTTTGGAAACGGATATTGTTGTAACTGATAAAGAAGACGATGTAAAGGTTACTAGAATATGTAAAGAAATGATTGCCAATGGGGCAGTTATAACAAAAAAGGTAAAAGAGATAAGAAAAGCGGGCTTTTTTACAGGTGGCCATGTAATAGCAACAATAAGAGTTCAATATGATAGCCGTAAATCAAGGAAGATTAAGAGGTTAATGAATGAACTTGTCTAGGAGCGACTTTAATTTAAATAGTGATAAACCATGAGATGCTTAAGATGCGGACATACCTGGAAAAGGACTAAGTTCAGGGAACTGGTATCGTTTGCCTCAACCTGCCCAAAATGCGGAAGCAGATGGCTTCTTAAAGGAATATTCGGCGGGGATTTGGATTGGCTAAAATTTTGGAACTGGGGAGAAATAAAGGAGGATAAACCATGAAATCAAAAGACATAATAACAATAGCGGATGAAATCATAAAATTCCTGAAAAGCAAGGGCCTGACAGAAACTGAGATTCTTCTGGTGCTGGATTCAGCCAGGGAAGAAGTTGAAGTTTGAATAGAGCAAGAACAATGGCGGGAGATTGTGGTATCTTTATATTCCCCGTTCCATGTGCAACCACAAGCAGAATTGGTGTTCCATTGTTCCTCTAAAATTCAAAGTTCAGCAGTAACCATTCTGTCTTCCCCCATCTGCCTGTCGGGATGGGTGTAAGTTGAAGTAGATGCCAGATTGGTATGCCCCGCATACCACTGCACTGTTGTTATCGGCTGGTTGAACTTTTCAACCCAATGGGTGATCCTCGCATGGCGAAGCCAGTGGGTTGACCAGTCCTTATTGTATTTTTTGAGTTCAGTGTCAATAAGTTTCCTTGCCCAGGACTGGCCAAACCTGAAAAGCGGCCCTGACTTGTCTTTTGCAAATCCGACAATAACATTATACAGCCATTTCTCAGATTTACTGCTGACAGGGCAGGACTTCTCACTGATATTAGGTGCTTTAAAGTTGTCCATCAGTATTTTCAATAGTTGCCCCCCTTTTTCTGATTCGATTGTGCTTAAGTTCCTCTTTTTGATGCCTTCAGTTGTAGAATTAATGAAATATTCATCCTTCATCTCAACCTTGGGGATATTTCCTGTCTTTGCCTCATGTCGGGCCTTGAATCTTTTGATTTTCCTTTTCCATTCCGGCAATAGTTTCCGATGTTCATAGGTAACCAGCTCACCAACCCTGCATCCGCAGGCATATTGAAAAGCAATCAGTGCCTGGGTTCTTTCATCCTCGCAGTTGAGGATTATTTGCTTCATCTTGTCATAAGGGATTGCTTGCCGGAGTTTCATTTGTTATTCTCCTTGAATTTTGTATATGCTCTATGCATATCAAGTTCACAATCAACACAAAGACAACCTTTCCTACCGTTCTTAGCTTGCTCCCTTCTAAATAATATTAGAAGTTTCATTCCATCACATAATTTGCTTTCGTCACATCCTTTAAAGTTATCTTTAATTTCAGAAAGCAAGGCTTTTGTATCAAAAACAACTTTTGAATTCATATCTTCCTGTAGTTTAAATGCCATTGCAGCCATACCTAAACTAGTAGAACCCTCCAATACATAAAATCTCAAATGTTTATTCTTTTCAATTCTTTCTTTTAGAGATTTGAAAAATAAGTCTTCCAAATTCGTCTTATCCAAAGTAATTACCCCCTTTTTTATCTACCTAAAACACAAAGTAGCGATTATTTTCAGCCTATAGCCCCAATTAGCCCCTACTATACCTGTGATACGAAAGATTTTTAATACTTTGTCGCTATTTGCATGGAAGTAGCGATTACGAAGCATTTGGTTGTGTAGTAGTTATGTAGAAGCCACAAAGCCCCTACGAATCATCATATATCAAGCGCTAGCTAAGAGATAGAACTAGAATCCTTACTCATCTCCTTCTCAAGTTCATTCTTAATGTGATAAGCCATAACATTACTCAATCCATGATGAACAACAAGACTACTAGCGGAGATTATTTTTTCCCCGTTCTTATTTATTCTAATAAAGTCTTTAAGATTTTCTCTAACCATTGCAACAATTTGAGGAATAGATAATTTTCCTTTCTTTTGCTTTACCTCTAGCTGTTTCTCCCATCTTTTGAAGCTATCAGTCAAAAAGTTTGCTTTTTTTATCTCATACTCCTTAATCAAATTTTTACTTGCCAAAGCGATATAAATTTGCTCAACAATAGAATCCTTATTTATTCTCGCCCTGGGATTATAGGACTTATCCAAAATAGGGCTTAATGATTTCCAATAAAAATCAGCACAGCTTGTTTTTCTTATAATGTCCACTGTCCTCATTATTACAATTCCAGTCAAACCAATCCTGCGAACATTATAATCCACCTGGCTTAAGGAGGGGGAACAATAGATTGTTACATAACCTCTAGCCCTGCTAGTTGTAACGAAATAACTCATTCTCTTGTTTTCCTTGCTCATAAAGCTTCGGGCATCAGCACCTTTTTCGCTTCCAGAAATCTCATCGAAAACAATCACAGAACCTCTTCGTAATTTTTTTCCGGTAGAATCTCCATGAATTACCAATCGCAATAAATCTTTCACTCCAAATACAACCCTATCAGAATTAAAGTCAGGGTCTAAATCTTCCGCAAATTTTAAGGCCGCCCAAGACTTTCCTGAGCCAACATCCCCTACAAAGATAAAATTAGCATTCTTATTATACCGCTTAATATCATTCCATACCCTGCGATATACGAAATTACGCTTTATGTGTCCTGGCACTTTCTTTGTCACGCTTCTCCTTCTCCTCTTGTAGCTTGTCCTTCTCCCACAAATCGCCTTCCTCAAAGTAGAAGTCTACCCTCTTTAGTGGCAAAAGGTTAACTGCATCTAAGTTTTGTATTAACAAAGCATACCATTCATTTATGATGGTCAGATACTTATGGATTCCACTCTGAACGGTCCACCATCGATCCGCTTCCCATTTTCTCTCTAATAGCCCTATTTCAATAGTTTTACTGCCCTGGAGAATATCAACCCTATATTTCTGGTTTAACTGTAATTTAAGGGCTTTTGCTTTAGGGGCATATTGTTCCCTTCCTTTTAAGAAGGGGGTCATAGTAGATTCAAATACCAAGATTCCTGAATAAATGCCCTGCAAAAGGGCTGTCTTCTCATGCCATTTTTCCTTTTTGCTAAACTCATAGGTTAGAAGTTCATTCAGCCGATCCATTTGTTTGATTATAAGCATTGATAAAGAAGTAGATTCTGCCCTTATTGACTCAGGTTTCATTACACGAAAATCAGAATCGTCTTTGGCATACATATTCGCCACTTAAAATCAGCCTCCTAAACTTGGGTGGAGAGGAGGCCCTTGAACCTCCTCCCCTGAACGCTTTTGCCCGTTGACTTGAAATAACTCTTTTTTTGGACAGATTAATTAGGTTCTTTCTCTTATTTAAACAGCGTTGGTAGTTTGGGGGCTTTCGCCCCCCGTAGCACAGTTACCAGCCCCGCCCCCTCCAAAAGCCCCCATGGTGGATTCGAACCACCTGAAACCTAAGTATATGGATTGGACGATGTATTTAAGGAGCGTTGGTAACCAATACATCTATTTAAATACTGTTCGTATATTAAGTTGATAACATAATTAGGAGGTAACCCATATGACAGAAACATTAAAATTTACTGGAAGGATAATTGCAGGAGCATATTATGATTTCCAGAAAATAAGAATAGAAACCTTGAATAGAATAAGGGACATAATAAGGAAGAAAGCAGAAGGAATACCTTTTGACCAAGTTGAGGAGAAAAAAGAAAAGAAGACTTATGATGCAAAATACAATGATAAGAACCTTTTAGAGGCTCTGGAAAAATTGAAAGAGGAAGGTAAATTTACTGAAAAAGAATATGATTACCTTTCGAAATCAATTGATGCCGCAATAAATACGGGAAAGATTGAAAATCAGTATAAACGCCTTATGATGGGCTACATAGTAACTGAGCCTATTTATCAGACTTTCCTTTTAAAGATAAGAGGAATAGGCCCTGTGTTGTCAGCCAACCTAATAAAGAACTTCGGATACTGTGAGAAATTTGAATATGTTTCCTCACTTTGGAGATATTGTGGCTTGGCAGTAATTAACGGTGTTGCTGAAAAGAGAAAGAAAGGGGAGAAACTTTCATACAGCCCAAGGCTGAAAACCCTTGCCTGGAAAATTGGAGATTCGTTTATAAAGCAGAATACTCCTCTTTACAGGGGAATCTACGATAAAGAGAAAGCAAAGCAGGAAGCAAAGATGGATCCTGAAAAAGAAGGCTGCCCAAGAAACAAAATGCACTGCCATCTTCGTGCAATGAGGAAAATGGTTAAAATCTTTTTGCAGCACTATTGGGTTGCATCAAGGGAATTGAAAGGATTAGAAGTTTCAAAGCCCTATGTAATCGAAAAGTTGAAGCATAAGAAATACATTGACTGGAGGAAAGCAGTTGAAATGAATGCTTAAGCCATCCTTGGCGTGTAACCCACACCAACCTTGCGAGCCATTAATATAGTGTAAACCACATGAGGATTGTGAGCCATTGCCCCCTTGAAAACCAAATCATGGATGCGAACCACTAGACCTATGAAAACCATGCAGAAGCTGTGAGCCATTAAATAAGTGTAACCCACGATTTATCTGCGAACCATGGCTGTTATGAAACCCTCAAAGAATTTGTGAGCCATTAGTATAATGTAAACCAGCGTAATATTGTGAGCCATATTTAAAATGAAACCCAAGATTACTTTGTGAGCCAGTGATTAGGTGAAACCCATGAAAAGCCTGTGAGCCAAAATAATAATGAAATCCAAGTTAAGGTTGTGAGCCATTCTCAGTATGAAAACCAGAAGACATTTGCGAGCCACGAGGAAAATGAAACCCATTCCGTATTTGCGAACCAGAAGGTGATTGAAACCCACAAACAAAATGTGAGCCATTCTCAGCATGAAAACCACAGTATGTTTGTGAGCCAGGTGAAACTTGAAAACCACTCTCTATTTGCGAGCCACTAAAACAGTGTAACCCATCCTGTATTTGCGAACCAAAAAAAGGATACATTTAAATAAACTTAGTATATGTAATTAATAATAGAAAAAATGGAGGACAAAACATGGAACAATCACATAAACAGATATTGTTTAAGGTTAAGAAAGAAATCTATAACCTTGGAAATTCAAAGGCAATAATCCTGCCAGCTCAGGTTCTTGATATGCTTGAGATGGAAGGAGGAACTGCAGTAACCTTAACAGTCGAAAACGGAAAGCATGGAAAGTATATAGCCATATTCAAACAGCCACAAGAAACCGAAGAATAAAAGCCAAGGAGGTGAGTGCGGAGGCTGATATATGTGGCACAACGGGTTAATTGCAAATTCGATGCAGAATGGATTGAAATAACCATCGACAAGGAAAAACACCGATGGAAAAGTTTGTATAGGTTTAGTACAACAAGTATGCCTGATTCTAAGGCTTATCTTGCAGGACTTGGCATTACAAGCCAAAGTGACATTGATTTCATAATTAACAAATGCCGTATTGAATGGGAAAAAATACTAAAAAAATGTGAACCAGTAAATGAGAAGAAACCTGCCATAAGTGCATTTACTGATTATTTACACATGGCTGACCAGTTTATCAGGGTTCAGCCCTTATTCTACACTCGGCAGAAAATCTGGTGGCAATGGGATTTTGGCACTACCTGCTGGAAAATGGTTGATGAGATTGATTTGCTTAATAATATGAATGAATCTGTTTTCGGCCTTAAACTATTCCAATCCAAAGAAAAGCAGGAAGTTATTAATTCCTTGAAAATGCGGGGCCGACTTAATAAACCGATAGAAGGCAGCAAATACTGGATTCAGCTTCGGGATAGGATCATTGACATTCGGGAGAAGGTTTCCTTTAAAGCCACGCCTGATTACTTCGTAACCAATCCAATTCCCTGGAAAATCGGGGCTTCTGAGGAAACGCCAACAATTGACAGGCTTTTTGGTGAATGGGTTGGAACTGAGAATATTGCAATTCTTTACGAAATCATGGCTTACGCCATGCTTACTGATTATCCCCTGCACAGGGTATTCTGCCTTAACGGGGAAGGAAGGAATGGAAAGGGAACCTTCCTTTCAATGCTCACAGAATTCATAGGAAAGGATAATGTCTGCAGCACAGACTTCGACACATTGGTTACAAGGCCATTTGAAGCCGCTAAACTGTATAAGAAGCTGGTTTGCATTATGGGGGAAATAAACAGTTCCATATTCAAAAGGACCAGCCTGTTCAAAAAACTAACCGGAGCGGACATAATTGGTTACGAATTCAAAGGCAAAGACGGTTTTGACGATTATAATTACGCCAAATTAATAGTTGCGACAAATAAGCTCCCTGAAAGTTCTGACAAAACAATAGGATTCTACTCCAGATGGCTTATAATCGACTTTCCTAACAGATTCAAGGAAAACCCACATTTGCTTGAGATTGTTCCTGAACAGGAATATAATAATCTGGCAAGGAAAAGCATAAGGATTTTATCAGAAATGCTGGAAAGAGGCACATTTAGCGGAGATGGGGATATTGAGGAAAGGATGCGAAGATATGAGGAACGGGCCTCGCCAATCAGAGAATTCTTTGAAAAATACTATGAAGCGGATGGGGAATACTCAGTTCCTTTTTGGGAAGTTTATGAGGATTATGTTTCATATTTGAATTCCAGAAACTTTCGTAAGATTTCAAAAAGGGAGTTTGGGGAAATTATCAGGAACCGAGGATTTGAAATGAAGCGGGAACACTACAAAAAAGAGGATGGAAATGATGGAACTTTTATGAAAATTCTTGGTTTAAAACAGATAATTAATGAGGAAAAATAGGTGAAAATATGTCCGATACTCAAGATACCGAAGATAACGTATTTTGTAATCGCTACTCCCCTAGGGCTCTGACTTCGATTTTAATTATCTTTAGTATCTTCTATATATATATTGTAAAAACTATAGTTCGTTATCGGGAAATGATTAAAGAGTTTAGTCAAACTGGTTTGGTGTAGTGATTTTGAACCTAAAACAAGCCCAAAAAATCGAAAAAGAAGATGAGGTGGCTTACATGGAATATGCAATGCGGCAAAAGTCAGAACAGATGTGCCGGATATGTTTGCATCGCCTGGAATGCAAAATAATCTGCGATTTGAAGGCCCAGATCATAAAAGAGGGCAAGCGGTAGGTATATAAAGACAAAGGTACATTAGTTCTTTAGTGATTAAGGAGGAATGTTTTATGGTAAAAAGATTTGCAAAACTGACCGCATTACAAGAGCATAAGGATTATGTTCTTAGAAAGCAATTGGAAAGGATGCACAAACTACAGCGAAAGGTTCCTGAATGGGAAATAGTCCAGGAAATGATAACTGCATACAAAAAAGAGACAGGCGAGTTGAAATGAAGTTTGAAAGGATTGTTGATTTTTATCCAGCATTTGACAAAAGAAATCCTAATCCCTCAAAGAACTATGGGATTGCAGCAGTTCAAATAAGATTTGTTTTGAAGAAGGATAACAAGGCAGTTCAATTCCTTTTTGGTACCGATTGGTACTTGCCGGAAACTGTTGAGGAGTATAAGCGAATTGGAAACTATAATAAAACACCCCCGTCAAACTTAAGAGGCAATGATTCTTGTGGGGTATCTGGTTGGGATGTTGGTTATCACTCTCCAACATCAGAACATGAAGGACAACTTAGTTCTAAGAAGTGTGTTTACATTAAAGGCAAATGCTATTATGATGGAAGTTCTTGTCGTGCAGATGATAATCAAGAAATATTACTTCGAGAAGGCAGTGAAGGAATTTGGAAGTTCCTTGAGAAATATTGGGATGTTGAATTCGGTGAACGGGATAAAGCGGAGGGTGAGTTGAAATGACTTTATTTGATCATTTGGTTGAAAATCCAGCACACTTTTTTGGATTAGTGGCTTTAATTTTAATGGTTATTCTTGCGGTGCTGATTCCTTTACTATATATTGACTTAGAGACAAAAGAGCGTGTTAGAGAAGAATTCTGCCCAAATTATGTAATGACTGATTTTTCTGAGTATTATTGTAACGGAAAAGAATTTGTTTGTTATAAAGACAGATGCGATTATATTGGAGGTGATTGAATGATAGAAGACATATTCGGAAACCTGCCTTATGATGATTACAAGGGCAGCATTCCAAAACCAGGGCTTGATTTGGACAAAGCAGTTGATTATCTGTCAGCAAACCATTTACCTTTGTTTCTAGCTGTTGCTTCAATCTTAATTGGGGCGATTATATGATTAGGATTAACAGCAATCACAGGCAACACCTGGAAAGGCAGTTAATGGCTTTGAATTATGGAGGCCCTAACAAAAGCAAAACGCTTGTTGGCTTAGTTCAAGATGGATATGATGCAGAATTAGTATGATAAATTTGGAGGAGATATAAATGCAAAAAACATATACTGAAGAGTTTGATATGCCTTTTTTAGGTACTTTGGAAGTTATTGAGATTCCAATTTCCTATAAAAAGATTGGTAGGGTAAAGGCTGTTTTAATTCATTATTTAGGTGGTCTTTTCAATTGGGGTCTAAATATGGTTTTGATTCTTGCTTCAATCTGGTTAATTGGAACTTATTTTGGAATGCCATATGAGTTTATGCAAGAATTTGGTGTTTTTCATGTGCTTGCTCTGTGGTTTATTATTAGTTATCTTCGTGAAGGCAATGTTGTGAAGGTTTCTATCGGAGTAGGAAAATAACATTTGTATTCGTGGAGTACCTTACGGTTTCACCTCGAAACAAACCAGGTGGCAAAGGAGAATTGGGTAAATGAATAAATTCGATAAAAAAGTCCTTGACAAAAAACAAATAAACTTGGCAAGCGAAGTTAAGTCTTTAAAAGAAAGAATGTCCGCTCTTGAAAAAAGAGTTATTAATAATGGTGGAGGTTGGGGTTGAATGAACAGTTTCGATAAAAAAGTCCTTGACAGGGTTGCAAAGGAAAAGTTTAATATTGTGCAAGAATTAATTAAAAGCATAAGGATAGGGAATGATAAAAAAGCAAAGAAGTTATTGGTTATAATTGCAGAAACCTCCCGCCTTCAGGCGTTGGGGATTGTTGAGGAAATTAAAGATAAGCATATTAATGATACAATTGCTTCCGGTGACCCTTGTGATTGCATAATTGAAGGGGCAGAACCTTGTGATGTTCTTAATGCCTTGTTTGAAATCAAAAAACGCTTTGGGGGCGATGGAGAATGAATGTAAAAGAATTGAAAGACAACTGGGTAAAGAATGAAGATAGTGGATTATTTAAGCGTTATGTGAAGTCAGAGAATTGGGCGGCGATAAAGAAGTCTTTAACATCCAATGAAGTAAGGTTATTGGCATCACTCGCTTATTTTGCAGTTGAAGAACATAAACAAGAGATGATGGGGGAACTGAATTTGATTCTTAAAAAGGGGAAAAGTGGGATTAGTTATATTGGGTATCTCAATGATTTTATTAAAAAAAGAAGAAAGATTTTGAGTAAAAGATAAGGGGCGAGGGGGAATGAACGGACTAATTTGTAAATCTTGTGGAACCAACAATGGAATTACTCAGTATGCGGGAAAGACTTGTAAAAGATGTGGAAAGATTATTGTGCCGAAGGATGCTGATTCAAAATGACTGAAAAGAAGAAAGATTCAAATAAAAGAGTTGCTAATAGTTTGGAAACTATAAAAAGAGCTTTGGGTCAGGTGGATTAATGAAAAAGAAACTCCCCCAAAAGGTCGAGGATTTCCTGCGGGAATTGTTTGAAGGAGAGTTTAGTATTCATTCTGATGAAGCATATATTTTTATGGATACACTTGTCCGAGGAGAAGTAATACTCAACAAGAAAGAAATACAAAAACGCTATGAGGATTTGATAAAATGATTTCAGACCTTACACCAATCGGAAAACTGGCAGATAAAGCCGATAAGATTCGCCTTAACCGCCTTAAGGCAAATATAAAACACGCTAAGAACTTTTGCAGGTGCGAGGTTTGTCAGCCAGATTCCGGCAGGGATTTAGATGTAATGTACTCTATGGAGAACAAAGGAGGCCATGAAATGAACGCACTTGAGAAACTGTTTAAGGAAAAGAAAGGAAAGAAAGAAGGGCATGATATTTTATATTATTCTTTTTTTAGGGACTCTAATTTTGTTAATGATAATCCAAAGACTGAGCCTGATGATGCTATTCTTAAAGAAGATGTCCGCAAGGCCCTGTTGGATTTTGCTGATGAGTTAGATAAGAAAGCAGATGATGAATTATGCAATAGGGCGGTTGCTGGAGTTCAGGTTTCTGGAAGTTTAGTATCAATAGCTGCAGAAATCAGAGAGGTGGTGGGGGAATGAAAATTCAAGGGATTGAAGTTGATGGATTTATGGCGGCAAGCTTAGTTGCTTTAGTTTTCTGTGTTGCGGTTTTGTTTGTTTGGGGGACTATGTAATGCGTAAGGGGCTGGGGGGTACAGGATTGTGGTTTGATGTCAGTGGCCTAAGAAGATCACCTCTTCTCAATTTACTCCACTTCCTGCCCAGTTCCCGCATAAAAAAGGAGATGATTTAATGGATAAAAAGCTAGTAGTAAAAGGTGGCGAGCCAAAAACTATTGACTTAGAAGACGGCTTGCATAAAGGAAAAATAAGATTAGTCGATGCTAGGGAGGTTGAAGGGCAGGATTATTCCTACCTAGATATTTTCATTAAACTAGACGATAAAGATTTGGAGTTAAAGGTTGGGTATCCTTTACCTAATGAAGGTGATGGTATTTCTCCAAAGTCAGGACTTGGAGGGCTTATAAAGCGTTTCACTGGTTCTGAAGTAGTTCCTGGAAAGGATTATGATTTGGTATTAATCTTTTCTGGCAAGGATGTTCTGTTTATGTCCTTGAAAGGAGATGATGGCTTTGTCAAGGTCCTAAAGGATTCGGTGAAGCTTGCCATCCCACAAACAAAAGAAATTAAACTAGAGGAGGGCCAGTAGGCTCTCCTTATTGGGTGTTGGCATGATGACTGAGGAATACCTGAAAGGTAGGGAAGATGGAATTTTTATTGGTTTTGTTTTCTGTGCGGTTGCAATCTTGGTTATTACTGCCCTGTTAGGTGGCTGCTAAAGTTGGGAGGCGTAATAATGGCAAATAAAGAAACAAAAAAATACTATTACTTTAGTCTTTTGGGAACAGGCTTATTGGCAATGGCTTCTGTTGTAATTCCTGAAATAACTGGATTTGTAATCCTGTTCGGGGTTGTTACAGTTCTCGCCCATGCAAGAATCCTTAAAGATGAAAGGGGAGCAGAATGATTAGCTGCCATGTTGTTGGCTGCAAATTTGAACCGGAAGAAGATATATATGTCAGGATTCCACATTTTCCTTTCAAGGCGTTTTATTGCAGGAAACATTCAACAGTAATCAATGACTTAAGGGATAGATGGCCCTATGAACTTAGTGATAAGGTAAGGAGGCAAAAGGAGCATGAGACAAGAAACATTCTTGAGGCCCTTTTGGAATAAAAATTAGAAGGCAGGTTTCCCTGCCCCGTAATTAAAGTGGAGGCTTTACTATAGTTTGGTTTCCGAGTTTAAAAAGGTTTATGGTATAATAATCAAAATAGATAAGGAGGAGATATGATGTTACTACCATCATTAGGAAGAATAAAATCAATGGTTTATGCCAAAGGATATCAGAAAGTAATGCAAATTTATGGAAAGGCAGAAGATAACGCAAAGAAAGTAGCAGATGCGATACATAAAGGGGAAACACCTGAACCTAGCGATATTAAGCAGTTCAAGAAGTTCTTTTACAAGAATAGGGAAAAGAAAGAAAAGGAAATTAATGACATAATGATTGAAATGCTTGTTCGCTGGGAGAAAGAAGAGTTCGATAAGAAAGATTCTTCTATAATTATTTACGAATGGCTGGAAACAATTAAAAAAGGAAAGAACCAAGATTTGTTGAAACTTGGTAAAATGTTTGGCTAGAACCTCCAACTACCTACGCTGTTTAAATATGATGAAAGACACTAATCCTTCTAATTAATTTGAATGGAGGAAAATCAAATGGTAACTGTGCTACAATCAGCATTGGCTGCTATTATCGGTGTTATTGGATTGATTGTCTATATTGAGATTTTCAATGCTTTGAACACCGATGCACTCGGAACATCCGCAACTTCAATATTGAATGTTGTACCGATTGTGTTAGCTGCGGTCATAGTGCTGGGTGTTCTCGGTGGCTTCTTCGCTCTTAGGGGGTGAATGAGTTAGTCCATTGAGGATTGGCTTCCCGTTTGTGGGAGCAAGTATAAAATTTGCGGTGATGTTTCTTGGAATGGGTTCCTTTCGTAGTTTTGAGTTTGGTGGCAGGCATTTTCCTAGCAATAGGGGGCCTGAGGCAAAAATGGATGTGGATTCTGCTTGCAGGGTTCTTGTTCTTCTTCTTAGGTGCAACCTGGTCTACGGATGGAATTGAGTTCCCGACAAACACAACAGAAATAGTTCCTGATGGTGCTGGATGGGATATTACTTATGGAGTAAATACCTTAACCCCAGCAAATGATGGGCTGTCAGCAGTTCTGTCCCCTTTAATCCAGTGGGGTGGCATTGCGTTGTTCCTTTTGTCGATTGGGATGTTTATAAACACCTTTTATGGAAACAAAACTGTTGGGTTAAGTTGATAGATTATGGATGACGTGCAGCAAGATAATCTCCAAGTATATGGCGATGAAGCAGACTCTCAAAAGCCAATAGAGAATATGGCTGAGATTACAAAAAAGCTTATTGAGGTTAAGGGGGCCACTTCTGAGGAAAAGAAACTGGTTTATATCCGCAACAGGAAAACAGGGAAGATTGTCGGTTATAAATATATTAAGAAACCTAATCCCTTCGAGGAAATCCTTGATGAGGATATGACGCTTGCCAATTTAACTCCCAGAGAATTGGAAATTGTTAGGGTTCATGCTAACCTTTCCAATTACACCCAACTTCTATCAGACCAGCTTGATATTAACCTAACAAAGCACCAGGTTTTTGTGGCAAGGCAGTTAAAGTCCATCTTAGTCTCTTCCCGCAGCAAATTAGGCTGGATGGCCACTTTAACTAAAACAGACAAAACAGTTAGTGAATCCCAAATCAATACACTGAACAGGCAGCAGCAGATTATGGAAGAGCAAAGGAAACAGGGATGGTTACAGAAAATTTTAGGTAAATCAGCTTAGGAGGTTTGAAAATGGGATTAGTGTTAACAGCAATTAAGCACGCCTTATTTGGGGGTTCTTTAATAGTAAAGGTGGAAGGGGACCAGCAGGTTAAGTTCCTGCACTCCAGAAAGCCGCCAAAGAGAGTTACTTTCCTTCTGCAGGACAGGCTCACAGATGAGGGAAAGCCAACTAAGGTTGCCGCTTTGATAGAAAGGAATTATCATAACCTGCAGGGAACAGCAAAGCCAGTTCATTTTGTTATTTCCGGTGTTGACAAGAATGTCAATCTTCTTGAGAGATACAAAGCAGATAAGGATGCTGAGTCTTTGTCAACCTGGGCCTCTTTAAACTATCAGGCAGGCTGGCAGGCAAGGGATGCAATGTTTTCAGGTGAGGGCGTTGACTACAACAAGCAGGTTAAGATGCTTGGGCTGGGGGTAATAGCTGTAGTGGTGGTTAACATTGTTATGATGTGGCAGGTATTGGAATATTTGACGGCGGTGTGATAATGAGTGAACATGGAAGGAAAATACATATAGTGGTTTATGAGATGAACAAGTCAACCAAAACCAAATTGGAAATCTACAATGAAACTGGTGTTGCAAAGGAGGAAATCAAGCATTTGATTATTAAGCTTCTTGACAGGAAATTGATTAATCAGGGCCAGATGCTTGAGAAGATAATTGGAATCCTTTGGAACTATGATTCACAAGAAAGAATGCGAAGATTCAAGAAATATGTTGATGTAACGCCAAAAGGCATTGTTATAAAAAATCCTACAGGAGGGAAATAAATGGACCATGAGATATATGCTTGGCTAACAAGCCTAGAAGAAAGAGTTCAAGGCATCACAAATGCTTTGAAACCAAAGAAGGAAACAGAGAAAGAGGAGCAGGCTGAGCCTCCACTCGGCAAGAGTAAGGAAGCAAAAAGCCAAGAAAGGGAGAGGAAAATTAAAAAGCAGATGGAGCAGATGAAATACAAGGATGCACCGGATGAGCCTGCAATTGACTTAGATAAGGATGAGGAAATTGTAACTGAGGATGGCGAGGTTATTGAGGAAGAAGATGGAATTGAAGTTCTGAATGAATAGATTTTGAAATGGGTTCCGCCTCACCTGCGGTTGATGGGTTTGGAATCTAAAAAGTGTCGCAAAGGGTTGATAAGGTGCATAGGAGGTGATAGATGGTAAATGGGGTAATTGAGTGAGTAACTCGTCCCAAGAAAGTAGAAAGGGGGTGAAACAGCTAAACGATAGGCTAAATAATGAGAAAGAACTTATTGAAAATGAAATGACTGGAAAAGGAAAACTTATTCGTTTTGAAACCTCTTATGGGTGGGTATCTTTTAGGGCACGGACAAAGAAAACTACTAGGAAAAAAAAGACTACTCGAAAAAAGAAGGGGCGATAACTGTGCCTGCCAAGTTAATTTCTCATGGAGTTATTGAAAATCATATTAATTATGAAAAAGAGATATTAGAACCGCAAAAAAAGGGGTATTCTTTGGAAGTTATTGCAAGACTTGATGCTTATCTGGATAGTCTGCTTGATTCTTTATTACGACAAGTATATTCCGAGCAAAAAGCTCAACAACTTTTAAGCTGTTTTGAAAAGTCAATGAAGAAAGATTATACTTTTTTTTCAGGAATAGTTCGCTTAGAAATATTGAAGACAACTAAGACAAGGGAATCAAGAATTACTAACTTAAAGCTACCATCTGATTCACTTTACAAAAAAATAAGAGATTTTAAAACTAATAGAAATAAGGTTTTACATTCGGAATTGGGCGTGTATGCTCTTGTTGAAAATTTAAATCGGACTGATGAACTATTCCAGCTTGATGCAGAAACAAAGATATTGGAAACTATTATGTCTGGAATGGATTGCCACTCTGAATTAAAAGATATCTTGCAAGATAATGCTTTAAAAATTAAAAAATAATTAAATTACATTATCACTTAAATCTAACTCCTCCCCTTCCTAATCATGCTCGCCCATCTGTTATTCTGGAAAGCAGGAATCTTTATTCCACTAGCCTCTGCTGGTGTCTTTCCATCCAATGCCTCATGAGGTCGCAGGAAATTGTAATAGGTTCGGAAGTTTTCCATCTGCTGTAATGCTGTTTTTTTCTTCTGCAAACCCCTCATTACTTTCAGCCTGTTTCTGACAGTTCCGTTAAAGCGTTCCACCTTGTTGTTGTTAACTCTCTTATCCCTTATGGTTGGGCATCTCATGTGCTTGGTGTTCCTGTTTTTTAAAGTCCAGAACTCTTTTTTAACTGCCTTTGGATATGCGTGCAGGCCGTCGGTTACTATTTCTTCTGGCTGGTAGGGAGTGGTGTTTTTTGCCTCATTCAAAACCTTTCTCGCATCACTTAAATATCTCCCTTTAGTTACATTGGTGGCAAGCAAAAACCTTGTGTCAGCATCAAGGACATTCCAAACCCAAACCCATTTACCGCCGACCTTTATTTTCATTTCGTCGCTGTGCCATTTTCGGGAAGTTTCAGGAACGAACTGTTCTGTGTAGTCGTTTATAATTCCCATGAACTTGTTAACCCATCTCCTGATTGTTTCATGGTGGACATCAACCCCCTTAAACTGCTTTATTGTATCCTGAATCTTTCTAAGGCTTACTCCCTTGAAATACAAATCCATAGCCAAAGTTACTGTATCAACATCTGCCTTATAGCCCCTAAACTCAGGGTTGGCAACGAATGATTTTCCGCATGACAGGCACTTGAATCTCTGCTTATCCTGACCTTTGTTAACCCTTGTGCCGTTCTTAACTATCTCAAAAGATGAACAATGAACGCAGGAGGGTTTCTCATACATTTCTTCCATAGCCTCAAACAGCCCTTCCTTTTTCAGGTATTGCTTCATATCCTGCCAATACTTAACGGCGAAGATATGCTTGCATTCAACACCCCTAAACTTGTGGTCGGGGCATGAGCATTTCCAGCCGTCGTAATGCCGGATAATGCTGTATTTCTCCCCTGTTGCCTGTGAGGGAATTATGTAAGCATCCTCGCACAGTGTTGAGGGCGTTACTCCCTGCTCAATTATTTCTTTTCCTCTTATTTCTCTTGGGTTCATCTTTTTCATCTCCTTAATGACTACATATCTACATATCTATGTAACATGTCTTTATAAATAGATATGTTGTTATCTACATATGGGTGCATTAAACCAAAACCTGCCAGACGACCTATTAGGCAAATTCTATGAATCGGCAAGAAGCAAATTTGGCGACAAGAAGGGGAGTAAGAGAACCGCCTTGATAGAAGCCATGCAGGAATGGACAAAAAAAGAAAAGCAGAGAAAATAAACAGAACAGCAAGCTTTTTAATATTTTACTAATTACAGTTATATAGTTATATTTTTTTTTGTTTATATATTAGAATGTGATTAATAAATACACTAATATCCCCTTTGACTGATTTCAATGGCTGAAGAAAAAACTAAGGAGTTTGGTATAGAACTAATAAAGTTCTATAAGGAATTTTTATTAGGGTCATCAAAAGCTGTTGAGTTATTAGCATCTATAGAACACAAATATCCTAAGAATTATAAGATTATAAGAGAACTAAAAGACGACCCAAAAGCAATAGTTGCATTATCTTCAAATATGTCAAATGAAGTGAAGACCGTTCTTTTTTCAATATTTGTTGAAGCTTCTACATTAGCAACAAGAATGAATAAACTATTTGATTTGAGTGAAGCGGAGAAGAAAACTTTAGCAAAAGATATTAATACATTTGCTGATAGAATTGAAACACAGTTAAGTGGGTTGGTTGATGATGCAGAAACAAGTGATGAATCATAAATGGCTTATTCCGCAGTCTAAAATTATTTTAGATGGAGTTAATTTTCCAATTAATTCAATTAATGGAATTTTACTTAGTAATGTAGATAGAGAAAAAGTTCTTGTTTCTAAAAATAAGGATAAAATTTTATCATTTATAAGAAGTAAAAAAAAGGTATATTTCTCGGAAATTGGTGAAAAATTCAATTTAGATTTAGTTACAGTAAAACTAATTTTAAATAAATTAGAGGAAGAAGGCAAAATAAACCTAAACAAGTGATTTTTTGTCCAAGGATAAATGTCTTATAGCTGAAACTTTTTTAGCTCAGTGTAAAGAAAACCCTGTTTGGGTTAAAAGAAAAGAACCATATGTAAAGTTTATTGTAAGATTAAAGAAATCAGCTTATTGCAAAATAAAAAAAGAATGCAATCCTGAAGAAGATAAGATAGTAATAAGCAGATTTAAAAGAGCGTATAATACTGTTGAAATAAAAAGAGGTTCTGATTTAGGAATAAACAACGGAGAACTAAAATGTGATTATTGTGCTAATGTCCCTAAGATAAGAGATAAACATACTAGTTTACACCATTTACCGCCATTTAATCTTAATAGAATAAACCAACATCCAACCGTATGTGTAATAAATGATTTAGTAATGGGCGAACCATATGCTGAAATTAATCCAGAAATAACTGCTTTAGATAAATAATTTGACTTAATTTGCATAATCCCGACTAAATTTGCAGGATTGACTTAAATTGCAAAGCCCCCTGTACTGCGGAACACTACAACTACACACAACACCATACAAATAATTACAAAACATCTTTTTGGAATATTCCCTTTATATATAATGGAGGGGCTAATTAGTACAATGATTTCAAATCAGGAGGCTTAGGATAGGCGTTACAGTTAGTAGAGCATTCTAAGGCTGGACAGCGAACTGCCCAACCAAAGAAAAATTATTAGACACATATCTGTAGTTGGATGTTATATAAATATCTTCCTGCAATATGAAATAATCTGTTTCTTTGGTTTGGGATAAAACAGTGAGCCTCCGCAATAAAAAATTGAATGGAGGTGAAAAAACCATGAAAGGAATTGACTTAAAGGTAATTGCCCAGACATTTGGCGTGGTTGCTTTAGTATTAGGGTTTATTGCCCATATTCTCGGAGACCCAATAAGCATTGTGCTTTTTATTATGGGGATAACTTCAGAGACTTTGCCAGTAGTTCCAAAGGTCATAACTGCCCTAAAACTATAAGATAAATAAATCCCGAATCGGGTTCCACCGTAAGCGACACCCGCCCAATCCACCTAAAAGGCGACGGAACCTTGAAATGCTAGTATTAAATATGTCTTACCCACTATATATAAATAATTTAGAGAGGGAGCTTTATGGTTGTAAAGTCAATACCATTTTCTAGAACTAATGTTTTGGGGATAATTAAGAAGGGGGCTGTAAAATGGTAAGTGGTGTGGTAACTGGGGCTGTGCTTGCAAGGCATACAAGGGCTACAGGTTTTTCACGGTTTGTAAAAGCACCAGTTAGTTCTAGACCAGCACCAACAATTGGTCCATTAAGGACATTTTCATCAGGGAGGGGAGGATTTACTCCAGCTCCACCACCACCTACCCCTGTTAGAATTACTAAGGTTATTACCGTTGGGGGCAAAAGAATAACTCTTGGTGGCAGCCCTGCTGAAGTTCAGCGTAGAGAAACAGAATTACGAACTCAGGAGGCAGCAAGGCTGGCAAGTATAGCAAAGGCTGAACAGATTAGGGTTGCTGAAGCAGCAAGACAGGCGGGGATTGCCCGAGCTAAAGTATTTAAGGCTGCCGAAGCTGCTAAAGCAGGAGTTAAACGAGGAGAGGCTGAACTTCCATCAAGCTTTGATATTTCAAAGAAATTTGCAAAGCCACCTACTTTAAAACCTGAATTATCTCCTGAATCACAGAGGTTTGCAAGACCCTCACCAAAACCAGGAGTTATTAGTTTTACGGCAACAGAACCTACCAAACCAAAACAATTTGGTGTTCCAAGAAAAGGTTTTACAGAAGAAGAGAAGAACTTTTTAAGAAAGCAAGCAGAACTTGATACTGAGAGAAGAAGTATTGAAAAAGAGGCTGAACGATTAAATCAATTGGCATTTATTGGAGCTCCCTCCCCTTTTTTGATAAAAAAATTTAAGGAGTTAAAGGATAGGCGTGATAAATTCAATGAAACAATAAAAAAGTTAAACCAAGAAGGAAAGGAGAAACAATTGATTAGTGAATTTGAAAGAGAAAGGTTTCCTAAAAAACTTGAACGGTTTCCTTTAGTTTCTGTTGAGAAATTGGATGAGTTTATTATTCAGGGAAAGGCCGTTGGTGTTGGTGTTGCTCCAAGACCTACTGCAGTTACAACTACTTTGCCTATTCTTGTTGGTGCGGGAACTATTGAAGAAGAAAAAACAAGGGCTGCTTTTGGAGGAGTTCCTGATGTTGGAATTGGAGAAGAATTTGTTTTAGGATTAAGAGGGGGAAGGCAAGAGGCGGAAGAATTATTTTCTTTTGCTGGCAAAGGAATATTTGGAAAGGAAGCATTTAAAGGATTTGAAGAAACAGGTTTTGGTAAAGGTGCCAAAGCAATAGTTGGTTCTGCTATTGGAGGGCCTATTGGAATTGTTGCACCTATTTTTACAAGGGCTGGTGGGTTTGCACAACAGTTTGTTCCTAAAGAAGCAAAGATTGATATTCCTATAACCCAAACATTTGCAGCAGGGATTGAAACAACTAGGAAAGTTCCAATTTTAAGAGGCTTTACTGCTCCGCTAAGAACTGAAGTCAGGGAAGGCGTTCCAACATTGGCATTGAAAGCCCCTGAGATTACTGAACTTGGAATTCTAACTGCCGCAATTATTGCTCCAAAGGCAATTGGTATTGTTGCAAAGAAGGCTGCAATTTTAAAAGGGATTGATGTTACTGCTATTGGCAAGGGAACAAGAAGGGTTTCACTTACTGAACCTATTGAGTTTGTCCAGAGAACTAAGTTTGACATAACAACTAAGTCTTTATTAGGAACTGAAAAGATTACTGTTGGTTTAAAGCCAACAGGAACTATTTCAAAAGCAAGGGTTGCAGAAACTTTTGCTGGAGGATTGGTTGAGCCAATTGAAGCTGCACTTATAAAAAAGACAGTAATAACCGGAGCTCCTAAAATTTCTATAACTGTTCCAAGAAAAGGAGCACCAATTATAAGTAAAGGATTTGCTGAGCCCTCAGTTGTTCGTGGAATTGGAACTAAATTTATTGAACAGCCAAGATTTCTTAAAGCACCTAAAAGAATTTCAGAGCCTATTGGGCAAACGGCATTGGTTACTCCGCTAAAAGAAATATCTATTATTAGGGAGTTTCCCAAAGGTTTAAAGATAAGGGAATTTAGGGCAGGTATAACTCCAGTTACTACGGGAGTTGGCGAAGGGCTTTTAAGGTTCAGGCAGATTGCAAGAATTTCAGAACTTGAAAAGTCAATTGTTGGAAGAACGGTAGTTGAGGCAATTGGTGAATTTCGAGCAGGCAGAAAAGCTCCAAGAGCAAGAGTTACTATTCGGGAATCTTTAAGGTTTATTGGGGAAGAACCAGTAATCCCAAAAGGTCCTAAAGTGAGACCAAGATTTTCTCCTGAACAATTGAGAATAGGGATTCTTAAAGAGCTGGAAGGAAGCAGAACAGTTACTGTTCAAACCAAAGCGTTGCAAAGATTTGCAAAGGCAACTCAGGAAAGAGCCGCAAAGATTACTCCTGAAGTTGCTGTCAAGGTAACCCAAAGAGCTCAAGCAGTATTTGGAAAACAAGCAAAAGGCATTTCAAAAGTTACAACTAGGGCATCAACCCAAGCGGCTATTGCGGGGGCAGTTAGCCTTGCTCCTTTTGTTGCTGCAGAGATATTTCCTACTGCTAGACGTGCAGCTAGACCTACTCAGGTTTCAAGAGTAGGTGTTTCTACATTACAGTTGCCTTCTTTAAAGGCTGTTGAAGCTTTTGCAACTGCACAACTTCCTAGATTAGCTCCTGTTTCTGCTGCAAGAACAAGGGCTGCTGAAACCACTAAAAGCCTTACTAGGCAATTTGCACAGTTCGCAACAAGACCTGCTTTGAGACCAGCAACGAGAGCTGCTGCTATTACGGTGCCTGTTGGTTTGCCTGGATTGATTGCAGTTCAACCACCGATTACTGCATTTAGAGTTCCTCCTATTTTATTGCCTCTTACTGGAAGACTTGTTACTAGAACAAAAGCAATTACAAAAGCAAAAGCCCGTCAAGGCTACAACGTCCTAGTCAAAGCAAAAGGAAAATTCAAGAAAGCAAGAAAGAAACCCCTTCCAAGAAACCTTGCATTGGCCCAAGGGGCAAGGATTACTGACAATACAACCAGCAGAACATTCAGGATTAAGAAATCTAAAAAGAAAACAAAGGTGAGGGATATTAAGCAGCCAAGATTAAGAAAGTTTAGGAAAGGAAAGACAAGAGACACCTTCATTGAGAAGACCGCATTCGCAATTGATTCAAGAGGGGAAAGGGCGGGCATTCCATTTAAAGGATTGGCAACCCTGAGAAAGCATCCTGAACTTAGAATTTCAAAGAAAAAGAGAAGGGCAAAAAGAAAAGCAGGGCTGATTGACCTTGCTTTCTGATAAAAAAGATGAATCTTTTGATGGCAATTTGCCCAAATTTGAACCTATGGTTAGTTCTTTCAAGGAATTCTTTTATCATTTAAGGCATACCACTGATGAACAGTATTGCCCAAATTGCGGGAAACTTAATACTTTTACTTTTAAGGATATTGTAGTTTTTAGGATGGATGATAATGGAAGTGCAACATATAAATGCAGAAACTGGTTTTGCAATTTCAGTTTCCATATTGAGCCATTAAGAAAAGAAAGTTCATAGGGTGGTTTTAGGAGGTGTGGCAGTGGAAAGGATAGTTATTGGCATATTGGTTATTATACTATTAGCTGGCTGCACGGCATTTGGTAATCCTTATGCCAATGACATTTTCATTATAGACAGCAATATAACAAATGATTTCAATGGTGCGGATATAAATGCTTTGCATCTTTGGGATGCGAATACTTTAGGCTGCACTGCTGTTGCCACAACTCCAAGCGGGGAATTTGTCTGCACAACAATTACTGCGGTTGGAGATGTAAATAACACCGATATTAATGTTTCAGGGTTATGGGATGCAAACCTTTTGGGTTGTGATGTTGTAGCGACAACTCCCGCAGGGGAACTGGTTTGTGATATTGATGCTGTTGGTTCAGGAGGGGGAGGTCAGGTTTTCAGGGCCGGAACAAATCTGCTACTTACAAATGTCCCTGACATTAACACTTTCCATTTCAATGAGGGGAACTGGCTAAGCACCTCACATGATTATACTGCCGACCAGAACTTTGCAAATATTGGTGCCACTGAATTCTTTGGGAATCTGGATTTCAGTTGGGTTATTAATCCGCCCTGGAAAACCCAGAACTTCCCTTTAGTTCTTCCTTGGGCAGATGCTAATGTTGCGGATGACATTACTGCTTCAAACTATGTTCGTATTGTTGACTGGAATGGTTCTGATATTAACGCCTCTTTGATTTATGATATCAATCTGCTTGGGTGTGAAGTTGTGGCAACTACCCCCGCAGGGGAATTGGTTTGCACCACAATGGTTGCAACCGCAGATGTCAATGAAACAGATGTCAACTTTGGCTATGTTATTATTACAAATGATTTGAATGTTTTCCAACAGATAAATACTTTTGATTTGAATGTTGGTTTGGGAATTATAAGGGTAAATACAATTACTTATGACATCAACGCTGACTTGAACAGGAATGCCCAGACCGCCTGTAGTGATGATGAATTTTTTAATGGAGATGGAACGTGTAACGCATTAGCAATTGAACACCTTTTAATTATTGACAACAATATAGATTTCTCCCCAAGAACAAAACATCTCCTTGATTTTTTCAATGGAGTTATTGTCGAAACAATAAATGTTGATGTTAATTCTGATGGAACTGATGTTAATTTATATCTTGAAAGGAAAGGAACAGGGGATTTAAATATTCATTTTTCAACAGGGTTTATTAATTTTGATACAACTCCCCCAGCAACAGTTAACTTAACTGCGGGTTCAGATAGCTCACCAACATTAAATTATATTTTTATTCCTGAAGCAACAAAAGTCTTATCCGCAAATACAACTGGATTTCCAGAAGAAGAACACGCAAATGTGGCAAAGGTATTGGTTCAATCTGCAGCAAGTGTTCAGATAGATGGACTTTACAGAGTCCATGTTTATACAGACCATGTGGCAGATATAAATTCGACTGATGTTAGTGCAGGGCATCTAAAAGAGATTAATGAATGGGTAAGGACACAGCCCGCAACATGGGATAATGGAATTGTTACAAACTTGGATATTCAATCAGGGGCATCACCTGATGATATTTTTATAGATTCCACTTCAGGGGATGTTTTACAGTTACACTTGCATGATTTCCCTGCTTTTGACACTGAAGTTGACAGCAATATTTTTGTGGTTAATGATAGCGTGGCTGATTTTAATAAAGTTAAGAATCTTAATGATTTATTGCTTGATTCAACGGGGGCATCAATGTCTGGAAGGTATTTTACTATTGTTTTATGGGGCAATGTTAGTGAGAATGCAGGAGATTCTCAATTGTTTATAAATCTGCCAAATGGAAGTTATTTTAGGGAATCTGATGCCATTGCAGATGTTTCAGGTTTTACTGTTTTAACAATCCCTGTAGATTTCAAAGGTTCTGGATTTTTAATTACCGCATATACTTTAAGGCATCAAAATGCTGCAGGAGGAACATGGACTTTGGTAAGGGAATCTGATTTGAGAGGCTTATTTCCATCAACTGCTGCTGCGGGAGGCAGTGGTGCATTGGTTACAGATTTTGCAGATAACGCATTTACCATTTTTGATGAATCTGATGTTACAAAAGAATTGGTATTTGATGTTGGAACTTTATTAACCACCGGAAACACAAGAACCATCACAATTCCTGACAGGGATTTGGATTTGAATGCCCCTGTTTTTGACACAATTGTTGATTTGAATTTGCAGCAGGCAGATTGTGATGTTTTTGCATCAGCCGAAGGCGGGTTATTTTGTGGGATAAATGGTGCAGGGGGAACAGGACAAAGAATGATTACCCAACAGGAGTGGGATGATAATTTCTTGATTGCTTGGGGATATAGCTTCGATGGAAATTTCAGCGAAAGATTCCAGACTGATTTTGATTCTAATATCGCAGCAACAGAATTGAGTGAACTTATTTATGATGCTGATTTTAATGCTGCATTTCCCGCAGGAACTGGACAAAGAATGATTACACAGCAGGAGTGGGATGATAATTTCTTAATTTGGTGGGGCATAAGTTTTGACAGTAATTTTACTGTTTCTTTTGATGGCAATATACTTATTGTTTATTCAGATTTAAGAGAGGACATAGATAGCAATGTAGCTAATCTTTACAATTGTGATTCAAATGCAACCTGCATAATAACGGGAGATATTACAGGGGCAATTGGTTTTGAAACTGACAGCAACTATATTACTGCCGGACATACTGATGATTTGTCAAGTTGGGTTTATGATGCTGATTTCAATGCTGCAATTGCAACATTAAGCACTGGGCAAAGGATGATAACTCAACAAGAATGGGATGATAACTTCCTTATTCAATGGGATTTATCATTTGACGGAAACTTTTCAACCAGATTTGATGATTACTTTGATGGTAACTGGCTAAATAACTGGAATGTAAGTTTTGATGACAATTGGAATGTCAGGTTTGAAAAGGACTTTGACGGAAACTTTAACCTTAGATTCCAGACAGATTTTGATTCTAACATTGCCATCACTAATTTAAGCCAGTTGATTTATGACGCTGACTTTAATGCAGCATTTCCAACAGGTGGCGGGGCTGATGGAAGTTGTGACAATAATGTTAGTTGCACATTACTCGCAAGCACAGTGGATGATTGGAACGGAACAAGCTCTTTGAACTCAGGGGTTATAGCATCCCCCCCTTGGCTAACAACAGCTTCAGATTCTTCTTGTGATAATAATGTTAACTGTACTATTCTCGCAAGTACGATTGATGATTGGAATGGGGCAAGTTCATTACTATCAACAGTAATTTCAAGTCCACCTTGGCTTACTACATTTGTTGATTCCTCATGTGATAATAATGTGAGTTGCACAATAACTGGAGATATTACTGGGGGAATTGGTTATGAAACTGATTCAAACGCAGCAACAGACTGTTCAGGAGAATCAACCTTCCTTTCAGGGGAAGGAATTTGTGTCGACACTAATACCCTTTATCCAACTTTGTACACCAATGCAAGCATATTTGGGGAATGGACTTTTGTTGAGTCATTAACATTGCCATCAGCTTCACCAACAAGTGATGACCATGCAGCAAGAAAAAAG
>SDBT01003184.1_pt1 | contig 28516 bp, 50 predicted proteins | sample 2277101 | NCBI WGS metagenome assembly SDBT01 (sample SAMN10404973, study PRJNA504765) | marine sediment metagenome | isolation source: marine sediment core GS10_PC15, 103 cmbsf | place: Arctic Ocean: Southern Knipovich Ridge | collected 2010 | reverse complement strand
GGCGTTGCCACCTGCGGACACCTACGACCCCACATCCTCGCCGCCATCGGCCGCTGCTACGCCGAGGGCAGCCCGCATCATGTCGCACACCAGGTACAGGGCCTGCGCCGGCGGCATCCCCTCGCCCACGCAGCCGATGTAGGCCCGAGCTGCATGGCGCGAGAACTGCACCAGCGCCTCGCCCCCCTGGTCCATCGCGTGTATCAGCTCGGGGTTGTACTCGCTGCCCGCCACCGCTGCAGCACCTCCTCCAGAACCGTTTCCACGAACACCTTGGCGCCCACCTCCACCACCTGGTGGTCGTGCCCCACGGGGTCGGGCGTCACCACCAGCCGGCACAGCTGGCCGGTGCGCGAGCGATGAACGTACGGTACAGGCCCCGAGGTGCTGACGAAAGGCAGGTTGATGCGGCTGTCGCACACGGGGCAGTGCAGGAACACGAGGCGAGGCTGGGCACCGTTGCGGTAGCTCACTGCACCAGGCTGAGCCCCCCTGGCACCTGGACACGAGTAGGGGTGAAGGTCCACACCAGCGAGGGCACGCCACCAGGCCGAGCTGGTGGCACCATGGTCGCCTCGGCCTTCATGTGCTCGGGCTCGCTGCCCACCTGCTCGGGCATCTGCGGCCCATCCAGTATGAGCCACACGAAGCCTGGGCGGTCGCCCTCGATGGCCGCGATGTGCAGCCCATCGGGCAGGCCCAGCGCCTTCTCCAGCAGCCCCCCAGCTACTCGGATCTTCCCTCGTCGTCTTGCCACTGCAGGTATACCTCGTGGTGCACGTGGATGTCCTTGATGATGGCCCCGATGGTGGTGCGGTTGCGCTGCTGCATGTGGTGGCTCACCGCCCGCTGCAGCACCTCCATCAGCTCGCGCGTCAGCTCGTTGGCCGCCCCCTGGGTGATGGCCGGCACCTGCATGTCCACGCACAGGTGGATGGTGCGTGGCAGGGCGCTGCCCATCAGCGTGCCTCCCTGCGCTGCCGCCGGTTGCGCCGGTTGCCGGCCTTCCAGGCCTCGGCCATGGCGGCATACCGCTTCTGGCACTCGGCACACTCCCGAATGCCGCTCGGCAGCATGCGGGTGAACTGCCGTTGCACCTCGCTGCGGCACACGCCACAGGCCACCAGCTTGGTGGGGCTTGGTGCCCTACGGAACAGGGCGCGGGGGCTCATGTGCGCCCCCTTGTCACGGCACCCGATGCAGCCAGGCGAGCGACGGCCGAGAAGGTGTCTGCGGGCGCCATGCGGTCCTGCCAGCGCGGCTCGGGCAGCCACTGCGCCGCCAGGGCCACGCGTCCGATGCGCAGGGTGTAGCCCTTGGGCGTCACCACCTGCAGGGCCGTGGCGCACCTGCACCTGGGGTGCGCGGTGGGCTGGCCGATGCGCATGCCCTGGGGCGTGGTGAACAGCCCGTTGATGGGCACGTTCTGGTTCGCCTCCATGTGCGGCATGGGCTCGCACACCTTGCGGTCCAGCCTATCGTCGGGCGTGACGATCCACAGCTTGCGGGCGAGCTGGGGGTCGATGGACCCCTCGCTCACGCCCTGCTCCCACACCACCTGCTGGCCCTGGTTGGCGGCGTTGATGGTCTCGGTGCGCGCGATGGTTTCGGCCCGCCGGCGCTTCCAGGCGTCGGCGTACTTGGCCACCCTGGCCTCGATGTCCGTGGCCCCCTCGGCGAGCAGCCCCGCCTCAAAGTTGCTCACGTAGCCCTGCTGGGTGGCCGTCAGCCCCAGGCGGTTGGCCTTGATGGCGCGTGCCAGCTTGTGGGCATCGAACTCGCCCTGGACGCTGCGCCGCACCAGCTCGCGGATGCCATCCTTCATGCTCGCCTCCAGCTCCACCGCCAGGTCCAGCGCATGCCGTTCCACCCATGCGATGGCCGCTGGGTTGGTGTCGTTGAACACGAACTCGATGACGAGCTGCGCGGCCAGCTCGCGCGCCGAGGCCCTGGCCGCCTCTTGCACCGCTGCCAGCAGCGGCTCCTTGATGCCCTTGAGGGTGGCGGTGATGACGGGGAAGGGGATCTGGCCCAGCACGCCCTCCACGTTGCCAGCTCGCAGCGCCTGCTCCATGGCCCGCAGCCCGGCCTCGCTGATCTGGCCCGCCACGTTGCGGATGGCCAGCAGGAAGACCCGCCGCACCGCCGGCTCCAGCTCGTCGGCGATGCGGTGCACGATCACGTAGAAGGGGTCATCCGTGCCCTGCTGTTTCACGTGGAACATCTTGCTGGCATCCCACTGCTGCTCGCACACGGCGTTGCGTTGGCCCGGCTCGTCAAACTCAGCGGCCAGGGCCTCGTGGCAGCGGCCGATGAAGTGCTCGTGTGTCTCGCCGGCGTCGGGCACGGGCAGGGGCCTGGTGATGGCCCGTAGATCGTCGGGCCTGGCCAGTAGCCCCCAGGTGGTGCCGTAGCCGTTCATGCTGGCACCCACGGGCTCGGTGCCGAAGTCGGTGCCGAAGGGCGAGGGCTCGGGCACCAGGCTGTCCTTGAACGAGAGGCTGATGGGCTTGGGGAAGTGCTCGCCCCCCTCGTCGGGCTCTAGCGGGTCCAGCCCCTGCAGCTCGCGCCACTCGTTCACCCGCCGGCTCCAGGGCGCCGCCTCGGCCACCTTGAGCATGAACTCCTTGTCCTCGCCCACGGGGCTCTGGTAGTCGATGATGATGCGGTCATCGTACTCGGGCGCCAGGCGCTCCTGGAAGTAGCTGCGCAGGAACTCCAGGCGGGGCTCTAGCACGTACTTGGCGAAGATGTGGTCAGCCCCCTGGATGGTGGCCCTGTTGCTGTTCTCGATGATGCCCACCACCTCGGGAGGCACGCCGAACACCTGCACCACGGTGTCGCGCTTGGCATCCGACAGCGTGGTGATCTCCATGCTTTGCAGGGTCTGCGTCAGCGTGGTCACCTTGGCATCGAACGACATTATCATGGGGCGGAAGGCCTTCCAGAAGCCCCTGTGCTCGCGCTGCCACTTGGCCATGAACTCCTGGCTCTGCTTCGGGGTCAGCTCGGGCGCTGTTACCAGCACATCGGGGCGTGCTCGGTTGTAGAAGAAGGCCTTCTGGAACTTGGCCAGGTGCTCGCTGATGTCCAGCTCGTCGCCCAGCGACTGTGCCGTGCCCACCCCTCGGCCATAGGGGTTGATGGGGTTGGGCTGGCACAGCCACAGCATCTCGCTGGCTGGTATGCGGCTCACCCAGCTGCCGAAGTTGACCTCGTAGAAGGGGTTGGCGGGTGTGGGGGCGCTGCGCACCCAGCTGGCTGGCACCGGCCATGCTCGGATGGGGGCGCCGAACTCGTTGCGCTCCAGGATGCCGAAGGCCTCGCCCACCAGGTCAAGGTACAGCTGCCACAGCCGGCGCATGCTGATGCCGGTGTGCCAGGGGTTGGCATCGTTCCACAGGTCAAGGAACGGGTGCTCCTCAAACTCCACGAGGTCGCCCTGCAGGTGCAGCGCCCTCATCATGCGGGCGCGGTAGGGCGCACCAGCCTGCTGCACCTTGCGAGGCCGGCGCCACTTCTCGGCACCACCACCCTGGACAGCGAACACGCCCCAGGGCACAGCGGCCACCGCAGTGGCGATGCGCCATGCCACTGCGTGCAGCCATGGGTGGGTGCTGAAGGCCTTGAGGAAGTCCTCGGTGGTTTTGGCTGGTGGCTCGCCCCGTTGGCCGAGCACGCCAGTGACGAGCCCTACCTTGTCGGCGATGACCTCGCCGCCGAGGGCCTTCCGTGCGAGCGTGGCGGCGTAGCGGATGCGCTGCCCCAGGGGCGGCCGGTTGTCAGCCATCTTGCGGTCCTTGTAGCTGCGCCTGGGGCAGTAGGCGGTGCAGTCGTTGGGCTATGATGAGGCGCCCACCGGCGCCTGGTCAACCAACCCATCCAGCGCCTCGGCCAGCTCGGCGCACTCGGGGCACCCGTTGCCCTTCTGCCGTAGCTGCTCGGCGGCCATCTGCAGCATGTGCTCGCCAGCCACGCCATCCCACACCAGGCGGCCCAGCGCAGCTCGCAGCCGGCGCATGGCCTGGTTGTACTCGCCCACCTTGTCGGCCGGCTGCATCACCACCCGAGCTGGGTTGAGCGGCGCCCTGCACCTGGTGGCACCCTCGCCAGGCAGGCCTGGGCTGCGCTTGATGGGCAGGCTGTCCATGTCCACGTTCGCATCTCGGAGCCCATCCATCACCCACTCGGGCACCTCGCGCTCGGGGCCGATGTACTCGTAGTTGACCCAGGCGAAGCACACGGTGGGTGGTGCCTCGCCGAGCTGGCGGAAGCTCTGCCCGCAGTCGGGGTGGGTGCAGGTGGCGCTGTACCAGTGGCGCAGCTGCGGCCGGTTGTGCCATGCCCAGGTCATCGTAGGAAGGCCTGGTCATCGCGCTGGCGCTGCCCCACGCACCCGCCGGCGCCCTGGTCGCGCTCGACCTGCTCGTTGTGCCGGGCCTCGCTGCTGCGCACCAGCTCGACAGTGGCCCCCTCCAGCTCGATCTCGACCGGGGTGGCAAGTAAGGCCACCTGCACAACGGGCACCTGGTCCACACCGCTGCGGTAGCTGACATCGACCACCTCGCCCAGCAGCTCGCCGTTCACCCACATCTGGAAGGCCCCGAGCCAGCCCTTCTGCTTGATGACGACCTTGGTGCCCGTGGGGCTCATGGTGCCCCCACCTTGTCGTGGCACCGCTGGTCGCGGATGTCGATCAGCACCAGCAGTATTTGGCGCAGGTACTTGGCCACGGTGACAAGGCTCTTGAGGTTGCTGCTCGGCTTGCCCACGTAGGGCACATCGTGGGCCTTTATCACGGCCCCTCCTTGGGCTCGTCCACCAGGTAGATGCCCGCCTGGTCACCCTTGTACCGCTCGTTCCACCTGGCTTGCAGCGCCTGCAGCTCGGCCTCCAGCTCGGCCTCCAGCTCGTCGGCCCCGCTGCGGATGCGCCGCCACTGCAGCAGGGCGTTCGCCAGCAGGCCGAGGCCCAACAGCGCCAGCGCGATGGTCAGTGCCCATTCCATGGTGCCCTCCTTGGTTGGTGTTACGTGATGCGACACTGTGCTACACAACGAACGGCACGTGCACCTTCTGCTCGGGCAGCTCGGCGTAGGCCAGCATCACAGCCTCGGCCCTGTCGGGGCTCGGCAGCCCTCGCTTGGCCTGCATGTCCTCCTTGCTCTCGATGCGCACTCGGTTGCTGCCCGGCATCTCGTCCCACTGCAGGCTGGCCAGCTGCTGGTAGGTGAGGTCGTCGGCCAGGCCCTCTACCAGCCCATCGCGGAACCGCTCGCGGAGGCCCCAATACAGCTGGGCCTTGAGGTTGCGGAAGTGCTCGCGGGCATAGGCCAGCGCCTCGTCCGTCGCCCCCAGCGGGTGCCGGCCCACGTTGACCCACACCACATGGTAGCCCAGGTCCTCCAGGTAGCGGGCGAAGTATTCGCCGGTGCCCGAGACATCCACCTTGATGTCGCCCAGCACCTCGGGGCCGCCGTGGTGGTGCAGCCAGGTGGCCAGCTTGTGCCGTGGGTCGGGGTCGCCCCAGGCCCGCACCTCGCGCAGCGCGGCACCCTGGCGCAGCACCGCCACTGTCTCGGCCTCGCCCACGCCGGCCACATCGATGCCCACCTCCAGCGGCAGTGCCCCGTTGGTCGAGCTGGGCACACGCAGCCGAGCTGCATCCAACCACTCCAGCCGTATCAGCGCCCGCTCGGCATCCGACTGCGCCGAGAACTCGCCGGCCACGCGCTGCAGGTACACCCAGCTGTCATCGCCCCAGTCATCGCGCCGGTCCTGCACCCACTGCTCGGCCACCAGGTCGCTCTCCCAGGCAGCCGTGGCGTGGGTGGCCCACATGGGGCTGGTGAAGGTGTCGTAGAAGGCGCCCGAGGGCACACCAGGTACGCTGGCCAGCACGTACAGCTTGTCGCCCTCCACACTGGTCTGCGTGCCCTGCAGGGCGTCGATCACATCCCTGCGCAGTGCCTTGGCCTCGTCGGCGATGATGCAGAGGTGCCGAGCATGGGCGCCCTCCACGTAGCTCGGGTCCGTGGCCTGCACCGCGAGGGCGTACCACTCGCGCTCATAGCCGTCCACCTCGGCCGTGTGCACCCGCACCGTCAGCGGCAGCGTGGTGGCCGAGTTGCGGACCCACTGCTTCAGCTCGGGCAGCAGGTAGCGGCCCACCTGGCGCTCAAAGGCAGGGGCCAGGATGATGACTCGGGCGAAGGGGCGGGTGAGCAACCACCAGGCGATGATCCAGGCCAGCACCGCCGTCTTGCCCACCCCATGCGCAGCTCGCCAGCTGACCCGCTGGTGGGCCACGCAGCTCGCCAGCACATCCGCCTGGTAGCTGCCAGGCCTGCCCCTGCTGCCGGCCAGCTCGATGCCCATCACCTCGGTGCAGAAGCCGATGGGGTCCAGCCGGTACTTGCCGAAGGGGGCGGGCACCAGGCCCTCGGCGGTGGGTGCCAGCACGCTGGCCATGTGCTCGTAGAACACATCGGAGGCCGAGGGCAGCTGGTCCAGGGCCTTCACCGTGGCCACACCAGCCGCACCATCAGCGCGATCAGCCACACCGCGATGGCCACCATGCCCAGCAGCTTGACCAGCTCGGGGCCTATGCGCCACTGCTCGCCCCGTGTGGCATCGTGCACCTCGATGGCCAGCATCACCAGCAGCACCAGCAGGAAGCCATCGACGGTGGCCCAGGGCAGCTCGCCCGCTGCTCGTTGCCACAGCAGGGCGCCGGCCAGGGCCACGGGCCAGGTCCAGCGCCCCAGCGGGTGCCACCAGCGCATGCCGGCCCTCATGGGCTGGGTGGCTCGTAGGGCACGTGGCACGCCAGGGTGTCCTGCCATACCTGGGGCGGGCGCCAAGCACGGGTGCCCAGCGGGTGGGGCAGGGTGGGGATGCCCTCCCTCGTCGCCCCCGGCACGTGCAGCCCGCGAGGCGTGGCCGTGTCGCCTAGCTCCTCGGGCGTGGCGAAGCCGTTCCCCTCGTGCAGGTAGCCGAACCCATCGCTCACAGCGACAGCTCGCCCTGGTCGGGGTGCACTGCCGGCCCGTGCTGGATGAAGGTCACGCTGCCGTCCACCTGGGTGCGCCACTCCATCCACAGGTGGCCAGTGCCCCTGCAGCTGCGGCAGCGGTCCTCCCTGCGCCGTGGGTCGGCGTATGTGGCATCCCAGCCGGTGCCACCGCACAGGGGGCAGATGATGCGCTGCCGGCCAGCCGGGAAGGTGGGGGCCTCGGCACCCACTAGCTCGCCTGCTGCTTCCACGCCTTCCATATCTCGGCTGGCCGCAGCGCCTGCAGCCAGGCCTCGTGCTCGGCCAGCGTCAACTGCACCCACCGCTTGCCCGGTGCCCTGGGCGGGCCTGGCGCGTAGGGGTAGCGCCACAGGTGCTGGGGTGGCCGCTCGCGGTCGTGCAGCAGGATGTAGCCTGGCACCCCGAGCCGGCCGGCCAGGTAGGCCAGCCTGTAGCCGCTCTTGTCGCGGCCAGCATAGCGGTCCAGGATGGCCGTCAGGTAGTTGGGATGGGGGCACCACCCGGCCCAGTAGCCCTCCACCCTCGGCACCGTCAGCTCCAGCACCGCCGCCGGCACCTGCTGCCCCTTCATCGGCCCCTCGGTGACCTTGCGCCACTCGATCTGGTCCACATCGGCCACGTAGCAGCCATGCCCCACATCCAGGCGCCACTCGTGATACCACAGCTCCCCCTCGGGGCGGCCTGCTGCCAGGTGCTCGGCCGTCCTTTTCCTGGTCGCCTCGCGCGACTCCTCGGTGCCCCACCGGCCCAGCTGCCCCTGCTCGTCGTCTGCGTGTTCCATTCATGCCTCCAGGTATCCTCTGATGAGCGCGCTGGCCGCCTCGCGGGCTGCCAGCCTTTCCTTGGCATCTGTCACTGTGGCCTCCAGGGCCTCCACGATGGCCCGCCCAATGCGCTCGACCATCACGGCGAGCTGGGCGCGGCCCACCATCTCCTGGGCCAGCGCGATGCGCTGTGCATCGGTACTCGCCAGCCCCCGGCGCAGGGCCATGGTGGTGTACATCTCGGCCCAGGCGGCCTCGTAGGCGGCACCCGCTGTAAGCGCCGCTCGCAGCCGTTCCCATGCCTCTCCAAGCCCATCGGCATCCCCCTGTGCTCGTGCCCGTGTCATCGCACCCTCGGCCGCCACAGCGGCATGCAGGGCACCCGCACCATCTGCCATCCTGTACAGCAGCTCCTGCTGCCGCCCATCGAGCAGGGCGAGCTGCATCCGCATGGCCAGCTGGTTCTCGTCGGCGAGGCTGGCCTGCACCGCCGCCTCCAGGTGCACCGGCACCTGCGCGCGCTGCCCATGCTTCCATGCGGGGTTGCCCGGCCCGCTCGGCTGGCCCCTGTGTCGCTTGCACCGCCCCGAGCGCACCGCCGGCCCCATGCCCTGGCCTGCCCAGGCCTTGCAGTACCAGTAGGCCTGGCCCTCGGGGCTCTCCCAGCTACCAGCCCAGGGGCCGGCCTTGTGCCTCGGCTGGTCCTCGTGTGCCCGTTGTCGGCGGGCGTTGCAGTGCTCGGCCACTATTCCCCATGGCCAGGTGTGCCCCTGTGGGGTGGTGCCATCCGCCTGGCCAACCGCCTGCAGGCCTCTTTCAACCGCCATCGCTGCTCGGCATCATGCTGGCGCAGCAGTATCCACGCCCCGTGGTCGCCCTCGGCTATCCGCCGCATCACATGCTCCAGCCCATCACGGGTGAGCACCGGCGAGCGACCCATCATGGGCGCAGCCACAGGTGCCAACCCACAGCGAGGCCCAGCACCAGCCAGCCCAGGGCGTACATGCCGAGCCAGAACCAGGCCATGCGCTTGGGCTTGCGAGCCAGCTGGGCGTTCATGTGCGCCACGATGCGGTCCAGGTCCGCCACCGAGTAGATGGGGCCGCTCACGGCAGCACCTGGTCGTCATGCCATCTGTCCACCCGCCCGTTGGCCCACCGCCACAGCGGCCCGGCCCAGGCCATGTGCCACTTCACCCATATTGCCAGCCTGGGCTTGGGTGGGAACACCATGGGGCCGCTCACAGGCCGTTGGCCGGCAGCATACACATCCAGCCCACACCACCGGCCGCGCAGATGGCGCAGGAGGCCCTGGCCAGGTCGGGGCACTCGCCAGGGGGCAGCGCCTGCAGGCTGTCGATGGTGGCCTCGGCTGCCGCGAGGTCGAGCTGGCACATGGCCAACACATCGCTCACCACCGAGCTGTCCTGGGGTGCAGGTGGGGGCGGTGTCGGGCTCGTGTCGGGCACCACCACCGCTGGGGGCAGCTCGGGCTCGGGCTCGGCCCGTCGCTCGGCTTCGCATGACACGGTGAGGCTGATAGCGATGATGGCCGCGAGCGCCACGGCGAGCGGTGTCCAGGTAGGGATCTTCATGGTAGCACCTCCCCTTGTGGTTGGTGGTGCCGGCAGCTGTCGCTGCCTGGCCGTGGCTTCATGTTGCAGCGGCGCCAGCGGCCCGTGGCCCAATGGTCGCTCACCGCACCTGCGCAGCCCCTGTGGCCGTCCAGTATGTCCTGCGCCATCGCCATCGCGCTCTCGGCCGTGTGGTAGCCCGCCTTGCCCAGCCCATCAGCTATCTGCTCGACCGTGGCCTGGTCCTCGTCGGGCACGTTCGCCCAGCGCATCACGGCCCCCCGGTCGGCCTGCTCGGTGGGTCGGTTGGTGTGCCCGTAGCCCTAGCGGGGCCGCCTGTGGCCACCTGGGCGCCTGTGGCCACCTGGGCGCTCGGCACCTTGGGCAGCGCATGCCCAACCACCACCTCCAGCTGCGCCTGGTCCAGCCACTGCGTGTCGAGCGGCAGCCCATCCTTGTCCAGCTTCTCGGGCTGCACCTCGTAGCGCACGCAGCCCCACAGCCACTCGCTGCGGCACACCACGATGCCCTGGAAGCCGTCCACGTTGTTGCGCACCCGCATGCCTAGTCCGATCTCGTCGTTCATGGTGCCTCTCCTTGTTTGGGGTTGTTTGGTTGCCACGGCCCATCCACATGCTGCCACTCGCTGTCCTCGACCACCACCACCGGCAGCCCCCACTCGCGGTCCTCGTAGGCGTCGATGATGATGGGCTGCATGTCCACCCATATCAGCTGCACCTGCTGGGGCACATCGTGGGTGGTGAGGAAGCCCACCCAGCCGTCGCAGTCGCGGTACAGGCTTTCGAAGCGGCCCAGCACCTCGCCCCCCTTGTCGTGCAGCTCGACATCAACCATCGGCCGCCCCCTCGGTTGCCACATCCTCGATCAGCTTCGCCCCCAGCAGCTCCTCCACCGTGGGCGTGACCACCGGCCCACAGGCCTCGGTGGCAACTGCCGCATCGCCCTTCACGAACACCAGCACGTTCTGGTGCGCCTTGCCCACCTTGCGGGCGCTGGCCATGTAGCGGGCTGCACGCACCGGCAGCGAGCCGATGGCCGTGGCCAGCACCAGCTCGTTGTAGAAGTGCAGGCCGAGCTGGGTGCAGATGCGGATGGTGTCGGGCACCAGGCCACGGTAGGTGCCCGTGTCGCGGTCGCGGATCTCGCCCACCACCACCACAAAGAACCGGTCCTCGCGCAGCGCCTCGTAGGCGTTGAGCAGCGCGTTGCGGTAGGCCTGCAGGAACTCGTCATAGGTGGGGGCGTTGCTGATGTCGGCCTGGGCCTGGCCGTACCGCTCCAGGTCGTAGTAGGGCGGGCAGGTGAACACCAGGTCGGCCTCGGGCCAGGGCTCGGCTGGGGGCTTGGTGCTGTCGCCCGCCACCCAGCTCGGCACCACCTTGGTGCGCCCGTGCCAGTCGGTGAAGCCCTCGGGCAGCTCGGCCAGCTCGACCATCATGCGAGGCCGGCCAGGGGCCGCACATCCACCAGGTCGAACTCGATGCGCATCGCCAGGCTCTCCTCCACCGTGTACTTGGCACCAGGGTGCACCAGCGTGGTCATCGCGCGCTGCACCTTGGCGGCACAGTGGAGGCCGAAGCCGGCATCCTTGCGCAGCAGCCCCAGGGTGGCCAGCTGCAGGTACTCGATGCAGCACTTGTAACAGCTGCCACAGCGGTTGGGCAGCACCACATCCTCGCCCCACTTGCGGATGTTGGCGTTGCGCGCCGAGGGCCGGCGGTAGGCCGGCAGCATGCAGAAGCGCAGGTAGGGGATGGTGTGGGCCGCATCCTCTACGATGGTCAGCAGGCTGTCGGTGTCGCCCCGCAGCACGCCGGTGCGGTAGATGTAGCCCGGCGCGAGGGCGGCGAAGCTGGTGGCAGCGGCAGCGAACATCTCCACCGTGTCTGACCACCCGCCCCCGTACTCCAGCCCCGCCATCCTGTCCACCTGCAGCCCGCCCAGCACGTGCACCGCCCAGCCTCGCCCATCCTGCAGCGCAAAGTCCAGCATCAGCCCCATGATGAGCTGGTTGCGCACGGGGTTCTCCATGTAGTCGCCCCGGCCCTTGCTGCGGATGCCAATCACGTGCATCGGCATCCCCAGCTGCTCGGCCATCTCGACACTGCAGCGGTACTCGTGGGGGTAGCCTCGGTTGAGGCCCTTGATGTGCAGCAGCTGTACGTCCAGCCCCTCGCGTTTCATCTTGAGCGCCGCCGCCGTCGAGTCCTTGCCCCCCGAGTAGCCCACCAGGGCGGTGCCGCTGTCGGGCAGCGCCAGGTCGAGCACCAGCGGCTCCACCAGCTTGGGCAGGCCCTTGGGGAACAGCTGGGTGAGCCAGGGCAGCAGCTGGGGCGGCATGCCCGCCAGCACCTCGGGCAACGGGTCGGTGCTGCACTCGTCATAGCAGTGGAGCAGGGCACGGCCCACAGGGCCTGGCTCGTAGTCCACCAGCTTGGTCACTTGCTTCGGCACGGTTCCTACCTCCTCCCCAGCACCCACAGGCAGTCGCCTGGGCGCAGGTATTCGATGGCCTTGGCCTCGTAGATGGGGTCGAGCTGCACCCCTGCCAGCTCGGTGGTGGGCGCCGGCATGTGGTAGGCCAGGCCCGAGTACACGAGCCGCACCATGTCTGCCCAGCCGTCGCCGAACCATCGGTCCAGCACGGCCTCGGGCTCGCCGCCCACGCACACGCCCAGCACGGGCACCTCGCACCCCTCTGGGATGCCCACGAGCACCCCGCACAGCGTCATGCCCGAGCCGACGCACACCACCAGGCGCTGCATCTGGTCCCAGGGCAGGTTGGCGGTCTGCGCGGCCGTGTACTCGACAGCCAGCCCGTGTGCCATGTTGTACGGCACCTCCACCCATCCCCTCTGTTCGGCATCTGTTCGCGCCCTGGCGCGCACCACGGTGCCGTGGCCGGGCTTGTGCTGCACCAGCTCGGCGCCGCTCGCCGCCGCCTGCTCCATCTCGGGTGTGCTGGGGCCGGTGGGCACGTGTATGCGGCATGGCCTGCCCTGGGCCTGGGCGATGGCGGCCACGATGGCGAGCTGCGGGTGCGTCCGCATGCCCGAGGTGATGATGCCCTGGCCCTCGGCGGCCCGCTCGCCGAGCCCCCAGCAGGTGCGTGCCTTGCCACCGCACACGCCGGCCACTTGGAAGGCATCGTCGCGCTTGAACCAGTAGGGGCCGGCACGCTGCACAGGCGTGATGGCTGCCGGGTCCGTCACCGCATCGATGGCCACCCCACCCTCGGGCTGCTCGATGATGTCGCGGGCCTGTTGCTGGTTGGCCTGCACCTGGGGCTCGGATAGGTCGATGCCGTGGTACTGCAGGCCGAGCCAGCCAGCCACGATGCCACGCACCGAGCCGCCGGCGAACGGGTCGAGCACCACGCCACCAGGTGGCGAGAACCACCTGTAGACCAGCTCACACAGCACGGGGTCAAAGACCGACACGCCGGCGTAGGGCGCATCCTCGTATTCCAGCTCCCCATCCTCGTTGGTGATGGCCTGGCGGTTGTACAGCCCGCCCTGGTCGGTATCGGTGACGCTGCGCTCGGCCGTCATGCTGCGCTTCTTGGCCAGCAGCTGGCCGGGCATGCCACCCTCGCCGGCCTCGGCGGGCGCGTTGGCGCCGGCCCCGTCATACCTGCCCAGCTCGCTCTGGATGCCGAGCGACAGCCAGGCAGCCTTGCGCTGCATCCAGTAGCCCTTGCGGGCATCGAGCACCGAGAAGGGCGGCACCAGGAACTTGGCCACGAGGGCGCCATACTGGATGCCGGGCTCGGGTGCCTCGCCGCCGAGTAGCCGGCGCGCCACATCCTCGGTGAAGCCCAGCAGCCCCAGGTCCGTGCCCTGGCTGTCGAGCTCCGACAGCAGGCCAGGCAGCTCGGGGTACTTGAAGCGCCCGCTGTGCTGGTTGGCCGCGATGTTCATCTCGATCTCGCGCTGCTCGCTGACCACCACCTCGCGGTAGCCCCACAGCTCGTCCACCATCACGATGTAGCCCCTGGCCACGGTGCCCACGCTGTTGGGCTTGTCCAGGTACTCGATGATGTGGATGGGCGCCTTGGGGTCGAAGTGCTTCACCCGCTGGTGCCCGCCGATGATGTTGCCCGTGGTGCGGTTGCGGATGATGCCCGACAGGTCGCCGTACTCGGCCATGGCGCGGCCCATCAGCACCAGCTCGTCCTCGCCGATCTCGCGCGGGTTGTACGGGGCCGGCACGAGGTTCCGCACCTGCATCTCGGTCACTTGGTCAGCTCCTCGTAGCGGTTGCGGAAGTAGGCCAGCACTAGCGGCCGGCGCATCCCCTTATTCTCGAGACGTAGCAGCTCGGCCAGCAGCTCGGGACGCTTGCACAGCTCGGCCACTCGCTTGGCATCCTTCACGCGCAGGCCGTAGGCCGTCAGCACGCCGGCCTGGGCGTAGCGGTGCAGGTACTTGGGCAGCTCGGCGATGGGGGTGCCCTCGTGCACGGGCACGCGGAACCACCCGCGCCCCGCGCAGCTCGGGCATGCGATGGCGCGCGACCACCCCACACTCATGCCTCCAGTATGGCCAGCGCCCTGTCACGCTGGGCCTCGGGTAGCTTGTCGATGTTGTAGCTCGGCAGCATGCTGCCCGCCGCCTCGATGCGAGCCAGCTCCGCCTTGGCCGCCAGCTCGTCCAGCCCCAGCCGCTGCGCATCCAGGTCGGTGTGCCGGCTGGCCAGCTTGGCCTCCTCCATCGCCAGCTCGTGCTGGTTGCGCTCGGTCAGCTGCCACCGCTTGTGCCGCAGCCACAGTGCCCAGCAGGGCAGCAGCAGCAGCCACTCCAGCAGCACCAGCAGCCACCAGCTCACCGCCGCCCATCCAGGCTGGTGGGCCTCGGCTTGCGGTGCTCGTCGGCGTTGGGGCAGTGGACGAAGTGGCTGTGGTATGCCCACCGCTGTGCCCACACCCCTGGCTCCAGCTCCACCCACAGCAGCACAGGGCCTGGTATGCCCACCACCGCCGAGCCCATCGAGAGGGGCATCTTGGCGCCGGCCGCCGTGGTGATGAAGGTCATGGCCGCCCCGCAGCTGCTGCAGGGTGTCAGCTTCTGGTCGCTGGGGTGGCCCAGCCTCGGGTCCGTCATGATGCCCCCTCTGCCAGGTAGCACAGCGCCCTGGCCCGCCGCGCCCATATCGCATGCCCGCCGTTCTCGTCGGCTGCGCACTCGCACAGCGCAGCGGCCTGGCGCAACACCGAGCCCAGCTGCTCTCCATCGGCCACCAGCTCGCGCACCGAGTCGCGCACGACCGCCAGCTTGTAGGTCGTGGCCCCATCGGTGCTGTTCCAACTCACCCCACCCGCCCTTAGCCCAGCTCGTTGCTCTGTCATGGTTGCCTCCTGTGCTCGGGTTACACCACCAGCTCGGGGCCGGTGGTGGTGGTGCTGGTACTTGCCTCGGCTGGGGCTGCTGCCTCGTCGGCGCAGATGCCGAGGAAGCGCGCTCGGGCCTTGCCGTAGTCGCGCACGGTCATCAGCCGCAGCCCACCGATGCCCCCCACATCGTACAGGGCGTGGATGGCTGGCAGCGGCATCTCCCCCAGGCGCCCCTCGGGCTGCGCGCGGCCCACCACATCGTTCACCAGCGCCCACTGCTTGGCCCAGGGGTCCGAGCTGCCATCGTAGACCTCCTTCCAGTGCTCGTCGGGGCCGAGGAAGGTGCTGCCCCGCATCACGTACCTGGTGCCCGTGTTGCCCTCGGCCTTGCAGTGCTGGGTGTACCGCTCGCAGCCAGCCTGCAGCTCGGCCTCGGTGGCGCCGTCGCCCAGCCTCGCACGGTACACTCGCCAGGCTGCGCGCTTGGGGTTGCCGCCAGCTCGTCGGGGGTAGGTTGTCCACCATGTTTCAAAGGCCGGCGAGTAGGATGGCCCATCCTTAGTAGTTACATCCCTACTACTATCTGTGGCTGTTTTCACCTGGGTTGCCCCGTTGTTTTCACCTGGGTGCACCCCGTTGTTTTCACCTGGGTTCGCTACATCTTCAAAGCGCATGGCCAGTTGCGCGGTACTGTTGATGGGGCGTAGTCGGCGCAGCTTTCCCACACCCTCGCGGCGTAGATGTCCACGCTTCACGAGCTGGCCCAGCAGGTGCTGCACACGGTCGGCCGACACATGGGGCCTGCCCATCGCGCCGAGGTCGTGGCCCAGCACCTTGTTGGAGGCGAAGCAGTAGCCGTGCTGCCGGCTGAGGTTGAGCACCTTGCCGTACACGCACTTGGCGGTCAGCGAGAGGCCGGGGTCGGCCATCACCCAGGCCGGCACATAGAGGCCGTAGGATGTGGGGGGGGCGGTGGGGCTACTACCACAGCCATCTGTCAATACGGCACCTCCTCTACAGGCGGATGGGCAGGACGTTGGCCGGTGGTGGCGTGGCGGGGGTGGGGTAGAGGCCCAGCTTCACGGTGGCCCGTGCTCATCACGGGCGCCGTGCATCCGACATGGCCGGCCCCGCCCGCACACCGATGCCCACACTAGCCCGCCAGCTCGGGGTGCGCCAGCCCGAACATCTGCGCGGCAGCCTCGGCTTCCTTCGCGGCCTCGTAGCCGGGCATCACGTGGCAGGCGTTGTGGCATTTCGGGCAGCACGGGCACACGTTGCCCCATACCTGCACCCTGCCATCCAGCGGGCAGTGGACCAGCGCCGCCTGCTCGTTGGGCCAGCTGCCTTTCACCTCGTAGTCGGCATCGACAACCAACCACAGCCAGTCGCCCCAGCCAGGCCCGACCCTCCGCACATGGTGTGGGTGGCAGCCCTCGGGCACCGCTGCCTGGCACAGCCAGCAGAGCCGCTCGTCGCGCGCCGCAGCGCAAAGAGGGCCCCTCACCCCACGTGCCGCTCGCTTCTCGGCCCTGCGAGGGCTGATGGGGGGCGGTGGCCGCCCAGGCGCCAGTGGCGTGTGGCGCTTGGGTGCCTTGCCTCGCCTCGGGGGCTTGCCCCGCTTCACTCGCTGCCCAGCTCGGGCTGCTCGCCCGTGTCGCCGCTCGGGCGCAGCTTGCTGGGCACCTCGTCGTCAGCCTGCATGGCGCCATCGATGTGGGCCATCGCCTCGATCCTGGGCAGCGCCAGCTCGTGCAGCCCCTCGCTGGGCTTGGGCTCGCGCAGCTCGTCACCCTCGGCGATGGGCGCCTCCCACTTGATGGCCAGATAGCTGCCTGGCCCCAGCTGCCACAGCGCGTACTCGTCGCTGATGCGCTCCAGCTGCAGCTCGGGCTGCACCTGTGCCTCGGCCTCGCCGAGCTGCAGTGCCAGCTTGCCCGTTGGTGTGGCCTCGGCTGGCCGTAGCTCGGCCGGCAGCTCGGCCAGTGGGGTCATGTGCCCCGGCTCGCCCGCCTCCCACTTGTGGTCCAGCTCGATGGCTGCTGCCAGGCCGGCGGTGCGCACGGGCAGGTACTTGCCCACGAGCTGCTTCACGGCCGTCTTGCGCTGCATGGGCACCTCGTCGGTCTTCCACGGCCCCTTGTTGTTGCTGCGACTGAGGGCGCGGTCGCGGATGGTGTCGAGATCGGCGCGCTTGACCACATCGAACAGGGGCCGCCGGTCGCCAGCCATCTCGGCGATGCAGTAGGCGGCGATCACCTCGCCAGGGTCGGGCTCCAGGCTGGGCTTGTGGCGCAGGAAGCGGTCGGTGCCGTAGTTGAAGTCAAACTCGTCGCGCTCGCGCACCACCTGGGCATACACATCCTGCACATCGGGGCTCTCACAGGCCAGCTTGATGAGCCCACGGTAGTCGGGGATCAGCTGGCACGTGCGGCCGAACTTCACCAGGTGCGCCTCGTTCAGCGAGCCGCCTGGCTCCAGGCCCAGCCGCGCCGCATCCATCAGCGCCAGCACGATGCTCTCGTCGGTGCAGTCCTGCAGCTCGGGCTGTGTGCTGATGGCCGTCAAGGCCACCCGCACGAACCGCTCGGTGTTGAGGATGCGGGGCAGCACCTGCGAGAAGGCAGGCGCCGACAGGTTGATGATGTGCCGCACCTTGTCGAAGCGGGTGGGCAGCTTCTGGTCGTTGGTCGTCATGGTGTCACTCTCCTTGTGGGGAAGGTAGGGCCGGCACATCCAGCCGGCGCAGGTTGGGGCGGAAGGCCCGTGTGGCCGGCCCCATCTCGGTGTGCTCGGTGATGGCTGCATCCAGCAGGGCGATGATGGCTGCTGCGGTGTAGCCGCCCCCAACTAGGCCAGGGTTGGCGATCTCCATCACGTTGCGGAACTGCACGAGGGCTGCCTTGTAGCCCACCTTGGCCTTGGGCTTGCCCTCGCGCCATGTGACCGTCCAGCCCTCGCCGGCGATGCGCCCCGCATCCTCCATCTCGTCCATCAGCACCGCCCTGCAGGCTTGCTCCACCCGCTCGGCCTCGGTCTTGTCGAGCTGGGCGCGGCGCATGCGCTCGGCCACCATGTGCAGCTCGTCGCCAGCCACGCTCGGCAGCTCGCGCTCGGTGGCGTGGGGGTGCAGCTGGCGCAGCGCATCCTCGGCCTCGGCGTCCACGGGCGGTGGCGTGCCCATCAGCACGGCCATCCAGAACGCCCGCTCGACACGCACGAGCTGGGGCCGCAGCTCGTGGTTGATGTCCACCTGGTGCTCGTAGTAGCGGTTGCCACCCACCAGCACAGGGCACAGCCAGGGTAGGTCCAGCCCGTGGCTGGCCGTCACCTCGCTGGCGTGCAGCACCTGGGCCTCCGTGTCGGGCGGCACGCCCTCGTGCCAGCCCAGGTCGCGGGCCACCCACTCGCCCACGCTCTTGGCCTCTAGGAAGCCCATGGGCTGGTAGGTGCCGTGCTCCAGCACGATGCCATCCATGCGCAGCACCATCCAGCTGTAGACCTTGTGGGTGAGGATGCCCAGCAGCTTGGCCAGGTGCGGCTGCTCGGCATCCACCACCTCGCCATCGGGCATGTACAGGCGCACCACATCATCTACCTGCCAGCCGATGGTGCCTGCCACGGTGTGCCCGCTGCCCTCGGCGTAGCGGCGCAGGATGTTGGGCTCGTGGTGCCGGCCCCAATAGGCGGGCTCCCCCACCTCGGCCTTGGGCACCAGCCCACGCTTCTCGGCCCACAGCGTGTAGCGGTCCTTGAAGCGGTTGAGGCCCAGCACGGTGGGGGCGTCGGCCGAGCCCATGCCATGGGTGCGTGGCCGCTCGGGCTCGGGGGTTGTCTCGGTGGGATCCTGGGCCGTATCTTCGGCCGATCCCTGGGTGCTCGTCATGGTGCATCCTTGTGTTCGGGGAAGTTGAGGGGGCCGCTTGCCGGTCCCCTCGCCTATGGTACTTATGTCGCACCGCCTCAGCCAGCGCCCGCCGTGCGATCCATCGCCTCCAGCCACGCGATTGCAACAGCAGCAACCTGGACTACCTCGCGGCGTAGCTCGGGCGTGAAAATAATCGGGCAGAGTGGCTCGATGACTTCTTTGGCCGCCTCGCCCACCTCCTCCATCAGTATCGCCAGCCAATAGAGCGGCTCGATCTCACGATCTGGTCCCCATTTCTCGTCCTGCCGCTCGCGTTCTCCGAGGATGTCATCGATAATCCCGTAGGGCGTCAGCGTCTCAGTCATGTTCACCTCCTTGCCAGGGGGTTGAGTGCCCAGGGGCGCCCGCTAGTGCGCCCCCAGGCCCGCTCCGCTCTACTGCCGCACGCCGGCCATGGCCTGCAGCATCCCGCGCTGCTCGGGTGTCTCTCGCGGCCACCCATCACCCTCGCCCAGCCGCGAGTACCTGTCCAGGCTGGCCAGCACCGTGCGCTTCATGCGCCCCAGCCCACCCACGAGCTGCGCCTGCACGCGGTTCACGCCCACCTTCCTGGGCTGCCACAGCTGGTCGTGGTCCAGGGCCTCCACCATGCCCTGGAAGGCCTCCCAGGCCGAGCCGTCGCCCGTCTGCCCCGCGCCGTTGAACCACAGGTCGCGGAGGTGGTTGCGCTTGGTGTGCGCCTGCTCCAGCGCCCACCTGGTGGCACCCGTGCCCTCCTTGCGCCCGATCTTGTTCTCCAGGTGCACGATGGGCGCCACCTGGGCGAGCACGAGGCGCCGGTGCGCCAGGTCGCTCAGTCGCTGCTGGCGCAGCCGCTCGCGCACCGAGGCGAAGTCAACGAAGCGGGTCGTCACCCCGTCAAACATCCGCTCCGTGGCCACCCTGTAGGCCTGGGCCACGTTGGTGGTGTGGCTGACCTCGATGCTGATGCCATCGTTGGCGCGCATGGCCAGCTCGTGGGTGTTGGCGCAGCAGACCCGCACGGCCGTTTCCTTGATGCGGGCCTTGGCCCCGTAGTGGTTGTTGGTGCTGAGGATGTACGGGGCGATCTCGGCGAACATCTGCTCCACCAGCTGCATCAGCTGGGGGTCATCCAGGCTCGCCGCCTGCTCGTGGGCGCGCCGCAGCACGGCATCCACATCGAGCCGCAGCAGCATCCATACGTCCCGGCCCTCGCGGATGGCGCCGGCCGTTTCGATGGTGGCCAGCCCGCTGTCCAGCGCCGGCTGCAGGGGCTGGAAGGCCTCCAGGTTCTGCAGCGGCTGCCAGATGGCGCCCACGTTGTCGGCGATGACCTTGCCGTTGTCTAGCCGGCGCACAGCGTACCCGCTCGGGGTGCGCTCGTAGGTGCGCTCCCGTGTGTAGTGCTCGGCCGGCCCAGGCTCGCCCACCAGCACATCGCGCTCCAGCTCGATGTACACGGGCACCTTCTCGACCTCCCACAGGATGTGGGCCAGGTCCATGCCCGCCTCCACCGTGGCCGGGGGCTCGTCCAGCACGTGCCCGTGCCGGTGCCACATCGTCTCGCGCACCGAGATGACCGAGGCCACCTCGTTGCCCTGCTCGTCCTCGTGGAAGTCCAGCTCGTGTGCCATGGTTCTCTCCTTGGTGCTCGGGGCACCTAGTAGGGGTTCGCGGCTTGCAGGATGCCCGCCGCTTCCTTCATGGCCTGCCCGGCCGCATACATCAGCGTGCCGGCTGCAGCCACGCCCATCAGCGACACTATCAGCCTCCACAGCATCAATCCTCCTCGCCCCGGTCGCCCAGGGCTCGCTCGCCATCTCGCAGCGCCTGCATCACCAGCCGAGCCAGCGCCCTGCTGGGCGCCACATCGGCCGCAGCGCACAGCTGCTCAAAGGCCGTTTTCACATCCACCGGCACCCTCGTGCTCATGGTGGCCGTGTCGTAGTCCTTGCGGGGCCTTGCCATCGTCACACCTCCTTTCAGTCGCCCTCCCGCTGGGCATCCATCCGCGCCTCGTCATACTGGTCACGCAGCCCCTCATCGTGGTCTACCACCGCGCCGATGGCCTCCTGCTCGATGGCCTCGACATCCAGCTCGGCCTCGCATGCCGGGCACAGGTTGGGCGCATCCGCATCCCAGCCCTCATCGCCGTACCTGCTGGGGCCGATCTCGCACCAGGCCACATACACATCCACGCGCGCCTCGCAGCCCTCGACCTCGCAGTTGGTGGGCACGCTCACCTTGTACTGGTTCCATCGGATGGCCTCCACGGGGTGGTTCATCAGCCCCCCTTCCTGGCTGCGATGTCAGCCACGCAGCTCGGGCAGTAGTCGCGGGTCAGAAAGTGCCGAGTGATGCGGCGCCAGCCCTGCTGGGTCAGTCGTTCCATCGCCGGCGTGGCGCCTGGCAGGCGGCCGTAGTCTTGCACACGTTGGCTCACCCTCGCGCAGCTGTCGCACACCAGCTGGCGTGTCAGCAGCCAGGTCATGGTGCCTCCTTGGGCGGCTGGCTGGCTGCCAGCTCGCGCTCGTAGTAGGCCCGCTGCCGGCGCACCCTGCGCAGCGCAGTCTGTGCTCGCCGCAGCTTGCGCCCCCAGGCCACCTCGCGGGCCAGCACGCGCTCGTAGCGTAGCAGCTGCAGCTCACCCTTGGTGGGTGGGGCCTTGGGCTTGGGCGGGGCCAGCAGGGGCAGAGGATCGGTTGCCAGCTTGAAGCCTGCAGCTGCCACGATGCGGGCCTGCTGCTCGGCATTGGGCCGGCCACCCCACTCCCCGCCCATCACAGCGTGGCGGTAGCCGTGCAGGTGCAGCATCTCGTGCCAGGCCACATCGGCCAGGTCACCCACCTCTTGGCGCATCATGGTGGCGCGATCCAGCAGGCCATCGGCGTGTGCCTCGCACTTGGCACTGCCGGCAGCCTGCAGCCGCCGCACCCACTCCAGCTCGCGCTCGGTGGGCTCGGGGCGTACCAGGCGCAGCTTGGCCCAGGTGCCACGGATGCTGGCGCGGCCCGAGCAGCCCCGCCGCTGGTTGGCGTAGATGATGTTGAAGCGGATGAGCATCCACCACTGCAGCCGCCCCTCGCCAGCTCGGGCCAGCTCGTTGTGGGTGGCGGTGAGCAGTCGGCGGATAGCCCGCGTGTCATAGCGGGTCTGGTTGGTGATCTTCATGGCCGGTTGCCCCGCGAGGCTGGGTGGGCGGCGCGGTAGCTGTCGCACCGCCGGCACCGTGGCACCTCGTGGTCGCCTGCCAACCATTCGGCGATCTCGTCGGGGTAGTCAGCGGGGATGGCCGTGCCGCAGATGGCCTGCCCCGCCTTGCCGTCGCCCTCGTCGGCATAGCCCCCCACGTGGGCCTCGGCCACGAGGTGCTGGCGCGAGAAGTAGGGGATGGGGTTGGCCATGGCCCGCTGCGTGTCGGTGCTCGTGCGCCGCCAGGCGATCCACCGCGCACCGATCATGTGAGCACCACCTCGTAGTCGGCGCGGGTCAGCTGCAGGTGTTCCACCCGCTTGCGGTACTCGTCAAAGGCCGCCAGCTCGCTGCCACAGTAGGCGCCTCGGATGGTGTACACCTTGCCATCCTCGCGGGCGATCAGATCCCACACGGCATAGGGCTCATAGGCCTCGTCGTTCACTGCCAGCACCACCGTGTTGGGCACCTCGCCGGGGGCCGCATACCAGGTACGGTGCACCAGCGCGACCTTGCGGCCGTTGGCCAGCTCGTCGCCGGTGCAGGGCACTTTCGATCTGTCCATCGTGCTCGTCATGGTGTCCCTCCGTTCGGGGGTATGGGCCACACCACCTCGGTGGTGGGGCCGATGATGTCGGTGGGCTGGCGTGGGATGCTCACCCGCTCGCCCTCGCTGGTGTTGAAGGTGTCGGTGCGGCCACGCTGCCACCGCACCTTGATGCTGCCGTCGCCCTTGGTGAGCACCTTGCCCTCGCGCTTGGTGAGGCCGGTACGGAACCGCCCGCCCAGGGGCACCTCGTGCAGTGGCCTCGTCTTGCACATGTCGCAGCGCAGCGGCGTGCTGTCGCAGTCGCTGCAGCCCGCCACCACCGCCAGGTGGATGGGGCACAGGTTCACCCGCCAGCGATGCGCACAGGCCACCATAGGGGCCGTCACAGTGCCGCCTCGCCGGCCCCGAAGCTGTCCAGGTAGTAGCCCAGCCGCGCGGCCAGCTTGGCCTTGGCCGCCAGCTCCAGCCGCTCCATCATGTTGTGCATCGGGCCAGTGCTGCTCTCGGCCGAGCTGGCACCCCGCCCCACCTCCTCCACGTACCACATCCACAGCTCGCGCAGGGTGCGGTGGTTGTCCTCGCTCTGCAGCCGCTCCAGCAGCGCGCTGTCCTCCTTCAGCTGCGCAGCCTTTTCCATCATAGGGCCGCTCCAGGCAAGCTGGTGGCTCAGTGCCCAGGCGCGGTCGCCCTCGGCGATGGCCACCAGCTCGGTGGCTGCCTTGCGCAGCGCCTCGGTGCCCTGCTGCACCTCGTAGGTCAACGTCTCGATCAGCTTCTCTCGGATGTGCAGCTTGGCCATCGCTTCCTGTGTCATGGTGTTGCCTCGTTGGCTCGGGGTTGTGAGGGGTGCCCCAGCGCAGCACCTGCTGGCGTGGGCTCGGCCGTGCAGCCGGCTGCCGGCTCGGCACCAGAGGCCGTGGCTGCACTTGTGGGAGTAGGTGTAGCGGTTGTCTGGTTGGCCGGTGGCGGGGTGCTGCCTATGCGTCACCACCTTGCCGCACAGGCGGCACTGCTTGCGCGCGAGGGGGTGGGTGGCCTTCATGCCGCCGCCTGCACGGCAGCGGTGAAGGTGTCGAACCGCTCGTGGCTCCACATGGGGAAGGCGCTGTCGATGCTGTCGGCCCCCACCTCGATGGCGTGGGCCAGCTTCTTGAGCGTGCCACAGCGGCCGTAGTGGAAGCCGGCGTTGTGGGTGGTGGCGAGCTGGCGCCACTCGGCTGCGGTGAGCTTGAACTCGTTGGTGCCGCCGAGAAACAGGCCGTCGAACATGCGGAAGGGCTCGCGCAGGCCGGCGTCATGGTAGCACAGGAAGGGCGCCACATCGGCTGCCGTCATGCCGTCCTGCACGGCCAGGTAGCGGGGCCAGTCGATGGGCAGGTAGCCCGTGTGGGGGTCAGCGGCCTCCACGCTCATCTCCAGCGAGTCGATGCCACCGCCTGGGATGTCGGGGGCCACGCAGAAGCGCGGGGGCTGCAGCTCGGCCGCCGGCCGCGCCTTGGTTTCGATCACCTTCTGGTACAGCTGGTGGTTGAAGGCATCGCCGCGCTTCCAGTCGCGGAAGGCGCCGTTGTCGAGTATCCAGGGCTCGCCCTGGTACACGTAGATGCGCCGGTCGCGGGCGATCCAGCAGCGGCCCCAGCCGAGGCGCTCCAGCTTGTCGGCCATCTTGCCGGTGCACTCGCCCACCATCACTGCCAGGCTGGCCATGCTAGTTGCCCCCCTGGGTGGGGTAGGCGTTCTCGTCGGCGCCCTGCAGCACGGCCATGGCCTTGTCGGCAGCTGCCTGGCCCACTGCGCTGAGGTGCTCGTAGCTGTGGAGCAGGGCCTCGTTGGCCAGCTCGATGCTGTAGTAGGGGAGCGTGTCGCGGCTGGTGGCCAGCGGGCCTTCCAGCGCCCCTGGGTGGGCGTTGATGCACATGGAGAGCACCAGGCGGGCATCCCTGCCCATGGCCTCGGTGCGGGTGCTGCCGATGTACGTGCTGGTATCCGTCATGGTCTTGCTCCTCGTGCTCGGGGTCATGCTAGTTGCCCGCCTCGTCCACGGGCACCGTCATCAGCACGGGCTCGCCGCGCCGGTTGTAGCTGCGGTACAGGTTGTGGATGGCTTCGTCCAGCTGGGCGTGGGTGAGCGTCACCTCGCCCCACGGGGCGGTGGTGCGGTTGGTGATGGTGAGGCTGGCCACCTTGCTGCCAGGCGCCAGGCTCTCGCCCTTGGCCATGTTGATGCTGCTCACGAACCAGCCGCTCTCGCGGTGGTAGCGCACATCCTGGCCCACGTAGTAGGTGGTTGCCTTGCGCGCGCTCGCGGGGGTGCTGCCCTTGGTGGTGTTGCCCTGGTCGGTCATGGTTGCCTCGCTGCTCGGGTTGCCGTGTCGCTTGCCCTACGCCATAAATGTAAACAATAACGCAAGGGCGCACCAGTGATTTCGGGCAGACTTCTATTCCAAAGACTGCAGATGGGGAGTGCTCCAGGTTCGGCGCCAACCTACGGGCCTTCGCTGGAGTAGGGGTTACATCAAAAAATATTCTTTTGGCGGTTCTGCTCGCGGGGCGTTCTGTAGGCCATCGTTGAACGTGTAAACGTGGCCGAATGTAGGGTTAGAACAGAGCGAAACCCACCACACATCCAGTTCCGAGCCCGACGCCCAGCTCGGGGCTGCTCGCGGCCACGCCGGCCAGGGTGCCGGTGCCGGCGCAGACCACCACGGTGCCGATGTCGCGGGTGATGCCCTCGGGCAGCCAGCCCATCAGCGAGAACTCGCCGCGCAGGGCCTCGGCCTTCCAGTAGTCGCGGTCGCTCGTGATGGCCAGCTCCACGCTGTCGGCTGCCACCAGCAGCTCGCCCTTGGCCTTGGCCTCGCGCTGCCAGGTTGCGCAGCGGTTCCGCTCGGCAGCGAAGGCCCCCCAGCAGCTGTCCAGGGCCAGCCGGTTCTGCTCGGTGATGGTGTCGAGATGGGGCACCAGCTCGGGGGCACGAGCACCGAGCGCAGCGCGCAGTTCTTGCCCCAGGCGGTTCGCCTGCCTGCTTGCTGCGTCCGATGCCCGCGCCTCGTCGCCGATCTTTACCTCCAGCGAGTCGCGCTCCCTAGCCCACACCACCAGCGAGTCACCATGGGCCACCGCCAGCGAGTCCCTGTGGCCTACCACCCGCTCGATGCGCTCGCGGTAGACCTCGTTGTCGGCCAGCAGCTCGCGCCGCTCCTTGGCCCCCCACAGCCGTGTGAGGCCGAGTAGAACGGCCACGAGGGCCAGCAGTGCCCCCAGGCGCCCCCAGGTCATGCGAACGTGTCTGCCTCCATGCCCTATGGGGCCACGATGCCGTTGGCCTCCAGGGCTGCGATGATGGCGTTGATGGCCACCACGAAGGTGGCATCGTCGCCGCCCGCGCCGCTGTCGGTGCTGGCCACATCAGCTATGGCCGAGGCCTGGGCTGGGGGCGTCACCCCATGCAGCCCGATGCCACCTGCCACCGCCAGGTTCCCGCTACCATCTAGGGGCTGCGGCTGCCCCTTGTCCCACCAACCTGCTCCACTCATGCCTGCCTCCTTCTAGGTCAAGTTCACATCCTGCGTGATGTGCAGCACGCCCTCCACGTACGTGTAGCGGTCGGCGCCCACCACCTGCTGGATGTCGTAGTCGTAGTCATCCAGCGGCACGGCAGTCTCGGTGGGCGTGAAGCTGAACGTCACCTCGTTGTTGCCGGCGCCACCCACCGAGCCCGTCACCGTGATGGTGTCGCCCCGGCCGTTGTCGGCCACGAACGAGATGCTGCCCGCCGACACATCCAGCGGGCTGCCGTCCAGCTTGATGTCGAAGCGCCAGGTGCGGCTGTCGCCCCGCACCAGGCTCAGCTCCAGCTGGGCTGGTTTCCTGTGTGTCGTCATAGGACAGGGTAGACCTCCAGATCGTAGTTACCACCCACCAGCAGCACCTCGTAGGTGCCAGCCGCAAGATCGGCATCGAGCTGGCCGGCCACCAGCGCCACATCCACCACGAGCACGAACACGGGGGCACGTATGATGGCCAGGGCCGCGAGTGCAGTATCCACTTCGGTGGCGAGCCCCACCACGTAGGTCTTGCGAGCCGTGATGGGCAGCGCAGTGTCCAGCTCGGTGGCCAGGCTGACCAGCTCGGGCTGGAAGAAGGTTACGGGCTGGGCCGTGTCCAGCTCGGTGGCCAAGCCCACCGTGGCCAGCTTGATGGCCAGCACCGGCAGCGCGGTGTCCAGCTCGCTGGCGAGCCCCACCACCACCACGGTGGGGAAGGTTACGGGCAGGGCTGTGTCGGCTTCGGTGGCCAGCCCCACTGTGACGGTCTTGGTGACGAGCGCGATGGCCAGCGCCGAGCTGGCATCGCTCGGCAGCCCCACCGTGTAGGTCTTGCGAGCCACCAGCGGCTGGGCGGTATCGGCCTCGGTGGCCAGCCCGATGGTGTAGGTGCGCACAGCTGTGAGGGGCAGGGCTGTGTCGGCCTCCAGCGCCTGCCCCACCACCACCGGCCCCGTGGGGATGGCCGGGAATGCTGTGTCCACCTCGGTGGCCAGGCCGACCTCGTAGGCCTTGTCAGCGGTAACACCCAGCGCCGTGTCCGTGGTGCTCGCCAGGCCCACGGTGGCGGCCTTGGAATGGGTGAGCGCGAGCGCACTTGATGTCTCGGTGGCCAGCCCGATGGTGTAGGTGCGGATGGCCGTCAGTGCGAGGGCCGTATCCGCTTCCGTGGCCAGCCCAGCGATGCCAGCCTTGGAATGGGTGAGCGCGAAGGCCGAGCTGGTTTCCGTCGCCAGCCCCACCTCGTAGGTCTTGTCAGCAGTGGCCGCCAGCGCCTGGTCGGCCTCCGTTGCCAGCCCTACCACATACAGCTTGTCAGCAGTCGCCCCGAGCGCGCTGTCGGCCTCGGTGGCCAGGCCGAGCTGCACCGTCTTGGTGACGAGCGCGATGGCCAGCGCACTATCCGCCTCGGTGGCCAGGCCTACGGTGGCTGCCTTGGAATGGGTGAGGGCGAATGCGGTGGCGGTGGTGCTGGCCAGGCCCACCGTGTACCGCTTATCAGCCGTGACACCCAGCGCGGTGTCAGCCTCGGTTGCCAGGCCCACCAGGTAGGCCTGCAGGGCCGCCACGGCGAAGGCGCTGTCGGCCTCGGTGGCCAGGCCGAGCGTGTACGTGCGCTGGGCGGTAGCTGCCAGCGCCGTGTCCGTTTCAAGGGCCTGCCCTATCGGCTGGTGCACCTTGGAAAAGGTGACGGCGAAGGCGCTGCTGGTTTCTGTGGCCAGCCCCACCACGTACAGCTTGTTGGCCACTGCCGCGAGCGCACTGTCAGCCTCGGCCGGCAGCCCTACAGTGGCACTCTTGACCGCCACCACGGCGAGGGCCGAGTCGGCCTCTGTGGCCTGGCCCAGCACCGCTACTGGTGGGGCGTCGGGCACCTCGATGGTGAACCAGTGGACGCGCAGGCTGTTGGCTGCACCACCACTGTGCCGCACCTGGGTGACGCGCACCTGGATGGTGCCATAGTCGTCTATGTCGGCCACGTTGGCCGGCGTCAGCGCCTGCGTGGGGCTCTGGATGGGCGTGTCCGAGATGGCCAGGTGGGTGAACTCCTCGATCAGCTCGCCCGAGTCGGCCAGCACGGCCATCAAGAGGTCTACCGCCTCGCCGCCGGCTGCATCCTTGACGTAGCTGTACTTGAACTCGTGGCCCGTATCAATGCCTGGGTCCACCAGCGCAACACCGCCCGACTGCCGCACATCGAACACCACCTGGCTGGTCTGCGTGAAGCCGAGGGCGAAGGCGGTGGCTGCCGTGGCTGCCAGGCCCACCGTGACCAGCTTGCGCGCCACAGTGGCCAGCGCACTGTCAGTCTCGACTGGCAGCGCCGTGGTGTAGGTGCGGATGGCCGTGACGGGGAAGGCCGTGTCGGTTTCTAGGGCCAGCCCCACTATGCGGGCCAGCGCCAGCGCCGTGTCTGTCTCGGTGGCGAGGCCTACCACCACCGTCTTGTTGGCGACGGTGGGGAAGGCCGTATCGGCTGTGGTGGCGAGCTGGACCGTCTGTGACTTTACTGCAGTGACAGCGAAGGCGGTATCGGCCGTGGTGGCCAGCTGTACGGTCTGTGACTTTACTGCGGTGACGGCGAAGGCACTATCGGCCTCGGTTGCGAGCCC
>SDBT01003183.1_pt1 | contig 28521 bp, 39 predicted proteins | sample 2277101 | NCBI WGS metagenome assembly SDBT01 (sample SAMN10404973, study PRJNA504765) | marine sediment metagenome | isolation source: marine sediment core GS10_PC15, 103 cmbsf | place: Arctic Ocean: Southern Knipovich Ridge | collected 2010 | reverse complement strand
GTCTCATCAAATACATGTCCCGACACAAGCCAGGTGGGATGCGACACTACGCTTACACCCAGCTTCAGGAAGTGATCGCCAAAGGCGAGGAACTCGGGGATGTGATCAATCCCGACAAGTATCTCTCGCCCACAGAGATCGCCGAAGAAGAAATCTTTGGCGAGCAGTACAGGATATAGACATGTGGTATCCTTCTCAATCTGTGTGGAAAACCCGGAAGGGACTTTACGGTGCTAAGGATAGGCACGAAGTGGTAAAATATTTCAAGGACGAAGAAAAAGCTCAAGAATTTGCTCAAGAGTATGTGTGGAAAACTCGAAAGGGTAATTATGGTGCCGAGAACCGCAATGGCGCAAGAAGATATTTCAAGGACGAGGAAAAAGCCAAAGCGTTTACTAAGAATACAACGACAAAGCCAAGAGACTACCACGCAGAAAGATACGAGCGGCGCAGGAGGCAATTTCTAGCAGACCCGTCAGCCGGTCACTTAGGATGGATCGCCCCAGAACTATTTGGGCCACCTCCCGTATCTAATACAAATCAATGAGCCGGCTATGACACCGGCAGAGCCGGTTTACGAAGACCGGACACCAGACCATTCTTCTCATTTTGATGAGAAGAATGGTCTTTCTACGTGATAAATACCTTTTGGCAAACTCAATTATAGAAGATCATGCTTCGACCACATAAACATCTTGACCAGGTTATCGACGAAATGCGAGGGATGGCGCATCAGCTTATTCCATACACACATCCTCAGGCTAGCTATTTCGATTCGCAAGAGGTCGCTGTCCTGAAACAGCGCACTCTGTATGTTGATGGTTACGATGTTGTTCTTTATTTCGGCATACAAGATTATGGAGACTTCCGAATTGAGAGGTTAGAGATCATTAGTGTGCATACTCCCTTCTTGCCGATGTATCTGGTTTGCAAAATTGCAGCACGATTTTTGGGAAAACATGAGTTGAGACATTCCGAATCATTTAAGATGGGCCGTAAGGTTTATGTATGGACAATTGGAGTGGATGAAAGAGGCCGGCCTTTAGCTTTACCCGACCCAGATTTGGAAAAATGTTCCTACGAACACTTCGATTATTCGTGTGTTACCAATCTACATTAAGTTTCTTGTTCGTTTTGCCGATGTAATGAATGGATGGAACAAATCACCACTATATACAATGGAGATGGCATCTCGGCCATCTCGGTTCAATAGAGAGGTGATTCCAATGGGAAGAAAAAATAGGATTCAGTCGTTGATTAACACGTACCTCGAACGACACGGTGCCATTGATATCTTGCTACCAGATGGCGTCGGATTGGAAATCGGTATTACTCAAGAAGGAAAGCATGGTGAAGAGAAGCACCATGACTACTGTTGGGTAGTAACAACTCAAGGTGACCGCAGCACAGTGATAGACAAATACTCAATGTCGATGTCATTTGATGGTAATGCAAATTGCATTATCGATCACCATGACCGAGGCACTGTGTCTGTCGTCTAGTTGATTGTATAGACTTGACCTATTATATCTTCCGATTGGAGCGTTCCTACATTTGTTAGGATGGCTTCTGAAGTTCCTATGCACCGCTTACTGGGGCCAATAGGTACATCGAAATCGATCCATAGGAAGAAACCTTTTTCAACAAGTTCAAGTCTGGATAACGTAATCCTATATCCCTTTTGCAATTGCGTAGGGGCGTTGGATGCTATTGGGAAATCGGCATCCCGTATCTGCTGTAACAGGAAGGCGAGTAGCTTGGTTTTATCTATGAAAGATGACCAATTGCTCCGCAAAAGGCGTTCAAGATCAGGTTTGTTGAGTAATTCTTTCATTTCATAAATGAGTAAGATATTGTAAAATAGGAGGTGACTATGAAGAAACAGGTCGTTGATCTGGTGCGTGGTTATGTTCGTAATCTACCCAACGAGGACAGGGCATTCTTGCATTCGAGGCTACGTGATCGTTATTGTGGTGACGTTGGAGATGCGGTAGTTTTAATGCAGCGAAATCCTGAAATGGATCGCTGGATGTCCACAGGGGACAGAGCCTGGGACGTGTACGACATGGTGGATACTGTCTTCCAGTACATTGATTGTGAAATGCCGCATCGTTGATGGGGTGTTGTTTCCGACGTAGAAGGCGTCTTAGATGACACAGAAAGTCGGACCGAAGCGAATTTTGGATGCCCTCTGCCCATATTGCAGAGATGGCAATCTTACTCAACGCGGTGAGTCTCGCTATTACGTCTGTAGTTTTTGTGACAAAAAACTACAGTGTAAGGTCTGCGGCGCTGAGAAAGCCTTGAAGCTGTATCTAAAAGGTTGGAACAAGTTTTGCGAATGTGCCGCTTGTCATACGAGATGGTTTTGGGATGAAACACCCGTCAGCAAAACAATCGAAAAGGCAAAAGCCGTGAGAAAAGCGTTGGCTCGTCTGTGTGAATATTGTGGCGGTAGTGATTCGTATTGCCCACACTGCCAAAGTGATCCGGCGGGCCACTTTCCTTTGTTGCGCCAAGAGTCTTCGAGGGCCTCGGTAAGGGAGGCCCAGAGCAGAAAATGTCCCCGTTGCGAAGACGGTCGCCTAATCGAGCATGAGGGCCAGCGGTCCTGTTTGCTATGCCAAGCTGTGTTTCCATCTTCGTTGTACACTAAGTCTGATCTTGCTGGCCAACTCAAAGAGGCAGCAGAAGATGAAGCCAAGATGGTGACCGTCGGGCCATTGATAAACTCTCGTTTTTGGAACACTCCTTGTCCACTATGTAAGGTGAAGCACAAAGTCGTCCAGTATGACACAGGGCAACTACATTGCTTTCAGTGTGGTCACTCATGGACACCAGACCAAAAGATGTTGCAGAACGATAGTACATCGCATGTGATCAGGGTATTGGGAAAATCCGACAGTCAACCGCCACCTAAATCCGCACATAAAGTAACGTGCCCAGCTTGCCACACCAAGCAATCGCTGGCTGAGATCAACCCGCTAGTGGAATGTAAGAAAAAAGAATGCGGAGAATACTTTCCGGTCGATGTTGCCCTGTCCCCACCCTCGACGGAAGGTATGGCAATATCACCCGAAGATTACGACCGAATAGAGGCACTGTTAGGATTTGATGAGGCGGATGTCAAAGCGTTTAAGCGATTTCAGGAACGCAGTGATGAATTGGCAAGTCTGTTGGACGATGTACTGACTTACGGACACTCACTAAAAGAGGCCATGTATCATGGACAGCCAACGACGGAAGCATTTGTCAATCTCGATGATGCGGTAGAGCAATTATCAGAAATACAAGCCCAGGTTATATATGGAGATGAAGATGACAGTGACGACGAGCGTAGCAACGACCTTTGGTCGCAAAGAGAACCTGATAAGTGGAAGCAATTTGATGAAGAACAAAAATCGCTTGGAGAATTGTACAACGAAGTGACGATAGAAGATATAGACGGAGATTTGGCAGATGGTGAAATTGTAGTTTCTGCATTACCTTTGCCCAATCGCCACAATATGGATGAGGAATACGAAGACAATGACGACGACAGAATCACGCATGATATGTTCCCGTACATTGCGGGGAAATGCCCTCGCTGCGGAGAAAGGGATTTTGACCATGCTGGTTGTTGCTGGTCTTGTGGTGCGCATAACTTGATGGATCAGCCCTGCGAGGTATGCGACCACGGGACGATTGATGCAGACGGTCAATGTATGAAATGTCATGTGTGGATTTCGGAGCCTGCGAATATTGATTAAGGAGACTAATGCCAAAAGTACATCTTGTTCAAGACATGCCAGAAGATCAACTGGCCCCTACAAAAGATTTTCCACTTGCCTGCTTCCCCTTTCCCGAGTTCAATCCGGTACAGAGCAGAGTGCTCGAATTCTATGACGAGCCAATCAACTTAGTTGCTGCTGCTCCTACCTCGGCTGGTAAAACGGCCTGCGCCGAAATGATGTTAGCGCATGAGTTGCGTGAACGTGGCGGCAAGGGCATGTACATCGGCCCCCTACGTGCGCTAGGTCAACAGAAATTGGATGATTGGCGTAAGATGGAGCACGATTTTAGAGACCTGAATATCTCTATCTGCACCGGAGACTATCGTTTAACACCGGATCGCCGACAAGAGCTAATGGATGCAGACCTCATTCTGATGACACCCGAGATGCTCAATTCTCGTTTACGGAATATAGGCTCTGAGCATAGTGATTGGCTCTACGACATAGGTACACTGATTATTGACGAAGGACACTCTCTTACATTTCCAGATAGGGGTGATCGTCTGGAAGTGTCCATCATGAAGATGACGGCATCCAACCCAGATTGTAGATTGGTGCTGTTATCAGCAACGATGCCTAACGTAGAAGAAATCGGCGGTTGGCTAACGGCCCTTACTGACCGAGATACGTATGTATTGGAATCCGAGTATCGTCCCGTCCCGCTAAGGATTCATTACAAAGCATACGACGATAGTGTATGGGGATATGATGTCGGTGAACGAGAGAAAGTCTACGCAGCAATGCGCATTGTACAGGATCATCCTGACGATAAGTTTCTGATATTCGTTCATACAAAGAAAACATGCAGTTTGATGTGTGAGCAATTGAAAATGGTTGGCATTGAAGCCGAGTTACATAATGCCAATGTAAGCCTAGAGAATAGACTGCGTGTTGAAAGCCAGTTCTGCAACTCTACCTTGAGAGTGCTAGTTGCCACAAGCACGTTGTCCCAAGGGTTGAACTTACCAGCCCGTCGTTGCATTGTATTAGGCATACAGCGTGGTCTGCAGTATGTAGAAAACTATGAGGTAGAACAGATGACGGGTCGAGCGGGCCGTCCGCAATATGATCCTAAGGGCGATGCGTATGTATTACTGCCATATAACAAGATGAACGATGCCATCGCCCGATTGAGCGAGCCTACGATTATTGAATCTGTGCTGGTGCCCAAGCGACAAAGCAATGCTTACCACAGTCGCACACTGGCTTTTCACATAACGAATGAAATTCATCAGGGCGAGATTAGCACTGTAGAAGATATTACCAAATGGTATGAGCGAAGCCTAGCCCACTACCAAGGGATTTACCTAGAGCCAGAATTCATCAAGAATATGGTTGGCTCACTGACTCGCAGGGGCATCATCAAAGAGGAGGATGGTAACTTGACAGTCACAGGAGTGGGCCGAGTGGCTAGCATGTTCTATCATTCGCCATTTGATGTTGCCGATCTCTTGCGCAACTTCAATATACTCTTTCAGCAGAAGAAGGAAATGAATGATTTGTGGATCGCAATGGCCTTGGCTCATATTGAGTCTGCTCGAATGGGAATTGTAAGTAATGCAGAGCGAGATCAGCTTGATAGGTTTGATTACCTTATTACCCCTGAATTGTCTGATGCATTTGTCGGCTATCGAGAGTTTAGTTGGCCTGAAAAGAAGGTGGCATATTGCTACTACCTCGCAGCACAAGGTAAGGGTAATGCTGTACTGGCTAATACAATCCAAGCATTGCAGTGGGACGCCGAGCGGATTGTTGAAGTATTAGTAGCACTAGATGGGCAGGTGGCCCAGTGGAAGCGGCAACCTCATCTTCGACAGATCGCCAAGAAGTTTCGGTATGGTTGCGATTGGGGGCTTCTCGACCTTTGTGCGATCCCCGGCATTGGCAGGGTAAAGGCCCAGCGATTACGGCAGGCCAATCTCAAGACCCCACAGGATGTCGCTACGCAGCTAGGACGAGTGAAAGCTGCCCTTAGGTGTTCTGATGCTGTGGCTAAGAAGGTGTGTGAGCGGGCTAAAGAGATAGCTTAGAATCGAGGTCCTGGTTGTCGGGCATTTCGATGTAGTCTTGATTGCCCTCTCGCCAGACTCTTATTTCCTTGATTTGGCTTAATACATCAATACCCATTTCTTTGCCCACCCGCTCCCAATGGCAAGAGTCATCCGGCTTGGTCTCAAGCTCGAAGGGTTCGCCATGATACATCATGTTGACTGTGCATATGCTCTCCTGGGGATTATACAGTGCGCAGTTCTTACAGATGTGTGCTATTTCCTTTTTCATACTCAAGTTTTCCTATTCCTTGTGCCGATAGCTTAATATAGCCAATCTTAGAGGAAATTGCATGTTAGATATCAAGATAGTGCCGAAGGGATGGGGTTTCGAGCGATGGATCGTCAACAAGGAAGAATACTGCGGCAAGGAGCTATTCTTCATCAAGGGCCGGAAGTGCAGCGTCCACTTTCATAAGTTGAAGGACGAGACATTCTATGTGGCAGAGGGGAAGTTGGTAGTGCGATACCTTCTCCCTGATCGATGGAAATATGACGAGAATAAATCACCCGAAGATCACCAAGACGAATGGAAGCAATGTCTTAGATTACAGCGATCCAGAACACAAACCCTTGAGCAGGGTGATACCTTCTACGTCCCTCCTATGATGATTCATCAAATGACCGGCTTACAGGATACTCGTATGTTTGAGTTTTCTACACAGCATTTTGAAAGTGATAGCTACAGAATTATTCTCGGAGATCAATGATTCAACTACTCTTGATTTTAGCTTTGGTCGCCACGATCCTTGCTGCATTGTTCGGTCCGATCATTCCTCACTTTAGCAAGTATTGGAAACGCAGTGCGACCCAAAAGGTTATCTGCTTCTCGGGTCAGAAGAACAATGGGAAAGATAGTGCCGCCGATTACTTGGCCGAAAGGCTCAATGGGCTTAGGGTCGGCAAGTGGCACAGGACGGCGTTTGGCGATGGTGTCAAAATGGTCTTTATGAGGGTATGGGGTAAGAGCCGAGCTTGGGTAGAGGAATGGAAGCGTAAAGATATCACGCCCCCAGGGTTCAACCAAACTGTGAGGCAAGCGTTGATGTTCATTGGGGATGGCTTCCGACAAATTCAACCTACCATTTGGATTGACACGCTTTACCGAGAGCATAGTTCTGACAATCTAGTGATATCAGATGGCCGATATGACAGCGAGCTTGATTCTGTGAAAGAGCGAGACGGCATGACAATCTTGGTGTGGCGACCAGGCCATGAGAACGACATTAAACACGCTTCGGAAGCACAGTTGGTTCCCCATCTCGAAAAACTGAAAAAGTATAAGTCGGGTCCTGTAAATGATCCGGACATTCCGTTTGACTGGTTTTTGATTAACGACGGATCAGTAAGTGCATTACGCCACAAGGTTGATTCTCAATTGATCCCACATATACAGAATCGGTTTGAATTATGAATCTCTCTTGCCTTGCTTATTGACTTTCCGCTGTAGATCATCAATATCTTGTTCGGTCTTAACTGCGAATCGCCATCCTAAGTGGCCGATTTTTTTTGCACATGCGTCCCACTTTCTTTGGTTCTGCTCATAGTCTGTTTGGTTCAAAGGCTTGACCTCCCATACCTCGGTGCGACCGTCTGCAAATTTCACCTTTAGATCAGGCCAATACTTTCTCCACTTGCCATTCCAATAATATGCTGTATGGCAATCTTTGGGCTCCACTTCATATCGGACAACTTCATTGAGTTCCTCAAGACAGTCGTATGTTCTCAATTCATAATCACTACGATAATGCATTGGTATTCCGCCGTTCTTTATAGAGACGATATACCCTTCCTTGAAATCGGGAACCTTCTTTTTCTTCGTCCGGGACTTCCCGCTAAAATCATACCATGCTGTTGCACGCATCTGGCCTTGTTTGGGCAGAGGTTTGCCGGGATGCTTTACCTTGACATGCATACGAACATCTCGAACAGGAGCTTCGCAAATTGGGCACTTGACGTATTCACGCCCTTCTTCATGCTCTTCTATGATGTGCTCACGAAATTCATCGTAATCAATGAAGTCTCGGCCACAAACAAAACAGCGGTATTTCTTTGGTTGCCGACTGCGGAAAGGTAACATTAACCTGCTCTTTTGTGAAATTGTTGAAACAAGCGATTGTCTTCTAAGTAATCAGCCTCGTTAGTTGATCTAGTGGCAGCCTTCCCCCAGAAAGCATCTATGTCCTCGCCACCCGTGCGAGGCTTGTAAGAAATGATCCCCTTGTATCCCTGTTGCTTAATCAACCCCAATGCCCTATTATACATCTCAGTTGCATAGCCCCGTCTGCGGAATGGCTGGGCCACATCTACGCCATCAACATAAAAATAACCAGGCTGTTTGTCGTCTTCACCTAGGCTGAGGCTTGCGAACTCGCCTGGAAGGGCATAACTTTTTTGATGTGGTAGGATTGGGTAGCCCTCCCAAATATACCGAATACTCAGTTCTTTGAATGGACCTTTAGGGCTTTTTGCGGTGCGCCATTCGACCTTCATATAAGGCTCGCCTTTTAATTGGCTTAGGTCGTCACTATAGATGGCTTCTAGCCAACTCTTGAACTTCATTCCTCACCCTGATGTATCGGCATGCCTGGTTCTTTCTTGTTGGGATCATCATCCTGTTGTTGCGTTATTGTCGAGACAGCTTTAGCACCCTGTTTAATATGCTGTGATGATGTATCCCCTGCTTGCTTAGCCAACTCTTTGTAAGCCGTATCTTTATCAATGATCTTTAGGGAATCGATATTTTTGGATTGAAAGATTTCTTGCTGTGGAGACCCTGAGATAGCACTGCTGAGATTGACTGCCATAAAACTAGCTTCTTTTAGCCAACCATCATCTATATCATCGTCTGGATTCTTCATACGGGCAAAAGTGACTCGATGCGGTTCGTGAGTGCCGAATATATCGCCATTACGTTTGAAGAACAGTACAAAGTTCTGTCCATCAACTAACGTCTTGATTTGGCTTTCTTTATTAGCGACCTCACAATGCGCATCCCACTTATCTATCCAATCTCGAAATTCAGCGCCTACTGGTGTTCCCCACATGTTACTCTCCTATTATCAAAGACTACAATCTATATAAGGCTATGAGACGCAATTTACTTGAAGACTTTGGCGACTGGCTCAAGGGTAACCTGGGTGTGGATACCGAGGATTTTGCTGATATTAGCGATGTAATCCTGGCTGGCAAGCACACAATGATGCCTGACGGCGACGGTGAGCCCATTGAGTATCCAGGAGGCTCTCGATTCAAGGTCTCGGTCAATCAGGATGGCACAACCTACAAGCTAACTGATGTCAACTCTGCTGATCCTACCGACTCTGAGAAATCAGATTTTCCACACGGGGGACACCCCAGCCCAGCGGCTGGTCGCACATTTACTATTGATAAAGAGCAATACCTCAAACTGATCCAACCCAAGAGTGCTGCGCCCCCCGGCGGCGGTATGCCAGGCATGGGTATGCCGCCAGGCTTGCCACCAGGTATGTAATAAAAAATTGCGAGCCAAGCGGTAGATAAACTAACGCTAACAATTTTTCAACGGTGGTTTATGAAGAACTGCAATTTGGCTAATTCGGATTATTACAAGGCCTTTTATGACACTGCCCCAGTGGGGTTTTATGTTACTAGCATCAAAGACGGAACATTCCTGAAAGCAAATCCCTTTTGTGTTAATATGTTGGGATATGATTCGTTTGAGGATATGAAGAAAGAGGTCAAGTCCGCTGATCTGTACGACCCCGCCAAGCGTCAAGAATTGGTCGATGTCATAAAAGAGAAGGGCCACACCACAGGCTTTGAGATTAAGTTGCAACTACCAAATGGTGATGTGAAATGGGTGGTATTAACAGCCCGAGCTTGTGCCGATGGCGATTGTATAGAGGGCTCAATTACAGACATCACAGAACGAAAGCAATTAGAAGCCAAATTAGAGGAATATCAAAAGGCAGAAATTCACACTTTGCAGAATCTTCAAGAAAGTTGCCAAGCACGGATTGAGGCGTTTGATACTAACCTGGATATTGCATCATGACTATGAGATTCAAAGAATGGCTACTTGAGGGCCGAAAGAAATATCAATCCGGCGGCGGTGGCGGCGGCGGTGGAGGTGGAGGCTCTGGTGGAGGCGGAGGCGGTGGAGGCTCTGGTGGAGGCGGTGGAGGCTCTGGTGGCGGAGGTGCTGGTGCTGGTGGCGGAGGTGCTGCTGGAGGCTCTAGTGGCGGTAATGGCGGCGGTTCTGGTGGTGTTGCGGCTGCTGGGTCATCTTCTATCGGAGGCGATTCTGGGGGCAATGGAGCCCCTGCTGGGAATGGAAATGGCGGCAACGGGAATGGTGGAGGAGAAATGCCTGATGGGAATGGAGGCGGTACCACAACAAAAGATATAGCCCACCACCATCGCCGTCACGGCTTTGGAGTAGGCTGGCTGTGGCGTCCATTACGGTCTGGCAAAAAGGGCCGTAAGAAAAAGAAGGAATGTAAGTGGGGTCGTAGAAGGTCTGATGGCAAATGTAAGAAAAAGCCTTAGTTATCCCCGACTTCGATGACCGCGAAGTTATCCTTCATATGCTCCATGCCAACTGCTGACAAGTAATCATATAGGTCCAAGAGTGCCTCATCTGCTTCTTGCCGACTCTCGGTAAGCCAAACACCCTTTTTAGGGTGTTGGAGTTGCTTGTTATCTTTGATGTTGAAGAGGGTATAAGGCATTTAATTATTTCTTCATTCGCTTTTTCATCATGGCGGTAGGTGGCTGCATGCCAGGTTTGCCCTGGGTAGCTGGATCAAGTTCTTGAACTAATTGAGTAACCTTTTGTCGATCTTTTTCCGCCTTTGCCGTCGTCAGATTTTTTTCAGCATCTGCTAACTCTTTAGCAACCTTAGGGTCGGATAGGTCTGCCCCTAAGGCTTTTTTGGCAGCCGCTACATCCCTTTCAAGCGTGTGACCCGCTGCAACGGGATTGGGATTTGCGCCTAGCGATGGACCACCTCCACCACCATACTCTTGAAGGTCTCGTTGTCTAGCGTATTCTCGGAATGTATTCGTCATTAGCTGTAGTCTCCTATGGCCCTTTGCTGTTCGGCATCCCTGGTACGCTGCCGCTTTTTTCGTTTGTCCTGGTGCGCACCTGTACGAAAGCTGAGCTTCTGATGCCCAGCAGCACCGATAGTGCCTGGGATAATCAGTTTTTCTTCTTCTTTTGGCGGCGATGTTTGGTACATCCTGCCTTGCTTGCCGGCCATTTCATTCACCTGCTCTCGCTCAATAAACTGTCTAAAGGAGCCAATCATACCTTATCTATATCAGCCCCCTAATGTTTTTGGTGAAGTTTAGTCAACGGTGATCCCACCACCTAGGAACTTCCACTCGCCCTTGAGCATGCAAGGCTTGGCTACAATCTTCTGACTCTCGACCGCCAGATTGACCTCAGGAAGGTCAGCGTAGGGGTTACGATACGAACTCTCTATCTCCCGCATCGCTTTGTTGGTATCCAGAAAACGTGCCCCGCCCTTTATTTTTTTTTTAGCGCTAGGCTCGGGTGCGAGTTCCTTAGCTTTCTTCTGGGCCTCTTCAACCGGCTCCCTGAGAATGCGACCTACTTCCTGCTCCATGAATTCAATGGGGGATTCATATCCCGCAATGAAAGCGTCCTCAAGCATCTTCTTGAGACGTGATTCGGTAAGTGCGTACTGTGACGCAATTGAGCGTCTCGGCCTGTCGCCATATCCATAATCGATTCCCATGCTTCTACTCCTTACTACTAAGGTCATAAAGGACTATTTCTACGCCTGCTTCTTCAAACTGCTGAGTTGCTAGTTCAAATTCGTCTACCCATCGGGGGTTATCACTTTTAGGTGCTACCACTCGCTTGATTCCGGCCTGAATCATCATGGCTGCACATGGGGAACAAGACATGAACGGCCAGGTGTAAAGGCAACAGCCCGTCAAATCTCGCTTAGCAAAAATGACGGCATTACGCTCGCAATGCACTATCATTTTATACTTCAACTCTCGATTTTCGTATCTCTCTGGCGAATCATTAACACCTTGAGCAAATCCGTTGTATCCCACAGAAACAATACGCCGGTCAGGGTCAACGATCACTGCGCCTGTTTGTGTGGATGGGTCTTTCGACCACGAAGCAACCAATTTTGCCATTTCCAAGAATCGCTTATCCCATTTGACTGCCATCAACTAACCATTTTTCTCAATGCTTCTGATCCCATATAGCGTTCGCTGTACAATTGCCATTCGTCAGGCAACGATCCATTGCCTTCGGCAATAGGTTTGAGATATGTATCAAGTACACCGGCCCGAGAGCCTAGATAGTCGGCCTGGGCTACGATTAGGGCTTCCAGCGTGTACGGAGCTTTGATTGATCCCTTATCTACCGAACCATGATGTGCTGCAATAACATGCTGCACTTCATTGAGAAACCACTTATCAACGGGTTTCTCTTTGGCCACTTCGGCACATAAGGCCATGCCGTAATACATATGACCGATAATAGATTCCTCAACAAGAGAGATCGCTCGGCCTATTTCATCAACATCATATGTGATTACCTTACCAATATCGTGTACGGTTGCGGCTGCAAGTATTACATCCTTGCTAATCATCTTGGGATATGGAAATCCCGATATCATTCCCTTGCAAATTTCGAGTACCTCGGCAGTGTGTACTAACAGCCCGCCTTGAAACGCATGATGTACAGATCGAGCGGCCGGGCATTGGAGCAGCTTTTCTTTCGGCACCTTCGATAGGCAACCCATGACAAACGCAAAATGTTCTGGCTTGTCATAGGGCGTGCCGTCTGTCAAGACTTGACGAGCGTGACTCAATTGCTCAGGCGTAGCCTTTGGTACGGAATACAGCTTATCAACTAAGTCCTGGTCGAGGTCTTCTTTTTTGAGTTGCTTGAAGCCATTTGCATTCACAATGATGTTATTGTACTTTGAATCCCGCTGATCACGGTAGTCATCAAACTTCACTAGATCGCCCTTACGAGGTACGTTCTGTGGATCAGGACCCTCAACGTCCCAGATGACGGCTCGGAATGTGCCGTCATCAGTCTTGATGTCCATCTGCCAAAATGGGTTTTTCTTGCCTACGCGAAGCTCTTCTCCTACAACTAATGCAAATATGTCATTCATGTTTTTTCTCGATCCTAATATCGTACTTGTCACTGAGGAATTTGATGAACAAGGCATCCTGGTCACGATCCTCGGGAGTGACGAAAGGACAGAAATCTCGCATAGCTTGATTGTCTGACATTAACGGTGTGACCATGTGGCCAAAGAGAATGCCCAGTAAGAACATAAGTATCAAATTGAAAACTTTCATGGTTTAATCCTGTTGCCTTTCTTCAAATTTTCTTCTGATTTTAATGGTTGTAGATTGCTTAGTGCCCAGCATCTGCAGAAATCTTCATCTAATAAACTAGTGAAATAGAAATGGCTTTGAGGAATAATATGATCGAGATGCCAATGGCTACCGTAATTATCCCATGTCATATCTTCTGTAAATTGTTGCTCCAAATGTGATTTAAGTTGTTGTATAGAAAAAGGCAAATGATCTAATACACTACCTTCCTTAAGGCTATTGGTTTTACTTAGCGAATTCCACACATGCCAACTAATATTTTTGCGCAATCGATGGTATGGACATTGTCTTCTCAGTTTTTCATAAAGTGGATTGTAAATATTTCGTCTAGCTAAGCCATGTTTAGTAGAAGTCTCAATAGTGCGATCTTTTTGTAAACATCCACATGATTTAGTGGTATCGAATCGTAATGAACTATGTTCTACTATGGTTTGATTGCCACAATCGCACATGCAAAGCCAGTAATTGTAATATCCCCTAGGCTTTCCTCTTATTTTACGCTTGCGTTTTGAGTGACTATATTCAATTACCCTTAATCTGCCGAACTGTTTATTGGTAAGATTTTCTATACACCGTCGAGTGCCTAGGCGCAATTTATTCATTGTGCGCCAATGTTTCGAGTAGCTTACTTGTAGATATTATTTCTTCTCTCACTTTTCTCATTGGTGCGTAAAACACTTTTTCTACTTCATCACTGCCGGCGACTTTCTTGTGGCGGTACTCTTCACCTTTCACCAATATCTTCGGCCTGAGTTTGCGTATCACTTCAATTGGTGTATCTTCATCAAATGCAATCACAAAATCGACCATTTCCAAACTAGCCAATAGATTTATGCGATCCTGTAATTCTGTTAAAGGCCTCCCTTTCCCCTTCAGCCGACGTATGCTATCATCCGAATTTACAGCCACTATTAGTATATCGGCTGTTTTTTTGGCAAACTTGAGAGAATCTACATGGCCATTGTGCAATATATCAAAACATCCGTTACTTAGGACACGGCTACCAGGAACAAACTGCAGGTGCTCGGCTAGATCATCTGCTGAATCATATATCTTCGCCGCAATCGGGTCGGTGGCTCGATGCAAAGACCAAGGTGCAATTGGCTCATTATACTTGCGGTTGACGTAAATCGCAGCGGCCTCGAAAGCAACTTCTGCTGCATCTGGGATCGACATTTCACGGGCGACGGCCATCGTAAGAAAGGCAATAAAGCAATCCCCAGCGCCGATTACACTTTCAGGAACAGTATCGTGCCGAGGCCTGTATTCAAAATACTTACCTTCAACTGATCCCACAACGCCATGTCCGCCCTGCGTGATAACAACAGTCTTGCAGTTGGTGCGTTTGTGCAATTGATCGCACTGGGCTTTCCAGTTGTCTGTGCCGGTGATAACCTTGGCCTCTTTGTCGTTAGGCTTGAGAATGGTGCAGCCAGCCCAACATTCGACAGGTCGCTCTGAATTAGGATCAACTATAGTTGTTCCTTTGACCCAAGAGGATTGGTGTACAGTTCCAACGTCAGCCCAATTGTGTTCATAATCGGTGAACACTCCCTTGTTGTAATTGGAAAAGATCGTAACATCAGCTTGGCTTTCGTTATCGTATTTACTAAGCAGCATAGCCTGCAGTTGTTGGTGAATTTTTTTGTCTTTAATGCCGTAATTGGGAGTTTCGACATCCAACCGTACCAAAGGAAATTGCCCGTCGTAGTATCGTTTTTTGAGGGGGATGTGATGCTCTCGTGGTAACTGTACTGAATATTGGGTATTGATTCCGGCAGCGCCGAGCACATCTTCACCATAAGCGTCGATGAATCCAAAGAACTGTACATCGGCATTGAAATGCCTGAGTTGGCAGCAGACGTTAGATGCGCCGCCAGGTCGGGTTATATGAGGTTTCCCATCGGATGACAGGAGAATGGGGATGGGGAACTCTGGGCTGATGGTATCAGCGGTCACCTGATGATATTCATCAATGACCATATCTCCTACAACCGATATTTTTACCCTAGTACCCTTGTTGTAGTCAAGGAATCTTTTGATGGCGTCCATACCTTAAACGAGAAACCTCCGCCTGGAAATTCCAGGCGGAGGTTTCGGAGGATCACAAGGCCAGAAAGCCGGGCGTGCATTATCGCGTCGGAGTGGTCGTCCGCTTTGGTGCCTTGTGTTCAATAACGTTTTGATCCCCTGTAGCCGCCGTCCCTATCTCCCCTACCCCCTCTGTGCCTTAGGTTCTCAAATGGCGTGTGGGTCAAGACAACCTCTCTGGCTGCCACCCATTGAACATCTACTTCACCCGCCTCTTGCCGTTTGAGCCAGTCCTGGGCTGTCTTAGGCGTCACATCGAGTTCCTCGGCGATTTCCCAGCCTGTGCCGCCCGGATCGGAGGTGCTGTAAATCTTGTCGCCCTTTTCCTCTAGCCAGGTTGCTACTCGATTTGCGTCACGGCGCGAAGGATAGGTCACCTTCCGCTTCTTTGTGACTAGCTTGACCGGCTTAATGCCGGGGGGTACCATCTCGCCAGTGAGTTGACATCGAAACATGAATTTGCCCTCAGCTTACAAGGTCTTTGAGTTGAAGCCTTTTGATGTTCTTGAGCGACGAACGGATCGTCTTTTGGGAAGGTCGGTTAGCATTACGCTTACCCCATTCCTTCTGCGCCGCTTCTGCTGCCAAGCGCCGCTTCTTTCGTTCCTTCTTTTTAGCACGGTTCTGTTTACTCTTTGGCATGGTAGCCACTCACAAGGAATCTGGACATGAATTTGTTTTGCCTAGTAGGTAATCACGTCTCTGTTGTTGGTAGTCGAACTCTTTATTCGTACCATCAGCAAATGCCCATGCCGCTGCTAGATCATTGCTTTGGTAAAAAAATGGAGTGCATATGTTGCTGTTGCCGACCTTACAAAGGAATACGCCGTCATCTTTGACTTCGTGAAAATCCTTGATTGTGTCAGTCGAGGTAACAACTGCTCGGCCTTCATGGTAAAGGCAAGTATACCGTACGTTTTTTTTCATCGCTCTGTAGGTGGAAGATCACGGATTTCAAATTCATCATCGCCTCGGTACTTGAACTCAATTTGCAGCCCCCTCTCTCCGGCGACCATCAACAGTACATCATCCGCAAATTTGGCGATCATGGTTCCTGGCAATTGCTTTAGCTTTTCGGCGATCTCGTCACACAGCTTCAATTTGCTTATGACGGTTCCGTCACTGACTTGATCAAGGTTTGGAGGATCATCGATTGCATATGTTCTATCGGCAGTCACAGTATGTCCCCTTGAGTTAATTTGTTAGAATCCACTTCGCCACTTGTACGATAGCAGCAATGTAAAAGATCGCACCGCTAACCCAAGATACAACCCACGACATAAGACCGATGATGAGAAGAGGGACTATCGGTACCTTTTCGTGATCTATATATTTATCGGCCAGATGCATTGTGATGGCATAAAGACCTGCGCCACCAAATAATAGCATTGCCCACAACCACCAGAGATCGCCGATAGAGTAAAGGAAATTGAGCATTGCGGGATTTTGCAGAAGCAGCCCCTCTCTCGGTTTTTTGCCGAGAGAGGGGCGGTCGATCCAGGGGAGCCAAGCAGATTACTTCTGCCGCTTCTTGGCGTCATTCAGTTGCTTGCCAAGAACCGTGGGGGTGAAGCCCTTCAAATCCGTCCAGAAGGTGCCGTCGCCGGCATACAACAGTTGCAGCTTCACATCATCCGGTAGGCCGCTGGCGAACACCCACTGATTGTAGGACTCACCAGTACCGAAAGCCTGGACGGCGAGCTTGAACTTTTCGGCTTTTGCCTCCCGCCACATTTTCTCGGCGGTGGCTTTGGCTTCACCTCGAACAACGGTCGCTTCCGCTTCCTGCTTCGCCGTATCCTTATCGACGGCCGCAACAAACTTAATTGTCTCGGCGCGGGTTTCGCCCACTGTCTTATTGCCCTCGGCCAGCACTGTAGCCACGAGCTTGCGGGTTTCGGAGCGAATCTTTTCAGCTTCCAGATCAACGGCCCTCTCGGCCCCTCTGAACTTCGCTTCCTCTCGGGCCGTTAGCTGCTCCTGATCTCGGGTGAGCCGTAATTCGTCGGCAATGAACTTCGTCTGAATAGGCTTTCGTACTTCCTTCGGGATGTAGATGTGCCTGACAAGACCATAGAGCATGGTAATTTCCTTCTCGTCGAGCACAGCCTTGAAAGCCTTTCCAGTCTCCAACTGAAACTTTTGCCGGTCGGCACCGACAAGAAGCTCAACAGCCGAATACTGAGAGCCTTTGTTGCGGCAGATACTTTCCGTCTGGGGAAGTACGACCTTTTCTTCCACCGCGTTGAGATTCCCAAAAGTGCGGATCACCTGCGGTGCTTGGTCGGGCATGATGCCCCAAATGGCCGTGAAGTCCATGTGGATCGGAAAGCCATCATTGGACGGGAAGTGAATGCCCGTCTTGGTATTGGCGATGACTGGTTCCCCAGCATCGTCCAGATACAAACCACCACCGGGCAGTCTCCTTTGCACAGACTTGATTGTGGTTTCGGTGTAACCGATTTCCACAATATCAATCTGTTGTTCCTTGCCGTTGATCGGATAGATGCCCGGCGGAAGAACCTTGTCCTGAACACCGGACGACTGCTTTAGTTGTGGAATGTCAGTCAAGTTGGTGACGACGCCGACATACCCAGTCGGAATCTCCACCCAACCACTGTGCTTGATCTGTCCCTTATCGTCTTTGGCCTCAACCAGATCGACGATTTGGAATTGATAGGCGTAGGGGTTGGCACGATACCGACCAGGGCCATACGCCTTGCGCAGGATGCCCTTGTGCTGGGTAGTGCCAAGTTCGCCATCGACCAAATACTGGCCTGTGGGTAGGTCGTTACCCAACGCAGATCGGACGATACCGACTTGACCAGGCTTGATGGTGACATCATCGACGAGGGTTCGTTCCCACCAGACGGGACAATAGAAGTGCCGTCCAGGGCCTCGCAGTCGGGCGAGGATACCGATCTGCCCTTCCTCAGCAAAGTGACCGGGTGTTGCGCTCTCTCGATCACCAAACACCAACGGGCCTTTGTAGCGAAGCAGCAGACTTTGGCCTTCGGAAACGTAGACCCTGTTGACTGTCCAGTTGAAGAACAGTGCAGCGCCTACGACAGCAAGTAACAGGAGTGCGAAAAACTTTTTCATTGTCGTGTTCCTTTGTGTTTATGTGTGGTGATACAGGGGTGGAAACAAAGTCACCGGCTGCTGTTGTTAGCGGGCCGTCTGGCTGGTGCTGCCTTCTTACTGCCGTATTCGTCAAAGATTCGCATCAAGGCGCTGTCTTTGGTGTTCGCCATGATACTACGGTAGCTCGGGGCGAGTTTTTGCAGCAAGGTATAGCGGGCATACTCATGGCCGTCTCCACCGAACGCCGCAACTGCCTCTCGCCATCCAGCAGCCATCGCTTCGTTGTCGAACCGCACAACGTCGGCTGCAGCCTTGCCTCTGGCCTTGATCGCTACGGCTTCGTCTCGCGCCGCCACGAGCTTGAACTTGGCCACTTCCAGAAATTCGTTGGCCTTCGTCACAGTAACCTGCTGATCCTCCTTGGCCTTCACCGTGATTGTGACGACTTTCTGGTCTACACCGACGAGTTCCTGCTTACGTTTGACCAGTTCCCTTTCGACAGCCAGCTTTTGCTCAGACATCTGCTGCCTGATCTGTTGTGTGTACTGGCCAAGCCGTTGCTCTGCCACTTCCCGATCTCGAATCGGCCCGGCAATGGCTTCCGGCGGTTTGATCTTGGTAATCAGCGCCTGGATGACTTCGACACCAAGTGGGTCACACGCTTTCCGCATGGCTTCTTGGAAGTCATTCTGGAACTGAATACGTGTATCGCCACTGATGAACTCTCGACCGGCATGATCCGATCCACGCAGGCGACAGAAAGACCTTGCGTTAGGCAAGATGATTTTGGAAACGATTTCCGAATCGATCTTCTCGCCATTGAAGGTGTCGTTGTAGGTGATATATACTTCCGCCGCCTTCTCCGGCTTCACCCTAAATTCGATGATGCCGTCGAGAGAAACCCAGAAACCATCCCTAGACGGAAAGCCCATATCGCCTTCGTTAGCGAGATTGAATCGTTGGCTACGGCAGTCAACAAGATTGATTCTTGTGACGTACGGGTTGATGTAGTAGGTACCTGGAGCAAGTGCTTCGCTTTGGGTACCTCTTGTCCCTGGCTCCACCAATAGGACATTGGGGTTCTCGGGCATTGGCGCGGCGAGTTTGGTCACTACGCCTTTGAAGCCGGCAGGCACTATCACCGGATCGTGCAACTCGATGTGTTCAACGTGTTGGTTGATCGGGTACCGTCCCGGTCGTAGCACGTCTGGAATGATTCCCTTTTGACTCTTTTCCCAAGAGATGATTTCTCCGTACGGCAAATCATCACCGATGAGCCGGATGCGGACACCCAACTTGTCTTTTGGAATCTCTACCATAGGTATGACTTCCCAATCCCATGTGTAAGGATTGTAGAAGTAACGACCTTCGGTGAGCACCGCCTTTTGGATGCCCTTGTGGTCGATATCGGGAGCCACCTCCATGCCGTTGTTGAGGTCTGTGCCGGTCTTTTTTGTAAGGACGGCGATGTGCTTCGATGGTACATCGATACGGAAGCAGGTGTAAACCACCCACAAGCCAACCACGGCGAAGATGCCCAGCGCCGCAATGGTAACACCAAATTGTTGCAGTCGTTTCATTGGATTCACTCCTTCTAGGGACAAAAGGGACAGTTTATGGGCTAAAAATGGAAATCAACGGGTACGTCTTACGGAGGCTTTACGCCGCTTGCGAGGTTTTGATGTAATCATTCGCCGAAACTTAGACAATACCATTCTGGACGCAGCATTCTTCTCCCAGTCGTATTCCGGATGCCATTGGCACGATAGCCAGCGAGACCTATCGCTACTGCTCATTAGCTCGACAATCCTTTCATTGCCTATCCCGCCGGCCTGACCTAGGATTTTGACTCTTGTCTCTGTCTGCTCTGCTAGCAGTCCTTGATGGTGGAAAGAATTGACCCATAGATAATGTGGGTCTTCCGCCTGCCGGCTGCAAAAAATTTCCTCTTTTTTCAGTCGGGCTTTGAAAGAGGGGTATCCTTTTGGTGTGAGCCGCACCCAATGTATGGGCTCATCTTTCTCGTGGCTAATCTTTTGCACCGAGGGCTGGTGGCAAGTGTTACTTTCGCTCAAGTCAGGTATGAAGCCCAATCCATGATAAACGCCGATCATTTGATGCCCTCGGCAGATGCCGAAAAGTGGAAGGTCATGTTTGAGGCACCACTCGATGATGCGTATCTCGCGTCGGTCACGAAAAATGTCAAACCGACCGAAGCCATAATCATTCATCACCGAATGCGCATAAGTGCGCGGATGAATATCGACCCCACCCGCTAGAATTACGGCATCACACCGCTTTAGCCAGTAGTGCAAATCCTCTTCTTCGTTTTGGCATAGCTTGAGAGGATTGGCACCAAAGAAATTTTCAATGGTGTAAATGCAATCTCTCGTAAAATGGGAAGGCTCGGTTACCCCGATAACTAGTCGGTCTTTTTTTGGCATGACTGTTCCTCTCGAACGGCAGTATTGCTGGTCTCGATTATCTCATCGAGATCGGTATTGGCATCGGTTTCACTGCCAAGCGTTCCCGCCTCGGCTTCCACCTTTTTATGCATTTGTTCTTCGGCATCATATACCTCTTCCACTTCGAGAGGATATCGCCCTGCCAGAGCTTGCAATTCTTTTATCGTAAAATCGATCATGTGCTGATCGAGGTGCTTGTACTGCTGTAACATCAGCGCTTTTAGTCGCCCATCCTCCCAACCGCAGATTTTTGCTGCCTGGTAGGCTGCGGCCTTTGTTTTGTCGTCTGTTGACTCCCAACTCTTGGAACCCATATCGAGCCAATCACGGTGACTTACCTTAATGCCTTGGGACTGTACATCCCCATCAAGTGACGACAGCATTGCTTCGGCACCAGTACCGATATCAAGATTTTCTTTCATGGCAATTCTCCCAGGGGTGAGCGAACAGTCTATTTAGTCCCTAAAAACCAATCAACACCTATTAGTCGGTGCATAAGAACACCGCCTAGCTCCACTATATTATATTGACATGAATATCACATCGACGGGTGACCGACTGAACATTTTGATTACTTGCGATTATTCAATCCATCACGATTGGATGTCTTTCGCATCGTGGTACTCAGTCTACAAAAATCTGCCTGATGCAAAGCCTGCGTTGTTATGTGCTCGGGATTTGAAGGACGGATACGCATCTTACAATTGGCCGTATCGTTGTGATATTCGTTTTTTTCAGCATGAAAATGTGGGGAATCACACAGGTTGTCCTTGTCTTAACAAACTATACGCCACATATGTTGCATTGAAGGAAGGCATCCTTACGCAACCATTATTAGTTATTGATTGTGATGTAATGGCCTTAACACCATTATCTAAGGATGTACTCGATAGGATGAATGATTCTGATGTTACATTTGGCGTGGGTGGGTCTGCGTGGTATTTCAATGAACAGTCGTTGGAAACATTTGTTTCTGTACTACATAAGTATGCGGAAGTACATGATAGAGAATGCACGGACACACAAAAAGTATTATCAACCTTAACAACATCTATGGGTGAACCAGAAACGATTACTGACTTATGTAATGATTGTAGTCACCAAGAGTTAACTGTGATGTCAAACTATTCTAACAAGTGCGGTCGCTTCCAAAAGAAAGAGTGGATGCGCAATATGATGTATCCACCATTTGGTTATGCTGCGGAGTTAAGTCGGGGAGTGGAGCTAACTACAAACGAAGCTGACATCTTACAATTTTGGCAGCAAGCTCGCACAGTCTATGAAGCTGTGAGATAGGTTAAAATATGAGTAGATTCAACGAAGGCGATTTTTTCTCTCCTGAGGATGATGAACATCACTCAGAATTTGAGCACGAATACGACGAACATGATCACGATGAGCCCGAGCATGATTCTATCCTTAGTGCCATCCCTGCCGGTCTTGTTAATCAATGGAAGCAATCTGAGATCGGTATCGAAGAGAGAAAATTGAATTATGTTATCTTACGACAGGCCGTTGCGGTCTGTGAGAAATCTTTTCTATGGAGATTTCGTCGGGTCAGTAAAAAGGTACGAATGATCAATGCAATGTACTTTGCAATGATCGATCTGGTTAAGGGTGAGGAATAGGCCCCCGCCGAAGCGTTTAGGCGATAAATCGGTCTGTTCCGCCGTGGCGATGACATCTATACTCCCGCCATGTCATCTCTCCTCCGAAGATGCAAGCAGGATGCCAATTTCCTCAGGTGGGCTACTCGCTTCCTGCGACAGTTGTGTGAAGAAGCCTCTATCCAGGTGTGGAAATTAGAGGAGGCGCTGTGCAGAGCGTGTCGGAAGGGGAGATTAATTTTTCCAGATATGGATGCCTGGGATTGGCTTTGGGAAATGTATAAGACCGAGCATCGAATTGATGTGATGCACTCAGCATTGTATACATTTCTGAAACCACTAAGGTATCTGTATAACCAAAACCCTAGCATCATCCCCACCGAAATGATTCCTTCCGAGACATATTTCGAGCAATGGGCACACAATTATCTGTGCCGATTTTGGGAAAGGGTTGTTATCCCTGGTCGAAAAAGTTGGCCCTCCATCGACTGGTTTCTGTGGAGCGAATTTAAGGAAGCTGTTTTTCACACAAATAAATCGCAGGGCTTCTTCGACATTCATTCATTCCGTAAGTACCGTGACCCAAAACGCAATTGGAATGCCCGCATTCACAAGCCGATGATGAAAGACTTGGTAGCTCCTCTGAGGTTTTTGTATAAAAAAAAGCGAAAGGCTAGGAGGGGTAGTAAACTCCATTTCAGGACATTCGCCAATGATTACCTTAGGCGATTGTATAACGAGGTGGTCTCAGTCTCTGGTGATGATTCCAAATGCAATATTTATCTGTGGGATGAAATCCGTACTGCCGCTTCCATGTGTGGTATGGGTGTCATATTTTCCAATTTCGATAAGTATGAATCGATAAAACCAGATTCCTTTCACATTGATAACCCCGACCTGGCGGACTTCGGCGTACCGCTCAGACATATTTACAAAAAATATCCTTGCTACACTCACATGCCGCGATATCCTAAGATGCCTACTATCCCCCTTACTGGTATCGACAGTCTGAGTCATTGGAATGATAATGACGCCGCCGACCCGCTACTGTGTCCCGCTGAGGAATTAACTGTCATCGTTCACCCAGTGGCGGTACAAAGCAAAATGCATTCGCCGGATTTCGAGCGTGCCGTCAAAAAAGCTCTTACCTACTGTATACAGCGTGGCTATACTTGGATGACTTCGGAGACGTTGGCCGAATTCTTCAAAGTCGATCAAAGGAATTTCGAGAAGTGGGCCGACGACAACCCAGCGTTCCGATGTCAGGAAGGATCAGAACCTGGTGTTTTCTTCTACCGCCTTACGCCATTGGAGGATTTAGAGATGACCACCGAAGCAGTATCAGTAGATGAAGTAGCAGAGGCAGAGGCAGAGGCAGCAGCAAATGCTTCCGCACCCGTCGGCGCGCCAAGCTCCGCCGCTGAGGCTGCTCTCCCTATAGTAAAGGTTCCACTTGAAGTGGGCAGCGACGAATTTGAACAAGAGGTTACTCAATTTCTCAACGAAAGCGAGAAGTTGTGGCGATCCACCGAAAGCATTGCCAACACGCTTGGGGTAGATCGCGAAAAAATGGAGACGTGGATGTTGAGTCAAGCGGCCTTCGCACGCCGCCCCAGCAACAAAAAAGATGATGATACCGTTTACTTTGGCCTAGCGTCTCGGGTAAGTGATAAGAAAGCTGCCGCAGCAATCGCCCAAGCCCAAGCCACCGCTGCTGCTAATGGCGCAGCTACCGCTGCTCAGACCAAGGCTAAGGCGAAAAAAGATAAAAAGAAACAGCAGAGTTCCTCTATTACCCAGAAGGAACTGTTATCATTCGGTGCTATGTATGGCATCCGGAATCAGTTAATACAGGCGATGGCGTTCTATGCAAACGGCATCGCGACTCGGCACCCCGAGGCCTTTGCGCACCTTACACAAGCCGAGAAGGAGTTGGACAGTGGCTTAGCCCTGTTGAAGAACTCAATGAAACTTGAGGACAGGAAATTGCCACCTTGTGAAGAACTCTGATCTTTTATGATAAAACTTGGGAGAGCCAATGGCGTTATACCCGTTTCAATGCAACAATAAGAAATGTAAGACAGAAGTATTCGAGGTACTCTGCAAGTTTGATGACATCAAAAAAGTCATATGTCCCGACTGCGATAGCAAGAAGGTGGAAAAGTTGCTCACGGCCCCGAATATGCAATTTACTCATCCAAGAGAATCGTCAAAATGGGATTCGTTCACTTACCGAGCCGGATACACTCTTGAAGAAGCCAAGTCCCTGAGAAGAAATGCTAAAGAACAGAGCCATGTTGGACCGACACCATATGAAGATGCCGAACGAGTCGATCTTGAAAAGCACGATATTGACAATCACGAGGGTAAAGTGACATAACCCTCATATCACATCGGCGATCCTCGCCACCCATGCTATCTCCTGATTTTATCTGCAATCGCTCACTGATTTTGAGTGTGTATTCGTTGCAGATGTCCAGTCCCCTAAAACCGGAGGTAGCAAACTATGAGTACGCAGATCACCCCCAGCGCGAAAGGTAAAGCCTCAAAAACGGCCACCACCGCCGACTCGGCCAGCATCTTTACCGACCTGGCAAAGCAATTCGACCGGGTGCAGTTCAGAAGGCTCAATGAGGAACTCACCTTCCCCGAATACCTGGCGCTAGTTTACGACAACCCGCTGGCCTGCCTGAGTGCGTATCAACGCATTTACGACATGATCCTGGCGAAGGGTGTGGACCGGTTCCAGCGATACAACCGGACGCACACCCGTTACAAGTTCTTCTCCGATCACGCCACCCATCCGATCTTCGGCTTGGAACGGCCGCTTGAAGAACTCGTCAAGTGCATCAAGGGTGCGGCTGGGTACTTCGGTACCGAGAAGCGAATCCTTCTCATGCACGGTCCGGTCGGAAGCTCGAAAAGCACCATCGCCACCGCAATCAAGCGCGGGCTGGAGGATTACAGTGTCACCGATCGTGGTGCGCTGTATACCTTCGATTGGATCAACCTCCCCACCGAGGACACCGATGAAGGCCCGGCCCTGGAGTTGAAGACAGAGGCCCCGTGCCCAATGCACGACGACCCTCTCAAGTTGATTCCTCGTGCCCTGCGACCGGCGGTTCAGAAGCGCCTCAACGCCCGATTGGCCGAGATGCCCCTCTGTGAGGATGACTCCGAGGTGGACAAGGAACTCCGCCGCATCTTCAAGGTTCGTCTGCATGGCGAACTGAACCCCCATGACCAGTTCTTCATGGATCATTTGCTCAAGCGCTACGATGGCGATTGGGGCAAGGTCATGGAGAAGCACATCCGGGTCCGCCGTGTGGTGTTGAACGAAGGGCAGCGAATCGGCATCGGGACGTTCCAACCCAAGGATGAGAAGAACCAGGACGCCACCGAACTGACTGGTGATGTGAACTACATGAAGTTGGGCCAGTACGGAGTGGACTCCGACCCCCGTGCCTTCAACTTCGACGGTGAGTTCATGATCGCCAACCGGGGTCTGTTGGAGATGATCGAAATGCTCAAGCTGAATCAGGAGTTCCTTTACGATCTCCTGGGTGCGGCTCAAGAGCGCCAGGTCAAGCCCAAGAAGTTCCCACAGGTCGGTATCGACCTGATGATCTTGGGTCACACCAACAATCCCGAGTACCGGAAGCTCGAAAAGAACGAATGCATGGAAGCCCTTCGCGACCGTACGGTTCGGATCGACATTCCGTACCTGCTGCGGTGGGACGACGAGTTGAGAGTCCTGGAGCAGGACTACAACAAGGAGAGGGTGCGGCAGCACATCGCCCCGCACACCTTGGAGATCGCCTCGCTCGTCGCCATCCTCACTCGGCTCAAGACCGAAAAGAGCGCCAAGCTCGATCCGGTCAAGAAGGCCAAGCTGTACAACGGCCAGAGCATGGCCGAGTACACCGAGGATGCGGTCAAGGAATTGCAGGACGCTGAGCCCGACGAAGGAATGGATCAGGGTATCTCGGCCCGCTTCATCCAGAACGCCATCTCGAACGCTCTGGTCTCCAACCATGACTATGTGAATCCGTTCATGGTCATGCACGAGATCAAGGAGAAGCTCAAGACGTACGCCCTCATCGGCGACAACGAGCAGGTTCGGGCCAACTACGAGGCCTGCGTCGAAGCGGCCAAGAAGGAGTTGGACGAAATCCTCAAGAACGAGGTTCGTCGAGCCCTGGTCATGGACGATGAAGCGATCCACAGGATGTTCACCAGCTACCTCGACAATGTGTTCGCCTTCATCAACAAGGAAAAGGTGAAGAACGAGTACACAGGCGAGTACGAGGAGCCGAACGAGCGACTGATGCGATCCATCGAGGAAAAAATCGACGTTCCGGAAACGGGTGTCGATGACTTCCGCCGCAGCATCGCCGCTTACGTCGGTACGCTCACCCGCAACGAAGGCAAGGACGCACTCAAGTGGGACAGCAACCCCGAACTCGGTCGTGCCCTCGAACTCAAGCTGTTCGAGGAGACGAAGGACACCATCAAGCTGTCCACCTTGTCCAAGGTCGCTGGTGTCATCGACCCCAACATGCAGGACAAGATCGATGCCATCAAGACTCGCCTCGTCAAGAACTACGGTTACGACGAGCGAAGTGCAACGGATGTGCTGAACTACGTTGGCTCGATCTTCGCCCGAGGCGACATTGTGGAGGCTGCCTAAGCCTAGGCGGTCCCCTGGGGGACTCTACGACTCGCCGCCGCCGTTATGCGGCGGCGGCGAGTCTTTCTAAGACGCAATCGAACGGGGATTTCTCTATCAAGCTATCAAGTGGAGGTGCAAAATGCCACGCCGAATACAAGAAGACCACAAAATGTTCCGGGATGTTGTTTCCGGCACCACGAACAAAGAACTCAAAAAGTGGATCAAGTCAGGCCGGATTCTCCGCCGGCGCGGCAAGAAGGGCAAGATCGCCATTCCGATCCCCCGCATTGACTTGCCTCACTTCATCTACGGTCGCCCCGGTGAAGGTATCGGTCGTGGGCCTGGTGGCGACGGCGATGTGGTCGGTCAAGACCCTGGCAAGGGCAAAGGCGGCAGCGGTGCGGATAATGCGCCTGGTGATGCCATTCTGGTCGATGTGGACATGAAGACCATCTTGGACGCCCTGCAACAGGAACTGGAATTGCCAAATCTTCAACCGAAAGAGAATGACACCTTTGAAGAGATCAAGATTCGCTACAGCAGCCTGTCGAAAATCGGCCCCCGAGCCCTTCTGCACAAAAAGAAGACGCTGCTGCAATGTCTCAAGCGTATGTCGGCATTGGGCCAGTTGGGTCCGGAGCATCAAATTTTCATTCCCGGTTACGCTAAACCCATCACTCCGTTGGTACCCATCAAGGATGATGAGCGATTCCGTCAATGGAAAGAGATCAAGATTCCGTCATCGAATGCTGTCATCTTTTTTGCGAGAGACATCTCTGGCAGCATGGGGCCGTACAAATGTGACATAGTAAGCGACATGAGTTGGTGGATCGACTCCTGGATTCAGTTGTTCTACGAGAAGGTCGAACGCTGCTACGTCGTCCATGATACTCGTGCTAAGGAAGTGGACGAGGAGAAGTTCTACAAGATGCGCATGGGCGGCGGCACCATCTGTTCGACGGCGTTCCGCCACATCGCTAAGCAGTTGAAGCACCGTTATCCACCGTCGAAGTGGAATGTCTACGTTTTCTACTTCTCCGATGGTGAAAACTGGGGTGACGACAATCAACTACTCGTCAAGACGATCAAGAATGAACTCGATCCCGAGAAAGTCAACCTTATCGGGATCACCCAAATTCTGCCCTGGCGGCAGATGGATGGCCTGAAAGAATTTGTAGACGAGAAGATCAAGTCGGGCGAATTGGACAACAAATATGTTCGCACAACGGGTATCACTCGTCCCGAGGATGAAAACAGTCGTCATGGATGGGGTTGGTGGAATTGGGACGAGGAAATGGATGAAGATACTCGTAACGAGGCCATCAAGGGTGCAATTAAGGATTTGCTGGGCACCCACCATCAGGCAACAACGGCAGCTTCGGCAGCTTCGGCAGC
>SDBT01003182.1_pt1 | contig 28523 bp, 52 predicted proteins | sample 2277101 | NCBI WGS metagenome assembly SDBT01 (sample SAMN10404973, study PRJNA504765) | marine sediment metagenome | isolation source: marine sediment core GS10_PC15, 103 cmbsf | place: Arctic Ocean: Southern Knipovich Ridge | collected 2010 | reverse complement strand
TCCTGTTTGAGCATAGATGTCTCCGTCAATAATAGATAAACCATCATTTAAGAAACCACCATTAAAACTAAAGTTACCATATACTGATTGGTTTAAAGGCATGAAGAAATCTGCGTCGTGTCCTCCAAGAGTATCTGGCAAGTTTATGTTTGATGAATATGCAGAACTTAAAGCATTACTATTTGAGGAATATGCTCCTGCATCTACTGAAGAAATCATCACCAAAATAAATAGAAATAAATATAATTTTTTTATCATTAATTAGTGAGGTAACTATATCTTTTAAATCTTTTTATAGTTACCCTTGTCATAGGATAACTCTTCATAGTTATCCTCTTCACCGATTAACTTTCAATAGTTATCCTCTTCACAGGATAACTCTGAGGGATAGGATTTTTGTTTTAATTTTTTTATCATAAACTATTATTATAATATGTGATAACATTAGTCCCTCACACATTCCTATTTTATTTCTCGGTCTAATTATTATTAGACAGGAAGGTTTAAAAACTCTGAGCAGTTTAAATATGAATGTCATCACCCAAGTTAGAAAAAATAGAATCAATCATTAGAGATAAATCTAATGAAACATCTTATCTAATAGGCACAGAGTACATCTTAAAATTTTTATCCTGGATGGTTGGCAAGGGTTATTCATATAGAACTCGTAGCGAATACCAAAGATACACTCTTGCTCTATTAGAATCCCCCTATATAATAAGCATCTCCAGGATAAACACTTTCCTAAATTCTAAAAGTAAGACCGATGGTTTGATTAAACAAGCTGCAGTAAAATGCTTTCTTAGGTTCTTATTAGTTGAGTATAATATTGATTTCCCTAGGATAGATTATAGCAGGAATAAGCCCAATATTAAATTAAAAAAACCAGCACCAACAAGAGAAGAGGTAATTAAGATTGTTGAACAATTCAAAAAAGAAGGATTGTTGGATTATTCCCTTTTTATAAAATTTGTTTTTTTATCTGGTTCAAGAATCGGAGAATCTCTTAAATTAAAGATATGTGATCTTGAGTGGGATTTGTGGGAAAAGAATGAATCAAAATCAGGGATAGTAAATTTCTTAGATACCAAAGGAAAGAAGGATGAGCAAGTTCCAATCCCTCCAAGTCTAATGTTGGAGTTAAAAAAATATATTATAAGAAAGTTTGGAGAGGTTTCTAAAAATGATGAAAGACTATTGTTTAATTTTAATTTTGAAAGAGTTTATGAAAGGAATTTAAAAAGGCTTAGAAAAGAAAAAATAGATCCTGATGGAGCAAATAAAGAAGAATTAGATGAAGAGAGATTGGCTGAATATGTAAAATGTGCTTCAAGCGAAGTCCAGGCACAATTGAAGTTAATTTCTAATAAAGCAATAGGTAGAGGAATCACACCCCACGCCTTGCGGTCTGCCAGAGCTGTCGACTTGGATTTGAAAGGGTTACCAATTTCAATGATTCGAGATTTTCTTCGTCATAAGAATGTTTCCACAACTTCCTCTTACCTTACTCATTCATTGAAAGCATTAGAAAAGGAATTAACAAAGAAAGATGATTTTTGGAATTAAAAATAAACAAAAACATTTAAATAGTAAGATATATTACATATTACAAGAAAAATGGATAAACAGAAAAGAATATTAAAAACATTAAACGATTTTGGAAGATTGTCTTCGGCAAGATTATCATCTATATGTGGAATTAATTATGATTCTTTTTTAGAAACATCCTCAAAAATGTGTGATGAAGGATTAATAATTAAATTTAAAGAAACAACTGCAACATATTGGAAAATTTCAGATGAAGGAAAAGAGGAAATCTTAAAATGAATAAAAGCATTCACATAAACAAAACAGTAACTAGAAATTTTGTAATGGATATTATTGCAAATATTCAAAATTTCTTTGGAATGAATTTAATAAGTTATGAGAAAATGGTAGATAAAGCAATGCAACAAATTAAAGAAGAATTAAAAGATACAAAATTATCATGGTATAGATACGAAATAACACAATTAGGAAATGGGGCATTATCAATAACTCTTTATGGTGAGGTGGAAGAAAAATGAGAATATTTAGCATTATAATTTTAGTATTTTTACTTTCTGCATTTGCAGTAGGAATTTCTTTAGAGGACACAGATAATTCTGTGATTGATTCTTCAATTGAGGAGGTTAGTTTAGTTATTGAAAATATTAGTCTTTCTGTTCCAGAAAATTCTACAATTACCAATGCAAAAGGAATATTCAAGATAATAGAAAGTGGAGTTAAATTTGTAGGTGTTTTAGGAATTGAAACAATGAGGACAGGAATTTATTTTGGAAAGGATAATCCAGGATATTTTACCCCAGAGTTTATAATGAAAATAATGAAATTAATTATTATTTTAACAATAGTTTCATTATTAATAAAACCAGCATTTTACTTTTTTGTGTTTGTAATAATGGGTTTTATTTGGGTTATTGAACATTTCAAAAAGAAAAAAACAGGAATTAAAAACCAAAAAGCCCAATAAAAAATCCGATAAAGAAAGCAAAACCCAAAATTCCAACACTTATCCAATTAATAATAACTAGAAATTTCAACCATCCATCTAAGTCTTTATATGATATTTTTTTATCCATTTTCACGAAAAAGTTAATCTTTACCTAACAATTTAAGAATAAACTCTGGACTTCCCTTAATATGCACTTGACATCTTTCATCATTTTTGTTATCTTTCAAATCAATATCTAAATTAAGATTTTTTATGAAATTTTCTGCATCTTTCATTATTTTGCCTACAACTAATGAATGATTAGCTCCAGGTTCTGGCTGAGGGTTTGGCTTTTCTAAAACTTCTTTAGATATAATTTTTTTATCCTCTTTCTTTTCTGTTTTTATTTTATCTTCCATATTGTTATAATTGAGTGTTGTTTCCTTTTTAAATCTTTATATCACGAAAATCCAATATTTGAAAGATTACCAAAATCATCTAAAGCTGAAGATTTAGATGCTTTTTTCCTAATTTGCTTCTCTTCTTTTTTAGAAAGCATTATTCTCTTTTTACTTCCGTTAGGTTTTTCCTGTAGAATCCATTTTCCAGTAGAAAAATTTCTTTTGTAAAATCTTATAAGCCGACCATCAATTGAAGAAACTATCAAAGCAAATCTATATCCCAACTTAGTTTTTTCTCTATATTTGACAATGCCAACCATTATCTTTTCCTCTTTCTTTTAATAACTCTTTTTCTAATAGCTTTTTTCTTAATTTTTCTTTTAATCGGTTTTCTCTTTTTTATTTTTTTCTTCAATTTAAGTTTTCTTTTCTTCGCTAAGAATAGTTGAACTTTTTCTAACCTAGTATCTAAAGCATACTTTTGCTTTTCAATATAAGATCTTCCCTTTAAATCTAATTTAGTTCCTTTCTTTATCTTGAATGTTCTTAATTTCTTTCTAACTTTATTGAAAGAACCTGCAAATCTTTTATTTACTTTAACAACTCTTTTCTTTCTTAGACCAGATGGAATAATTTTAGCACTTCTTAATAAAGTATTATCCACATTATAAGCCATAACATTTCTTGCATCTGATAGAGTTAAATCTTTCATAAGTGTTCTAACCCTCCCTAATTTCTTAACCTTGATAACATAAGTTGGAACTGCTTTTGGTAAAGTTTTCATTGTTGTTATTACTCTCCTTCTAGGAAAGAAAATGAATGGTTTCTTTGGTTCTTTAGGAATAGGTTCAGGAATTCTAGGTCTAGGGATTCCCCTTATAGGAGTAATTGGTATTATTGGCTTTTTTAATAAAAGCTTTGTTTTTAATTTTGTTTCTAATGCTTGTTTTTTAACTTGTTCTTGTAATTTATCTAAGAATAATATTTGTTTCTTAACTTGTGATTGTATGTTTTTAAAAGCTGATGCACTCATGCCCACACCTAATCTTTGAATTAATTTATTCGCAACTTTAATTTTAGTTCTTAATTTTATTTTATTAATTATTTTAACTCCTTTTTTAACTATTAATCCCCTTGCTTCTAATTTTATTTTTTGTAATTTTCTCAATTCATTTATTCCCTCAATTCTCTTTCTATAATTTATTTTAGGGGGGATTGAAGCAACAGCTTGGGCAACTTTAAGACTTATCTTTTTTGAAGATTCTATCTTTAATTCTGATGCAATTTTATTTATTAGCTTTAGTTTTTGAGAATTAAATAAATCTTTATTTGATTTAATCTTTTTTAAATTGATTATATCAAATTTTAAAATTCTTCTTTTTCTTTTATTTATTTTAGAAAACTTTGGTAACTGCATATCAACAAACTTTTCTAGCTTGTTAATAAAAATATCTGGAGATGCCTTTTCTATTTTTCTAAAAGAAGTTATTAATGTTTTTGCCCCATCTTTATCTTTTGTAATTCTAATCAAATCTTTTTTCTTTCCAGGGGTTAATTTAAAAGAATTAACATTAGATAAAATCTTTTTTAATCTATCTTCTAATAATTCTTTTTGTTTAATTAAAGATTTTGTTCTTTTATTGAATTTATCTATATTTAGATCCAAACCTTTTCTTGTTCTTTTTCTAATTTGTGCGATTTTCTCTTCAATTTTCCTTATTCTTTCTCTTAATTTAATAACTCTCTTTTTAGGGAGCTTTTTAAGAACTCTTTCTTTTATTATTTCTAAAGGAGATATTTTTTTCTCAATAACAACTTCTCTTGAAACTTCTGGACTTTCTTTAAACTTTTTCTTTATCCCTTTCAATTTCCTTGCTCTTCTAACTTTCTTAGTAATTAAGCTTGTTACTTTCAAAAGTTGGTCTGATTTAACCGAAACTGCTTCCTTTCCAAATAGATTTGCATCAATTTTCTTTTTCTTGAATTTTGTAACAAATTCATCCAAAGTTGGTTTTACTCTTTTATCTAAAGATTTAACTAAAGATTGAACATATGCTTTTCCATGATTCTTAGAAACTATAATTTTTCTATTAGTTCCATATTTAATTGCGTTCAATGTGTTTCTAAATTTACCAATTGGACTTTTTGATAATGTGCTAAATGAAACTGAACCTATGTATTTTCCATTATTATTTATTAATCCAAAAGAAACTGTATTTTGATAAAGTTTTTTATCTTCTACAATCATTCTCCAAAAAAACTTTTTATTTCTTTCATATCTTTCTATTTTAGGAATTGTGAATTTTATCTTATTTGTAAGTTTTGTAACATCAATAGATTTAACATTTGCTAATGCCTCTTTTGGAAATCCTTTTAATCCAGAAAGTAATTTCCTTTCACTTTTAGTTAATATTGTTCCAGAAATTCTTTCAGAAACCCCAGCGACTTTTCCAACTTCAACTTTATCAACTAACTTTTTAAGATTTATTAAAGCATCCCTTTCTTTTACTGCTTCTTGAAAAGACTTAAATTCTTTTTTTGGAATTTTAACACCGCTAACAACTCTATCTTCTGCTGACGGCAGTTTTAATTTTTTAAGTAGTCTATCTCTTTTAGCAATTGCTTTTTTTCTTTTTTTTATCAATTTAGCTAATTTAGTTTTTGTAACTTTCTTTTTTATTTTTTTCCCAACTTCTATTCTTATTTTTCCACCTATATCTTTGCCTTCAGCTATTATTATTTTAACATTTGTGCTTCCAGCTTTTTTAATATATTTTACTGGAGTTCCAGCAATTTCAATTGCTTTTTTCAGATAAGCAGATTTGCCAACTACTTTACTACCTAATTTAACAGAACCTTTCAATGCAGATTTTGTAGCTTTATTAACCACTTTGAAAACACTACCAGAACCCTTAAGGAAAAGAATTTCTCCTCCAACTAAAAGAACAGCTTCGGCAGGACTAGTTTTAACAATCATTGCAAATTCATCTCTTGATTCTTTTGTAACTTCATCCAAATTTCTTATTGCCAAGTTAGTAATGTTTCTTATTTTTGCTTGAACTTCTTTATCTCCACCAATTGCTTTTCCTAATTCAAAAGCTCCCTTTCCAACTTTAAAAGCAAATTTTGGAATATCTTTGATTACTTTAACAATATTTTGTCTAGTCTCTTTATTACTTCCTATTTTAACACCAAAATTAAAAGCTCCCTTTCCAACATCAACTGCAAATTTCCCAACATCTACTCCAAATTGAACTGCTCCAAAAAGAATGAATTTACCTGTTTCTCCTAATAACTTATTTTGTAAATTTATCCCTTTTGCATCTAATTCTTTTTTTACATTATCTTTTAGTCTTCTTGCTTCATCAGATACTTTAAACTTTAATGTATTTTTATCTTTATCCGAAATGTTTTTGTTATCAATTTCTCTAAACTTATCTTCTTTTTCATTATCTATTGCATTTATTCTTTTCATTCTTTCATTTTGAACCTTATTTAATTCAGATCTAAGGTTACTTCTTTTTGATTTGCTTTTTATAATTCTTTCTTTTAGAGTTTCTGTTCCAATTACCTTCATTAATTTTTCTTTTATCAGTTTATCATATAATTCTACTCCCGCATTATCAAAAGGAATTGTTTTTTTAAGGAAGAAACTCTGTATCCCTTTTATCCTTAAATTAAGTGGATTAAAAATTAATTTTTCTTTAAAAGGTAAAGATTTTTGTATTTCATCAATATCTTCTTTAGTAATTATAGTTCTTTCAAGCCCCCCAGTTCTAACTGTTCTTTTAGTTATAGGGTCAATTGCAAAAGTTTTAGTTGTTATCTTCCCAGTTCTTAGGTTCTTTTGTTCAAAAATTCTTTCTTTTATCTTTTTTCCTTTTTCAATTCTATCAACGGTTGTAGTTGTTTGAATGATTTTATCTCCTGTATCTTTCTCTCTTAATTGTTTAACATCAACTCGTCCTCCTCTAGAAGTTATTCTTTTTTTAGTGTCTTCAATTCTTTTTAATTCCTGTTCAGATATTGCTCTTTGCCTTGCATCACTTTGTCTTTTAAAATCTTCTAATATCTTTTTATTTTTTAATTCTTTTTCTAATCTCTTTTTTGCTTCAAGGTCTGCTTTCTTTTTTGCATCGGCTACCTTTTTTTGTTCTGCTTCTCTTGTTGATGTTCCTCCAGAAGAACCACCACCAGAAGATTTTGTAAGTTTAAAACTTCCCCCTGAACTTTCAATATTGGCTATCTGTTGTTGAATATTCCCAGGGGATGAACCCCCACTACTTGAACTTCCAGATGATGAACTTCCCCCTCCTATGATAACGCTTGAAGTTGGGGGTGGGGATTTTCTTGCAGCCCTTCTTGCTTTTCTTCTTTTAAAAAATCCCATTAATAACACCTCTTTTCTAATTTATAATTTCCTTTAAAATTAGGGGTTGCTTCATATTTTTCTAATAAATCCATTAAATTATTTGCTCTTATGTATAAATGCGAATCATCTCCAAAGTAACATTTTTTTTCAATATCAAAATTTTTATTTTCAGAATTAAAAATTTCTGTAAAAATAAAGAAACTTCCAACTATTAACAAGAAAAAAATACTACTAATTAAAAATATCTTATTCACCATTTTTCTTCTGTTTCTGGAAGACCAGAACCCCCTGCAATTAATTCAACAGATACAAGTATTGAGCCCAATAACAAACTCATATTAAAATAATTGTTAAATGAAGAATCTACTAAAAGGTTAAAACCAATGCCAAGAATAGCCCCTAAAAAGAATAATGCAAAACACCATTTAATCTTATGTTCTTTAATCCACTTCTGTATTTTTTTATCAAAGTTATTCATACAAATTTCATGATACACTAATATTTAAATGTATTGTTTGAATTAAGGAATTTTAACAATCCAATTTTAGATAAAATCAATACAAACATTTATATACCAGTTATGTTTAAAATATGTATGAAAGAAAGGACAACGATACAAATAACAAAAACAACTTTAAAAAAATTAAAGAAATTCAAGATAGCAAAGAGGGAAAGTTACGAAGAACTTTTGAACAGATTGATGGAGGGTTTTAAGGGAAAATGAAAGTTGGAGATATTAAAATTAAAAGAGGGTTTCTTGTAAATAAGAATGATGTTTTAGTTGAAAAAGAAGTTAATACGGAAAAGTTTGTAAGATTTGATAATTGGGAACGAGCTAATATTTTTAGTCAGTTGATTCAAATAAAGGACTTGTTATCAAAAAGAGGTGAAAAATGAATAAAAATATTTCTGAAAAATCATATAAAAAAGAAAGAACAATGAACCTTATAACTAGGACATTTTTGATTATTATACTTATTATGCTTTTAATAGTAGTTTCTCAAAACATAAAATTAAGAGAACTTTTAAAAGTAGAGGAAGAAATAATTTCTATTCAAGATGAGTTAATTTATGAATATAGGCAGAGTTTTTCTTTACAAGGGGAAATAATTGAAATTTATGAAGAAAGGTTAGAAGAACAGGGGAGAGGTGGAGAATGACAGAAATCAAAACATTCAATTCGGCTAAACTATTTGCAGAACAAATTCTTCATCCACTAATCAAAGCTCATACAGATGCAAGATTAACAACTAGATTTGGAGCAATTTCTAGTTTAGAAGCAGGTAAATTTCCACCTCATCAAAGGACAATTTTTAAATGCAATGCTTTAAAGGAAAGAATAATTTTACAACAAACTTTAATTAATGAAATTAATGCAACTATTTTAATTAGTGGTTCTAAAGAAGAAAATAAGATGTTAGAATCTATTGTAAAAAATCTTAACAAACTTGAAGAAGATTTTGAAGATAAAAGAGATGAAATTATGATTTTTGAATCTGAAAGAGGAAATAAAAAACCAGTTTTAACAAAAATGTTTTTGGAGATTAATAAATATTTAGATAAAACTTATATTCAAGTTCAGCGTATAATGACAAAAAATAAATTATTATTCGTTTCATCAGATGATGGTTTTTTAGAGGATAGAGATTTGATGGATAAAATTGTCGCAGACAATTTGAAATCTTAGAATTATGCAATATCATTCAAAAATATATCACAAATTTGTATTCACACACAAATTTTTTAGATTTTTACTTCTTGACAGAATTTTGAATAGGAAAGATAATTTGATTCTAGTTACTGGAAAGAGAGGTTCGGGAAAAACAACTGTTGCTTTAAAACAAATAATGGGATTTTCAGATATTGAAACAAATGAAAATTATTATAATGAACAAAAAAATATTCATGTAGAAGATAAGGAAAAAGTAAAATATAAATTAGAAGGATTTACAAAATTTGATATGGAAAGACATATGTGTTTTGGAAAAACAGAGTTACAAAATCTTTGGAAAGAAGAAAAAAGAGCCTTTATTTTAGCAGATGAGATTATTGTTTCAGCTTCAAGAAGACAAAGTATGACTAAAGGAAATAAATTAATCCATGAAATTGCAACAATTAATAGAAAAAATTTTAACACATTTTTCTTACTTTTACCAAGTATTGAAGATTTGGATTTGGCAATCTTGCAATATATCACACATTGGATTCATGTTTCTCAACAGGGACTTGCAGCTGTTTTATTACCAAACCCACCAACTTTATTCGGAAGGGGTAGTTGGGATATTCCCCAGATGAAGAAAATTTATGAAAAGTTTTTAGAAAAAAATCCAACAGCACCAACAGTCCCATTTTGGTTATTTAATAATTTTAGAGGTTACATTCTTTTTAGTGCAATGACTGCAGGTGTTGAAAGACAATATGATGAAATTTCTCATCGTAAGAAAAATCAAAATAGTAACGAAGAAGAAGAAGCAAATAAACCAAGAAAAGGTTCTTTATCAGAAGACAAAAAAGAAAAGATAAAGAAGATAGCAGATAAGTTATTGAATGGAGATATTGCAGAAAAAAAAGATTTATATTGTAATGTAGCAGAATTAGAAATTAATAGATTAAGATTCAATAAAGAAATAAATGCAGAACTATTATCTAGAGGAGATGGAAGATCAACATTGGAAATTATGAAAGAAAACAAAAAAGAATTTTATGCTATGGGGAAGATGGATGAACATAGATTAAGGATAAAAAAGTGAAATTATCTTTTTAGTCTATTTGGTTTTGGTCTAATAGGTTTTTGTCTTGGAGGTTTTGGTTTATTCGGTTTAGGTCTAGGAGGTTTTTGTCTTGGGGGTTTGTTCCTATTTCCTCTTAATCTTTTTGGCTTTTTTTTTAATCTCTCTATAATAATATCTAATCTCCTATTTTTCTTCTTGAATCTATTAATGTGATTAATAAAATTTCTAATTTTTCTTTTTTTACCATTCAATCCATTACCCTCACTTAATTCATCAGTATTTAATCCATTATTATCATTTAATAAATATATGGAAAAAACTTTTTTTGACACTTCTAAAGCTCTAGATTTATCCAAACTACGAGAAAGCTTACCTGTCTTCTTTTTCAATTTACTACTTAATTTTCCTGTCATTTTGATTTTTTCAATAATTTATGTGTATGATATGTATTTCCTTTATCAGCTAACATCTTTTTTAGGTTTATAGGATGAGAATGCCCATCATCAATAGATGTTCTTGAATCTTCATTTTTCCAAGTATGCCTATGTCCATTATTAAAGGAAGTAAAGTTCATTTGTTATTTTCCTTGTAAGTAGCTTTACTTATGATTCTCCAAGCTTTAATTCCAGAAGGAGCATCAGTAACAGCAAAATATCTTTTTACTCCCTTAGATATCCTAGTTTTTAAAACATATTTTGATGCAAAAAATTTCTTTTTGCCCTTTACATCATAAAATTTTAATTTTTCCATTTAATTTTTCCTCCCTTTCTTTTTTTTAATCGGAACTCTTACAGGGTCATTCATTTTATCTAAATGTGTAATTACTTTTCCAAAACCATCCCAAATTTGTTTTCCAACCTTGTAAGATTTTATCGCAGCAGATTTCCCTTTTTGACCCATTCTTATTGCTTCTTCTTTGGTTAATTTTTTTCTCTTAAGTTTTTGCAAAGATTTAGAGAATGCAGATCTATTTAATTCTTTTAATCTAGATTGAATCTTCCTAGTTTCAGCTTCAATTTGAATTGCTTTAATTCTTTTAGCTTCTAGTATTTTATTTTTTCTTTCTGCAAGAGAAAGTTCTTTTTTTAATTGTGCTAATGTTTTTTTTGCCATTTTACCTCTTCCTCTTCACAATCTTTTTTAATTTTTGTTTTGCAATAATTGCTTTTTTTAATCTTTTAGCATTGAAAGTTGCCTCTTCATTTATAGCAGGATATAAATATTTTGCAACTTCCATTTTTGTATCTCCAGAAACAGTTCCTCCAATAGAACCAAAATCTTTAATGTATTTTTTTCTTCCAGCCTCAACAAGTATTAAAATTCCTTTCAATGCTAAAATTTTATTATAATTTCCTTTTAATTTTTTTCTTGCAAAATTATTAATAAGCCAAATAGTTACACTTCTATATAAATTTCCATCATTTTCTATATATAATCCAAGTTCTCTAGCTTGTTGTTTATCTAATGCCATTTTACCTCTTCCTAGCCCCCATAAGTTTTTTTAATTGTTCAGATTTTATTATAAATTTTCTTTGTTCCCTAGCAAGGGCTAATTTTAAAGCAGAAATTGATGGATTTTTTTTTATTACCATGTTTTTTCTACTTATTTAAAGTATTTAAATCTTTTGTTAGAATTTGAGAATCTTGATTTTCCAAAGAAGATGTTTCTAAATCATTTTGGTATTGATTCCAAACATCATCTGTACACACACATCTTATTTTGCCGTCGTCAAATCCACATTTTTCTGCTAATGCTTGTTGTTCATTCAAACTAAAAAGTATAAGTCCACATCCAAGCATTATTGTAATAATAACTCCAAGCCCAATTAAATTTCTATATTTATTTAATCCTCTTTCTCCATCAAGAAGAATTTTTTTAATTTCCATACAAGCCCTCATCCTTACCAGGATTACCCAAATCTAAATCATCATTAAATTGTTCTTCTCCCTCTTCTAATTCTTCAACAATCCTATTTAATTTAATCTCAAGTTCTCCAAGTTTAATCCAAATAGCTTTAAGGGGATTGTTCATAAATAGTTTTTCTTCATCATTCATAGTTTAAACCTCTTTTTTAATTTATTAAGTCTTGTCATTCTTTCTTCTCTGAAATATAAAGGCATAATTAAATCAACAAGTATAAACACCCCTAGCATATTTAGAAGTTGAAAAAATACTGTAAAAGCTAATTTTATAAAATGTTCGGCATTACTAGTAACAAAGCCAACAAAGACTAAAGCGATTATAGTAAAGAAAATAGCTTTTAAAAAGTAAAATGTTGCATACAAAAAACCCCATCTCATAGAATTAATTTTGTCCACTCTATAATCATAATGTAATCTTTCAGTTGCAGGAAGTTTCCAATATTTATCACTCATTTGTTTTTTTTCTTCTTTTCTCTTCCTCATTCTTTCGCCGTATTTTTCTATGAAGTTTTTTTCCATTTTATTCTTTTTTCATACTTTTAAAGTAATTTCCCAACTTTATTAATTTATCTCCGAGCATATCCATAAACATATTCCATATCTCATTTTTATTTTTTCCCTGTAATGCATTGCTTGTATCAAATGCCATTTTTAGTTCCTTATGTCCTCCAGGTTGAATTTATTTTCTCTTTCCATATCTAAAGCCCCTGTAAGAGTAATATCTCCGTGAGACCTCTTATTTTCCTTTCCTTCAATGCTTCTAGAGTAAACAGACCTTATTCTATTGAGAGTTGCAATGGTTAATTGAACAACTTTATCCTGTTTTTCATAAGTATCAGCCCCAAGTTTTTGTAAATTTTGTCTTATAAAACTAATAAATGACTTTGTAAGTATTTCCATTGTCTGTTTAAATTCTTTTTCTGTAAGATGTCCCAATTTCAAATCTGTAGAAGTATTCATTTGTAAGAAATTTAAGATATATTCTCCTCCTTCTTGAGAAAGATAATGTCCTTCTTTTCTCTCTAATTGGATTACTTTTTTTCCAGTTGTTGGATCTTTAAATGTGACATATCTTAATCCCCTTGTTTCAAGTTCAATTGTTCTAAAATCAGAATCTAATATTAAATTAAAATAACTATTTGTCCTAGGTCTCTCTTCATAATGAAGTGTTTTATTTATGTCACCTTTATTATTAGAATTTATTATTTTTACTTTTGAGGGATTATCCTCCTCTTTTTCATCATTTTCTTTTACAAAAGGATTATCTTTATCAATAGATTTCATCTCTGTCTCTAATGCTTGTTTATAGGGATTGTCCATTTTTAATTAGTCTCCTCCATTTGATTTTCAAGAGGTTTCCATTTTTTAAATTCTTCATCTATTTTTCCTAATTGTTTACTCAACTTTGGAAAACCTTTTATATCTTCTTTAAAATTATCTATGTTTTCATAATCTCTTTTATCAATTGGGAAAATTATTTGTCCTTTATTAAATGCTTCTTGTTCTGGAGAAATCTTTTTTTTAAAAATCTTTTTTTTAAGTTTTTCCCAATCATCTTTTCCCACCTTCATTTTTTTATACATAAAAAAAAAACCGATAGCTAAAATACCAAGGAATAAAAGTAAACCCCAATTCATGTGGCGACCTCATTTTTTATATTGGTGACATAAGATTTTAGATTAGATGTTCCAGTTATTCCTTTTATCTGGTCTAAAACTATGACCATTGTGTCTCCACTTTCCCTATAATTAACACTAGCATCTTTCATAATCTCCATCAGTTCTAATTCTGCTTGGCTTTTAATCGCTTGATTTTCAGAGTGTTTAACTATATAATTACCCCCAACTATTAAAGCGATAAGCAAAATGATAGGGAATATAATTGCAGAAACCTTCTTTAGTATTTCTAAGGTTCTATCAAAAGTATTTACTTCATTCATTTTAGCATATTTTTGATTAATTTCATCAAATTGATGGTCTATTCCAGGATAACGAACTCCAACCCCAAGTTCTTTCCTTTGTTTATTAATTCCAGTTATTCCATCTCCTAAGAAAAATCTATTATCAGAAGTAACAATTAAATCATATAGTCCTGGTTTAGTATAGTGATTTAATAAGGGTAACAATCTTCCACCTAGTAAAGATTTTTTAAGATAAATAAATTTAGAACCATTTAATGTAACTCCACAAGCTTTTATGATATATGGATTAAGAGGGATTTTTCCAGTAGTTGGGTCTTCTTGCCAAACTCTTACTGTTTTATTCCATTTCTTTTTACTTTTTTGATTATGTTTGTAAAAATATGCTACTCCGAAAATAACTGCAAAAAGTAATAAACCTATAAATAACCATTTCATCCAACCTCCAAAACCACTTAAAAATGTTTTTGCAATGGGGGCAACAAGTTCTTCACCAATAGCCATTATTCTACATCCTCTTCTTTAAAATTAGCCCCACAAGATTGACAATGATATTCTTCATTTTTTGTTCTATAATAGGTTTGTGTTCCGCTACATGACGGGCATCTCTTTTTTTGGTTTTCCATGAGTTATTTAGGAAGGTTTGGTTTATAAGTTCTTTTATATATTTAATTATAATTATATATAGGAAAGTTTAAAAAAGGTATATACCTAAATATAATATGGAAAAAAAATCAAATAATAATATTAATGAAATAATTGAAAATATGAAAAGACTTAATTTCAATTTTACAGATATGAAAATTCTTTTTTTTCTTTGTAATTCACAGGGTAAAGAAAATTTAAAATTATCAATTACAGAATTACAATCAAAAGTAGGGATAGCCTATAAAAATTTAAAACCACATCTTGACAAATTAGAGAAAGAAAAAATGATTAATGTGATTGATTATGGAAAAGGAAGAAAAAAAGAAGTTTCAATTAATGAAAAACCAAATGTTTTGAGTTTTATTTTAGGGATATTTATTTTATTTGAAATTAAAGAAATGAATGAATTATTAGAATTTATTTTGAAAAAAGTAAAATGAATAATGAGATGTCTTGTATTATCCTGAAACTTATTAATTCGGGGGTTTCAGTAAATAAAAATAAACTCTCAATTTTATTATACATTCAATCTCAAGAGGGAGTTTCAATGAGGGAGTTGAGTAAAAACCTAAAAATAGATTATAAGAATGTTTGGAGAATATGTAAGGAATTTAAAGATAAAAAAGTTTTAGATTTTGGTGATGAAACAATTGGTAAAGGATTAAATATTAAATTAAAAAAAACCACTAAAAGAAGTCTAACAAAAATAGGTGATATATAAGATGAATGAAGATTTGATAATTTTTAGTAAAATAGGAAAAATAGTTTTAAAGAATAAAGTTAGAAAGAAATATTTTAAAGAATATTCAAAAAAACCTGAAGTTAAAGAAAAACAAAAAACATACTTCAAAAAGTATTGTGAAAAAAATAAAGAAAAACAAAGAAAATACTATAAAATATATTATGAGAAAAATAAAGAAAAATTAAAAAGATATTGTTCTAGACCAGAGGTCAAAAAAAATAGAAGAGAAATAAAAAAAAGATATAATAAAAAAAATAAAGAAAAATTAAAAAGATATCATCAAGAATATAATAAAGAATATCACAAAAATCAAGAAGTTAAAGAAAAACAAAAGAAATATTATGAAGAATATTATAAAAATCCAGAAAGAAAAGTAAAATTTAGAAAATATCAGAATAATTATATGAAATTCAAAAATCAAACAGATATTGAATTTGCAATAAGGTCAAGATTAAGGTCTAGGATGAGAGCTATTTTTAAAAAATATATTGAAAAAGGATTAATTCCAAATACTAGGGTAAATAAACAAATAGATTGGAAAAAAGTGTGTGAACATTTGGATAAAACAAAACCAGAAAATTGGCAGAAACATCATCTTGACCATGTGAAACCTTTAGTTCTATTTGATTTCACTAATCCTGAAGAAATAAGATTGGCAAACTCTCCAGAAAATCTTCAATGGTTAACTGCAAAAAACAATTTAGAAAAACAAGCTAAATATTATATTAAAAAATGACAACCACAATAAATACTGGGGGATTAATGCAATTTGTTTACCACAAAGACAATAACCCAAAATTAAGTAAGAAAAAAGTGAATGAAATAACTAAAATATATGAAGATTTAGAAAAAAGAAATTTAGAAAAATTAGAACAAAGACAACTAAACAAAATAGCCAATAAGAAAAGGAATTGGATTATTTTTGGAGTAATTATCTTTGGAATAATTATATACTTAATTTTTAACTAACTATCCTATCTATCTCCCCCAATCTCTTAGCTGCTTTGAATGGACATCCTTTCACAAACACTAAAACTTGTTGGTGAGCTTTTGGAATTTTTCTTGAAATGTTAATTGCTTTTTCTGCCCTCATTGCAGCCACAGCTGCAGATTGCATTAAAATCATTTCATTGTAATATTGAAGTCCTGCCATTCTAAAAGCCTCTATTGTTTCAGGAATTAATCCAATATATTCATTTCCACATCTAACTTCTCCAACAACAAACACTGCAAAGGAATTATCTTTTAATTTTTCACAAGCTTTATTTATAATTTCAAAATAAGAAATAAAGAAATTTTCTAAAGACATATTACTCAAATCTTTTTTATCATCTGAATATTTTTCTAAATCAAAATATGGGGGGCATGAAAAAATTAAATCAAATTTTTCATCAATTTTAGAAATATTTTTAGCATCATCATTAATCCATTTTGGATGGTGTGAATCACATATTTCATTAGATTGTAATTCGTTTGAAATTATTTGATTTTTAGATAATTCAATTCCAGTATAATTCCTTTTTAATTTACTTGCAACAATTCCCCTAACACTTCCCCCTGCAAATGGATCTAAAACTTTATCTTGTTCTTTACTAAACCAAAGATAAATACATTCGGATAACACAGGGTCAAATACGGAAGTTGATTTTAGTTTCATTCTTTTCATCAAATCACAATTATGTAAAAGATTTTCACTTCGCCCTAATTCCCCTTGTATTCCCATATCTAACCAATATTTCTTTCTAACCATCCATCTCTTAGTCATTGGATTCAAAACACTTATAGGGGGAATTCCAAATAATCTTTCAAGTTTCCCTTTTTCTTCTTTGATGTATTCTTTTTCCATATTATAATTTATCCAATAATTCTAACCTCAATGGATATTTAATTAAATCAACATTATCTCTTTTTTTCAGATTTTCTTCTTTTTTTATAAATCTAAGATTCATTGGACTCCAAGCTTTTTTTATTTCAATTAGATTTTTACTATTATCTGCATGAACAAAAGTAAAATAAGATATTGGGATAATATGGTCTAGATGATATTTTTCTAAATTATCTGAAGGAATCTCTAAATGTTTTATAACCCAATTCCAATCTATTCCATATTTTTCAGATTTTAATTTTTTCTCAAAAAGAAACTTCTTGAAAATTATAAAGAAATATCCTCTTAATCTTTTTTTTATCATATATTCAACATTATTTTTATTCTTTGAATGAAATTCTCTTCTTCCAGACCTAACCAAATCTAATCTCTCCTCGGATAGATTTTCTGATTTTCTATTAAATGAATAAATATCTCTATTTTTGATGTATCTTTTTTTATTTGATTTATTTAATGCCTCTTTATTTTTCTTATAATAATCTCTTTGTTTTTTCAATCTTTTTAATTTAACTTCTGGCTTTTCACGATATTCTTTTAATTTCTCTAATATTATTTCTTTATAATTTTCATAATATCTTTTTTTTATTTCCCTACTTTTTTCTTTATCTTCATTATATCTTTCCCTACTTTTTTTATTATATTCATTGCTAATTGCTAATTTCTTTCTATGCTCTATAACATCTTCTCTTTTATTATACTCTCTGCTATAGCATAAACTACAAGCTTTTTTTGAAATAACCTCTTTTCCGCATTTGTCACACTTCATAATATAAGATACTAACCATAGTATTTAAATGTTTGTTAGAAAAAGAAAAAAAAAGAAAAAAAAAATTTACTTTATGAATTAATCCACTTAGGTTTGGTCAAAACTTTGTATTCCATCTTCCTTTGAGAACAAAGGTCTAATGTAAGAAACTAACCACATAACACCTACAATTATACCAATAACCGCAAGGAATATTACAATTCCACTTATGAATGCTCCGAATCCAGTTGTTAATGTAGTTATATTAATAGCTACCCCAGCACTTCCTGGTCTAACAAATGTATAATTAACTTCCCAATTGAAGCCAATAAATTCAGAAGATTCTGTCGCTAAAATTGAACAACCTGTTGGCTGTGTGTAATTTCCCGAAGTTAATGCTGTTCCACTAGTTGAATTTTGAACTGCAAGTAAAGTACAAGTAGCAAAAGAATCAGTTGATAAAATTGAAAAACTTTGAGTTGTGATATTATCCACAGCTGTTAAATTTTCAACACTCGAACCACTAGAACCACTAAATACTTCAGAACCTAAAACAGAACCAACTATTAAAGCTGCGATTGCAGAAATTAAAACTACAACCATCACTAATATAACTGCACCAATAATGTTTTTTCCTTCCTTAGATGAATTAACTTGTGTTTTTTTTGCCATTTTGTTGAAATAAATTAAAGGGGGATTTCTCCCCCCCTTAAAACTATATATTCAAGATTTAATCTTTAATATTTAGTTTGCATCAAAACCTTGGATACCTTCGTCTTTTGAGAACAAAGGTCTAATGTAAGAAACTAACCACATAACACCTACAATTATACCGATTACCGCAAGGAAAGTTACAATACCTGTAACAAATCCACTGAAACCAGCAGTTAATTCTGTAATGTTAATAACTGTGATGGATTGGAAAACACTTGCTCCCAATACACTTCCTACAATCAAAGCCACGATGGCAATTAAAAGAACAACAGTTAATACGAGAGTCACAGCTCCAATAACTGATTTTCCTCTCATTTTACTATCTACCATATTAAAATAAAACCCCCTTTATAACGAATTTGAAATATATTTTCATCAATATATAATTATATTATCTTTTATAAATAAGGGAAATCTAAGAACTCCAAGCAATCAAGTAAATCTAATTCACTTAATCCCTATAAAACCAAGCAATCCCAAATGCAATTACCGATATTGCTATGAACAACATTACATCTAATGCAGTTATTAATCCTGAAAAAGAAAATAACATTGATATTATAAAAGTTGAAAAGCTTCCAGCTAATAATGAATTAAAAAATCTTTGGTTACCGATTAATTTTATTTGTGCATAATAAGAAGCAATTACAAATACAAAAAGAATACCGAAGAGAATAATAACAAAAGGATTAAAGAAAGGTGCAGAATCTCTAACTGAATATAACAACTTATTAACATCTGAAACATTATTTCCATAATCTTTAATTGTTGTGTACATTGGAATAGATGCTAAATTAATTAGTCCCATTTTAATTACCACTCCTAATAAATTTAATGAAATAGAAACTGCCTAAGAAAACTACAAGAGAAATTAAAATTACACTTAATGCAGTAGTCCAAACATTTCCAAATATTAATCCCATAAACACAGACATTGAATTCCAAATTTCAGTAGTAAAACTCATTGAATTAGAAGCCATTGCATTACCTGATTGGTCTGCTGCACTAATCGCTAATTCTGGATTATAATTCGATGATAAATTAATATTTACATTGCTAAGTGTTTGAACTCCACCAGTTAAATTTGATTGTAAATTTAAATTAAGATTCTCAAATTCTTCAAAATTATCAAATATTTCTCCTCTTCCCTCATTATTAGTTAATAAAATATACCCAGTTAACATAGACATTAAGAAAAGTCCAATAAAAAAAACTCCAGTTACTAATCCAAGAAGATTACTAGTTGCCATCTAAGATTCTGTCCTTTGATTTATTTTAAAACTAATAATAATTACTGCAACAATCAACCAAGTTATAGCACCCAAGTACAATCCAACAGAACCTGATTTTAGTAAGAAAATAAATCCTAATAAAATTAAACCAAATACTCCAATCCAAGGCATTATTTGAGGAGAAGAAATTCCCATTCCAATTAATAAAATTAATAATAATGCTCCAATAAAATAGTTATCCAACATAAAAGAATCACTAATATCTTCTTGCACAGAAGCTTTTAAATTTGCTTGAAGAACTCCATTAGAAAATACTTTAACATCCACAGCACTATCCCCTATTGAATCTATGGTATCACAAGAAACAGAACCTGCTGAAGATAGAATTGATGTATTACAAAGTGTTGTTGGGTTTGTAAATGGACTTGTTTGGATCATCTCAACTCTTACTTGTTTATTAGTTCCTGTTGGACTTGAGAATGTTATAGTAATTGATTCATTTGATTGTGATGGAACATACAAAAAATCTTCTAATTGATAAACTCCTTCTGCTTGGGAAACTTGTTTAAATCCTTTAAGATTAACAACACATATCCCAGAAATTTCACTTTCACATCTAATTGTTGGATTATCAAAAATATTTAAAACTTCTCCATCTTCAGTTATAATAATTTTGTATAAATAATTATTCAAATCAAAGTGACCGACAGCAGAACCTTCACTTGAGGTTATAGGTATTTCAACAACTCTAAAAATTCCTTCTGAAACATATTTTCTTAAAATTTGTATAAGCACATTTGGTTTAGTAATATAATTATCGTCTCTATAAAATATAGTGAACTCTGTTGATTCATTAATATTCAAATCATAAAGACTAATGTTTTGTGGAAGAGTATCTGTATCTGCTTTTTGTATATTATAAAATTCTGGAACATAATTAAAATTATTTCCTGTTCCATTTTGAAAATATCTTAATTCTAAATCATATAAAAAATCTTTTGCTGAGATATTAACATTAGAACACGAACTTAATGTATGAACATTTTCATAAAGAGTTGTAAAGTTAGAAATTTGTGTATTTCCAATTGGATTTATTAAGTTAAAATCAAATTCAACAGTTCCATTAATACTTGATAAAGTTTTTTCATCAAATAACGAAGCATTAATTGTTGGAAAAGTAAACACTCCACATGTATCAAAATCTAATACACTTACAGTTTGATTATTAAAAGTAGAATTCACTCCCCCATTAAAATCAGTATCTACTGTAAAGTAAAATGTGAAATTAGTATCTATAGCAACTGTTGGTGCTTGAATTGTAGTCTCTAATCTATATGCACCCCCTCCTTCACTAAAAATATTTGAATCATAAGAAGTGCCATCATATGTAAAAAAGGCATTCTCTATTGCAAAGGATGTATTAAAAAATAATTTAAAAGTATTTTGTTCAGATTCAATAACGAGTTCGTCATAAGTAATATTTTTTTCCAAAATATTAAATGTCCAACTTGTGAAATTAATTCCAATATTTTCAACACTATCATTAGCGTAAATTGTTAAATTATTAAATCCAACTTGATAATCAAAACCTGTGACAGTCTTTGTTGCATTAGTACATGGAATTGTGGTATTGGTATTGTTGTATTCAAGTAAACAAGTATCCAATATTCCTGCCTCTATCACAGTGAAATTAAGAGAGATATTTTGGTCTTGAACTAAAATATTAAATGTTCCTGTTGGTGCTTCTATGTCTATTGTTGGTGGTGTGGAATCAATTGTTATTACTCTATTTTCAGTTATATTACTTTGTCCTCTACTTGTGAAAGTTGTTACATTATATAAATAAATTCCATCTGCAAAACTATTATTTATAAATCTTGTATTATTTGTAAATGTAAAATTGTGTCCTCCTGTTAATTGGAAAGATATACTCTGAAAAAAAGTTTCAGTTATACTCACATTTATTGGTATATTTTGGCTTGTTTGATTTGTGTTATTGGGTAATGTAGGTGTTTCAAATCCTATAAAGGGGGTTGTATCTATTGTTAGTGTTCTTGCCGTTCCGTTTATACATTCTCCAGCATTACATTTTTCATAATTCCAAGTATGAACTCCATCACTTAGAATTTTTGTAAATAAATAAACTCCTATTTCTCCACTTGTATTTGTTTCATTATATACATCATCAATTATCAAACTTACATTTATTGTAGTATCAGCAATTGTTCCATTGAAATTTATTGTTGGATTTGTTGTATTAAAAAAATCTTCTGGAGAGTTTAGTGATACTATTGGTTCTAAATTTGTATAATTAATTTGCCTTGGTGCTCCTCCTGCACCATTTGTTGTAACTATTTGATTTGTCATTTCAAAAAGTTCTCCTGCAAAATTATTCCCAGGTGATACTCTTCCACTTCTTGTCCCACTCAATCTTTGTTGATTAATTATAAATTCCCCTATTTCTATTTGTGTTGAATAATCTCCTTCTATAAAAGTAAATTCAAATATTGCAGGCTGTTGTTCAATGCTTTTTTGAGCAATAGGTATTCCTTCTTGATAAATAGTTATTGAAAAATTTGTTTCAGCTGTTCCTGTATCTCCTGCTCCAAAGATAATTCCACTAATAAATCCAAATTCTAACGCATTCATAGTCATATTAAAATTATTATTATTTCCTGTTTGATCATCTGCTTCAAAAGTTTCTGTTATCTGAACAAACTCGGCGTGTTTTTTAATTCTTTTTCCTGCAACTTCTAAAACTACATCTATCCAATCTCCTTTATGAACATACATTTTTACTCCAATTTTAATATTTTTCTTTGGAATATCTTTAGAATTATAATCTAACCATTCTCCATTTTCTATTTTAATCTGCTTACAATTATTAGAAGTTTCATTATTACAATTATAATCATCAATAAAATAATTATTCTCTTCCCAATAAACAAAACTATATTCTCTTTCAATTATTTTTCCTGTTTTCCTGTCTGTAAGAATTACTTTTCCCAAACCATTTTTACGTAATTCTTTCCAATCTTTAAAATCATAAGATAAAACAACATTTTCTCCAATTCCTAAATCTAATTTTTCATTAACCGACTTATGTGATTTTAATTCAACTGAACCTAAATCTGCACCTCCAATTCCCAAGAATGATTTCTTAAAATTAACTTTCATATCTTCGTTTTCGTATTTCATCTTTGCTGCACTTACCATTCCAATTAATAAAAACATACAAACCATAATTAATAATATTTGTTTTTTCATATTTCTTATATGATATACATATATTTAAATGTGTTGTTTGAATTAAGGAATTTTAACATTGATAAAAACTACTTTTTCAATCTTCTTCCATATCTTTTTCTTAATTTATTTGCGTGTTTCTCTGCATTTTTAAAGAAGTTTTCTATCTTCACAGGACTTCCAGAAATACAAATAGCAAATTTATCTCCAATTTTCTTTATAGTTATTTGTCCTACTTTCAATGCTTTTCTTTTTTTCTTTATTTTTAACATACAAAACTTAGGTAGTGTTAATATTTAAATATTTGGTTTTAGTTTTATGAGAAGAAAAAGCCCAAGATATTTATTCCAAATAGAACTCTCACCAAAATTAAGAAAAAAGCAACAGTTAGTGCAAAAACTAATATGTTTTTAAAAACCCTAGTAATTATGTCCAAAAAGAATTTTCCAAATCCCATTTTCACTGATAGCTTAGATTTTCTCCTTTCTCTAAATCTCTATCTTTCCAAATTCCAAGCAAACCAATGATGCCTGAAATAAAGACTACAAAAAACATAAAAGCTGGGAAATAAAGCATTATTTGATTATATATTGTGAAAGGTTGTAATGCAGAATATAAAAATTCATTCCCTAAGAGAACTCTATAAATATTTGCTATTTCAATTGAAAGATATGTAACAACAATACTAAAAATTATGTGGACTACAAGTAATGATGGATGTCTCCTCATCTTATATCCTAAATAGAATAAACCAAAAACTACTCCGAAAATGTAAAAATAACTAAACCAAATTAATATTCTACTTAAATCCAAGAAAGGATAAATACTTACTAAAAACCATTCCTGGCAAGTTTCAAAAAATAAATTATTTTCTATTAAACAATTAACCTCTTCAAAGGCAACCTTAACAAAATTCATAACATAATATGCAATCGCCATAAGAATTCCACTTAAGAATATAAAAAACATTGCAACAACATTCTTTAAAGCTCCTCTTCCAGTTCCTAAAACATCACTTACGCTGACCATCTTCTGCCTCCACTAATTTATCAAACATTTTAGGATTTGAATTTATCATATTTGAAATCATTTTAGTTACCTCTTTCAGAGACCTAAACTTTTTATCTGTTTCTCTTTTTATTCTTTCAATCTGTATATTTTTTATTAGTTCATGGAAATTCAAACTAATCTTTATATTTGTATAATCTCTATTCATTCGTAAATACCTCGCATTGAATCATTTATATCTTTGATGAGCATTGCCACAATAGTATATAATTTCAAAGTTAAAAATACTCCTATAATTATTAATCCAGAAAGAGAAATTATAATAAGTTGTGGCATTAATAAAGAGAAAGTATTTAATCCAAAAGATACTGCTAAGTCTTTAAATAAGAATAAGAATAAAACAACAACTAAATAATAAAGAACAAATAACATTTCTAAGAAACCATAACCAATTAAATATAAAATCATCCTCGCAAAATCTGTTTTGCTTTCATTCTTCTTTGCCTTAAAGAAACCTATAACTAATCTTTTATACAAAACTTTTCTTTTTTCAGGGTCGTATTTATTACTTAACCAAACTATTCCAAGAAATAAACTAATAACAAGAAGTAAAGAAATAATATATGCTCCAATATTATTTTCTTTTCCAGAGAAAGTAGTATCAAAACATAATCCCAGTGGTTCGGTTAATTGAGAATAACCATTTATTTCATAAGTTCCAAGTTGGTTATTTTGAGTGCCGTTATAATAATAGCAAAATTCACTATTACTTTCATTCATTGGTTCGTTTTGAAAAAGAACATTCCCATCTGGATAATTAGTTGAAATATTTATAAAATCACAAGTTGGACAAGTAACACAAACAGTTTTATTCTCATTCAATTTTGCAAAACCTTTCCAACCTGATGATTCACATTCTGCTGCTGAAATAATTGAAGTTGAAAATATAATTACTATAAACATACATAATACAAAAACCAATTTACTTTTATTAATCATTTTTTATGTTAAATTAAGATTATCAATGTATAAAAATCTTTTTGTTATTATCCATAATCCTTAGATTTTTACATATTACTTATTTCTAAAAATAATCCCTCCCCTTGTTCAGATAATCGTATTTGAGATTCAACTTTATTTATTTTTGTATAAATTAAATATCCTTTTTCTTTAAGGATATTAGAGGTAGTGTAAATTAGAGAAAAGGAAGATCTTAAACCCCTCGCTATTTTTCCTCTTGTTAAAATTCTATTTCTATCTTGATTATTTTTAATATAAATTATTATTCTATCACTAGTTTTGGGTGACATCCTCTCCCCCCTTAAGGAAGGAGCTTCCATTAATCTCATTTGAGAATAATAACTGAGGTTTCTAATTCATTGATAACTGCCTTATCTTGAGTAAACTCAAAACAAGGTCTAACACTATCTCCAAAGACTTTGACCGAGTGTCCCTCGGCATTGTTTAATTGATTTATAAATTTGTTTTTAATATTGATACTTGCGTTTAGGTCTCTGTCAATTTTTAATCCACATTCAGAACACTCATAAGTTCTTTTATCTAAAGACATAATTATATCTGCTACTAGAAAATAACCTAAGAGTAATCCAACTGCTAAGATTGCAACTTTATCTAATTTTAATTTCATTTCTTCTCCTCCTTCTGAACTTGATTGTGATGTTCTGCGAACTCTTTTATTACATTCAATTTAAATTTAATATGATCAAACCCTCCAAGAGGATAGGCTAAAAATCTTTCTGACATAAAAGGATTTACATTTATTATCCAGTCAATAACTTTTTTAATTGGTCTTATCCAAAACCAATTCCTACAATCTAACCAAATCAATTTATTTTCTAAAACTTTAAAACTAAAGTCAGTATATCTTTCCCAATGATCTTCTTCAAAGTTTTTAAATGAACCACTTCCAAAAAACCTCTTATGTGTAAGATGTCCGAAAGCCATACATCCAGAATAGTGAGGAACAATTATTGTTATTAGAGCATTTGGTTTTGAAATTCTATATAATTCTTTCATAACTTTAATTGTATCTTCTAAATGTTCTAAAACATTATCCATCAATATTTCATCCACACTATTATCTTTAAAAGGATATGGAAATTCTTCTAGATTATGAATAATATCTGCTCCATTGTCTGGAATAAAATCTACATTTACCCATCCTTCTTTTATATTTAAACCTGCACCTAAATTTAGTTTCATTCTTTATTACCTCTCTTTGCGAATTCAATCAACATTTTTAACAACTATTCCCCCATTGTTATCTATGAATTTACATTGAAATGAACATTTTTCTCCCCAACCACAATCCCCTTTGGTTGCATCATATAAATCAAATCCTAATTTACTTCCAATATTATTACAAGTATTATCCCATTTTAAAGATATTTTATTGTTTTGATTAACTGCTATTAAAATTATTGTTCCGAAAAAAGATACAACTAATAATACAACAAGAAATATTTTCCAATTATCGTTCATTTGTTTTCCTCCTGGACTGGCTTGTTGTCTTTCAAGTCCAACTTCACACAATTTTCTATTTTAAAAAAATGCTCAACTCTTTTACAACTCTCGTGAATTCCAGGACATAACAATAATTCAAAAATAGCTTTACTATATTTATCACTTGAATTTGAATAACTCATTTCCCAGTCATCATCTTCTTGAATATATTTATACTTAAATAAAACAAAATCCTTATATGAATCCTTTCTATCAATCCATCCATAAACATCTAAATCATCACCGAATTCAATAAATCTATCCCAATTTACAAATGGAAGTTTTTGCATATCTTCTTCCATATATGTTTTAAGTTCTTCTCTCATTTTTTTCCTCCGTCTATTTCCTCTAAGCCGTCCAATAATTTATTTCCTGCTTCATCTTTAATCTTTTGTCTGTGTTCTCTCAATTCAATTGATGTTAATTTTCCTTGATTAAATAATGAGAGTAATTTTGTTGAATCATATATTCTTCTCCTAATAAATTCTTTTACATCTTCTTTCCAATATTCTTCACAATTATAAGCCCCATGTTCTCTTTTACTTAAATTAAACTCACTCATCTTTATTCACCTCGGCTTTATCTTTTACATCCAAAACAAAATCTCTAAAACTTCCACCATCCATTTTAAATTGTCTTAATTTAGCCATTACCTCTTTTCCAAACTTAGTAAACTTGTAAGCTCTATTCAATCCAGTTCCCACATCTTCAACTAATTCTTCTTCAATAGCATCATCAACACAATCCCAATCGTCATGTCCTTCAGCTTCTCCTTCTTTAAGTCTTGTTGGGTATCCACTTCCGTTCAAAGCATCAGAAGAAAATCCAGTATTTCCTAAAAGATGTGGATGTCTTATTTCATTTGTTCTCATCCTTGCATTTACTGGAATTGCCCAACCCCTGTAATCAACAGCAAGAGTTTCCAAATAAGAAAGAGTAGACCAATGGTCTTTTCCCCATTTGCTCATCGGTATTGGTTTTAATTCGCATAAATGTTGTTTATCTTCATTCATTTTTCTTTACCTCCTTCTCCTTTCCGTCTAAATTCTGAAGTGCGTCCTCTTCTATTGGCATTTCGCAGCATGGTTCTTCTGATTGTTTTGGATTAAGTAAATCCATTGTTTCCTTATATCTATCTATCAAAAGAGTTTTCAAATTTTCATCATTTGTCAATGCTTTTAGTGTAATCATAATTTCAATTTGATTTCCTAATATCTGTCTTTCTATTTCATTCATCTTTCTTTAACACTCCTTTTAATTTTCCGTCGTCATCATCCCATTCCATAGAATCTTTATTTGTTACTTTATGTTTGTCCACATATTCTTTTGGGATTGTAGACCTAGTTTGAGTTTTGTCTTGAGTTATTTTTGTTTCTTTCATTTTATCCCGCATTAAAAGAATTTAAAACAATTCCTTTTTTTTGTTTATTAGAAGCTATTCCCACTTTAATTATTTCTTCAATGTTTTCTTCATAAGTACTTTTATGTGTTTCTTTTTCTTTAGTTATTCCACATAATTCCTTTGCTTCTTTTTTTGTCGATGCTATAACTACAAACCCTTCATATTCATCATAGTCAACATCTTTGAAAATTATTTTGTATATGTTTTTCATGTTATCTTTACGAAATCGGACTATATAAATATATCGGACTATTATTTAATGACATCATTTAGTCCGAATATTGAACGACAAAGGGAACAGGTGCGAATTAAATCACAGGGAAGACCCAGATTACGTGCATGAAACCAACTGGACGGGTGTTGACTTTTGCAGGGGCTTGTCATTAACGCCCTCATGCTCTCCCGTTCCCTGTGAATATGATATGTGAACGCTTAAGGAATCTACTGCGAATTAATCATCTTTTGCAGGACACCTTGCTTCTAATATTTCAATCCTTGATATTAGTTCATTTAATCTCTGTTTTATTTCAATTTCTAATTTCATAACTAACTTACATAC
>SDBT01003181.1_pt1 | contig 28538 bp, 31 predicted proteins | sample 2277101 | NCBI WGS metagenome assembly SDBT01 (sample SAMN10404973, study PRJNA504765) | marine sediment metagenome | isolation source: marine sediment core GS10_PC15, 103 cmbsf | place: Arctic Ocean: Southern Knipovich Ridge | collected 2010 | reverse complement strand
TCTTTACCAACGTCTTTACCAACGTCTTTACCAACGTCTTTACCAACGTCTTTACCAACGTCTTTACCAACGTCTTTACCAACGTCTTTACCAACGTCTTTACCAACGTCTTTACCAACGTCTATTTCAGTCGTGTTCTCAGATACTTCGTTTTCAGGTTCAATTACTGGTTGAATTTTAGAGTCAAAACTTAATTTATCAGGAAAAGTAGCACCTGGAGGGATTATTTTAACGTTCACGCCTAATACACCTTGATTTAGTGTTACTGAAGTAACGGCTGCACTAGTATTTTTTAAAGCTGGATCTCCAGATCTTGGAATATACCCCTCTTTATACTTTTCATATCTATGTCTCCGACTTCGCAGTTTTCCTTTGATAATTATTTCAACGCCTAAAGCTCCAGCTCTCATTATCTGATTTAAAGCCCAAAAACCAGCCCTTCTGAAGTGAATACCTCTTTGAAGAGCATCAGCTATCCTCGAAGACATAATTTTAGCATTAAATTCTGGAAACTCTATTTCCGAAATTGTTATCTGAGGGTTTGGAAGATTGAACTTTTCTTCTAAAATTAAAGTAAGTTCTCGAATGTTCGATCCTCTCCTTCCAATTACTACACCAGGCCGAGCGGCATATATTACCAACCTAGTTCCTAAGGGAGTTTTTGTAGTTTCTACACCGCCATATCCTGCTCGATCTAACTTCTTTTCTAGGAATTCATCTAATTCTAAACTACGAAGATTATCTTTTATGAGAGTTCTAATAGTTGACATTATTTCACCTAATCTCTTTTGCTAGTAATTCTATATGACAAAGCTGATTAAAGTCTGGTGATGATCTTCCAAAGGCTCGAGGCATGTATCTTTTTATTATTCTACCTCTTTGAGCGGAGGCATGGACAATTTTCATATTCTCCATATAAAGCCCCTTATCTTCAGCATTTGCTTCAAGGCCATTCAATATTTTCATGATTTCTGAAGCGGCTTTAACCGGATACCTTCCAGCATACCAACCTACAAGCCCTTTCTTATGGGCCATCTGCTTGTTGTAGCGTCTATAAGGAACAGCTCTCTTCTTATCTATAACATCTTGGAGGAAACGTCTAGCTCTTTCAAAATTCATCGTGCGTATTGCCCCACAAATTTCTCTTGCAGCTTTTGGGGATATCTTAAGATCCCTACCACTAGCTTTAACCATTATTTCAGGTTCCGTTTCTTTAAATGAATAACCCCATTTAGGCATTATATTCCCACCCAATATGTTTGCACGAAAAAAAGCAACCTAATCTATTAAACCTTTTGCGCATTTAGAAAGTTGAATAACTCATAAAAAGACATAAGTGATCATAAAACATTGTGGAACAACCTGTTTACCTCAAAGGAACGTACATACTTGACCTGGAAGCACCTATTCCAGGAGTGCCATGGCGAACTCTTTTATTTGTAATAGCAAATTCACCGAGTAAATGACCGATTTTTTGAGGTGTAATTTCGACTGGGACAAAGTCTTTCCCATTATGCACATAGATAGTTATACCCACCATTTCCGGCAGAATTATTGAATCTCGACAGTGAGTCTTTACAATATTTACAGTATCTTTAGTTATTGCTTTTTTAGCCTTACGTAATTTCATCATTAATTTTCTCTGTTCCTCAGGGGGTACTCGAAGAAGAGAACGTCTTCTTCTAGAGGGTAAAAGTTTAATGAAATTGTCCATTGACATCTCTTGCAGTTCTTTTAGAGTATGACCTCTGTACATGAATTCTCGTGGCATATATTTTTACTTCCTTAACAAGTTTTTTAACCTTTTGGATATATATTATCAGGAGACGTCTTCTATACCTTTATCACTTATTATGAAGACGCATTCAGCTTCTGGAAGATATGAACTATCGATTATTTTCGCTATTCGACGAGTTTTTTTGCTCTTTCTGATGAAAACTCTATTAGTGCTTAAATGAGCTATTATATGACCGCCGGCGGGTTTAGTGGATGGTCCAAAGAACATTGCAGGTGAGGCTACAACCTGATTTGTAATTACAACGGGAATGTTATGAATCTCAGCGGTTCTAAGTAATCTATGAAGGTGGAGGTTAAGTTTTTGTTGTCTAGTAGCAAGAGTTCCCCGCCCAATATATTCTGCTCGAAAGTGACTAATTATAGAATCGACGATTATTAGCTTAAGATTCTCAGCCTTTACTAGTTCATCTGTTTTTTCTCCAATCAAAGTTTGATGATCACTATTAAATGCTCTTGCAACGATTATATTTTTAAGAATATCAACTGGATCAACTCCTTGATTTTGGCTGATCTCAACAATTCGCTCAGGACGGAAGGTTCCTTCGGCATCAATGTACAACACTCTTCCACCCAAACCGCCACTTTCGGGTGGAAATTGCGCAGTGACACAAAGTGTTAGACAAATCTGAGTCTTCCCTACACCGAACTCTCCAATTAATTCGAGGACAGCTCGACTTTCGACGCCTCCACCGAGTATTCTATCGAGAGCTTTACTTCCAGTCGTCAAACGAGTAATTTCTTTTCTTTGTATAAGTAATTCTTCAGCGGTTTGAAATTTTATCTGAAGTATCTCTCTTGCTTTCAAAGAGAGGGAGATAGCCTTCTCCGCAGTAAGTCCTGCAGTATCTACCAATTCCCTGGAAGGGGCTAAGGCAAGAGATTCTAAAGTATTATACCCAGCAATACGTAACTTTTTAGCTGTTACAGGTCCGATTCCTGGGAGATCCTCCAATCTTTTAACAGTTTCCGTAGTTTCCGTAGTTTCCGTAGTTTCCGTAGTTTCCGTAGTTTCCGTAGTTTCCGTAGTTTCCGTAGTTTCCGTAGTTTCTGTCAACTCTCTTTCCTCAAAGTAGAACGTCTTATAAGTCTCTGTTATAAATGGATTGATAAAAACTTACTGCTTTAATAAATAAGCCCTTTTTTCTTCTAAGAGAGAAGATTATGAAATTCTACGTTGTCTAGCACGCACTGAACGAGCACGACCAGTCTGTCGCGCAGCGATCAAACCTACCTTCGCTCCAGGGGGAGCATTTCTCGACACCGTTGTGGGTCGTAATGAATGAGATTTATGAGCACCACCTCCGTGAGGGTGATCACAAGCGTTCATAGCAACGCCTTTCGTCGTAGGATACATACGTCCCTTAGCTGACATCCAATGCGATTTGTTTCCAGCTTTAAGAAATGGTTTTGAAGTTCTTCCAGCACCAGATACGACGCCAATGGTTGCTAAGCATAAATCATTTATATAAGTTAATTTTTTTGATGGAAGTTTGACAAGGGTTCCCTTAGAAGTGTGAGATACAACAGTTGCATAAGTACCTGAAGCTTTAACGAATTTGCCCCCATCCCCCGGGTGATGTTCAAGATTGCAAATGAGTGTTCCAGGAGAAATCTGGATCACAGGAAGAATATTACCGATTGCTGCATGAGCTGATGGTCCCAATTCAATTTTTTGATTGACAGAAATTCCCTCAGGGGCTACGACGTGAAAGACTTTTCCATTTTCAAGCATTATCTTTGCTAAAGGTGATCCTCTACCAGGTTCATGTAAAAGTTCTTTTACAGAAGCAGTGAGTGGATATTTTACTCCAGTTTTATGAAGTGTGAAATATTTTGATGGCTTAATACGTTTATGGGGTAATGACCTAAAAGTTGAACTTCCACGACCTCTTCTCTGAACTCTAATTCTTTTTCCCATAAACTTACATCCTTTAAGTAATTATTAAAATATTCCAAGTTTTATTGCAAGATCTGAAGCTTTATTTTCAGGTTTTAGTTTTACAAAAGCCTTTTTTAAACTTTTAGTAGTTATTAAAAGGTTAACTTTATCAACCTTTACGTCGTAAAGTTCCTCAACAGCTTTTTTTATTTTATATTTATTTGCCTTAAGATTAACAATAAAGGTAAGTTTATTTTCACTTTCGATTAAATTTACCGCTTTTTCAGTCATTAAGGAGTACAGGATAATGTTTTGATTAGGTATCATATTTAACATCTCACATAAATAGAGTTTTGAGATCATTAATAGCAGAACTAGTCCAAACAGTTAATCTTCCAGGAACAGTTCCCGGAGCTAAGGCTTCGGAATTTAAGTAATTGACATCAATTACATCAACACCGAGAAAGTTACCAACTGCTTTTCTAATCCCACCATTCTTATGGATAACAAGTAGAGGACCAACACCATGTCGCTTCTTTCGTCCTCGCATCTTTCCTTTACCAGCTCTAATCTTTTTTGAGCTATACACTCGTTCTAAATCAGGCCAGAGCCCTAAATTTTTAAAGAACGTTCGAGCTTCACCAGCAGAGTCTATATCTTGAAGCTTATCAACAATGACCAGAGGGATCATTGGGACATCTTTAATAGCATGTCCGCGATATGCTACCTGAGTTTTATTTGCGGTCGCTGCGATAGCAGAACGTATAGCTAGACGACGCTCTTTTTTATTAATAAATTTATAAATTTTTTTCTCAGATTTTGGAGGATGTGTAGTGCGACCTCCAACAGCACTCGGTGCAAAAGCTCCCTGCTGCGCTCTTGGGAAGCGACTGCCCTTAACTCTTGGCAGTCTTGCAGTACCGTGTCCTGTTCCCATTGAGACTGCGGATGTCCGTTTTCCTGCCATGGGATCTCGACCTTGAGGTTGAATCCCATGTGATTGTTGAGCTAAAACTGCTCGTTTTATCACATCAGGTCTAAGAGCGGTCTCAAAGATTTTAGGTAACTCAATAGTTTTCTTGACATTTCCAAGTAGATCGTAAATTTGAATATTCATGAACGTCTTTCCCCTCCTTTTATATTTCCAAAGATTGTACTATTTTAGGGGCAACTTTCTGAGAAGTTATGGGTGGATGATTTGCATAACGAAATTTTAATAAACGTCTTGTAGAACCTGGAACGCTACCTTTCAGAATCAGATAATCTTTTTTGATTTTACCATAATGGGGAAAGCCTCCTCTTGGAGTTATAGCTTCACCATCCTGACCAATTTTTAAAATCCTTTTATTTCTTTCAGTTCTTTGATGGAAACCCATTTGACCAGCACGAGGAACCGTATACATTACATAATGAGGCATCCAAGCGCCAAGTGTACCAACACCTCGCACCTTTTTATTAGATTTATGATTAAGTTTCTTAACACCCCAGCGTTTTACAGGTCCCTGAATCCCCTTACCCTTTGTTATTGCTACAACATCAACAAACTGTCCTTCCTTGAATATTTCTGACAGTTCCACTTTCTTACCTAAAAGGCCTTTAAGATAATTCAGCTGATCTTTTATTGTTCCTCCACCAATCTTAACCTCAAAAATATCAGGTTTCTTCTGAGAAATATTAGATAAAAGCGGTATAGTAGCTAAGAGTGCTCTGAACTCGGAAATCTTACTTAAGGAAGTTTTTATTGTATTTAAGGAAACTTTTGAATCTACATTTTTTAGGAATTTAGAAATTTTCTGAATTTCTTTTGGAAACTTCTTTGCCCAAACTTCAGAAAATGATTTTAAGCCACTAATTGTCCGTACGTAAGCTCGGAATCCACAGATAACCATCGGGGGGGTCTCTACATAAGTGATGGGAGTGAAAACTTCTTGACCGTATATGGGAGATCCCATTTTATCACTGATCGTGTATATATAACTCATTCCAACTTTATAGCCAGAAAACCCTAAAAGAGTTGGAGAATCAGTATCAATCTCAGGCCAGTAGTTTACTTTACCTATTGGACTTTTAGCCCTACCTCTCGGGAGGTAAGCCAATGAACCATGTTTAGGTGCACTTTTTCTCCGTCGTCCCATTTTTCACATCTCTCAGTATAAATTAAACTAGGAGGATAACTTACATAGTTTCCTTCACTGTAAGAGTTCTTACTTTCTTTAGGATGTTGTTTAAAATTAAGAGGCAACTCTTAAACTTTCTCCTAAGAATTGTTGGAGCATCGTAATCAAATATTATAGTTTCAATGAAATCATAACATATACAATTTGATTAAACTCTAAAACGAAATATGAAACGGATAGTATAATGGAAAATAATAGAATTCATCTAAAAGCGTAATTATCTCGTTTTTTTATAGAATCTGTATTTGTAACAAATCCATTAGTTTATGAATTTACAGACTTTATTGAGAAGGATCCACTTATCAGTGGATATTTATGTTTTTCGAAATTTTGATGTAAATTATTACTCAGAATTTCCTTTAAACAATAAGAGTTATAATCCTGAAATAGATAATATATTTGTTCGTACATAAAAATTTGAGTGATAACACAGTACTTATTTATGTAAATGTTGTTTGTTGAAAAAAGAGAGTAAGTATAAACATATTTTATGCAGAAAGATTCATCCAAGATAATGTTTGCGGAATAATTACTTCGTTTAACTTTCTGAAAGTTAATAAAAATGAGGCTAAAGAGTCAAATTTTCGGCTATAATACCATCTTTAGATATTAAAAGAAGATCGATTCCATTTCCACTTGCGATGTCTCTTTTTATTGCAGACCTCATCGCCCTAAGAACTAAATCTCTTCCCTCTTTCAAGGTCAATCCATCTTTGTAAGACTCTTCAAGTACTCCAACGGCGGTCTGGGCTCCTGAACCAATTGTCGCATATTTATCTGGAATAAGTGACCCCATTGGATCCAGAGTATAAAGACTTGGACCTTCATCATCAACACCAGCAACGATCGTCTGGGTGAAGTATGGAAAGAATCTTCTTTGAAATAGAAGATTTGACATAGTCTTTGCTGCAGCTTTCACAGATATCCGTCTACCATTAGTCAATTCAAAGAGTTTAGCGTATGCTGAAACTTGGCGTGTCAATATCTGCATGTCAGCTACTAATCCAGCGCAAGCTGCGCCAATGTGATCAATGATTTTAAATATTTTTTCACCAGTCTTACTCATAATAGTATATCCATATGAAACCCTTTTTTCAGAAGCTAACACAACTCCATCCTTACAAATTATACCAATTGTTGTTGCCCCAGGCAAATACATCTGACTCATCATAATTCCCTCACAAACTTGATTTAGAACTAACTATTAAAGAATATGGTTTCTTATAAAATGTTTGGGTTTGAATTTTTATTATTAGAAATATTTTAAAGCTATTTTTTAAGATTAACAAGAAAAATGAGTTAGATAATGGCCTGATATTTATTCAGAATAAATGTAAATGAATAGAAAATATTTTACGGTTTTTTATAGAGAGACTTAAAATCTTTTGTTTTAGATATAAAGAAGGGGGATAAGAAAGTTAATATTCCGTTTCTTCGAGTTTTTCAGATAAAATGTAAAAAAGGAAATTTTAATCTCTTGAATAACAGGAAGATATTTGATAAGAAAGATTCTATTTAAAAATGAAAAGAGGAGAGTTAGCCTAAAAATGAGTCCTTTTCTGCAGAGTGTCGTTTGTTGTAGTGGTTGATTATTATAGGCAGATTGACAGTTTCATATATAATCGTAATACTTGAAGTATTAGTAATGTATAATATGGTGACAAATAAAGTCATTTGTTAAAACTGTTTAATTAAAGTTTTCATATTTAAAATGATTATTTTGATATTAATAATGCAAATAGATTAAAGTTCAATCATGTATTTGCTATATTTAAGTTTTAAAATATTTATTGTTAAAGATTTTTATCAAATTAAAAGGAATATTGTTAAAATTAGTAGAATTAGAGGGAGATAATAGGTTGAAGATGGTTACGGTTAAGATACCTGAAGAGTTTGTTGATGGATTGAATAAGCTAGTAGGCGGGGGAATGTATCCCAGTAGAAGTGCAGCTATACGTGTAGCCGTTCGGGACCTGTTAAAAGAGATTTTATGGATGGCAAATGAAAATACGGCTTTAATGCATACACCGATAACGTTCAAACGATGGATTTTAGTTACATGTCCAGAATGTAGAAAAGTAGTCAATATAAGAAAAGATTGGGTAAGTCGACGTTGCCCCCATTGTCGCACAAAATTCTCAGTAGATTTTGATGAATTACTAATACTTGGAACTTGTGAAAAATTAGCTGACACTCAAAGATATATGTCTCGATCTAACAATATGACTCAAAAGATTAGACAAAGAAGGTAACACTTTAGATAAAATAAAAATTATGAAAAATGGATTTACTCTCGAGAAGTGTATCCACATTCCGTACATCTATAGAATCGAGTCGCGGATTCATCAGTCCACTGAGTTTGTGCACGCCATTGAAAAGCTAAATCATTACCACACTTGGGACAGTTAAATCTGATCGTTGGAAGATTTTTTAAATCCTCTTTTTTATCCACAACGGTGATTATATCATCTTTAGTGAAATCTAAAGATTTTTCAGTAATAGAGAGTTTTGTATCAGTTAAACTTTTTTTATAATTGCACTTTGAACAGGATAACCACAATGCAACACCTATCTCTCCTGAGCTTAGAACTAATTTAGTTCCACAAATTGGACAAAATTCCATCATATTTTGATACCTCTCTTAGATAAGCGTTTATCGATGTCCCTTATTATTCTCAATTTATAAAGAATTTTTTTATGGATTCTTTAAAAAAATTTTTCCTCCAATCGGAAAATTTGATTCTTCTATTGCCTCAAGGAAAGTTTCTTCCTTTAATTTTTCACTTAATTGTCATAGAACATATGTCATCAGTTAGCAGTCTTCGTTTTACATAGACAGTATAATTACATTTACCCCCTGTACATGAATCTTCTACTCACCCATAGGATCTAACCAATTCTGAAGGCCTTAAAGTATATTAATCAAATCTGAAATGTTAATAATGGTGAAACCCTTTTTTTTTTTGAAAATTTGAACAAAATTCCACGCAAATTCGTTTCAGCTGAAAGAGAATAATAAATCGTATATGATCTTATTATTAATTAAATATATTTTCTTAAATCTACCTTTTAAGTTTTATTATTTAAAATGTTGGATAACTATCATGGAAATTTGTATATTTTTTGATAACGAGACCACTCATTGAGTTTTATGCGTTACATTACATATTTAAAATGATCAGTTATAAAATTTATCAAAAAAAGATTCTGAAACATTTATAGATAATACTCTTTAAAGATGTGAAATGTATAAAGGGAATGGAATAATCATTATATTATTATGTAGTAAATGGAAATCTATGAAGGGGGTATGAGTTATAGCAGTTCAAACAGTGGAAGGTAAATCACAGAGAAAAGTTAAGAGTTCCAGGATTAAAGGTAAAAAGATTACTGATCGGGAACGTCTACTACATATAATAAGCCTTTGCCTTTCAGTAGAACATAAAAGTGGAGATCCTTTTAAAGTGGAGGTTAAGAACATACTCAACAATTTGAGGAGATATCTTCCTCACTGGAAGGTTTTTGAGGATTTCACATTAGATGCAGAGGCATTAAACAGAATAGCATCAATTATTAGTCTTCAAGGTAACTGGATAATAAATCGCTCTACAGCATTATATGTTGATCCACTCCTAATAGAATTACATATTAAGATGATTGATACGGAAAAACTGGTCAATATCTTCTCCAAGTCTTGGCATCCAATCGTTGAGATGGAAGGACTTTCAAAGAAAAGAGTAGATGAAGCTGCAGAGTATTGGAACCAACTCCAATCTCTTGATGAGCGACGACTTAAGTTACCAACACCATCAGCGGCTTTAGGTTCAACAACACTACAAGAACTCATAAAGATGAGGATTATGTCAGATGAGTCTTTTAGTGATATACTTCACACTTTCTGGTTGAAATTAAAAAAGAGAGTAAGTGATAATGAAAAGGTTTCTTATTGGAGCTTTATTGTCGAAGATACTTATGATGAAACAATCTACAATGCTTATTTGACTAGTTTCCTCGTAACGTACGGTTATGCTCACATGGAGATAAACCGTGTCGAAGAGGAGATTTTTTTGATCCCTTATGATAATCCAAAGGAGAATGTATTAACAGAGCAAAGCGTCTCAATACCCATTGCAATTGACAGTAATCTTTGGAAAACTAAAAGGGAAAGTGGTTTAGAATGAGTGACGATACAGCAGGCTACATGAGAAGAGTGAAGAAGGCAGCTAAGATTCTCTTCTATAAAAGACATAGACAGCCAGGAGTTAAAGGTTGGGAATTGAGAAAAACGTTGGGTAAGAATTATCTTACCATTATAGATCTGTTGAATCGTCAACTTGAAAAGTTAGATTTTGAGGTTAAAATTGTATATGAGACAGGAGAGGAACCTGAGGATCCCACTGATGAACAACTTAAGCGAGCACGATTTTACGTAACTCTTAAGAAACCTTTATCAACATCAGAATTAGTGCTATCAGGTTGGAGAGTTGATGATGTTGCTGCTCTAACAGTTGCTATTGCATACATAATTTCTAAACAAGGGAAAGCTCCTCGGAAGGAAGTTGAAGAGATTCTCAGAGAAAAATTTCCTAAATGGAAAGTTGATTATAACTTAAATAGGTTTCAGAAGCGTGGATACCTTAGTCAAGATGATTCTGGGATTCTCTACTTAAATTGGAGGGCTAGAGCAGAAGTAGATCAGCAGACATTGCTAAAACTGGTCTTAGCTACAAAGACAGAATAACACATAATGCCGAAAGTTAAATTTTTTTACCGGAGAGGATTTAAAGGGCTACTTCGGTCGGTATTACGTGGAGAGATATCACAGGTAGTATTATGATGATAACCTAACATGATCTTTTATCAACATTTTAATCAATATCACTCCATTTCAATATCGTTTTTAGTCAGAATTATAACAAAACTCTAAATGATTTTTTGCCGTTGCCTTTAGTTAACTAGTTAATATAAAAAAATGAAAGGGGGAAATAAATTAATTGTCAGATGCATTAAAAACTTGGCAAAGATCAAAGAAACCATCAAGATTCTCGAGATTCGTCAGAGGAATAAAGAAACCTGAACCTCTAAGGGAACGGATCTCCTATACCATCTATAAACTAAAGGTTCAAAATCAAAGATTAAATCAATCTTATCAACGTATGCAGAATCATTATAATAATCTCTTTAGGAAAGTTACAAACGCAGTCATGGCCAAAGATACGACTCGAGCACATATCTATGCTAATGAGAGTGCTGAAGTACGGAAAATGTGCGAAACAATCATGAGAAGTCAATTCGCCATTGAGCAAGTTTCATTGAGATTAGAAACAGTTGGTGAATTTGGAGACATAGCTGTTGAAATGGCTCCAATCGCAAAAGTAATAAGCTCTATTAGAGGACCACTTACCGGAGTAGTACCTGAAGTATCATATACACTCGGAGAAATCGGTAGTACGTTAAACGATTTAGTAATGGAAGCAGGTGGAGCTACAAGTGTACCATGGAATGTATCGTATTCTGGTGCTGAAGCTGAAAAGATACTTTCAGAAGCGAATGCGATTGCTGAGCAGAAGATGAAAGATAAGTTTCCGACATTACCGAATGCAGAGTTACCGAGATTCGAAAAGTCGTCTTAAGCTTTCCAGAGAAAAACAGAAAAAAATACGTTGAAAAAGCGCGGATTCCCAAATTTTTTTTATTTTTTCCGCGCTTAGAATATATTAAGATAGAAAAGAGGTTGCATGAAAAAATTAAACGAAGCTTAAACGTGATTGCCTTACGGATAACGATGCTGGAATATATATTCAGGAGGCTTGGTTTACCTTTAATAGACAAAAGTATAGAAAAAGAAATAAAAGATCAATTTTCAACAGACTAACTAATAGGTTTAATGATCCAAAGCCTACTGAAAAAGAAAAATTAGTCAGAGCTTCTTACTTATTAAGTGCAACATTAGCAAAATTAAAAAATATAAATTTAGGAATAAAAAGAAGAGATCAAAAACTTTTTGAAAAATGCATTAAAGCTAATTTGAAAAAGAATCGCATGAAAGCTATAGTTTACGCAAATGAATGCGTTGAACTAAGAAGAATTGCCCAGATTGTTTTAAGTAGTGAGCTTTCAATCGAACAAGCAATTTTGAGACTTGATACGATCAGTGAAATTAGTGATCTGATAGTAGCTGTAGATCCGATTTTAGGTATTGTTCAAGAGACTAAAGGAAGATTATCCAATTTTATTCCTTCCGTTGCGGAGAAATTAGATGAAGTAAATACTGTTTTAGGAAGTACTATGACAGCAATGAGTTCATTTCACTCACTAGGTGTAAAGATGAAAATAGATAGTGTTGGTATAAAAGTAAATCCGGAAGCTGAAAAGATACTTAAAGAAGCGAATGATGCTGCGGAAGAACGGATAAGAGATAGATTCCCTGAAATGCCTTTAGAGCTTAAAAATTCTAAAAAAAAGTCAGTAAGTAGAATGCCGGTTGGCTTAATGGCATCAGGTCGGAAAAGTAATTCGTTTAAACAGAAAATAAATAGTAAATGACCGAAGTAAAGAAAAAATTAATTTTTTTAGGTGAAATATTTGTATTTAGCTTCTGAAGAATTAGAGAAAATGGCTGCAATTGCTGCCAATGAAGCTATTCAACTCGATAAACAGGGGACGAGAGGTACAGCCATTACGGCATATCAGAAGGCCATCCAGATCTTACAAAAACTATGTTCATTATATCCTAATGCATCTCAAAATAAAGTATATGTTGATTTCATATTACAATATGAAAAAAGAATCGAAAGACTCAGAGGATATAATGAAGCTTTTTCAGCAGGAAAAAGTGATAATGAAGATTCAGCAATAGACAATCTAATGATGCTAGAGAAACCTAACGTTACTTGGAAGGATGTTGTAGGTCTTGAAAATGCAAAAATGGCGATAGAAGATTCGATTGTGTTTCCTTTTAAAAGACCGGATCTATTTCCACTTGGTTGGCCAAGAGGAATACTCGTTTTTGGTCCACCTGGTTGTGGAAAAACACTTCTTGCAGCGGCTACTGCTCACGAAATAAATGCAGCTTTCTATAATGTTGATGCAGCAGCTATTATGTCCAAATGGTTAGGGGAATCGGAAAAAAATGTTGCATATCTTTTTAAAACAGCCAGGCGTAAATCAAGTGAAGGAAGACCGGTAATAATCTTCATGGATGAGATAGATTCTCTGATAGGTATTCGCGGTGAAGAGGTAGGTGGGGAAGTTCGGATGCGAAACCAATTCATGAAGGAGATGGATAGTATCATTGATAAAAATAAGAAACTACATGTGTATATTATAGGGGCAACAAACAAACCATGGATGTTAGATGAACCCTTCCTTCGAAGATTTCAAAAGAGAATATATGTACCTTTACCTTCTTTTGAATCGAGACGTGGAATCTTCCAATTATACAGCCAGAGACTATTTCATATAGATGAAGATATCGACTTTGACATATTAGCTGAGAAGACAAAAGAATATTCCGGCAGTGATTTGTATGATGTCGTTCAGGCTGTTCACTTAAAGATAGTGAGGGAAGTCTTTAAGTCCGGTGATAACGAAAATCTAAATATCAAGTTGCGATCGATAACTAAGGACGATTTCTATAGTGTAATAAAGAATAGGAAACCAAGTGTTTACAAGAAAAGTCTAATTCTTTACGAAAAATGGAATAAAAAACTTAAAGCATTATAAGGTTTCAAGAGTTTCGAAGCATTTTTGAGATCCCACGTATAATAGGTAGATGAGTCCAAGCAAGAAAAATACTTGTATAGTGAAATCCCGCGGCTTTAATTAAGACCTGTTTTTCACCTAATGTAGAATATCCTTTTATGAATTCTCTAACAAATTGCTTGAAACCTCCAGTGAGGGTCGTTCCAAAGTGTCCCGAGTAATAGAGAAACTCAGCAATGTCCCATTTTTTATCACCAAATCTTTCACCCTGCTCAAGATCAATTACGTATAATTTCCCAGCATCATTAATTATAAAATTCTCAGGTTTACAGTCTCCTAAAGTTATGTTGAGATTGTGTATCTTAGCTAACAATTTTCCAATTTCAAAGGCAGAAGATTTATGTTCAATCTTCAATATCTCAGTATTGAAGGCTTCTGTGATAATCTCAGAGACTAATTTTCCCGGTATGAATCGTTCAACAAGTAAACGTTCTTCTAAACTGATGGACGTGATCTCTGGGATTGGAATTCCATTCTTAAAGAGCAGTTGGTTCGTTACATATTCATTTGAAAGACGGGCTTTACCAGATAAGGTAAATATTTTTGTACCATATACTGGTGCATTTAGTATAAACCATTTAAAATTAAACCAGTCAGTGAATTTCTTCACAACCAACTTCTCTCCATTAACAGTAACCAAGTGTACTTCATTTAAAGCGCCAGTAAGCGGTTTTACTTCAAAAGGCATGTTTCCTTTGATCTTCTTTAAGGTTTTTATGATCGAGTCTTGTTTATTTAAACTAGTCAAGCCAGTTTCTGTCTTAAGAAAGAGATAATTCTTTGGATCTTCAATCTCTTGTTTATTAAAGGCAACTTGAAATTCCCTCTTCAATTTTGAAGATAATTCTTTAGCTATAATATTTAAGCTTACTTTTCCCGCTTTTCCATGGGTAAGATATGACTGGAGTGTACTTCTACTAAGATTTACAAAATTTACAACCTTATTTCGAATCTTATAGGATAATATTTTATCTACGAACTCATCTGTAAGAATTATATTTTCTTCATCAAACTTGATGAGGAAGGAATTTTGCATATATTCTAAGGCTTTAAAATAACCGTCAAGGATTATCCGCATATTTTTTCTTCGCAAATCTTTACGAAGCATATTGATATAGCTATACCTCAATGGAGGGTATGCTCTAGCTCTTTTTTCCATACGAGCGAGAACAAGGTATTCAGGGTGAATAATGAGAACTCGTGAAAGATCGCCATATTCTATGACTAAATCTTCAAGGTCTTCTTCAGTAAACCTCTTCTTAATATCAATTTCGATCTTATGGATATAGTCTTGATTTAATATTGGGAAGAGGGGGGTTAGAAATCTACCTGATACAAAATCCCCAAGTGTACCTTTCGCTACATCAAATTCGAGTATTTTCTGATCAACTGTTAGAATCGCTAGTTGTAACTGGTCAGTTGTTAGATAATTATACCGGACTCCTTTAGAATACTCGTTGAGGATGAGAAGGACATCATAGTCACTATCCTCTCTTGCGTACCCACAGGCTCTTGAACCATATAGGGTTATAGCAACGATCTCATTTGTGTCTGCAACTTCTTTACAAATTGCAATAATCTCTTCTTGGAGGGGTACAGTTATCAACGATTTCCCGCGAGTTTATTAGGAGTCTACTATTTATAAAGTTTCAATACTGACTAGCTAGACCTTAGAATATTTGATAAATTATTGGAGAAAAGGGGAGAACTGTTACGTTAGATCTCATAAGGAATGCTCAGGAGGTTAATGGTGACAAGAGCTATTATAGTATTTAGTTTCACTACTTTTTTGGCGTTTCCTTGATTTTCAAAATGATAAAGTTAATGACCTGAGATGGCTGCTGAAACATACTTCATAAAAGAAGATGAAAGTTAATTTTTTAAATTTTTTTAATCGGTCAATGAGAAAATTTTAAGAAGGTAGTTTGAGAATTAGGTTATGAAACATTTAGTTTTTTCGTAGAATAGTAAACTATTTGTAAATGAATATTTATATCAATTTCAGCACTAAAGGTTTAGGTAACTAGGTGATATCAGAAAAGTAAAGTATGAAAAATATAAATGAATGTAGCGGCCGTGGTCTAGCCTGGTTTTAGGACCCCAAGCTTTATAGCGGGTAAGCCTTCCAAAGTGGGTTAAAACTCAAGTTTTTCTTGAAGTGTCAGCTTGCCTAAGAGAGCTGGTGATCCCGGGTTCAAATCCCGGCGGCCGCACCAAAAATTCGATTAAATAGTGATTATCGTATGTTGTGTTTATAGAACGTGTCAAAGTTGGAAAGTAGCTGAGAAAGTGCTTTATCTCTACGAAAAGTAGGGTGATGAGTATAGTATTATACCTTGGGTGTTTTAAAAACCATAGAAAGAAGATTTTCGTGTTTTAATTCCTTGATTATTAGTTTCCTTAGCCATTCTGATGTTGTGATCCCCTCACGAGAGGCTTGTTGAATGATAATTTCTCTTATACGGCGGGTTACTTTTGTAGATATAAGAGATGTCTTAATTTCACCATCTATCTTCGGCATATAAATAACTTCCTTGTTAAGAAGTATATGTTTATGCCTTATTTTCTTTTCTCATTGATCTGAATACCGTCGTCTGTAATCTCGTATGAAATTGTTTTTTTTGAGTGATTGGTTGACCGCATCTTTAGTATTTGCATGTTTCGTTTCAGATTACCATCTGCATCAAAGTCCATAAGCATTAAAATTAAGCCGTCTACGATAAATTCTTCAACACTTGACCCGATTTTTTGAGAGCCCCAAGGGACATCTGAGATTATAATGGTTGTACATCCCACTTGTTTTAGGAATCTGTAAAGTAAATGAATTAGAAACCGCACATCAGCAGGTTTCTCCAATGGTAGTGTAAGAGCTGTGATAGAGTCAATGACCAGTCTATTAGCGTCAACATCTCTTATCGTTTCTAAGATTCTATTTAAATTACCTTGAATTCCCAACTTCTTGGTTGTAGATAAGTCTAAAATTTTGATCAGTCCTTCAGATTCAAGTTTCTCATAATCCCATCCAAATCTCAACAAATTGTGAAGAAGCGAGATACGAGTTTCAGAAAAAGAGACATAAACACCAATCTCAGAATCCCTTGTTGCACCTTCATATAAAAATTGAGCTGCAAATATTGATTTTCCAGTGCCAGGGTTGCCTGCTAATAGAATTAGGCTCTCTTGTAAGAACCCATCTTCTACTAATTCATCAAATTCTGGAATATATGTAGATACTCTTGGAAGCAGTCTTATCCCTCTTTTTCATGATAATTTAACTTTATTATTGTATGTTAATTAGAGATTTAAGTAATTTCTAACTGAGTAACTCTGATAAACAAATTGTTGTGTTAATACTAATTAAGTGTTAAATTTTTTAAAAATTTGGAAGGTTTCCTTCATCATTTTTTATGACGTTTTATATTAGTTTCGTTGATTTGATGAATCAGATTGTAGACTTCGTTTAGGTCTTCTTTTACTAATTCTATGTTTGGAAGGATGCAATGTCCACCTATACCTTCAGGATCTGCATAAAGCTTGTTGGACCCTTTTGAGCCAACTGGGGGACGATTTCCTAGATATTGATGTATTTGATCGGCGAACATCCACATTTCATTGTAATCGATGTCATATTTCAAAGCAATTTCCTCAGTTTTCATAGCGTATGTTATCAAAAATCCAAAATAGGTAGTATCGCAGAGTATTTTAGCAAATTCTAAAGTATGCGGCGTCTTCGCCTGATAACCATTTATGCCCATATCGGACAGAAGGCGCTTAAATAAATTGCAATCGTCGTGATAAGAGGCGTAAAATTTATCATACCTGCCCAAGTCAAATTCCATACGTGCATGAACTCCACGAATAGGACTAAACAGAACTTGTAGTTCACTTGAAAGCCTTTCATCCTTACCAATCTTTCTTGTCGTAAAGGGTTTAACAGTTGAGTGAATAATCAGCATCTTCGGATTATATTTTAAGACATGTTTCACTATAATGTCAACATAATTATCACTATATGGAATACAACTGTGCAGTATCCCAACGGTTTCACCGCTCCATTCGCCCTTACATTTTTCTGCTAGTAGGTCTACACCCACAACTTCTCTTACTTTGGAAACAAGATTAAACCATGGAAGTCCGATTTCTCCTAAACCTAGAATAATATCCATTTATATCACTTTCAAAACCTTTAATGTTTCTTTAACAGCTTAATCATTTATCAATCCTCAATTTTTTCAGGTCGATGAGATCGTGTCGATCTCAATGCAGCCTCGCATACTTGGAGAGCTTTCAATCCATCTTCTCCATTGGGGATAGGATGTTTATCGTTTAATATTGAGTTTACGAAGTGTTCAAGTTCTAAGCGTAAAGGTTCAGATGAATCTATAAAAGGAGTATAACTTCTCTGTTTATTATCTACAGTAATCTCTTGAGAGATGTATTCGATGTTGAGAGTTCCTTCTGTACCTGTTACGATAAGTCTCCTAATTTTTCGTGGTGTGAGCCAATTCGTTTCGATGAAAGCGTTTTTGTTCCCTGTGAACCGAATGTTAATGTTTGCATAATCTTCAAATTTATGGGCTATACTGCCTGCAACAGCATATACATCTTGTATGGGTTCTTTCTTGAAAAGTTGCAAGATAATGTCAATGTCATGTATCGCTAAGTCTTTAATGATGCCAACGTCACCTATACGTTGAGGTCTTCTTGATACCCTGCGGGCGTGAGCGAGAATCACTTCACCTATCTCATTGGATGAGATGACATTTATGGCTGCTGTAACAGCAGGGTTGAATCGTTCTACAAAGCCTATCATGAGATACCTATGGTTTCGGTTTGCCGAGGCAATAATTTTGTTCGCTTCTTCAATAGAGTTAGCCATGGGCTTTTCTACTAGCGTATGTTTACCTGCTGCTAACGCATCTAACGTAATGTCAGCATGGGAGACCGTGGGTGTACAGATAGATACAGCGTCTATGTCACTCCTTTCAAATATTTTATCTGAGTTGAGATACCAGTCAACGCCATATTTTTCACCTATTGCCCTCGCCACATGCTCATCTACGTCACTTACAGCTTTAAGATGAGTACAGTCCAGTTCACTATAAACACGAGCGTGATTTTTACCCCATGATCCACAGCCTATTACACCGACGCCTAATTTCTGCATGTAAATTCCACAAATATATATTACAAGTTAGTTATCGATTATATTTATTTTTTGAGTATCCCCTTGTTATAGTTCAGGATTGAATGAACCATTTTTAGAAATGTTGTCAAGATGGTTAAATAAACGAATAGTCTCAAATCGATCGTGAAGGTGTTTGAGATCCCACCTATCTCAGATGATATTTCGGTTATACCGAGAGATCCAATACTTCCAAAACCAATCCCAAAAAATGTGATCACTAGCCAGAAGATGTTAGATGAAAGTGAGATCAGTAAATGTGAAATGGAATTTTCTTCCGTAAAACCCTTCAGAAGCGTAAATATTGACATGGTCAATCCTAATAATGCAAACTTGGTTAAAAGATCGTGTAAGTTGACCCCTTGAAGAGTGAGGACGTCTAGTATTTCTAAGGGAATCATCTGTAGAATGATTAGTGGGGACGCTGTGAAGATGATAAATGTAATTAACACGTGTAGTATCGTCTTTATATTGAATTTCAGTTTTCATCGCCTCCAAGTATCACCATTTTATTTGTGAATCCAACGAGGTCTCCAAGCGTTCTCACAGTGAAAGTAAGCTCAAGAGTTCCTATATTTTGTTCAAGATTGATGCTCCAAGCCATCTCTGTTGGAATTAGAAGTTTAATGGTAAATGGGGCTGTATCTCTAGAATTGAGATTCAGTGATGTTGAATCTTTGGCTATGTTTTGCCCATCACTATTTAGAATTGCTACCTCAAAGTATAGGGTAACATCTAAGAATGCATTATTCGTGAGGTTTCCATCTAAAATGACAAATAGGTCTCCTGTGGAATCGTCAATGTTAAATGTAAAATTAAAGGTTTCAGTTGAGATGACGGCTAATGAGACAGTGACTATGGTATGTAAACTTAATCCTAAAAAGAATAAAGAAAACAGTTGAAACAAGAGAATTGTAATTTTGAGTAATTTGGTCTTATTCAAAAGAAGGTACCACAGTAATTGTAATGACTTCACATTTACATCGAATTGAAAGTTAGAATATATAATAACATAACTAGGATTTATATTTCTAATGGTAAAGAAGATGTGTGTGTGAACGATTGAGAATTGAAAAAGTTGTTGAATACGCGTATAACGCACTGATTGAAGTTATGGGTGCAAATCAAGGGGAGAAAATAGTTATCGTGTGTGATGATAGTAAAGAGGGAATAGGGAAAATCTTTACTAAAGCGGGTTTAAAGGCTTCATTATACACTAGAATGGAGCTCTTGGAAACTAAACCAAATGAATACCGAGAGAACCTTTCTCAAGATATAAGAGAGATTTTTAGTGTCAAGAGACCAGATCTTGCAATTAACCTGTTGAGAGGGACATCTGAAGAGACCCCGTTTCGGATACAACTTATCAATTTGGAAACAAGGAATAAAGACATCCGCTTAGGCCATGGACCTGGAATTACCTTGGATATGTTAACTGATGGTGCTTTAGCATTGAGCATTGCAGCTTATAAGAAGATGAATTCTCAAGCAGACAGAGTAATTGCAGCTACCATGGGAGCTCAAAGAATCGGGGTTACAACACCGAATGGGACAAATGTGGAACTTTCCATTCAGAACCGAGAATTCTTCAAGGATGCAACGATTACAGATGAAAAGTGGGGGAACTTACCAACGGGAGAAGTGACAGTGGGCCCCATAGAGAATAGTCTTAAAGGAATTATTGTCTGCGATTTAGCTATAGGAGGAGTGGGTCTTATAGAGAATAATTTGAAGATCATTAGTGAAGAAGGGAAGGTGAAACGTTTAATTGGAGAGGGGTTACCTAAAACGGTTTTAGGGAAGGTTAAAAGAGCGCTCTCAACGGATATGATGGCTTCTGTCATCGGGGAAATGGGTATTGGATTAAATCCGAAAGCGCGGATTATAACTGAATTTTTAGAAAGTGAAAAGGTTTATGGCACCGTTCATTTCGCTTTTGGTCGAAATATAGACTATCCTACAGGTGGTGAAAACAATTCAGCAAACCATATGGACTTTCTTTTATCTGAACCTTCTGTCATTGCCTATTTCTCTGATGTAGAAGAAAGAGAGATCATTAGAGATGGACAAATACTCGTTTAGAAGATAAGCCCCGTTTGTTTTAATTTAGAGAATTTATGAGCAATATATCTGGTTTATGTAATATTGTGGATAGTTCATAGGTTGTCATCGTCTGAGTGTGTATTGTAAAAAATTTGGTCTATTGAGGTTTCTTAATATTTTTCTTTAACTGCATGATTTGATCCATAACGGATACTGTCTCTTTGAAAAGGTCGTTTCGTCCCTTAATTCCTTCACGTAACAAGAAAGTTATGACAGCTGGGAGATCATTGAAGACTCCGAGTTCGACCAGGGAATTGATTTTTGTCCATTCCGTAGCATTTAGCATTAAGTTCTTCTCCCAAAAATTGTCAGCTGAATTTGATTCAGGTAAATAATGAAATGTTGGTTCATCTAGAGTTTGATTGATTGGATCTGGGATAATCTCAAAATCTGTGTCATAGTTAGCTATGACGATACCGCTAGGTTCTGTCTTAATGACGCGTAACCAGGTCATTGATCCTAGAAGATACTTCAATACTTTTGATCTTAGATAGGTTATGTTACCTTCCATGAAGGGGGCATCTGAAAAACTCTTCTTTGCAAGTATTTTGAGGAGTTCACTCTTCTTCAGATGTTTACCGATTGGTGCTAAGACGATTTGTTTAGCTAAAGTCGGTTCTATTTTTCGGATCGTTACATTACTTCCGGATGAAACTTGAGCGTTGCTTCTTATCAGGTCATTTAAGCCAATGCAGTCACCGCTAAAACTGTCTTTACTATTTGAGATTATACGGGCTGCTGTCGTTTTTTTACCTTTAATCTCGATTAAATCACCATCGATAAACCCCATCTTACTTATTATCTCGGTTCCTAGTTGCGCTACGTATCTTGGAGTTTGCTGAAAACGACCAGCGAGATCTAGTCTTACATCTACGGCAATTACTTTAAATTCGTTATCCATCTCAAAAATATATTGAGTAATATTATACGTCTTTTTTTTACATAATTGATTAAAATGAGACAATACAAGATAAGAAAAATTGTCTTAAAAAGGTAAGTAGGAACCACAACAGTTCAAGTCATGTAATAGCCATAGATATCGCTTAGAGTTACTCAAACCAACATTTATTTTAATGGTATAGTGTATTCTTTTTTATAAGACGGATTATTTGAATCTATATCACTCTTGAAAGATGGTGAATGGTTACGTTTTATTGGACTGAATTGAATTCTTGATGAATCTTATAAGAATTAGGATAGGCAGTACTTCAAAGTAACCGAAGAGCATGAGTAAGATGAAGAAGGTTTTGCCTAAAAGATGGATTTGAGAGACGTCGAGAATTTGGGGTCCAGTAGTTCCTAGTGCCCCTTCAACTTGGAGAAAAATGTCCATGAAGGAATAATTAGATAGGAAAGGGTATAGGGCAAACACGCCTATCATCAGGATCACAAGAAAAATGGTGATGTAAGTGAGGTCTTCCTTCGTTTTTCCATCAATCGTGATCTTTTTGTTTTGGAAAAAATATTGAGGTATTTTCGGGATTGAAGTGAGAAAACTGTAGATACGAGTTAATTTTATAGCTCCAGATCCTGACCAAGCTGAACCACCCATGATGGAGATAACGAGTATAGTTAGCTTCTCTCCGATTGTCCATTGAGAAAGGTCCATAGCGTTGTAACCAGTGCCTGAAAGAGCAGTGATGGTGTGAAACATACCTTGTCGTAGAGCAGTAAAGAAGGGTAAACCAAGTCTCATGACAAATGGGATCAGGAGAAGAGAGGTTCCTATGAGAATTGTAGGAACCATCACTTTTAATTCATCTAAATCAAGTTTGTATATTGAAGATGTCACAGTGTGTATCTTTCGTCTGAATAATAAGCCCGTGAGGAGGATAAAGCTCGTCATTCCGAGGAGACTCATGACCGTAAGGGTAACGCTTATGGCTGTTTGATTGAAAACTGTGCTCTGTTCGAAGTAAAAGACGCCTAGATTCTTGGTTGAGAAACCTCCCGTGGATATAGCGGTCATTGCATGGTTCAGTGCGTCAAAAAGGTTTAATCCTCCGAGAAAGAGTAATGAGAGAATTCCGATGCCTGTTACCGTGAGGTAGAATAGAAACATCTGTTTCATCAACGTTGAGAGATTCACACCAACAGCCCTATTCAACCCCTTCGCTTCCGCGAAGGCTTCTAAGGCTCTTCCTTTTAAAAGTAAAAGAAAGATGGTGATCAAACCCATACCACCTAGCCATTCAGTCATACTTCTCCAAAATAGAACACTCTTATTGAATGATTCAACGTCTAAGAATACTGTCATCCCACACGTGGTGAAGCCTGAAGTGCTTTCGAAGAGAGCATCAATACCACTAGTCCCCTCAATAAAGATGTATGGAAGTGCACCGAGTGGAATCGCGATTAGAAATATTAAGGCTAAGAAAGAAATAGATAATTGCTGAGTGATAGAATCCGGGGTCCTTACGCGTCTTAAGAATGTACCTATAAGTAGTAAGACGATAGATAAAGCTGCGAAAAAGAAAGCAGCATCCTGCTCACTGTAGATGGATGCACAGAGTGTAGTTAATGAACTCGCAACGCTCAGAATTAATAATGAAAGCCCAAGGTATCGTAAACCGTTTCTGAACATGAATTTTCACAGTCTCTAATCTTCGGTTCATATTTATAATTCTTTAAATCATAAAATAATATGTTGGATTCCTTTAACGGTTTATAAATCACCTATTTCTTCTTGATTAGAATTATTGTTAAAAATAGAACTAGAAACAAAAAGATTAGTTAAATTAGATTAGAAGGGTGAGAGTGGGGAAGAATTTTCAACTAGGTCTCACTTCAAACAAGGATAATCTGAGATGAAAGTCTTTGAGACAGAAAAAAAGGAAGTCTTAGCTTAAATCATTGTACCAATAAAACAAAAAGTAGATTCATAAAGGATTATTTTTCGAAAATCATAAGCATAATTACTTCCAAAAGAAAGTGATTTCCAATTATACTTAGATCAAGAGGATACGTTGTAGCTAGTCTAGGTATAATCTATAGCTTTTCTGCAATTTAGATAATGAACCTATATTTTACGTCCATAATAATCCTTCATAACGATTATGTATTTTTTTTCAGAATCATGGTCACATGAAATGTGATAAAGAGAATAGTAATATTTGCTCTAACGTTGTCATATGTTGCTATATCTGCAGTCGGTGTGGATTCGGGTGATAGAAACTTTTTAGTAGTGGTCGTTGGAGTTGACGGTGTAGGAGTGGGCAACCTGGATAATGATGCATAAGATTTTGCAAACGTGCTCATGAATATCTATGGATGTCCAAGTGAGAATATTGTGCTCTTGTTAAATAGTCAAGCGACTAAGAGCGCAGTTATCAATGATTTAGAATAGTTAATAGATCAAGAAGTTCAAATGGATGGAGTTGTCATCTTCTTCTCAACACATGGAAGTGTACGTCAACTACATCTATATGGTGATTTCTTAGGAGACCGTGAACTCTCTAACATCTTTTCAGATTTTGAATCTCAGAACATCCTCGTGATGGTTCTTGCTTGTTACTCAGGAAGTTTCTTGAATGTTGCTGCTCTAATTAATTACGGTATTATCATAACAGCTACTCAAGCAGACGAAGTGGGCTATGACATGACCCCTTCTGAAAACACTATCTTCGCTTAATACTTTATAGATCAAGGATGTCTCAAAGTTTAGCTGACAAAAATTCAGATTGGGGAGTGTCGATTCAAGAAGCTTTCAATTACGCCTATGAAAAGTGTGCGGATCCTTCTATTGCAATAACGTTAACTCATCCACAGATGATAGATCAATATGATGGAGACTGTTGCCTGAACTCTTCAATCCATGCGTCTTGGTTCACTAACTTGGTGACGGTGATGACTGTTTTAGTCTTAGGATACGCAATACGAATCAAAAAAAAGCGGTATTAAGCCTCTAAGCCAATAATGTGAATTTTATAAAGTGATCGTGTAACCTGAAATTTGCTTCCTCGTCTTCCATTCCAAATAAATATTTTCGTGTTTTCTCAACCTGTTTAACGCAACAGTGTAAATGAAGCGATATTTTTCGTTTTATCTTCACATTCGGTTAGTTGATCTAACAATTTTCAAGATCATACTTGAGTATTCCTAAAAAACATTCATCAACACATAGGTTAAGAGATAATGTTTTTTATTTTTTTAAACTGAAAGAAGTGCGGAGGTTTCTCCATTAATTTTATACTTGACACTGAATACTACTAGTATATGGTGATTTAGCGTTGGGGTTAAATCGAATCATTATAGGTGCCATCGCAGGATTCATACTAGTGAGTATCATCTACCTTTTAGAAATCTTTACATACATTCCTGATGCGGGAGTACGTGGCATATTCATTATCTTGATCGGAGGATTTGTATCTGGAATAGTAGCAAAGTCTACCATAGGAGGAGTAATAGCAGGAGTCTTGAGCGTTCTGATCGTGCCATCTCTATATAAATTGAGTGATATCGAGAGTGTGGAATCGTATGTGAAATGGATGTGGGAAACACAGTTTGTGGAAGGGATTATGTTTTTCGTTGTGGCGGCAATTGGAGGATACTTTGGTGGATATATCATGAAAAGACTGTCACGAGATGACATTCCAAAATTTGAGTAAGAATTCGAGAGATAATATGTTTCTATTGTTGTAGAATGTCAGTAGTCAATAGAGTTCTTATTGAAAATGAGTAGGTGAATGCTTTTTCACCATGATAAGTGTATAAAAGCCTTTGGAGAATGATTATCGAAGCGTCATTATTATTTTTGAATGTGATTAACCCTTTAACAAGCCGATGACGAATCCGACGGCTATGCCCAGACCGAAGGGTAAAATACCGATGACTAAAGCTGCTAATTGAATCGCTTGTGGCCCATAGTTCAGTAAGAGGTCTCGCACGTCTCCGATGAAGCCTGAACCTACTACACCAAAATACATTCCGATACCCACGAGGATTGTGAGGACAATAGCCATTTTCAACATTTTCCAAAGGAGTACACCAAGAACGAGTCCGATGATGAAGATGACAATCATGGGGATGCCTGTTGGGAGACCGAACACGGTCTCACCGGCGATTATATCGAGGATAAAGTCCCATAATTCTCCACTCGAACTAAGGATTGATGACAAGGCAGTTTTCTCTCCACAGGTTAATGATTCTTTTTCGGATTATTGATGATGTAACTTGTACTCTTTAACGTTTTCGGTGATTTGAAACTGAGGAGAAGGGTGTTGCTATGAGGGAAATGGTTTAAAAAATTTATTTTACACGTTTAAATATTAATGATTATGAAGATTTTGAGTGTGGGATGTGGCTACATCGGTTCTATTCTAGCCGAATAATTGATTAAGAACTTAGATTTTGAGAGGCTCACTATATGTGATAGGGCAAAGCAAAATTTAGAGAAAATTGCTAACAAACTGGGAGAGAAAGTTCATCCGCTGCAATTAGACTTTTCGAAGTATTCAAACCTTTTAAAGATCATAGAAGATGCAGACTTGGTCATAGGGCTTGCTCCAGGAAAATTAGGTTTTAGTGTAATGAAGGCGTGTGTAGAGAAACAAAAGAATTTGGTAGATCTCTCATACATGGTAGAAGACCCCCTGGTTTTTGATAAACAGGCTGTTGACAGTGGTATAGTTATTATCCCTGATTGCGGTGTCGCCCCTGGATTAAGCAATCTTTTGATTGGACAAGCGTCAACTCAACTGGACGAACTTGAGGACGTCGTCGTCTACGTGGGGGGATTACCGCAGAACCCTAGACCGCCTCTGAATTATAAGGTCACTTGGTCTGTTGAAGACCTTTTTGAGGAGTATACCAGAAAAACGAAAATTGTGAAGAATTATGAACTTGTTGAAGTCGAAGCGCTTGAAGGATTAGAGGACATAGAGTTTGAGGGAATTGGGGTGTTTGAAGCTTTTTTCACGGATGGTGTAAGAACTTTACATCAGACGATTAAGGCTAAGAATATTTGGGAAAAGACGTTAAGGTATAAAGGACATGTAGAGAAGATCAAGTTTCTTATCAAACTAGGTTTACTAAGTAAAGAACGCTTGAGAACTGCGCCGATTAGTCCATGGGAATTCATGTGTAAATTCTGGACGGAAAGGCTAAGTTTTTTTGAAGAGAAAGATATTGTCCTAATGAGAGGGATTATTACGGGACGAAAAGGGTTAACCAGACTTAAGTATACTTTTGAAGTCGTGGATTTTTTTGATGAAAAAAGGAACATAACGACAATGGGAAGAACCACGGCCTATACTGCTTTCGCTGTAATCAAGCAGTTATTTGAAAACAAGATAGAACAGTGCGGCGTTATTCCTCCAGAAATTCTCGGAATAAATATATCACTGTCCAAAGAGATTGAAAAACTGTTAAAGGAGAGGAATATTCTTATTACAAAAAGCCTCAGTCAACTAGAGTAACTCAAACATTCGTCTCATTTACAAATTTAACTATTTCAGTTTTTATAATTTCTCTTTGAGAATTATTATCTAGATGTTAAGGCTAGAAGATTGTTTTTGAATATTTCGTAGGTGTCTCTGTTGTAGAGACAGTAAATGACTTTTTCCAAGTGTGTATAGCCTTCAATATAAGCTCTTGTGGTCGACAGCATTATTGTAGCGCATCGCTCTTTTGGAAACCGGAATATTCCTGTGCTTATAGCGGGGAATGCTATGCTTTTAAGACCTGTCTTGTCGGCAAGGATTAACGAGTTTAATGTGGCATTCTTTAGTTTTTCATCATCATGGTCTTCACCATATATGGGACCGACGGTGTGGATTACATATTTTGCGTTAAGGTTTCCACCTGTTGTTAACACAGCACCACCCACATAGGTTCCTCTAATTTTATTGCATTCTTCTTGGATTTTTCTGCCACCTTTTTTTCTAATAGCGCCAGCTACTCCGCCGCCAAGTTGCAGAGAGGTATTAGCTGCGTTCACTATCGCGTCAGTGTTCATCTCAGTGATATCGCAGACCATCAATTTTAGAACTGTTTTATTGATTGTCACCCTCATGATTCCACATTACCAGCTAGTTGTATATGTAACCATACAATTGAATGCTATTGTTTAATATTTGCATTTGTCGATTTATCAGATTAATTTCAACCAGGTTTGGTATAGATTTCTTTAAGTCTCTTAAATGAATCATTAACTAGATATGCATCGCGTTACAGTTATTCTTCTTTGAAAAAACGTGTTTTTCTGAGTTCTCGGGACATAATTTGATTACTTCAATAGAGATAGTTTACTTGGTTGAGAGTATTGATTAGGAAGTTGAATCTTATTCTTTTCATCTATCGGGGTCGTACATATCTTCTGTTGATATGAATGAATGCGGAAAAGTCTATATATTGTGTTCTAGCGAAAAAATTCAAACTTTTTTTAGCACCGTTTTATTGATTTGTGAGATCTTTTCATTCCAGTCATCGGTATTATTCTTTGAAGCTCGGATGTAATAGACTAGATTAAGGTTGTGTAGTAGTGTTGATGCGGCAGATAAAAACAGCCCCTACATACAAAAAAAAGGGTAAATAAGCCTAAACGTTAATCAGACCCGGAAGAAACATCCTCAGACTCAACAATAGTTAAAATACCCTTCCTACCAAGCCTCAACTGAGGCTCCCCCTTATACCG